>Ga0308171_1000760_pt1 | contig 56511 bp, 50 predicted proteins | sample PhyGR1_FD_202135 | JGI IMG/M metagenome (GOLD analysis project Ga0308171, IMG submission 202135) | Phyllosphere microbial communities from UC Gill Tract Community Farm, Albany, California, United States - DLSLSG.R1 | ecosystem: Host-associated > Plants > Phyllosphere > Unclassified | place: USA... | reverse complement strand
GCCATCACCGGCTATTGTTCGACCTGGGTGGCGCTCCGCGCGAACGACACGCCCACCGCCAAGCATGTCTCCGAGAATCTCGGCCAGGTCGAACAGGTCGAGGCCAATGAGGGGATGAGCTACGGCGTCAACGACATGCGCGACGGCGTCAACCTGTCGCGGATGCAGGTGACCCGGCCGCTGGTGATGCACACCGAAGTCACCAACCTGCCGAACCTGTCGGGCTATCTGCGGTTCGGTCGCAACCTGCCGGTCGTGCGCTTCGATGACCGCTTCAACGCGCTCCCGACCATCGCGGCGGGCTTCCTCGAACGGGCAGAGCCGGCGATCCGCCTCGATACCGCAAAGGTCCTGGTGAAGGTCGCGCACGCGCAGGCGAAAGTGCGCGAAGCGATGGAGGCGGAGAAGGTCGCCGGGAAGACCGGCAAGCCGAAGGCCGACGCACCGTCAGACCCAACCCCGCCCGTCGATGATGCAGGAGATAACGCCTCGGTCGATGCTGCTGCGACGCAGCCCGACCTGTTCTCCGCCGCCCCTTCCATCCCGGGCGACCTGCCGATCGAGGAGGCGATCCTTGCCGCCGATGACGGCGAACTGCCCATCCCGCCGCGCATCGCCTGGCAGGTGATCGGGGTGCGCGCGGGTGAGTTGGCGAGCCATCTCGTCCAGCATGCCGACGCGGACGGCCCCCGCCATGATGCGAGGCCGGCATGATCCACCCCCGTCGCCTCAAGGGGGCACCCATCAACATCGCCCGCTACTACACGGTCGGCGATTACTACACCAAAGGCAGCGACGAGCATTCCGAATGGGGCGGGGCGCTTGCCGCCGATCTCGGGCTGTCGGGCAAGGTCGCCCCTGCCGTCTTCAAGGAGCTGCTGGCCGGCAAGGTCGCTGGACAGCAACTCGGCCGCCATCGCCAGGAGGGCGGCATCGAGCATCACCCCGGCTGGGACTTCGCGGTCAACGCGCCCAAGTCGGTGTCGATCATGGCGCTGGTCGCGGGCGACGAGCGGATCATCGCCGCGCATGAACGCGCGGTCGGCACCGCGCTCGCCTATCTCGAGGAATGGGCGACGCTTCGCCGCCGCGACGAGGGCGAGATCGTCCATGAGACGACCGGCCGCTTCCTCGTCGCGCGCTTCACCGAGCACGCCAGCCGGGAACTCGACCCGCATCTCCATACCCATGCGGTCGTGCTCAACATGACCAACCGCGAGGACGGCGGCCCGATGGCCAGCCTCGAAACCCGCGCCATGTATGCCGCGCAGATGACCGCCGGGCAGGTCTATCGCAACGACCTCGCGCATGCGGTGCGCGAACTCGGCTATGAGATCGATAGCGACCCGCGCACCGGCCTGTTCGAGATACGCGGCGTACCAGATCGGCTCATGCACGCCTTCTCGCAGCGCGCCGAGCAGATCGACGCCTATGCCGAGGAGCATGGCCTGGAAGGACAGGCGGCGCGTCGCCGCGCCTTCTACGCGACGCGCCCGGCCAAGGAGCGGATCGGGCTCGAGGACCTCCATGGGCGCTGGGCGGAACGATCCGGCGTCGAGTTGGAGGTGCTGGACGAGTTGCGGGGCAAAGCGGTCGGTCGCGACCTGCCCATCGATCCGGCCACCGCGGCCCGCGCGACGCTGTTCGGCATCCGTCAGACCGAAACCCGCGAGGCGGTCAACGAGCATGGCCGGATGCTTAGGGTCGGGTTGGCGAGCCATGTCGGCGAGGTACGCCTGGCAGAAGTCGCGCCGCTGATGGAGGGGCATGAGGAGCGCCGCAAACTCCTCGCCACCCACGAGCCGACCGGCGACAAGTCGTTCCTGCGCGGGCGGACAACGAGGCGGACAGCGCGCCTCGAACAGGCGCTGGCGCAACATATCGCCCTGGGTCTCGACGATGCCCGGCCGATCGCGCGCGCTGATCGGCTTCTCGCCGTCCTGGAGACGGCGGGCCTGACGCCGCAACAGGAACAGGCGCTCGTATCGACTGCGCTCACCGGCGATCGGGTGACCGGCATCCACGGCGTTGCCGGTGCGGGCAAGTCGATGCTGGTCGGCACGCTGCGCGAAGCGGCCGCACCCGGCACCGCGTTCATCGCGCTGGCACCGACGTCTTCGGCCGCCGCCAACCTGGGGGAGGGAGCCGGCATTCCATCCCGCACCGTGGCCAGTATTCTGGCGGGAGGTGGCCGAGGCCTGACGCCCGATCATGTCCTTGTCCTCGATGAAGCCGGGCAGCTCGGCAACCGGCAGGCGTTGCGCGTGCTGGAGATCAGTCGCATGTCTGGCGCCCGGCTGTTGCTGCTCGGCGACAACCGGCAGACCGGCGCGATCGAACAGGGCAAGCCGTTCTGGCTGATGCAGAAGCTGGGGCTGCCGACCGCCGAGCTGACGGAGTCGATGCGCCAGCAGACCCGCTCGATGAAGGCCGCCGTCACCGCGGCCCGGGCAGGAAATTATGCAGCGTCGATGGCCGCGCTCGACCGGGTGACGCGCGGCGAGGATAGCGAGGAACTGGCGCGGGGGCTGGTCGCCGAATGGACCCGGCTGCGCGGCGAAACCCGCGCCTCGACCAACATCCTCGTCCTCGAGAACCGCACCCGCCAGTTCGTCCATGCGCTGATCCGCGACACGCTGAAGCGGGAGGGCGTGCTCGCCGCGGAGGATGCGCGCCTGGAAGTGCTGTCCGCCGCGCCGATGACGGACCAGGAGAAGCTCTATGCTCGCTTCTACGCCCGCGGACAGGTGCTCACCTTCGAGCGCGATGTCGTCGCGGCAGGGATCGGCCGCGATACCGAATACCGGGTCGTCGGTGTCGGGCGCGAGCCGAGCGGGCGCCAGGTCGTCAAGCTGGCCGACCAGCATGGCCAGATCATCCGCTGGGATCCGAGGCTGGGGCAGGTCCGGCACGTCAACGTCTTCAACGTCGAGGATCGCGACCTTGCCAAAGGCGATCGCGTCCAGTGGCGGCTGGTCAACCATGAGCTCGGTCTCAAGAACGCCGACCGGGGCACGGTCGAGAAGCTCGTCGAACATGTCGCGACGATCCGCTGGGACCGGGACGGGCGGGTGCAGGAGATCGACCTCGATCGGCACCGTACCTGGGACCATGGTTATGCCGAGACGGTCTATTCGGCCCAGTCGAAGACCTACCCGCGCGCCTATGTCCTGGCGCCGATCGGGTCGGCGCTGGTCAACGGGCAGAATTACTACACCGCGATCACCCGCGCCCGCTTCGGCGTGAAGCTGTGGACCGAGGATCCCAAGGCGCTCGCTGATAAACTCGAGAAGAACAGCGGCGAAAAGACGGCTTCGCTCGAAGGGCTGGGTCGAACGGAAAGGGACAGCCATCGCGCGATCGCTGCACGCCATTCCGACCGGCTCGGCATGGGCCGGGCGGAACAGGAACGCTGGCGTGAAGAGCGTCGAGCCGGCGCGCTGGTCCGCCATCTCGGCCGACGTCCGGCACCCCCTGACGGCATCGCGGAACAGCTTGCCGAGGGTGCGCGCGAGATCGCGGTCCGGCTCGATCGCTTTCTTCAGGCGGTGCTCGATCGGGAGCGGACCACCAAACGCGAGATCACCGCAGCATCCACTCCCACCGTCGAACACGACACCCATTCCCTTGAGCCCACACCGCGCGCCCGCGGGCCTGAACGATGAGATCGGCCATGACCGTCGCCCTTGTCTGCATCATCCTTATCACCCTGATCATAGCGTGGCGGCACTCGCATGTGCCTTGGAGCCATCGCTGGCGGCGCCGACAGGCGCGAGCGATGGCGGAGCAGCTTCGCGGTAGCGATCGCGACCAGCCGCCTGCGATGATCTTTGCCCGATTGCGCGCGATGGATGCCTTGGCCTTCGAGGAACTGCTGCTCGAGAGCTTGGAGCGACAGGGCCACACCGTCGTTCGCAACCGCCGCTACACCGGCGATGGCGGTATCGATGGTCAGGTGGTCATCGCTGGCGAGCGATGGTTGATCCAGGCCAAGCGATATGCGGGACCGATCAAGCCGGCGCATGTCACCGCCTTTGCCGAACTCTGTCGGGCGCGGCGGCAGCGCGGGTTGTTTATCCATACCGGCCGGACGGGACCGGCCAGTCGGACGGCGAGCGGGACTGGAAACGTGGTCATCATCTCCGGTCGGGCTCTTCTGGCGCTGCTCAGGGACGACCGCCTGGACCTGATCGATAGGGCGGGGCGATGAGAGGCGCTTCGAAGCATCTTCGATGGGCAGCGGCTGGCCTCTTCGCGATCCTTTACGCGACCCCATCCCATGCGGCCCGACCGGGCAAGATGGCAGAGGAGCGCTTCATTGGCTGGTGTATCCACCGCGCGGCAACGCGACGCCAGTCCTTGAGGCGGCCGAACATGATCTCGATGCGGCTACGCCGGTGGTAGCAGCGCTTGTCGTATCCGACCGGCTCGTTGCGCGACCTGCGGCCCGGGATGCAAGGCTGGATGCCCTTAGCCTGGAGAGCGTCCGTGAACCAGTCGGTGTCGTAGCCGCGGTCGCGCAGCAGCCACCGCGCCTTGGGCAGATCGTCCAGCAGAGCGGCTGCACCTGTGTAGTCGCTGACCTGGCCAGCAGTCATGAAGAAGCTTAAAGGGCGTCCATTCGCGTCGGCAACCGCCTGCAGCTTCGTGATCATGCCTCCTTTGGTGCACCCGATCAGGCGACCGAGATCCCTTTTTTTACCCGCAGGCTCGATGCCGTGCGGTGTGCCTTAAGGTAGGTCGCATCGATCATGACCGTCTTTGGCTCAGCGCTAACCGCGGCAAGCCCCTCCATCATCCGCGTGAACACGCCTGCCTCGCTCCAGCGCTTCCAGCGGTTGTAAAGCGTCTTGTGCGGGCCATAGGCGCTCGGCGCATCGCGCCAGCGCAGCCCGCCCGTTGACGAACACCATGCCGCTCAGGACCCGCCGGTTGTCCACCCGAGGCTTGCCGTGGCTCTTGGGAAAGAACGGCCACAGCCGCTCAACCTGCTCATCCGTCGCCCAAAACTGGTCGTTCATCCCGGTCTCCTTGCGGGCCCTGAATCAGATCGCGACACCCACATTAATGGGTCCTGACCCTAGAGGAGTAATGTCATTTGTTTTTAGCGCTTACAGTTCGTGTTTCCGCAATTTAGAAAAGACATAGTCGTCGCCAGATTGGGTTGACGCCCCCGCTGATGCGATACCCCTCGGCTCCTGAACCCGGACCCGCTGCGCCAGGAGCGGGCTCGGTCAACCCGGTTTCAGGCGGCCCGGCCTTTCCCAAAACTCCATGTCCGATGGCGCATTTCGGGAAAAGGCAATTGGGAACATATTTCGGGAAAACGCGCCACCTGAGCGGCCCACAGCGCACTCGTCGGCGTGCCATCGTGCCGGCCGACCTTCCCAATCGGGAAGCTGATCGATCATGGTGCCAAGGAGATCAGCCACCAATCCGGCATTGCTCCAATACGGATGGTGGAAGTGCCAGAGCCCACCCCCGCAGTAATGATGGTTGTACGCTTGCCGTCGCGAACGATCCCGCACCGATAGCGAGGATTATAGAGCCGTCGCCAATGGTCCTTGGGCGCATGCATCACCAGCGGTCCAATCAGAGGCAACACGACTTGTCCGCAATGGGTGTGGCCAGTGAGCACAAGCGGCAGGTTATTCGGCAAGTCAGGAACCAGATCGGGTGAGTGGGTCAAGATTATTGGCATCCCTCCCGCCCGCCGCATCTGCGTAAGAGAAGCCCTGATGTCATCGTGACCCGAAAAGCGATCACCTATCCCGACGACGGCGAAAGGTCCAAGCCTGACCGCCTTGTTCTCAAGAACGGTGACGCCGGCCCGCATCAATGCCGTGCGTACCGTCAAGGCAGCGGTCCAATAATCGTGATTTCCAAGAACTGCGACAACGCCAAGCGGCGCGCTCAAACGAGCGAGCGGCACGGTCAGGCCTTCGGCACGCTCTGTCGCACCCTGCGCATCATGGCCCGTTACAAAGTCGCCAGCCAAAAGGATCATGTCAGGCCGAGTAGCTTCCACTTGCTCCACGATCTTGGCCAGCCGTGTCGCTGTCATCCCGCTGTTACCCAAATGAATGTCGGCAAGAAGCGCGACCCTGATGGGATCAGTATCGCGGGCTAGGCCAGGCACATGAAGCGTAACCCGACGGACGATCGGCATAGATCGGGAGTTGTGGAGCCCGACCGCCACAACGGCCGCCAGCGCAGCGATCACTATCGCGACGACACTTGCGAGCCACCGCTTAACGGACCGCCGTCTTTTCGCCACCATTGCCGCCACAAACTTTCCTGCCGTTGCTGTTGTCCGGTCAGCACCACATGGCGGCTCAATGTAACGTCAGAAAGGCATAGCACTCAAACAAGCTGCTTTCCCAAAACTCGATGGTCGATCAAGAAAATGAATCAGCGGCTCAAAGACGCGAATATGGCTCGATAGAGCGGTATCGCCAGGTTCGGGAGGCGCTCGGCCGCATCCCATTCAAACCACCGAACTTCCGTATGCTCGTCATTTCGGACGGATGGTTCGCCTTCCCAAGAGGACACGGCATAGACGTGGAGGAGGGTGGGGCGGTCCGCATCTCCGATGTTGAGTGTATCGAGATGATCGCCGGAGACACATTGCACGCCGATCTCCTCGACCAGCTCACGGCAAAGCGCCGACCATTGCGTCTCCCCCGTTTCGATGCGCCCGCCGATAATGTCCCAGTCGCCGGCGAACGATTTGTGTTCGGCCCTTAAGCCGAGCAGAACCTGACCATTTCGGACCAGCATCGTGCCGGCCACATCAGCCACCAGAACCTCCGCGCGACATCAATACTTTATGGCACGGCATTCGGGCTATCGGAATGATGACGGGATAGCCCGGCTTTCCCACAAGGATGGTCTATCGGGACGTTTTGGTGATCTCGATGCAAGAGCAATTGAAAGCGTTATACAAGATGCCGCAACTCATCAGGTAACTGGTCAATCTGCCAAGCGCGCTCTGCATCGGCATCTTCACCGGAAGCAGCTCGCGACTTGCGCGCATAATTGGCCGCATGAGGGGCATGGGTGGCAACATGGGCGGTCGCTGCCGCATGACCGGCCGCTCGCGCTGCTGCCACAGCCGCCTTGCTCAAAGGCTGTCTCGCTGCCGCATGTGCTGCAAACGCCATCTTTCTTGCAGTGACCATAGGCATATCGCCGCTTCGCCAGAGTCGAGCGGCCTCAATGGCCTGTCGAGGTCTTGCATCATCCGAACATTCCGCTTCGAAGACGGGAAGAACGCGCTCGGCACAATCAGCCGCCCATATTGCCAGTTTCTCATGCTGGTTCATTTTTGGCGCTCTCCGGTTCGTCCTTCAGCGTTGAAACCGTGAAGCCTATACCAAAGCCAACTGCATTCTCACAAACGAACATGCGAAGAGAAGGGCCGCGTTTCGGTCGCATCTGCTTCGTCCTGTCGGTCCCTGTTTCCCAAAATGTGTTCCCAAATGCTTTTTCCCGAAATGCTCCATGGGACACGGAGTGTCGGGAACACAGGCGGCTGATTCGAAGTCGAGCGCCGCCACGGAATGCCCTCGGCTGGCAAGCGGGCAGGGTTGGCAAGAGTCACCGCGTTGGTATCAGCGGATCAGGTCGATTTTAAACAATCGCCGGCCGCCGTGGATTTTTTAAGTCCGATGTCTTTCCATGCGACCAGTGCATGGCTATCCTGTTAACGAGCCTCAGATGATCCGACGATAAAACGCGGACTTAGACGGTTAAAACCTTGGCGTGACGGTCCTGCCGCCCCAGCCATGTTTCTATCTAAGTCATTGTTTTAGCGGCAGAAAATCGCTCGCAGCCACTGGATTGGGCCGGTGGGTGTGACGGCTCCATGTGGAGATGCCGTGCCCGCGATCCAGAACGTCGAGCGCCGAGGCGCCGTCTATTACTAGCGCCGTACCGTCCGTTTTCAGGATGGTAAGCCTTTCACCCTACGTCTCCGCCTTCGAACCACTGCCCAAGCGGTGGCGCGCAGCATGGGATGCGCGATGACCGCGAAGAGTGAGACGCTAAAGATGACTTGGGGCAAGGACGGCCCAGCCGCAAAACTGACGACCGTCCAAAAGGCGGGAATTTTTCGCCAAGCGATGGAGGGGATGCGCGATCACCTCGAGCAGGTCCACGTCGGCTTCCAGCGCACCGAACCCGACGCGACCTTCTTGATTGAGGGTCTAGTGGGAATCTACGAAGCGATGCTCAGAGATTTCGTCGTTCACGGCGTCCCAGGAAATGTCGGCAGCAGAGAGCATGTCGAGGCTCGGTTCTCCGGGCTGACCGACGAGCAGAAGGAGACGCTAATCGACTTTTTCGCCGATCAGCCGGAATGGCGTGAACGATCCCACGACCGGTCGGCTCAAGATCTTCGAACGGCGGGTGTCCCCGAAACCGAGGACAATCTCGACATTGCCCGGAAGGTCAATCTTGAAGGAAGGCTGGCGGCTGCGCTCGAATATCGGCGTCGTCTAGTCGATCCGGCGACGATGTGGGTGACCATGACCGACGATCGTGTCCCGGCTGCGGCGATGCCCTTCGCCGCTGTTGCCGCCGCGCCTGCGGCTGTTCCTGCTCCGGTACCGCCGAACGAGCGGGAGGTGGCAGAGCCATGGGCATCAATGACGCCAACCCAGGCCGCAGAGCGATTTATCGCCGACAACCCCAAGATTGTCGGCGATGCGAGACGCAAGGCGCGCTGGACGGAGAAAACCCGGACCCAATTCCTGTCAGCGGCCCGTCTGCTCGAGAAGGGCTATGGAGCCCAGGGATGCCAGCCGTACAGAAGCTCGCGCTGATCGATCCCGTGGGTGTTCTGCTATCGCCTTGTATAACCACCATCGACCTCATTCCGCCCCCGCTGGAAGAACCCCGGCAGAGGCATATGGGCACATCGACCCATGATCTGATGACCAAACTCGCGGCATGACAACATCGGTTTGAGCTTAACTTCGCCGCGAACCTGTCCAGGAAGGCGGGACCACCTCAATCATCCGAATGGCTGATGCCTGAACCTGCGATATGGGAATTCCAGCACCCTTGCTTTGGACGAGGCACGTCACTTGTGTCCCAGGTCGAACGGGTAATCGTTCGAACAAAAACGCTTCACACCGACCAAATGGCTGCCCGATCATGTGGGGCAAGCCCATGTCTGCCCCGCCACAATCGTCTGTTCTCCGTCCCGATGGATGGAACCCGGGACGCGTAGGGTCGTTGCTGAGCGTCGGTCAGTTCATTCTACAGGCCGACGAAGAACGATCGAGGCTAAGTAAATGATTGACAGTGATAATATCGGTTACACTTTATCCAAAAGTGTATCAGGAGGCAAGCTGTTAATCGTTTCGGCCACCCTTCCTGGTTACCTGACTCAGGATTGACCTCAGCGTCGCCGCTGTGAGCGTGCCGGCATTTGTGACTATGGGACGGAGTGTCGGCAGATACGGTCGGATCAAGCGTTTGCGGGGGGGTATCTGAAGTGAATACGATCGGCATTGATCGTGCGCGGGATAATAGGCCCTGCCACCCATCGGGCCTCTCTTCGCAGTTGCTGGGCGGGGAAGGCGGAGCGACTCGCTCTTCGCGCCACATGCGGGACGCGATTTCCCGCTCCTCCGGACCGACAGCGCTGGTATAGATGGCTGTCGTCTTGATGTCCGCATGTCCCAGCCACCGCTGAACCAACGTCAGCGGTACGCTTGCCTGGATCGCCCGCACGCCAAAGCCGTGGCGCAATCCCTTGGGACTGGCATAGCTTCCCCGGACCATCGCATCGCTCATGACTTCGCAGATCCGGCGATATCCGGTCATGCGCGACCAAGGCCACAGACGATCATTCGTCCCCTCAAGCGTTTTAAACCAACGCTTTAGGGCTTTCAGATAGGAAGCGGGAAGCGGTACGGCTCGATATACACGTTTCCCCCGTTTCTTCAGGCAACGGATGACGACGTGCTTCGCTTCGAAGTCGATACTGTCCTTCGTCATGGCCAAGGCTTCCGATATGCGACAGCCGGTAAAGGCCATCATGCAACAGAATGTCTTGATGTCGGTGCTGCATGATCCGGCAGTATGGACGAACGCATCTATTTCCTGAGAAGTGAGATACTTACGTTGGCCATGGTGGTTGTAGATCGCCGCGGGCATGGTCTCCGTTCCCTGTGCAGGACTGCTTTCCGAGGAACAGGTTAAAGTCATTGCGTTACCATAACGTCTCTCCCGGGCGGCTGATACACTTTTGGATATACGGTAACAGATTCAGTGGTTCGATCCCGACCGCTGCCAAGCTGGGGGTTGCCGATGTCTTTGCGTGCAAAAAGTGGGAGGCAGTCGGCAACCACCTGTGGCACGCTATGCTCGCCGATCCAGCCGGATCGTTACGCCGCGCATTTTCAGTTCCGTATCGGAAATTATCCGCACCTTTTGTCCGCTTATGGCAGCGCGACGGCTGATGCCGTGGTGTCGGCGGTATGCGATCGGCTGGCGCAGGTCGTGCGAAATGATGGTTCGATCGAACGGGTCGCGGCCGATTTGATAGAAATCCGCCTCCTTTCGCTGCCCACCCTTGGCGCCGAACCCGATGGATCGGCCTGTGAGGCATGGGTCGGCGATGTGTGCGAAACCTTGCCGACCGTTCCGTTCGAAACCGCCGCTGGTCCCGTCCATCTCTGGCTGTCCGGGCGCTGGCGTCTGGCAAGCGACGGAGCAGAGTTCGGAGAATGGTGCTTTCCCTTTGTCGGTGCGTCCCCCGGCCAAGGCGATTGGGGTGCCCGGTATCGTAGGGACATGGCGCTGGCGTCGCGCGTTCTGGCAACGCTCGAACCGTCCGGCATCAATGATCCGGATGGCGATTTGCAGTTGTGCTGGCGAGTAGTGTCTAACGTGGAAGACGGGCGCGTCGCCTATTTCGAGACATTGGCGCGGCTGCTCGACCGGGATGGTGCACTTTCTGCGGCCGATGACTGGATATTGGCGCTCGAACGGACCGGGATGGTGCGTCTGTTGGACCGCCATATGGTGCGACAAGTCCTGACCGATCTGGAGCAGGCGCCGGACGAGGTGAGCCTGGCGGTCAAGCTGTCCGCGCTGAGCCTATGTGTCGATCCCTGGTGGGCGGATGTGATGGCGCGGCTGTGCGCTCGACCGAATGTCACCCGGCGACTGTTGATCGAGATTACCGAGACCGCTGCCGTGCCAGACATTTCGCGTGCGATTGCGTTGGTCGACCAGCTCCGCCGACTGGGATGCCGGATCGTGATGGACGATTTCGGGGCCGGTCACGCTTCGATCCCTCAGGTGCTCGCCTTCGCACCGAATATCGTGAAGGTGCATCGCATCTTCCTATGGCGGGCAGGCACGTCTTCACGCGACCAGTTGCTCTTTGCGCGGCTCTCCGCGCTGGCGGCATCGCTGGGTTCCATCGTGGTGGCGAAAGGCGTGGAAACGCCTGAGCAGAGTCGAATTGCCCGGGATGCCGGTGCGCTGTGGCAGCAGGGCTATTTTTGGGGGCGGCCATCCTATTGTCGGCCCTGGCGACAAACATGGCGTCATTCGCTGGCAGTCCTCGACCGGCCGACCAGCCGGTGCCGTCCGGCAAGCCTGTGTTTTGCGGTCGGGCAATGAGAGCCGCGCAGGTTCCGGATCGCTGGGCGGTGCGATGGCTTCGGTCGACCGAGGTCGTATCATCGTCATATGGGCAAGTAGTTGATGCAAGGGGGCGGCCATGACGGATGTCAAGCATCGGTTCACGATAGAACAAGATCGAGTTTTGGGTGAAGAATCGTTCCGGATTGATGATGATCTCCAAGATGCCTTGTCATTTTTCCGCGGAATGCTTTTCGCAGTATCTCTGTCGGTCCCGTTCTGGGTTGCCGCCGTATTTTGGTTGGCATGAATAACAACGTCCATGGCTGCGGTGACGGTGGCCATTTGTCCAAGACGCATCGAAAGGAATGGGTATGTTGGTATTGGCCACTAAATCGTTGATCGCGGCGTCCGCCATCATCTCGCTGGCAGCCGCCGCGCCGCCCACGGCAAGGAAAGCGGCGCGCGTTGGTGCCAAGGTCGGTGCGCAGTCGGGCGGGGCGACTGGCACGGCGGAGGCAGGCAGTGCTGCAGGGGCAAGCGGTGTGGCGGGCGGCGGCCTGCTGACCAACACGCTGTTCCTTGCCGCCCTGGGGGGTGTGGCAGCGACAGGCGCGATCATCGCGGTTGCTGCCGGAGACGATGATCGGCCGGTCAGCCCGGCATCGTGATCCGCGCCTAACGGCGAACATAGACCATTTCGATTGAAGTAGGCCCAGTTCCGTAGCGCCGGTTCTGGGGAGGGGAACGCACGTGCTAAATTCGGCTCAACGTTCAATGGGCTATATAGAGGAACCGGCGATTGTCGACGCGCCGGGATGGGGCGGCGCCATGTTATCCGCCAAGCCCATTCGCTTCGTGTTTCTGGGTGGAAAGTTGTGCCTGGCGGATGCCATCGCCTTCCTTGCGGTTTTCAGCCTGTCCGCAACGATTGGCGGGGCGGTCCATCCGCATCTACTGTGGATACTGGGCGCCATCTACTTCGCCGTCGCGGTCTATGGAGCCGCTTATTCGCCCGCGATCGCCGCCGACGCAGTACGTAGCACGCAGCGGGCGTGGCTTGCGCTGCTCATCACCTTCTGCGCCGTGGGGACCTTCGCAATGCTGGAGGGGCGGTCGATCGACCACGTGTCCTCGGCTTTGCTCCCCTCCCTGACCGGCCTAGCCTGCACTTTGGGCGTGGCGCGTACCGCGCTGGCGCTGATGTTAGGGTCTGCCTGGTGGAGTGAACGATCGGGGCGGCACCGCACGATCCTGCTCGTCGATGGCGATGCAAGCCCGTTCACCCCGATGGACGGTTTGGTGATCGACGCCGTCCGGCACGGTCTGCGCGCCGATGTTCATGATCCCGACGTTCTGGAGCGGCTCGGCGCGCTGGCAGGCAGGGCCGACCGGCTGGTCGTTTCCTGCCCGCAGGATCGTCGCGCCGCCTGGGCGGCTGCATTGCGCGGCGCCAATGTCCCGGTGGAACTGCTGGTCGAGGAAGTCGCGTCGCTGGCTCCCATCGGCGCGGGCAGCTTCCATGGACAGGCGACGCTGAAGGTGGCGGGCGAACCGCTGTCGTTCAGCGACCGCATCACCAAGCGGCTGTTCGACATCGTGGTGGCTGGGACCGGCCTGCTCCTGCTGACCCCGTTCCTGCTGTTCACAGCGCTGGCGATCCGGCTCGACAGTCCAGGCCCGGCGTTGTTCCGTCAGCCGCGCATCGGTCGGGGTAACCGACAGTTTCGGATGCACAAGTTTCGCAGCATGCGTGTCGATACGCAGGATCTTTCCGGCAGCCGGCTGACTCAGGGGCGCAGCGACGATCGCGTGACGCGGATTGGCCGGATCATCCGATCCACCAGCATCGACGAACTGCCGCAGCTGATCGACGTGCTGCGCGGGGACATGAGTATCGTCGGACCCCGGCCTCATGCGCTGGGCGCGAAGGCTGGCGACAAGCTCTATTGGGAAGTCGACACCGCTTATTGGCACCGCCATGCCGTCAAACCCGGCATGACCGGACTGGCGCAAGTCCGCGGCTTCCGAGGCACCACCTTCGTCGACGCGGATCTCCAGAACCGGCTCGACGCAGACCTCGAATATCTTCGCGACTGGTCGCTGGGGAAAGACATCAAGATCGTCTTCCGCACCGTCATGGCTCTAGCCGGCCGATCGGTCTTCTGACCGCCTCCTTCAACGCCCGCCCGGCGCACCGGGCAAGCTTTCGCGCGCAAATCACGAGCAGGGGTTTCTTGTAATGCACATTGCTGTTTTCGGTCTGGGCTATGTCGGCCTCACGGCGACGGCTTGTCTCGCCAGGGATGGCCACAAGGTGAGCGGTATCGAGGTCAACGAGGCCAAGGTTGCCGAACTCAATGCGGGCGGATGCCCGATCACCGAACCGGGACTTCATGAACTGCTCCGCAAGGGGCGGGAAGACGGCCTTCTCAGCTATTCCCAAAGCGCGGCCAGCGTCATCAACGAATGCGACATGGCCATCGTCTGCGTCGGTACGCCGAGCGGCCCCGACGGATCGCACAATATGACCTATATCAGCGAGGTCAGCCGCCAGATCGCCAGCGCCGTCACGTCGAACCGCCCGAGTCCGCTGACCGTCGTGTATCGCTCGACGATCCGCCCCGGAACGCTCGATACGCTGATCAGCCCCATCTTCGAGGCCGAACTGGGCGACCGGCTGAACGACGCCGTCGAGCTGGTCTACAATCCCGAATTCCTGCGCGAAGCGACCGCGATCGAGGATTATTTCCACCCGCCCAAGATCGTCATCGGTACCGTCGACGGGAAGCCCTCGGCCAATATGACGGCGTTGTACCAGGGGATCGACGCGCCCCTGTTCGTGACGCGGTTCCGGGAAGCCGAATTCACCAAGTTCGTTGATAATACCTGGCACGCCGTAAAGGTGACCTTCGCCAACGAAGTCGGTCGCACCGCCGTCAAGCTCGGCATCAGCGCGCGCAAGGTCCACGAAATCTTCGTGTCGGACACCAAGCTGAACATCTCGCCCTATTATACCCGACCCGGCGGCGCGTTCGGCGGTTCCTGCCTCCCCAAGGATGTGCGCGCACTGCAATATATCGCGGCGGATGTCGGATCGCATACCGCAATGATCGATTCCGTCATCCGGTCGAACGAAAGCCACAAATATTTCCTGTTCGAATATGTGCAGGAACATGTCCGTCCAGGCGGCAAGGTTCTGCTCGCCGGGCTGTCGTTCAAGGCGGAAAGCGACGATCTGCGCGAGAGCGCCAATGTCGACCTTGCACGCAAGCTGCTGGAGGCTGGCTACCAGCTTTCGGTCTATGACCCCGTGGTGGTCCCCGCGAAGCTGATCGGGCAGAATCTGGGCTATGCCTATAGCCAGATCCCTGCGCTCAACAGCCTGTTCGTTCCTCGCGACGTCGCGGAAACAGAGGATTGGGATCTCGCCATCGATACGGTCGGGCTGATCGCCGACCTGAAGGTCAATGCGCGCAAGCATGTTAGCACCAACCGGCTGCCGTGATGGTCGACGCACTTCCAAAGGTCATGGACTGTCTGCCGAGCGACCGGCCGTTGCGCGTGGCGGTCGTCTATAGCCGGTTGCCCTTTCCCATGATGCGCGGCGATCAACTGACCGTCGCGCATCTCCTCAGTTTCCTTGCTGCAAGGGGGCATCAGGTCGATTTCTACACGCTGGCGAAGCATGGCGAGGTCTCGCGGGTCCAGCGGGACTGGCTGAACCGCGCGTGCCGCCATGTCCGCATTCATTCGCACGGGATCGGTCAGATGGCGCGCGGGCTGATCAAGGGGCTGTTCCGCCGCGAGCCGGTGCAGGTCGCCATGTTTCGCAACCGCTCACTGACGCGGGAAGTGAAGGCGAGGGTGCAGGCGGGCGAGTATGACGTCGTCTACTGCTATTATATCCGGAGTGCGCATGCGGTGCCCCATGCGCTGACCCGTGTCGGTCGCCCGGAGGATGCGCGTGCGCCCGTCTCGTTCTTGGCGATGCAATTGTCGCAGTCGCTCAATTCCCGACGCATATTCGAGAATGAGCGTCATGCCATCAAGCGACTCCTGTATCGCATCGAAACGGCGCTGTGCGAACGCTATGAGGCGCGCATTTGGCAGCGCTTCAATCGAGCGGTGCTGATCGGCCCCGCCGACGTCGCCACGGTCGAGGCTGTTTGTATCGCGCAGAAGCAGCGCCCGATCGACAATTGGGTTTATGGCGCACACGGCACCGACCTGACCCGGTATCGCCCGGCGATGGCAGCGGAGGTGGTTGCCGGTCGGGTGGTCTTCTCCGGGTCCATGCTCTATCAGCCCAATGTTCAGGCGGTGCTGTGGTTCGTCGATCAGTGCTGGCCGATCGTGCGCACTGCTGTTCCTGGCGCCACGCTGATCATCCAGGGGCGCGATCCGACCGCGGCCATTCGCGATCTCGACGGTCGCAATGGGATCACCGTCACCGGAACGGTGCAGGACGTGGGGCATTTCATCCGTTCGGCAACGGTCTGCATCAATCCGATGCGTGCAGCCGGCGGCATGCAGAACAAGCTGATCGAATATATGGCCTGTGCCAAGGCGACGGTGGCCACCTCGATCGCGAACGAGGGCATCATGGCGCCGGACGATACGCTGCGCACCGCCGACGATGCCGATGGCTTTGCCGCAGCCGTAATCGCGCTGCTGTCCGATCCGGACCAGGCGATGACGCTGGGGGCCGCCGCGCGCGCCTTCGTCGCGAGGCACTGGACGTGGGAAGCCCATTTCCTCAAGCTCGAAGAGGCATTTTACGACAGCCTGCGCCAGGAAGTGACGGCGGTAGCGCCGACCCCGTCCGGTGCGGGGATCGCGGGTTGATGTCGCAAGCCATGGGGGCGGCCTGGGACGGACGTGCGGTCATGTCGGTGGCGGCGCCCGATATGCTGGCGCGGATGACGCTCGCGGCGGCGCTGGTGCTGTGCTGCCTGCCCTATCTCGTCTTCGGGCCCATCGCCGCGCCATCGCAGGTGCAGCCTTGGGCAGCGCTGCTGTGCTGGGCGTTCCTCGTGCACCGGCTTTTGACCGCGACGTTGCGCGTCACCGGATTCCACCTGCTCGTGCTGTGCTTCGCCTTGTGGTTCATGCTCTATGTTTCCGAACCCGGCTCGGTTGGCCTCGACTATTATCTCCGCCGCTCGGCCAGTTTCGTCATCTGCTGGGCGATCCTGGTCGCCGCCACCTATGTGTCGCCGTCCTTGTTGTGGCGGGTGCTGGCGTTCACCTTGCCGTTGTGGACCATGTTCGCGCTGCTGGGATTTGTCAGCAAGGGGGCTTATCTGGCCGTCACGCGCCCGCTGGTTCCGACCGCTAGCGGCATCCTCGGAGGACGTGGTGCCACCAGCCTGGCACCGGAAGCCACCGATTTTGGCTTTACCATGGCGTTCATGCTGTTGCTGACGTTGGTAACGCGCAAGGCGCTGTCGCGCGAGGGAGCGGTAGTGCCGGTCTGGCCTGTGGGCCTTGCGCTGTTGAACGTGCTGCTGTCCCAATCCGGCTCGGGCTTCTTTGCGGTGATGGTGCTGGGCGGGCTATGGTATCTCACCCAGCGCACGGCGGGGCGGGGGAGCCTGTGGCCGCGCTATCTAGTCGTTGGGCTTACGGTCCTGGCCGCATTGTTCCTGATCGGTACCATTCCCGAAACGGGCATTCGTGGCGTTGACCTGATCTTGTTGACGCTGCGCTCGCCAATGGGCTTGTTGGACACGACATTGTCCTATCGCATCGTTCAGAATGCCGTCGGCATCCTCGGCATGATGGACTCGCATGGGCTCGGCTATGGGGCGGGCGCATTCCTCAAGCTGGGGGGGGCGATCTATGCGCGGCACGACCTCGACACCTTCTTCGGGCTGACCGGTTATTACGCGACCAGCGTTCCGCTGAGCTTCAACGGATCGCCGCTGGCCTATTTTCCGGTGCTGTTCCTCGAGTACGGCCTGGTCGGCCTGGCATTCGCGGTGCTCCTGTTCCGCACGGTCGCCCTGTCGGGCATATCGTTTCGGCCACTCTGCCTCGCGATGATGTTCATGACGTGGGTGCAGAGCTTTCCGGCGGCCTATCCGCCCTTCTGGCTGCTGATCGGGCTGGCGCTGAACCCCGGTTTCTGGATCGCTCCGGCCCGGCAAGGCGGTGTGGCATGAGCGGTGTATCCACCAGCGCGACGGCGCGCTTCGGTTATGTCGCCGGTCTGGATGGGCTCCGGTTGCTCGCCGTCGCGATCGTCATCGTCGCACATTACCGCCTGCTGCCGAATGTTCCGGGCGGATTTGGCGTCTCGATCTTCTTCTTCATCAGCGGTTTCCTGATCTCGCGCCTGCTGTTGGCCGAGGAAAAGACCCATGGTCGGATCGCGCTCGGCCGGTTCTATATCCGACGGCTCATCCGGCTGTTGCCGCCGCTGCTTTTGATGGGCGTGGTCGCCGTTCCGCTGCTCGTGTGGATCGATCCTGCCGGTTTTTCCTGGTCACAACTGCTCCTGTCCTTCGCCTATCTCGGCAATGTCCAGAAGATCGGTGCGCGACTATTGGGATGGGATGCCGGTTATGACGCGCTGGAGCCGCTGTGGAGCCTGGCGGTCGAGGAGCATTTCTACCTGCTCCTGCCGCCGGTGTTGCTGTTCGTGCGAAGGGGGACAAGCCGGATCATCCTGCTGGCTGCAATACTGAGTGGAGCGCTGGCGTTGCGCATGGCCGTCTCATGGATGGCACCGCAGCAGGCCGACAACATCAACTACAACTTCACCCTGACCCGGATCGACGCGATCGGCTGGGGCGTGTTTTTGACGCTGCTCCTCAATGCCGGTGTGCTGCGCGTCTCGTGCTTCGAACGACGTGCCTATTGGCTGCTGTGGGGCGGGTCGGCCGCCATGATCGCGTCGCTGGTCCACTGGGCCGATTGGTATGAGGTCGCGTTCAAATATACGCCGCAGAGTATCGCGATCGGCGTGGCTTTCTGCGGGCTGATCTTTCCTGAGCGAACGCTATGGGCGCGTCGGATCGCCGAATGGCCGACCGTCCGCTACCTCGGCCGGATCAGCTACGAACTCTATCTCTGGCATTTCCCGATCTATTTCGTCGTGGGGCATTTCCTTCCCGCGCCCTTTCCACGGGCGCTCCTGTCCCTCGTCCTCACTGCAGCCGTTTCGACATTGGCCTATTCGGTCACGACGCAGCGACTGGGCCCTCTTAGGAAACGTTATGGTAGTCACCCCGTTTGATGCCGGGCGGAGGCAATCGCCCGGCATCATCGCCCTTGCTCGCGCTGTCGCGTCGGCGCTTCCGCTGGGATGCGGCGCGATGTTGGCGCTGTTGAGCGGCTGCGCCCGCCCCGACATGCCCCGCGACGGTGCGGCCTATCGGGTGATACCGGTGGTCGCGCCGGAGGCCGACCGGGAATATGTGCTCGGCGCTGCCGATGTCATCAGCCTGACGGTGCTTAACGAACCCGATCTGAGCCTGAAGGAGGTGCAGATCACCAGTGGCGGCAACATCTCGTTGCCGCTGATCGGGCAGGTAAAGGCAAGCGGCCTGACGACCGACGGACTTGCTCGCGCGATCGCCGACCGGCTGGGACAGCACATGCTCATCAATCCCGATGTGGCGGTCAACCTGACGACCGCCGCGTCGCTGAAGCTGGTTGTCGAGGGCGCCGTCAACAAGCCGGGCATCTACCCGTTGCAGGGCAAGACCAGCCTGCTGGGCGCGATCGCCATGGCGGAGGGAACGACGCGCGTATCGGCATTGGGAGAGGTCGTCATATTGCGGACGATCGACGGCCAGCCGATGGGCGCGGTGTTCGATGTCGGCAAGATCCGCCGGGGCGAAATGCCTGATCCGGAAATGCAGCCCGGCGACACGGTGGTGGTCGGGTTTTCCGCACTTAAGGCCGCATGGCGCGATGTGTTGAGCACCGCGCCGCTGGTCGCAGTCTTTCGACCCTTTCGATAAGCGCGGCACGGCCACGCGCCTGTGCCGATCGGACCCTGATCGGATCTGTTACTGATGCCCACATTTTCAAAGGCTACCCCGGCCACTGCGGCCCGCAGCGATCCGGCCATGGAAGAGTCCTGGCTCTTCTCCGGCACGCAGATCGATCTGGAGGGCGTGCGGCTCGCCCTGATGCGCAATCGCTGGTTCGTCGTGGCGATCTGCTGCGCAGGACTTTTGCTGGGGTTGAGCGTGACGTTGCTCACCACGCCGACCTATCGCGCCGAAGCCAGCCTGCAGATCGACCAGCAGGCGTCGCGCGTGCTCGACGCGCCCGATGTCGAGCCGGTGCAGGCGGTGCAGGACGCGGACCGCTTCCTTCAGACCCAGACCGAAATCCTGCGCAGCCGCACGCTGGCGATCCGCGTTGCCGAGACGCTGGGCCTGTTCAAGGACAGGGCGTTTCTAGACGCCATGCGCGTCAAGTGGAAAGGCAGCGCGCCGGGGCAGGCGGATGCCGAAGTTGCGCTGCGCGAACGGGTTCTGGCGACCTTGCGCGAGCATTTGAACGTGACGCTGCCAGATGGGTCTCGCATCGCCAGGGTGACGTTCGACAGCCCCGATCCCGCCCTGGCCGCAAAGATCGCCAACGCCTTTGCCGATGCGATGATCGCCAGCAACCTGTCCCGCCGGTTCGACACGTCAGGCTATGCCCGGCAATTCCTGCGTGAGCAGCTTCAGCAGGCGAAGGAGCGTCTGGAGGAATCCGAACGGAGCATGGTGGCCTATGCTCGTTCGACCGGCATCATCGATACCGACGCGATCAAATCGGCGAACCAGCAGACGAACAGCACCCCGTCGCTCATCGGGGCGAGCCTGGTCGAGGCCAACGACGCCTTGTCGCAGGCACGGGCAAGGCGGATCGATGCCGAACAGTTCTGGCGCAATGCCCAGGCGGCTCCGGTGATGAACTTGCCCGACGTGCTGTCCAATCCTGTCGTGCAGACCATGATGGAACGGCGCGCCGAACTGGATGCGAGCTATGCCGAGCAGAGTCAGCGCCGGCAGAGCGATCATCCCGACCTGATCCGCCTGCGCGGACAGATCGCCGCGCTCGACCAGCGATTGGCAGGGCTCGCGGCGAATATCCGCGACTCGATCCGCAACCGCTTCCTGACCGCCGAACTGCAGGAACGGCAGATGCAGGCGGAGGTGGATCGGCTGAAGGGTGCGACGCTGACCGAACAGGATCGCTCGATCCGCTACACGATCCTGCGGCGCGAGGTTCGCACCAACCGCGAACTCTATGACGACCTGCTCCAGCGGTTCCGACAGGTGAGCACGGCGGCGGGCGTATCGTCCAACAACATCGCGATCGTCGACGCTGCATCGACGCCCGGCCGACCGGTCGCGCCGCAACTGGGCGTCAATCTCGGGTTGGCGTTGCTGGGATCGCTGATCGTCGCGCTCGGCTTTGTCTATCTGCGTGAGAATCTGGATGATGCTGTGGGTTCCGTCGAACAGACAGAACGCAAGCTCGGCATCACCGGTCTGGGCATGGTACCGCGACTGGAGGCCGGGCTGGTGTTCCGTGAGGAACTGGAAAGGCCCCATTCGCCCTTGAGCGAAGCGATCCACGCGATCCGCTCGACCGTCGAATTGTCGGACAGTGCCGGGCCCCCACGGACGACCTTCGTCACCAGTTGCGGCAAGGGCGAGGGCAAAACCAGCATCGCCTATGCCTTGGCACGGGATTTCGCGCAGACCGGTCGCCGGGTGCTGCTGATCGATGCCGATATGCGCCGCCCTTCGATGCACAAGCTCTTCGGGCTGGAAAACCGGAACGGACTGGTCGACCTGCTCCGGCGCGAGGCGGAGATCGCCGATGTCGTGCACCCCACGACGATCCTCAACCTGACATTCATCGCGACCGGCGGATCAGCGGCCAACCCGGCCGAGTTGCTGGCGATGGGCACGCTGCCCTGGCTGGTTGGACAGTTTGAGGAACAATACGACCTTGTGCTGTTCGATGGTCCCCCCGTGCTGGGGCTGGCCGATGCGCCCAGCATCGCCGCCCATGTCGATGCCACGCTATTCGTAGTGGATAGCAGCAAGGTCAACCGCCGCACCATCCGCGCTGCTCTCCGCCGCCTGCGCCTGAGCCGCGCGGCCCTGCGCGGCATCATCCTAAACCGGGTCGAGGTGCAGGCGTTCGGTTATGGCTATGGCTATGCCTATTATAATTACAGCCATGACGACGCGCCTCGCAAGCGATGGTGGCGTCGATGATGCGATCGCTGCGCGCCTTTCGCGCCGATCCGTTGCGCGTTGCGATCTTGCTGACGGTGATGGCGGGGGCGGTGCTGATCCTCGTTCAGACCTTGCGCTTGCTGTCCGATCGCACGGACCCACGGCAGCGGCTGGCGGTCTCGCTCTATGACCAGGCGGCGCTGCGGGACCTTGCGCTCGCCGAACGCGCGACCGGGCACGGGGACTCGGCCGACGCGCTGGCCGAATTGAGCAGCAGACTGGGCTGGCGAGACAGGGAGACGCAGCGACTGTTGATCGACGCCGCGATCCGACGCGGCGACGATGGAGCGGCGATGCGCCACGTCGATGCGCTGCTGCGGCGCAGACCCGCGCTCGAACCTGCCTTGCTTCCGGCGCTGCACGCGGCCGCGGTGGACGGGACCGGGCGAACCGCCCTGCTGCTGCGTCTGAAGGCACGGCCGACATGGCGCACCGCCTTCTTCCAGCGGATCGACGCGATCCCGCCCGCTTTGCGCGATGCGCACGAGGCCCTGCTCGAGGTGTTGGCACGGCAGGGACAGCTCGATCGGACAGGCGAACTGGTACCCTATGTCCAGGCCCTGGCCGCGACGGGGGAGGCGGCGCGTGCGCGCAACCTCTGGCTGCGGTTGACCGGGGCGGAGCAGGGGGCGGTGCTCGATCCGGATTTCGAACGGCTTCGTCTGGACAGGACGGCGGACCGGATCGTGCCGTTCGAATGGACCACGCGGCGCCAGCCGGGCGCGGACATGCGCCTGGTCTCGGGGGCAGGGGGCCGTTCGCTCGTTGTCGGTGTCGACCGATCGGCTTTCGGCGCGCTGCTGTTTCAGCAACTGGTGCTTGGGCCGGGGCGCTATCGCTTGATCACTGTCACCCCATCCCATCAGGTGATGGGACTTGGCGTGCTCCGCTGGACGCTGCGGTGCCTGCCCGGCGGCACCATGGTGGCGATGGCGGGGGCACCGGAGACGTTTGGCTGGCGCGAGGATTTCGCGGTGCCGGCGGACGGCTGCACGACGCAGATCGTGGCGCTGGAAGCGCGGCGTGCCGATGGTCCGTCATACAGCGAGGCGCGCTTCGACCGTATCACGATCACGCCGGTCGGGGGGGCTGGGCGTTGACGTCCCACGACCGTTCGACCGGCAGCAATCAACTCGTCCTGCGCGCGGCGGTGCTCCTGGTCTTCGCGCTGCTGTTCGGTGGTGGGGGCAGCGGCCACCCTGTCGCGGAACTGGCCATCGAGGCGGTGGCACTGACGATACTGGCATCGCTCGTGCTGCGGCCATTGCCATCGCGTTCGCCGGGGGCTGCCCTGCCTCTGGTGCTGCTGATGCTCGTCGCGGTGCTGATCGTCGTGCAACTCGTGCCTTTGAATCCCGGTTGTTGGCGCGCTCTGCCGGGGCGGTCGCTGGCCGCCGTCATCGCCGATCGCGTGGGATTGAGTGATCGAGCCTACCCGATCAGCCTCGATCCCGCGGCGACGCGACGCTCGTTGGCCGCATTGCTGCCCGCCGCCGCGATGCTGACGCTGGTCATCCATATGGACCTGCGGCAGCGGACGCTGCTTGCCTGCATCGCGATCGGTTGCGCGCTGGCCAGTCTGATGCTGGCCGTGGTGCAGCTTGTGGCGGCCGGAGCATGGGGGACCATCTATCCTGAAGGCCATGTCGGCTATGCCACCGGCCTGTTCGCCAATCGCAATCATCAGGCGGCGTTCCTGCTGGTCGCGACCGCTCTGACCGGCGCTTTGCCGCGATCGCGTTCGATGGGTGCGTTTCTGCCGCTATCGCTGGCGGTGGCGCTTGGGGCGGGAGTGATCGCCACCACGTCGCGCGCCGGGTTGGTGCTGCTGCCGATCGCGCTGTTGCCGGTGTTGCTGCGCCAGTGGCTCGTCCGCTGGTGGTGGATGGTGCCGTTGTCGGGCGTGGCGGTGATCGCTGCGGTATCGCTGGCACCGCATAATACGGTCATCGCGCGGGTGGTCGAGCGGTTGCACAGCGGCAATCTCGAGCGTTTCCGCTTCTGGGGCGATAGCTGGACGGCGATCACGCGCTCTTGGCCGGTCGGGTCCGGCTTCGGCACATTCGAGACCATCTTTCGGTCGGTCGAACCGCTTGATCATGTGGGGCTGCATTACGTCAATCACGCGCATAATGAATATCTCGAACTGATGCTCGAAGGCGGTTTGCCAGCCATGCTGCTGCTGCTGCTTGCCGTTGTCTGGGCGCTCAGGCGCTGCATCGCCATTTCCCGGCTTGGCCGGGATGCCAGGCGGCTGGCCTGGGCGTCGGCAGCCGGATTGCTGGTGCTGCTGCTCCATTCGCTGGTTGATTATCCGACGCGGATTCTCGCGATCCAGTTGCTGGCCGCGATGCTGGCCGGCTTCCTTACCAAGCCTGCGCCGTCACTGCCCATGATGGGCCAGTCCATCCCTCGGTTTCGGGCGAGCTTCCTTCCATTGATCGACAAGGCCGGTTTCCGATGATCTCTCAACCGATGGCGCATGCGCTGCGTCGTATTCCCTTGCCCGTGCTGGCGCACCAACTGCGCCGAAAGTTGCGCGATCACGTCGTGCCCCTGGCGCCCCGCCATTATGCCCGCCGGCTTGCGCGATGGACCGATGCCACGCCGGAATTGCCACAACCATGCGTGCTGGATGCAGGCCTTGCCGACTTGATCGGTCGCTACTATCGGGTCGATGCAGCGGCCCGCGCCGAAGCGGCGCGCGGCGTCTTCCGTCTGATGGGGCGGCAGGTCGATTTCGGTGGTATGGCCGACATCGACTGGCGGCACTGCCTGCCCGAGGAGAAGGATCATCATCTCTGGCGCATGAAGCTGTGCCAGCTCGAAGTGATGCATTCTCTGCTGGCGGAGGGTGATGCCGACGATGCGCAGACCGCGCTTGCCCTGCTTGACATGTTCGAACGGGCGACGGGGTTCGATCTTCCTGCGCCGTTCCAGACGATCTGGTCGCCCTATGGCGCATCGCACCGCATTCTAGCCCTATTGAGCGGCGTCGCCTTGGCACAAGCGCGGGGCAAGGCCGATCCGCAGCTCAATGGCCGGGTCGCCGGGCTGCTGCGCCGCGACGCGGCATTCGTCCGCGCCAATGTCGAACATGACCTGCGCAACAACCATACCGAGCGTAACCTGGCGGCGCTGTGTCTCTATGGCATGGCATGCGGCGGCTATGGCGGGGCGGCAAACCGGCGTCTGGATCGTGAGGTCGCGGCGATCATTGCCCAGACCATTTTGCCCGATGGCATGCAGATCGAACGATCGGCGATGTATCAGGGGCTGAGCCTGATGGCGTTGCGCATTTTTGCGGCCACGACTTTCCTGCAAGCGGAAACAAGGGCTTTAGCGCGGATTCGTGGCGACGCGGCGGCTCGCGCGTGGGCGTTGCTTTCGCATCGGGACGGCGAGATCGTGTTGTTCAACGACGCGTGGATGGGCGAGGTGCCGCCGGTGGCCAGCGTGCTGGGCGACGTTTCCCGAACGGGCGGCAGTTCGTCGTTACCCGATGCGGGCTATGCGCACCTTGCCCATGATATGATCGATGTGTGGATGGACGCCGGGGCGATCGGGCCTGCGTGGAATCCGGGGCATGGTCATGCCGATTTCCTCGCACTCGAACTGGATGTCGCTGGGGAGCGCCTGTTCGTCGATCCAGGTACGTCGCAATATTCGACCGGTCCGCGGCGTGCCCATGAGCGGTCGGCCGTCAGCCATAATGGTCCCTGTTTCGACGGAGCCGAACCCGTCGACTATCTGGGCTGTTTCAAGGTCGGTCGCCTCGCCGCCGCGCGGCCGCTCGACCCGCGCGAACTGGCGGGACTGCCCGAGCACACGATCGGCGGCGTATTGCGGACCGGGGCGGGCAAGGTCCGTCGGCTGGTTACGCCATTGCCGGACGGGGCGCTGCTGATTGCGGATGGCTGGTCGCCCGGCCCGGCCCCGGCCCGATCACGGTTCCTGATTCCGGCCGATTGGCAGATCACGGTGGAGAACGCCCAACTCCTTCGTCTGCGCAAAGACATGACCGTGGTCTGGCTGGATATTGTGGAGGGGGCGGCCGTACTCGCGCCGCCGGATCATTGGTCCCGCCGCTATATGGCGCTCGAGCGGGCGCAGGTGCTGGACATCCTGCCGGTCGGCCATGACGATTGGCGGTTCGGCATCATGCGGCTCCGCACCACGCCGTCTGCCGTGGGAGAACGGATCGAGACACTGCAACTGCTACGCGAGCGGGTGCGCGAGGGGCTATGACCATCAACGCTGCTTTCGCATGGACGTCACTCAAGCTGTGGATCGAGCGCGCCGTCGGGATTGCGCCGGATGCCCTTCACGCATTTGTCGGCGTGCTGCTGCTCGTGCTGTTCCATCTGCTGGTGCGGCGCCCGTCGCTGCGCTGGCCGTGGTTCGGTGTCCTGATCTTCGAACTGATCAACGAGGCGCTCGACATGTCTCGCCCGGTCGGAGCCACGGAAAGCGATATGGCTGCGTCCCTGCACGACCTGTGCGTCATCCTGTTCCTGCCGAGCGTCCTGTTGCTGCTTTGGCCGCTGCTGGTGCGGGTCAGTCTGCGCGAACCGGTGGAGCGTCCGCTGCCCTCCGCCACGGCGGATGCGCGATGAGGCTGGCCGCAACCTTCATCCTGCACGCGTTCCAGATCGGATATCCGGCGTTCATCACCTGGCTGGCCGCTGCGATGGCCAGTCAGGCGATCGGGTCGGAAGTCGTCTTCTATCTCGGGCTGGGATCGCTGATCCTGGTCGGGCTGGAATATGGCTTTCGCTATTCGGGCGCGCGCGAAATATCGCTGGCGCTGGGCAATGCCCCGCGCATCGCGGCACTGATCGCCGCCATCCTGCTGATCCAGACGGTGCTGCTGCTGATCACGCTGCTGGTCGCCGGAGGGGCGATGAGCATTTCCGTGCCGGCGATCGGCATTGGCCCGGCGATGTGCGTGCTGATGTTCATGATCATGAACGGCATCATCCCGACCTGGATATTCATCGCACTGTCGTTGCAGAAGGAGTTTCTGCTCTACACCGCGCCGGTGCGGCTGATCGGCCTCGCCGCCGCGGTGACGGCGGGGCATTTCCATAGTCTGGACGGCCTGTTCCTGTCGCAATGCATCGCCATGTTCGCAATCCATGTCGCCGGGCTGACGCTGTTGTGGCGCAAGGGCTATCTCGAGCGTGTATTGCCGCTTCGCCTCGCCACCGCGTTGCTGCGTGACGGGCGCGACGTTTTCGTGATGAAGCTGGGCGTGTTCTCCTACACCAGCGCCGGCGTGCTGGTCTTGGGGATCGTCCAGTCCCCCGAAATGGTCGGCGCGTTCGGTCTTTGCCAGCGGCTGGTGACGGCGCTGCAGCAGGCGTCGGCACCATTGTTCATGTCGGCCTATCCGTTAAGCATTCGCCATGTCGCGGGAGAGAAGGGGCTGGCGAACAGCCTTTTGCGGCTGAACGGCGGCGCATTGCTGTCCTCGCTGGCGATGAGCCTGGGGATCGCTATCGGCGGTACGTCGCTGTTGCGGTTGATCCAGCTCGATCATTATGCCGGTATTCTCGACTGCATCCGCATCATGGCGCCCTTGCCCATGTTGCTGGGAATATCGACCTTCCTCGTCAACAATGCCGTCCTGGCTGCCAAGCGCGATGACATCGTTCGAACGGTCACGCTGGTGTGCGGCGGCATCGGCATTCCTGGCTATTTCGTGATGTCGCAACACTATGGCCTGATCGGCACGGCGATCACGCTGACCGCTATCGAGGGCTGCGTGGCGCTGACCTATTCGATCATCTGCCTGCGAGCGGGTCTCCTTCCCCCCTTGCTTTACTGGAGGTGCCGCCATGAAAATTAGCGTCGTGACGCCGACCCTCGCGCTGGACGATTTCCTGACCGAAGCCCGGCAATCGGTCGCGCGGCAGGATAGCGATTGCGAGATCGAGCATCTGATTGCCGTCGACGACCGCCATGTCGTGCTTCCCTCCGACGAGATCACGGGGCGGCTGGTGACCCGCTTCTTCCACAATCGGCGGGGGAAGGGCCCCGGCGGCGCGCGGAACAGCGGGCTGGATCAGGCGACCGGTTCGATCATCTTCTTCCTCGACGCCGATGACATATGGCCCGTCGACTATATCCGGCGTGTCGTTGCGGTCTATGCGGCTCATCCAGCGATCGATTGCGTTTCGGTTGCGGGTCTGAGCTTCGGCGAGGCAATCGAACGGCCAAGGCTGACCATTCCCGCGCTGCCAAGCGGGATCATTCCCCGCACGACGATGGCATGGAATCCGATCGGTGGGCCCAGTGGGTTCAGTTATCGCCGCAATGCCGTGACCGAGGCCGTCCGCTTCCAGGACGCGATCTATTTCCAGGATATTCTCTTCTATCTCGACCTGTTGCGGCAGGGGAGGGTCTTCTGGCGCGAGACGGGCGTGTATTATTGGTACAGGCGTTCACCGGGGCAACTGATCTCCACCATCGCCATCGACAAGGTGCGCGCGTCGCGGATACTGGTCGAGCAGTCGATCGCAAAATGGTGTAACGCCGGCCTGACGCGGTGGGAGGCGGCAGTGGCCCATGTCCAGATCCAGCGCCTGAGCGCCAATCGCGAACGCCGCCGGGACTGGCGCAATACGTTACTTCTGGTGGCGATGGAACCGGGCTGGGCCATCGCGCAAATTCGACGGCAGTTGGAGAATCGTCGGCTGGCTCGACGTCAACTGCGGGCGCGTTGACCATGCCCGGCCGGGCGGGATGCGGCAAGGGAGCGGGAGGGTCGATCAGGCCGGCCCGGGGATGATCCATCGGGCTGGAAACGTCGCCCCAGCGCAGGCTCGGGCCTGAAGCGGTTCCTGCTGCCCACTAACACCGGGAGATCCCAGCCTGGGCTGGGATGACGTTCGGGTTCAAAGGTGATGGATCGGGCTCCAGGCCGCCATGTCCGGACGAACGTACCTACGCGTTGCCATGCGCTTCCGCCCGTTTAGCACCGATATATTCAGGAAATTCCCCGTCAGTCCTGCGATCAAGCGTCTAACAGGTCGCTGAAAAAGGGCTTGGCGAGGGCGACCTGAGGTGATTCATCGCGACTGCAGCGATGAGGGTGAGTGGATGCGGGGTGGCGACGCGCGGTCGGGAGAATTGTTCTCGTACGTCGATCTGGAGCGGCGGATGCCGGCGGGCCATCCGTTGCGCAAGATCCGTGAGGTGGTGAATGCGGCGCTGGCGGGTGTAGGCCCCGATCTGGAGGCGCTCTATTCGCGGATCGGACGCCCGTCGATCGCGCCGGAGAAGCTGCTGCGCGCGCTGCTGTTGCAGTTGTTCCACGGCATCCGCTCGGAGCGGCAGATGATGGAGCGGCTGGACTTCGATCTGTCGTTCCGCTGGTTCGTGGGACTGGGCATGGACGAGCGGGTGTGGGATGCCTCGACCTTCTCGAAGAACCGCGAGCGGCTGCTGGACGGCGAGATCGCGGCCCGCTTCCTGTCATCGATCCTGGCCTTGCCGCAGGTCCGGCGGCTGCTGTCGAGCGACCATTTCTCGGTGGACGGCACGCTGATCGATGCGTGGTGTAGCATGAAGAGCTTTCGCCCGAAGGAGGATGCCGGCGATGATGGCCCACCCGGCGACGGTCCAGGCGGGCGTAACGCCGACGTCGATTTCCGGGGCACGAAGCGGAGCAACGATACGCACGCCTCGCTCACCGATCCCGATGCGCGGCTCTACCGCAAGAGTGCCGGCACGGGCGCCAGGCTGTGCTACATGGGCCATGTGCTGATGGAGAACCGCCACGGGCTGGTGGTCGACACCGAAACCACGCGCGCGGCCGGGTTTGCCGAGCGGCTGACCGCGGTGGCGATGGTTGACGATCTCGCCCGGCCCGAGGGGCGGCGCATCACGCTGGGTGCGGACCGGGCCTATGACACGCGCGATTTCGTGTCGGACCTGCGCGACCGATGCGTGACCCCGCACGTCGCCCAGAACACCAGTGGCCGACGCTCGGCGATCGATGGCCGCACCACCCGGCATGCCGGCTACGCCGCCAGCCAGCGCGTCCGCAAGCGGATCGAGGAGGTGTTCGGCTGGGTGAAATCGGCCGCCGGCCAGGGCAAGACGCGCTTTCGCGGACTGGCACGCGTCCGCTTCGCCTTCACGCTGACGGTCGCGGCCTACAACCTGATCCGGCTCCTCCGGCTGCTGGAGACGGGATGATGTCCGGGCTGCTCGGCCGGTGGCGGATCGTCGAGGCCGCGGCATGGCCGCGCGAGCATCTCGACCTGTGTGGCCCGGCCTTCCTTCGCGTCGACGCCGATGGCTCCGGCGAGACGGCCTTCGGCGCACTCACCGCCGTGCTGAACGTCGGCTTCACCCCCAGCGGCGTCGACTTCGACTGGAATGGCAGCGATGAGAGCGACCGGGTCCAGGGAACCGGATGGGCCAACCTGCGCGACGATGGGCGGCTCGACCGTGAGATTGCATTCGACAATGGCGACGAAACCACCTTCAGCGCCGAACCCTGGCCTTTTTCAGCAGCCTGCTAGATCCTCCGCTATCTCCCGTTGCGTACGACCGCTGGTCGCCACCAGTCGTACCGCTTCGTCTTCAAATTCCTTCGTGAACCGTCGCTGCTTCGTCATCGAGTTCGCCTTTCACCTCAAGGGAACTCTCCACTTTTCCGGGGCAAGTCCAGTGCGAAAGTGGCTCTCAAATGCGATTCAATTGCGGACATGGGGGCGCAAGCCGGGAGAAAGATGCCTCTTCCTGACCGCTTGAAAGCGCGCTAAACTGAGCAAGCTTCATCACCTTTGCGACGGGCCCGACTATGGACGTCGCATGTCCCCTGATTGTTTGCGCCACCTGACGTCGCAACCTCCCGGTTTGCCGATCCGCGGCTCCCCTCGCTTTGTCCCGGCCCTCTTGGGAGAGGGGAAGGGGGCGGTGTCGGGTGTCGTATGGCTGGATTGAAGCCCGACACCGCATCCGGACTGCCGCGGTTCATTCGCGTGCGGCGATTCGCTGAAGTCAGCGGCTATTCCGAACGAGCGATCTATCTGAAAATCCAACGCGGCGTCTGGCTGGACGGACGCCAGTACCGCCGCGCGCCCGATGGTTCAATCTGTATTGATCTGGAAGGATACTATCGATGGGTGGAAGGCGGAGAGGGACCGGCGTCGAGCCGTTGAAGTCGTGCATTCGTGTGACGTTCGTGTTCGCCGGCAAGCGTTGCCGCGAGACATTGCAGTTGGCGCCGACGGCCGCCAACATCAAGGCGACCGAGCGGCTGATGGCTCGTGTTTTTCAGGAGATCGAACTCGGCGTTTTCGATTACGAGGCGACGTTCCCGCATTCCAAACGGGCGACTCCCGGCAACGGCTTCGCCAGCTACGCCGAAACCTGGCTGACGACGGTCGTTGCCGAGAAGTCGACGATGCAGGGCTATGAGTACGCCGTCCGCAAGCTTTGGGGACCGATCTTCGGCGAACGGCAGCTCGCCAGCATCAAGACGAGCGAGATCAAGCGGGAGATCGCCAAGCTGGCAAAGCGCGTGAGCGGCAAAACGGTCAACAACAATCTGATCCCGCTACGGGCCATCTTCGAGATGGCGATCGACGACCGCCTGATCGAGCGGACGCCGCTGGAGCGCATCCGCAGCCTGTCGCACCAACAGCCAGTCCCCGATCCCTTCGACCGTGACGAGATGGAGCAGATCATCGACTTCATCGGCCACCGCTACGATCCGCAGATCTGGAACTGGTATGAGTTCGCCTTCGGAACCGGGATGCGGCCAAGCGAACAGATCGCGCTCCAGTGGCGGGACGTTGACTGGAAGCGGCGCACGGTTCGCGTGCAACGCGCACGGGTGCGCCATGTCGAGAAGGGGACGAAAACGTCGAGCGTTCGTGACGTCGACCTCACGGACCGGATAATGGAGGTGCTTCAGCGGCAGAAGGTGCACAGCTTCATGCGAGGCGGCGACTCGCCGATCTTCCTCAATCCGGTGACCGGCACACCGTGGCCTGATGTGCAGGACCAGCGAAAGCTTTACTTCCACCCGGCGCTTCGGGCGCTGGGGATACGAAGCCGGGATGCCTATCAGACCCGTCATACCTATGCGACGACGGCACTCATGGCCGGGGTCTACCCGGCCTATATCGCCCGGCAGCTCGGCCACAAGAACCCGACGATGCTGTTCAAACACTATGGGAAGTGGATTGACGGTGCCGACGGCGGTACCGAAGCGGCAAAGCTCAACGCTCTTCACAAACCCCGCAAGCCCGGCGCGGCGACAGGTTAGACGTAGCTGCGACCGGTCGGTTTGATCGAGACCGTCACGCGACCTTCATGTCCCTCCGGCATCATCGGATCGAGTTCGATGATCGCCGCGAGTCCGAAGCTCATCGCGATGAAATGAAGCTCCTCGATCTCTTTGCCGTGCAGTTGCGTCTGCATGACCTCGACGAGCTGGGCGCGGTCCTGGCGAGTCCGCGACGGTGCGTCGATCAGTCCCTTGTCGCCGATCGCTTCGGCCAAAGCTGTTGCGAATGCAGCCCGGACGAGATCCTCGTCTTCGAGGGATAACTCGACGTCGTCGTCATCATCGAACTCGGAGGAATCGGGAACACCCTCACGGCCGTCAGTAATGCTGTCGGCCAGGCCACCCTGCTCAACCGGTGCTGGGGAGGGCATATCACCATTTTTTCGTGCTGTCGGCGTGGCCATCGGGCGGGGCTCCTCAGGGTAGCAAATTTCGCGTATCTCCCACGAAACTCCCACGACGACCGAAAAAGCCAGCAATTTCAACCACTTAAGTGGTGACCCCTACGGGAATCGAACCCGTGTTTCAGCCGTGAAAGGGCCGCGTCCTAACCGCTAGACGAAGGGGCCGCCGGGTGGCGTGGAGGGGCCTCTAAGGGAGGGGGTGGAATCGGTCAAGGGCTTTTTTCAATTCCGTTTCAATCGGCCCAGGCGGCGTCCTCGACATGGAGTTCGGCGACGTCGCGGCCCGACCAGCCGTCCACTTTGGCGCGTCCGGCCAGCCAGAGGCGGCGGGTGCTGCCCGCACCCAGCAGGGCCTGGCCGAGTGCGGTGTCGGCGTGGCGGAAGGCCATGGCTTTCAGGCTCCGGCCATCGGGCCCCGCGACGATCGCGCGGACATGGTTGGTGCCGACCAGATCGGCGCGGACGACCCGGAAGGGGCCCGCCGCGACGCGGGGGGCGGGCCAGCCCATGCCATAGGGGCCGCCGGCCTCCATCGCACCGACCAGCGCAGGGTTCACACCGCCGGGTGCCAGCACGGCGTCGACCAGCAGCGCGCGACCGGCGCTGGCCTGTACGACGGCGGCAGCGAGGCGCTCCTCCAGGAAATCGGCGAGTTCGGCGATCCGCCCGGCCTCGACAGTCAGGCCCGCCGCCATCGCATGGCCGCCGCCCGCGATCAGCAGGCCGTGTTCCTTGGCGGCCAGGATCGCCGCGCCGAGGTCGACGCCGCTGATCGAGCGGCCCGAGCCCTTGCCGATGCCCTTCTCGTCCACCGCGATGACGATGGCGGGGCGGTCGAGCTTTTCCTTCAGCCGCCCGGCGACGATGCCGATGACGCCGGGGTGCCAGCCTTCGCCCGACACGATGGCAACCTGGCGGGCCCGGTCGACGCCGGTTTCTGCGATGGCTTGCACCCCCGCCTCGATCGCACGGCGTTCGTCGTTGAAATGGTTGAGTTCCTCCGCGATCATGCGCGCTTCGGCGGGGTCGTCGGTGGTCAGCAGCCGGACGCCCAGATCGGCCCGCCCGACGCGCCCGCCCGCATTGATGCGTGGGCCCAGCGCGAAGCCCAGATCGGTGCAGGTCGGCGCGCGGGTCAGCCGGGCCGCCTCGGTCAGCGCCGCCAGGCCGATATTGCGCCGCTGCGCCATGACCTTCAGCCCCTGCGCCACGAAGGCGCGGTTGAGGCCGCGCAAGGGGGCGACGTCGGCCACCGTGCCCAGCGCCACCAGATCGAGCAGGTCGAGCAGCCGGGGCTCGGCTCGGTCGGCGAAGAAGCCGCGCGTCCGCAGCGTCCGGATCAGCGCCGCACCCAGCAGGAAGCATACGCCCACCGCTGCAAGGTGGCCGTGCGCGGCCCCCTCCGCCTCGTCCAGCCGATTGGGGTTCACCACCGCATGGGCCAGGGGCAGTTCGGTGGCGCATTTGTGGTGGTCGACCACCATCACCTCGATCCCGGCGGCATGGGCGGCGGCGAGCGGCTCGAAGGCCTGCGCGCCGCAATCCACGGTGACGATCAGCGTCGCTCCCTCTGCCTGCAACCGTAACAAGGCGGCTTCGGTCGGGCCATAGCCCTCGGTCATCCGGTCGGGGATATAGGCGCGCGGGGTAAGCCCCAGGTCGCGGAGCAGTCGGACCATGACCGCCGCCGAGGTCGCACCGTCCACGTCATAATCGCCGAAGATCGCCACCGCCTCGCGCGCGATCACCGCATCGGCGAGGCGCTGGGCGGCGCGGTCCATGTCGCGGAAGATCGAGGGGTCGGGCATGAACCCCCGGATCGACGGCGTGCGGTGCGCCTCGACCGCATCGGGAGGGCAGCCGCGCGCAAGCAGAAGCTGCGCGACCAGATCGTCATGCCCCATGCCGTCGCGCTCATCGGCGGCGAGCGCACGCCAGCGCCAGGGCTGGCCCAGGATCGACTGGGCGATGCCGAGAACCTCGGTCATGGGCGGATCACGAAAAGCGGGAACGTCACGCGAACGCCATGCCATGCGGGGTAGAGTCGCGACAAGGGGGCGCGCGATGCGCGACCGCCGTCAACTCACCCAGTTTCCTTCGCGAAACCATTTGGTGATGACGTATTTGGTGCCCTCGACGACCGGCATCCCTTCGTGAAGGGTCATCTCATTGGGGCTGCCGTCCAGCTTCATATTGTTCCAGGCGAGCAGCAGGCCCCGGCGCGGCGCGACGCGGATGCCCGCCTGGGGGAACCAGGTCGCGCCGCCTTCGGGCACGTCGTTGAGATAGATCATCGCGGTCCAGGTCCGCTGTCCGCCATGGACGCGCACCTTTTCCCAATAGCTTTCGCTTTCGTGGAAATAATCATGGTGCGCGCGGAACTGCTGGCCGGGGGCATAGCGCTGTCCCTGCATCGTCTCGCCCTGTTCGGGGGAAATGCCGAGCAGCGCGGCGATCGACTCGTCGATCGGCTGAACATCCGGCGACCAGCGCGCCATGTCGCAGCTTTCCGAGGTGCGGAACCCGTAATCGGGCCGATCGGACAACAGCGTCGAGGGGCGCCGATTGGAATCGATCATCGCCATCAGCTTGTCGCACTGATCGGGCGTCAGAAAGTCTGGCTGGTAATAGATTTGCGCCGTGTCGGTCGTCACGCGGGTGACCGCCGGATTGGCGTCGAGATGCTGAGCGACGCTGACCCCGAACTGCGCGCGCAAGGGGGAGGCGGCGGGGTTGCCCTTGGGCTTCCTCGAAAAGAACGACATGAACGGGATGTGCGACGATGCGCGGAGAAAGACAAGGGGGGGAGCCGTCACGCTCCCTCCCGCATGCCTTTACCAGAAGATGTCGTACACCACGTCGACGACCAGCCCGCTGCGCAGGTCGACCAGGATCGCGTCGTTATAATAACGGACCCAGCGATAGGAGCCATAGGCGGGCGGCAGGCGATAGGCATAGGGATCGTCCAGCCAATAGCTTTGGCCGAAGAACACCGGGTCGATGATCACCCCGCTGGAAAAGCGCCGATAATCATAGTCGCGGAAGGGCGAGTAATAGCGGGGCAGGTGATAGGCGCCCCGGTTCAGCGACCGCCATTGCATCCAGTCATAGCGCCGATCGTGCCGCCAGCCGCGATTCCACTGGTCCGCCCAGGCGCGCCGCTCGGCAAAGCCATAGGCCTGATCGGAATGATCGCGCCAATCGCCATAGCTGCGCTGCCAGCGGTCGCGGTCCTCGCGCTGGCGACGTTGCTGGTCGCGCCAGCGCTGGTCCTGTCCCGGATCTCGGGCCGGACCGGCCCCCGGACCACCCCCCGGACTACGCCATCGCGGGCCGGGGTCGTCGCGCCAGCCGCCGCGATCGATCCGCACGCCGCCGGGGCCGCGATCCGGGCGGGTCTGGTCCGGCGCGGGGCCGGGACGGGGGCCGCCGCCGAAATTGCCGCGATTGCCCCAGTCGCCACGATCAGCGGGTCTGGGAGGCGCGACCGGTTGCGGCGCGGGTTGAGGGGCGCGCGGGGCCTCAGCATGGTCGGGGCGGAATGCGGGGCGGTTCTCCGGAAAGGCCTCGCGATTGTTGAAAACGGGGCGGCCCTCGCTGCGCTCCAGACGACCGGCGGGGCCGCCAGGCCGGGGTCCGCCTTCGGGCCGACCGCGCGGGCCCTGATCGATCATTTGCTGAGCCGCCGCCATGGCGGGCATCGCGCCCGCAACCATCGTCGTCGCCGCCAGCAGTGCCGCCATCCAACGCCTGTTCATTGTCCTGAACCCCATGTGTCGGCGCACGAGCCGACCCCGATCATAGGACGAGTTATGCCCCATCGGCGTTGAGCGGATGCTGAACCCCTTTGTCAGCTTGCCGAAAGAATCGGACGGCGATCGTCATGGTTCTTCGCGCGGGCCCTGTCCCGGGACCAGGGCGGGGACGGCGCGGGCGGCATCGGCGGGATCGGTGCCGGGCAGGGGGGCGGCGGGGATCGTCTCCTCGCCGCGCGCGGCCCGGGCGGCGCGCTGGATCGCCTCGACCAGCCGGGGATAGATGCCGCAGCGGCAGATATTGGTGATGCTGGCGCGGATCACCTCTTCCGAGGGATCGGGGTTGCGGTGGATCAGCGTGGCGGCGGCCATCACCATGCCGGGGATGCAATAGCCGCATTGGCCGACATTGGCCGCCAGGAACGCCTGCTGGACGGGATGCGATCGGTCGCGCGACAGCCCCTCGATGGTGGTGACGACGCTGCCCTCGATCCGCCCGATCGGGACCTGGCAACTGCGCACCGCCCGGCCATCGACATCGACCGTGCATGCCCCGCAATCGCCGGTGCCGCAGCCATATTTGGTGCCAGTCAGATTGGACGCATCGCGCAGCGCCCAGAGCAGCGGCGTGTCCGGGGGGAGGCGATAGCGCACGGGCTGGTTGTTGACGGTCAGGCTGGTCATCGCGGACGCGGGCTTAGCGGATGGGGCGGCGGGCTGCTACCGGCCGAGCATCGGCGCGGCGCGGTCGAGCGACAGGTCGGCGTCGGAGAAGCGGATCGGTGTGCGCACACCGGGGACGGTCGACCCATCCGGCCGCTCGGGCTGGATGGCGAGGCCGCGTGCGATGACCTGAGGATCGGCAAAGGCCTGTTCCACCGTGTTGATCGGCCCCGCCGGGACGCCCGCCGCCTCCAGGGCGGTGAGCAGATCGTCGCGCCGCCAGCGCGCGGTCGCCGCCTCGATCACCGGGGTCAGTTGGTCGCGGTGCTCGCAGCGCAGCGCATTGGTGGCGTAGCGCGGATCGTCGCCATCGATCCCGACCACCGTGGCGAAGCGCCGGAACTGCGCGTCATTGCCGACCGCCAGGATGAACCAGCCGTCGCTCGCCGGGAAGGCGGCATAGGGGACGATATTGGGATGCGCATTGCCTAGCCGCGTCGGCGTCCTGCCCGAGGCGAGGTAGTTCATTGCCTGGTTGGCGAGCACCCCGGTCATGGTGTCGAGCAGCGCCATGTCGATCCGCTGCCCCCGACCCGTCCGCTCGCGCATGTGGAGCGCCGCCTGGATCGCGATGACGGCGTAGAGTCCGGTCATGATGTCGGCGAGCGCCACGCCGATCTTCTGCGGCGCGCCCCTGGCCTCGCCAGTCAGGTCCATGATGCCGCTCATCCCCTGCACGATGAAGTCGTAACCGGCGCGGGCGGCATAGGGGCCGTCCTGTCCGAAACCGGTGATCGAGCAATAGACGAGGCGCGGGTTGATCGCCGACAGGCTGTCATAGTCGAGGCCATAGCGGGCGAGGCCGCCCAGCTTGAAATTCTCGATGACCACATCGGCATCGGCGATCAGGGCACGCACCGTCGCCTGCCCCTCGGGCGTGGTGAAGTCGGCGACGATGGAGGTCTTGCCGCGATTGGCCGCGTGGAAATAGGCGGCGTCCTGGGTACCGTCCGGGTTGGGCACGAAGGGCGGGCCCCAGCGGCGGGTGTCGTCGCCCTCGGGGCTCTCGACCTTGACCACCTCCGCGCCGAGGTCGGCCAGCACTTGGCCCGCCCAGGGACCGGCCAGGATGCGGGCGAGTTCGACCACCTTCAATCCGGCGAGGGGGGCGGGTTTTGCCATCAAATCCTCCCCAAGCTGTGCTTGGGGAGGGGGAGGATCGGGGTGGGGCTCAAAACGCCGCAATCCCGGTGATGGCGCGGCCCAGGATCAGCGCATGGACGTCGTGCGCGCCCTCATAGGTGTTGACCGTTTCCAGGTTCATCAGGTGGCGCATCACCTGATATTCGCCCGAAATGCCGTTGCCGCCATGCATGTCGCGGGAAGCGCGGGCGATATCCAGCGCCTTGCCGACATTGTTGCGCTTGACGATCGAGATCATCTCGGGCGCGAACCGCCCTTCGTCCATCAGCCGCCCGACGCGCAAACTGGCCTGAAGCCCGAGTGCGATCTCGGTTTCCATATCGGCCAGCTTCTTCTGGAACAGCTGCGTTGCGGCGAGGGGGCGGCCGAACTGCTTGCGGTCGAGTCCATATTGGCGGGCGGCATGGAAGCAGAATTCCGCCGCCCCCAGCGCGCCCCAACTGATGCCGTAACGGGCCCGGTTGAGACAGCCGAACGGGCCCTTCAACCCCTCGACATGGGGCAGCAGGGCATCCTCGCCTACCGCCACCTCGTCCATCATCACCATGCCGGTGATCGAGGCGCGCAAGGACAGCTTGTTGTCGATCTTGGGCGCGGAAAGCCCCTTCATGCCCTTTTCCAGCACGAAGCCCCGGATCGCGCCGCCATGCGCTTCCGACTTGGCCCAGATCACGAAGACGTCGGCGATGGGCGAGTTGGAGATCCAGGTCTTCGCGCCCGACAGGACATAACCGCCGTCCACCTTCTTGGCGGTGGTGCGCATGCCGCCGGGGTCGGAGCCCGCATCGGGCTCGGTGAGGCCGAAACAGCCGATCCACTCGCCGCTCGCCAGCCTGGGGAGGTAGCGGCTCTTCTGTTCGTCCGAGCCGTAAGCGTGGATCGGATACATGACGAGACTGGACTGCACGCTCATCATCGAGCGATAGCCGCTGTCGATCCGCTCCACCTCGCGCGCGATCAGGCCGTAAGCGACATAGGATGCGCCCACGCCGCCATATTCCTCCGGGATGGTCGGCCCCAACAGCCCCAGTTCGCCCATCTCGCGGAAGATTTCCGGATCGGTATGCTCGTTGGCGAAGGCGTCGATGATGCGCGGGGCCAGCCGGTCGTCGGCATAGGCCCGCGCGGTGTCGCGGATCATCCGCTCGTCATCGGTCAGCTGGTCGTCGAGCAGAAACGGGTCCGCCCAGTCGAACTTGCCCATTCGGGACATCGGTATCTCTCCTTATGTCCCGCTTCTCCCGAAGGCCGGGGGCTTTGTCCACCCCCGGCATGGTTCAGGAAGCGGGTCAGGAAAGGCGTTTGCCGGGCGTGGAGGCGGGCGGCGCGGCGGGGCTGGTCGCCGGATTGGCGTCCAGGAACGAGTCCAGCGCGCCCAACAGGGACGACCACCATTCGACCGTATCGGTGAAGTTTACGCGGGTGACGCCGCCGATCGTCGTCATGTCATGCGTCACCCGCAGATCGCCGTCCTTGGTCAGCGCCATCTGGGCGAAGCGCTTCTCGCTGTTCCATTTGTTGACGAAGGCCAGGTCGCGCGGCTTGGACGGGGTCAGCCGCATCGAGAATTGCAGCGAGGCGCATTGCTTATGCGCTTCGCAGTCGTAGAAAAGGATGTTGAACTTGTATCCGGCCGCCGAGCTGACGATCATCGGATCGCCCTCGTTATCGGTGTCGACCAGCCCCTGATAGCCCGCGCGGATCATCGCGCCGCCCACCGTCTCGGGCGCGCTGGCGCAGATCAGGTCCTTGGGGCAGGGGGCGCTATCCTTGGCCGAGGCCGTTCCTGCGCATCCCGCCAGCAACGCCGCCGCCGTCCAGTGCCACCATGCCATCGTCATTCCCCCTGTCGAAACATGGGGCGAAGCTAGCATCGATCACTCGTTGCGCAAGCGGATCGATGTCGCCCCGGCCTGAACCGGGGCGACACGGTACGGCGTCAGAGCCTGAAGCTGAGCGTCGCGCGCAGATCGCGCCCGGCGAGCGGTGCGAAATCCTTCAGCACGCTGGCATGGCGGCGTGCATCCACGTCGAAGATGTTGTTCGCCGACAGGGTCAGCGTGGTCGGATTGACCGTGCCCCAGGGCTTCAACTGGACCGAGGCGTTGACCAGGGTGAAGCCGTCGGTCGGCGTTTCCAGACCCAGCACGCGGCTCTGCTTGAAGCTGCGTTCCACCTCGACACGGGCGTTGACGCTGTCCGACTGGGCCTCCAGCCCGCCGAGCAGGCGCAGCGGCGGGATGCGCGGGGCGGGGCCGGTGCCGATGATCTGGGCATGGACATAATCGCCCAGCAGGTCGGCGTTGATCGCATATCGGCCGACCGTGGCGAGGCGCAGCGAGCCCTCCGCCTCGATCCCGTAATAGCGCGCATCGGCCTGAGTATAGGTGAAGCAGGGCAGGTCGACCTCGCGGCCCGAGGGCGCTGCGGCGGCCTCGCACGGACCCTGCGTCACCAGCGCGTCGTAGATGTAATTGGAGAAGCGGTTGTAATAGGCCGAGGCGTCGAAGCTATAGCCCTCGCCATGACCGTGAACGGTCGCTTCGATGCCCCAGCTCGCTTCCTTCTTGAAGTCGGGATTGCCCAGTTCATAGGCCTCGGTCCCGGCATGCGGGCCGTTGGCGAACAATTCCTCCGCCGAGGGCGCGCGTTCGGTGCGCGACAGGTTCAGACCCGCCCGCCAGTCGGGGGCGAAGCCATAGCTGGCGCCGATCGATCCCGAAAAGGCGTCGAAGCTGCGCTGGCCCCGGAAGAACCGGTCGTCGGTGACGGCGGTGCGCGCGGTCAGCGTGGTATGCTCGAAGCGGCCACCCGCCTCCATCTTGAACGCACCGCGATCCAGCTGTTGCAGGGTGAACAGGCCGACCTGCGCGGTGTTGTTGCGCGGCAGGAACGCCTCTTCCCCGCGCACGTCGAAGTCGCGGTTGAGGAACTGGACGCCCGATGCGCCCTGCCAGCCGCCGCGCTTGGACTGGATCAGCTCCAGGCGGCTTTCCAGCCCCTTATTGTAGAAGGCGGTGCCGACGCCACCATCCTCTTCCAGCTCGAAGTGGCGATATTGCGCCACGCCCGCGCGCAGGCGGATGCGGTCGAGGAAGCCGCCGCCCGTCTCGATCTCGCCGCGCAGGTCGAGGCGGTTCTGGATCAGGCTGAGGCGCGGGGCTTCCGGCTCCTCGCCGCCTGGGGTGAGATTGTAGCGGACCGGCACGCCGTACAGGCTGTCATAATGGCTATACGCGATGCCCAGCGATCCGGTGTCGGTGATCAGCGCGCCGCCGACGCCCGCCGTCCAGGTCTCGCTGGCGGTGTTGGGCAGGCGACCGCGCAGATCGGCGACACCCGCGAAGTCGAGCGGATCGTTCGGAGCCTGCTGCGCCGCCGCCTGCGCCTCGGCACGGGCACGGCGGGACAGGACATAGCCGCCGATCTTCAGATCGTCGGTCTTCAGATACGAGCCATCGGCGTGAACGACGAACTGCTTGCCCACCGCGACATCGGTCGCCCCGGCGACCGAACGTTCATTGGCCGCCGAGCCATAGGAGGCGATGCCCGACAGGCGATAGCCCTGCTCCGGCACCGAGCGGGGGATGCGGGTGTCGATGACATTGACCACGCCGCCGACCGCCGACGAACCGAACAGCAGGGCGGAGGGGCCGCGCAGTACCTCCACCCGTTCGGCGAGCAGCGGGTTGATGACCACCGCGTGATCGACGCTGGTGTTCGACACGTCGATCGAGCCGATGCCGTCGGTCAGGACGCGGATACGTTCGCCCTGGAAGCCGCGCAGCACGGGGCGCGAGGCGTTGGGACCGAACGAGGTGGCCGATACGCCCGGCTGGCGCGCCAGCGTTTCGCCGATGGTCGGGCGGATCGAGCGCTGCAACTCATCGCCGGTCACGATCGAGGTGCCCGACAGAACATCGGTTTCCGACTGCTGGACCGGCGCGGTCACCACGATCTCGCGACCGCGATTGGTCGAGGACGGCGCGCTCTGGGCAGTGGCGGGGGCGGCGAGCAGGCTGGCGAGCGCGGTGGCCGACAGGCCGGACAGCAGAACGGGCTTGAACAAGACAGGGCTCCGATAAATGAAGCCCTGCCGAGTACAGTAGTGTTACAACATATCAAGAGAAAAATGACATGGCGCTGACCTGCGCGTCATCCATTGGCCGCGTCCAGACAAAGCAGGACGCGCAGGCTCCATCCGCCATCGATCCGCTCCGCCGCGACATCGGCGACCAGGTCGCGGCCCAGCGGAATGTCGATCTCCGGCAATGCGTCGAGCCAGGCCGACAGTGCCGCACCCGGCGCGGCGGCCAGGGCCAGCGTGATGACCGACCCGCTGAACGTAACCGAGGACCAGGGCTCGACCGTCGAGACGGTCAGCAGGATGGGGCACCCCGCGCGTCCGGCGTGGGCCATCAGCGCACGAGCCAGCCGCTCGCCGCGATCGGTCGGGCGGCGCAAATGGGTGCGGGATCGAACGGTACCGGCGGCGCAATCCGGCAGGGGGGCGGGGGCGCTCATGCGGTCTTCCCCGCGATGAAGCTGGTGACGCGCTGGATCATGCTCGGCCCCGGCTCACGCCCCTTGCGCAGGTCGCTGACCAGCCGGGGGTCGTTGACCGCCAGCCGCCCGAACTTCGTCTCCGGCATCTGACTGTCCTTCAGATAGCGTTCGATCACTCCCAACAATTCCATGGACATTCTCCCAAAGTCCGATTCTCGAATGATGTTCATGATCTGTTCTGATTTCCAACTTGTCTAGGAAAAATCCTATGCCTATATTCGATGGCATGTCGGAGACGGAAATCAGGGCGGTCCTGCAGGAGCTTGCCGCGAAGGCCGGGGTCAGCCTCGCGGCGCTGTCGCGCATGCTGGGCCGGAATGACGCCTATCTTCAGCAATTCGTGCAGCGGGGAACGCCGCGTGTGCTGGCCGAAGGGGACCGGCGGCAACTCGCCGAGTTTTTCGGCGTGCCCGAAACCCGGCTGGGCGCGTCGGCGGCGGCGGGGCCGATGCTGGTCCGGCGGCTGGCGGTGGCGGCGTCGGCGGGGCCGGGGGCGACGGTCGACGACGAGGTGATGATCGGCGTCGAGGCGATCGACCGCCAGCTTGCCCGACGACTGGGTCTCAGCGAAGGCGCGGCCTCGGTCATCCGGGTACGGGGCGATTCGATGGCGCCGGGTTTGATGGACGGCGATCATCTGGTGGTCGACCAGAACGACACCCGCCCGACCGCGCGGGGCGGCCTCTATGTCATCCGGATCGGCGACGCCCTGATGGTCAAGCGTGTGCGGGCGGGCAGCGGGGGGCTGGTCGCGACCAGCGACAACCCCGCCGCGCCGCCGGTGCCGACCGGGCCGATCGCGGTGATCGGGCGTGTCGTCTGGCAGATGCGGTTGCCGAGTTGATCGTCCCCTCTCCCCTGGCCAGGGGAGGAAAGTGGCATGCGTGATTCAGCTAACGCTGGCGCCACCAAAGCAGCAGCGCCACCACGACCCCCAGCGCCAGCCCGATCAGGACACCCATCGTCACCTGACCCGTCGCGAGTCCCGCGACGATGCCGCCGACCACGCCGAGTGCGATGAAGAAGCCGCCCGCCGGAGTGGAGGCGCGCGGGGGGCAGGGAGGCTGCGGATCGGTCATGCGCCATGTCCTGCCATGCCCGGCGCGACGAAGCCAGCCGCCCTGTCCCACTCTGGGCAAAGCTGCCGAGCCGTTAACCATTTCGGGGGGTGGCAAAATTCATGACCCGGGCTTAGGGGGACGGTCTTTCAGCATTGGGCCCAGGAGTATTCATGCACGATCACGGTGGCGAGTTTCATGTTGCTCCCTTCGTTACCGGGACCGATGTCGAGATGGCCGCCGAACTGATCGAGACCTTCGGCGAGTCAGCATGCGGGGAAGCCGCCGCCCGCGCCGGACGTAGCCGCGACATGGGCAACCACATCCATTTCTGCCGCTGGCGTCAGATCGAGCGGTTGATCGGGCTGCTCTCCACCGAAAAGGCGTTCGGCACGGTTCACTGATCGCCTCGCGTCCGGTGATTGCCTGACTTGGGCCATAGCGGTGAGCGGCATGGCAAATCTGTTCGATCGATGGCGCTTTGGGGTGTCGCAATCGCGTGCGCGCGGCTAGGGATCGGGCATGATGGTCCGCCTGGGGCGGCCGCGCCGCTCGGTCGCCATCCTAGTCTTTGCAATGGGTTTCGGCGGCACGGGCTGGGCCGGGCGTGCGAGCGCGCAGACGGCGGCGACCCCATCGGCGCAGACCCAGCCGCCGATAAGCACCGCGCCCGCGACCGACGCCGACGATCCGACGATGCTCGATCCCAGCGCGCCGCTGGCCCCGCTGCCCGAGATCGGCGTGGCCTGGCCCGATCTGGCGCAGGCGCCGGGCGATCCGGCGGGGGCGATGGCCGCGACTGTCGATGCCGCCGCCGAGCGTCGCTATCGCTGGCGGGTTGAGGGGATCGACGGCACGGGCGCGTTGCTCCGCCAGCGTTTCGACCAGCTTTCCTCGCTCGACGCCAATGACGGCGAGCCCGCCAATGCCGCGCAGCTCGACCGCCGCGCCCGGGAGGATGCGGCGCTGTTGACCACCCTGTTGCGCGGCGCGGGCTATTATGACGCGCAGGTCTCCACCCGGATCGAGCCGGGGGACGAGCCGACCGTCGTGCTGGCGGCGGTGCCGGGCAACCTCTACCGCTTCGCCGACGTCACGCTGGCGGGGGTGCAGGCGGCGGGGGACAAGACCGCGCCGCTGGAGAAGGCCTTCGGGATCAAGCCGGGCGATCCGGTGGACGCCGACACCATCGTCGCGGGCGAAGCGTCGCTGAAGGCGGCGGTGGGCGAGGCGGGCTTCCCCTTCGCCAAGCTGGGCGAGCCGCAGATCGTCGTAGACCGCGCGACGCGGACCGCGACGCTGGACCTGTCGGTCGATCCGGGCTCGGCCAGGCGCTATGGCCGGATCGTCATGGCGAACGACCGGCTGTTCGACGCCGAGCATGTTCAGGACATCGCCCGGTTCAAGCCCGGCCAGCCCTATGATTCCACCGGGCTGGACGATCTTCGCCGTGCGCTGGTGCAGACGGGGCTCGTCTCCTCGGTCGAGGTCAAGCCGGTGCCGGGCGCCACGCCGGAGACGGTGGATATCGCCGTCGCGCTGGAGCCCGCGCCGCCGCACACCATCGCGGGCGAACTGGGTTACGGCACGGGCGAAGGCGCGCGGGCGGCGGTCAACTGGACCGATCGCAACCTGTTCCCGCCCGAAGGCGCGCTGACCCTGCGCAGCGTGCTGGGCACCCGCGAGCAGCTGGGCGCGGTCGTTTTCCGCCGCAACAATTTCAACGGTCGCGACCGGGTGCTGACCGCGCAATTCTCCGCCGCGCATATCCTGCGCGACGCCTATGAGGCCAAGACGCTGTCGCTGTCGGGCAGCCTGGAGCGGCAGACCAACATCTTCTTCCAGAAGACCTGGACCTGGTCGCTAGGGGCGGAACTGCTGACCTCGGACGAACGCGACGTGATCGAATCGACCGGCGAGCCGCGGCGGCGGACCTTCTTCATCGGCGCGCTGCCGACCAGCCTGAATTACGATGGGTCGGACGATCTGCTCAACCCGACGCGCGGTTTTCGCCTGGGAGGGCGGTTGAGCCCGGAATTGTCGTTGCAGGGCAGCGCCTTCGGCTATGCGCGGACCCAGATCGATGCCAGCCTCTATCATCCTTTCGGGGAGCGGGTGGTGCTGGCGGCGCGAACGCGGCTGGGCACCATCGTGGGCGCGCCACGCGACCAGATCGCACCGTCGCGGCGCTTCTATGCGGGCGGCGGTGCCTCGGTGCGCGGCTATGGCTTCCAGGCGATCGGGCCGCGCGACGCCAACAACGATCCGATCGGCGGGCGCAGCCTTGCCGAATTCTCGATCGAGGCGCGGGTGCGGACCTTCGGCAATTTTGGGGTGGTGCCCTTTCTGGACGCGGGCAACATCTCCACCTCGCCGCTGCCGCGCCTGACCGGGCTGCGGTTCGGCACGGGGCTGGGCGTGCGTTACTATTCCAATTTCGGGCCGATCCGCCTCGATGTCGGCACCCCGCTCAATCCCCAGCGGGGGGATAGCCGGGTGGCGGTCTATGTCTCGTTGGGACAGGCCTTTTGACCGAGGAGGTTCAGCTTCCCCCATCCCCCGCGTCGCGCCGGGGGATAGGATGGTGGCGGGTGCTGGGCGGGCTGCTCGCGGCGCTGGTGGCGATCGTCGTCGCGGCGCTGCTGATCGTCGATACGTCGATCGGGCATCGCTGGGTCGCCGACCGGATCGGGACCATCCGTACCGAGACGGGCTGGCGCTTCTCGGTCGGGCGGATCGACGGTTCGGTCTATTCGGACATGCGGCTGGTCGATCTGCGCGTCTATGACCTGGACGGCCTGCTGGTGCAGGTGCCGTCCGCGCGGCTCGACTGGCGGCCCTGGAACTGGGCGCGGGGTACGCTGGACATCCGGCGGGTCGAGGCGCCGATGGCGACGCTCTATCACGTGCCGCATACCAGGCGGACGGGGCGGCAGGGGCCGATCCTGCCCGATTTCGATATCCGCATCGACCGGCTGCACCTCCAGCGGCTGATCCTCGCCAGGCCGGTGCTGGGTCGCGCGCGCGTCGCGCGGGTCGATGGACAGGCGGATATCCGCGACGGGCGCGCGCAAGTGACGCTGAACGCGGGTGTCGCGGGCAGCGACGATCTCCGCCTGAAGCTCGACGCGCGGCCAGACCGGGACCGGTTCGATCTGGCGGTCGAAGCGCAGGGACGACGCGATGGCGTGCTGGCGAAGATGGCGGGCGTCCGCGCGCCCGTGTCGCTCTCCGTGGCCGGGGCGGGACGCTGGTCGCATTGGGCGGGACGGGCGCTCGGACGGATCGGCGCGGCAAGCGCGGTCGACCTGTCGCTGTCGGCGCAATCGGGACGCTATGCCCTGTCGGGGACGATCGCGCCATCGCTCGTCCTGCATGGCCGGTTGCAGCGGATGACCAGCCCCCGAATCATCGTCGCGGGGCAGGGCGATTTCGGCGAGCGGCGGCTGAACGGCGCACTGGCGCTGCGCTCCCCTGCCTTGAGGTTTCGGGCGCGCGGGGTGGTCGATCTGGGCGCAAGTCGTTTCGAGGGGCTGCGCGTCGATGCCCGGTTGCTCCGGCCCGAGGCGCTGTTCGGCAATATGAGCGGACAGGCGATCGCGCTGACCCTGCGGCTGGACGGCGGGTTCGACCGCGCGGCGTTCGACTATCGCCTGGCCGCGACCCGCTTCGCCTTCGGCCGGACCGGGTTCGAGCAGGCATTGGCGGCGGGCAAGGGGCGGCTGGCGGGCGGCTGGCCGCTGACCCTGCCGGTGCGCTTCACCGCGCAGCGGGTGACGGGCGTGGGCGAGGCGGCGGGCGGGATCCTCCATCGCCTGTCGGTGGCGGGCAATCTGCGCATCACCAGCCGAGAGATTGCGGGGCAGGGCCTCGCGCTGCGGTCCGACAAGCTGGCGGGGCGGTTGAACCTGCGGATAGACCTGACCAACGGGCGCTACGATGTCGGGCTGGACGGCGCGTTGCAGCGTTACCTGATCCCCGGCCTCGGCATCGTCGATGTCCGCTCGCGGCTCAGCGCGGTGCCCGGGGCGAACGGGCATGGCACGCGCGTCGTCGGACGGGGCGAGGCGCAGGTCCGGCGGCTCGACAATGGCTTTCTCCGTTCGCTGGCCGGAGGATTGCCGCACCTGACCACCGAGTTGGAGCGTGGGGCGGACGGCGTCTTTCACTTCCATCACCTGGTCCTGACCGGGCCGAGCATCCGCCTGACCGGGGAGGCGATCCGGCGGACCGATGGCACGTTCCGTTTCGTCGGTGGCGGGCAACAGAAGAGCTATGGCCCCGTGCAGATGGTGCTGGACGGGCGCATCGACCGGCCGACGCTCGATCTGGTCCTCGCCTCGCCCAACGCGGCACTTGGCCTGCGCGACGTGAAGGCGCATCTCGATCCCAGCGATCAGGGCTTCACCTTCCGCGCCGCCGGGGGATCGCGGCTGGGGCCGTTCCAGGCGGCGGGCGCGATCCTGTTGCCCCGGGGGCAGGACGCGGTCGTTCAGATCAACCCGCTGACCGTCGCGGGCACCCGCGCAAGCGGGGCGCTGACCGTGGCGGAAGGTGGTTTCGCCGGTCGGCTGGACGTGGCGGGCGGCGGCCTGTCGGGTGAGCTGCTGTTCCGCCCGGTCGGCGAGGTGCAGCGGATCGAGACGCATCTGGCCGCACGCCAGGCACAGATTTCGGGCATCACCGTGCGGCAGGGGCGGCTGGATCTGGTCGCGCTGCTCGACCCCGCCGGTGCCTCGATCGAGGGCAGCGCCCGTGCTCAGGGGCTGCGGCACGGCGCGTTCAACATCGCGCAGTTGAACGGCACCGCCCGGATGCGCGGTGGCACGGGTGAGGTGCGGGTCGGCATTTCGGGCTCGCGCGGGCGGGCCTTTGCGATCCAGACGGTGACGCAGGTCACTCCCGACCGTTTCGCCGTGAGCGCGCAAGGGACGCTCGACCGGCGTCCGCTCCAGTTCCTGTCGCCCGCCATCGTCACGCGCGAAGGCGATGGCTGGGTGCTGGCCCCGACCCGGCTGAGCTTTGCGGGCGGCGAGGCGAAGCTGGCCGGGCGGCTCGACCCCGACGCGACCGAGGTGCAGGCCAGCCTGACGCGGATGCCGCTGACCGTGCTCGATATCGGCTATCCGGGGCTGGGCCTGGGCGGCAGCGCGACGGGAACGCTGACCGTGCGGCAGGGGGCGGGCGCGCCGACCGGCAAGGTCGACCTGACCATTCGTGGGCTGACCCGTGCCGGGCTGGTCCTGACCTCGCGCCCGATCGACATGGGCGTGGCGGGGGTGCTGTCCGCCGACCGGCTGGGCGTGCGTTCGGTCATGGCATCGGGCGGGCGGATCATCGGACGCGCACAGGCGCTGCTGGTGCCCGCCGCGCAAGGGGACTGGGCGAGCCGGATGCAGACCGGGCGGCTGATCGCGCAGCTTCGCTATGCCGGGCCCGCCGATACGCTGTGGCGGCTGACCGGGGTGGAGATGTTCGACCTGTCCGGCCCCGTCGCGATCGGCGCGGACGTCAGCGGGTCGCTGAAACAGCCGGTCATTCGCGGCGCGGTGAAGGCGGTCGGCGCGCGGATCGAGAGTGCGACGACCGGCACCGTCCTGACCGATGTACAGGCGAACGGACGGTTCGGCGGATCGCGGCTGGTCATAGATCGCTTCGCCGCGCAGGCCGGGCGCGACGGGCGGGTCAGCGGCACCGGGCAGTTCGAGTTCGCCGCCGCCAACGGCGTCGGGCTCGACCTGTCGCTTCAGGCGAGCAACGCGACGATGATCGCACGCGACGATATCGGCGCGACGGTAACGGGCCCGCTGACCATCCATTCGGACGGGGCGGGGGGTACGATCGCGGGCGACGTGGTGCTGAATCGCAGCCGCTATCGCCTGGGCCGCGCCACGGCGGCGACGGCGGTGCCGCAGCTCAACATCCGCGAGATCAACATTCCCGGCGGCGGTGAAGAGGACGACGCGCCGCGCAAGCCGTGGACACTGGCGATCCGTGCGAAGGCGCCGGGTGGCCTGATCGTCTCCGGCCTGGGGCTGAACAGCGAATGGTCGGCGGACCTGAAGATCGGCGGTGCGCCCGACAATCCGGCGATCACCGGCCAGGCCACGCTGATCCGGGGAGACTATGAGTTTGCCGGTCGCGAATTCGATCTGGCGCGCGGCGTCATCCGCTTCGGCGGCGAAGTCCCCGCCAACCCGGCGCTCGACATCGCGGCCAATGCCAATGTCCAGGGGCTGAGCGCCTCGATCCGCGTGACCGGCACCGCGCTGAAGCCCGAGATCGGTTTCTCCAGCACGCCCGCTCTGCCCAATGACGAACTCCTCTCGCGCCTGTTGTTCGGCACCTCGATCGCCAGCCTTTCCGCGCCCGAGGCGTTGCAACTGGCGGCGGCGGTGGCGGCGTTGCAGGATGGCGGCGGCGGGCTGAACCCGATCAACGCGGTGCGGCGCGCGGCGGGGCTCGACCGGCTCCGCGTCCTGCCTGCCGATGTGCAGCAGGGGCGCGCCACCTCGGTCGCGGCGGGCAAGTACATCACCCGCAAGCTTTATGCAGAGATCATCACCGACGGGCAGGGCTATTCGGCGACGCAAGTCGAGTTTCAGGTCACCCGTTGGCTGTCGCTGCTCTCCAGCATCTCGACCCTGGGGCGGCAGAGCGTGAACGTGCGGATATCCAAGGACTATTGAGGCGTTGCCGCCCGAAACCGGACAGGAGCATTGCATGGAAAAGATCGCCTTCATCGCCCGGACCGGCGGCCCCGAGGTCATCGAATGGCGCGAGGCCGAACTGCCCCCGCCCGGCGTCGGCGAAGTGCGGATGCGGCATCATGCGGTCGGGCTGAATTATATCGACACCTATCATCGCAGCGGGCTCTATCCGATCGATCTGCCCGGCGGACTCGGCTCGGAAGCGGCGGGCGTGGTCGAGGCGGTGGGCGAGGGCGTCACCGACTTCGCGATCGGCGACCGGGTGGGCGTGTTCGGCCCCGCCCGTGGCGCCTATGCGACCGCGCGCAATATCGCCGCCGACCTGCTCGTGCCCTTGCCCGATAGCGTCGATGACCGGACGGCGGCGGCGATCCTGTTGAAGGGCGCGACGACTGCGTTCCTGATCGAGGATTGCGCGAAGGTCCAGCCTGGCTGGACCGTGCTGGTCCATGCGGCGGCGGGCGGGGTCGGGCATCTGGCGGTCGGCTGGCTGAAGGCGATCGGCGCGACCGTGATCGCCACGGTCGGCAGCGAGGCCAAGGCGGAGAAGGCGCACGCGGCGGGGGCGGATCACGTCATCCTCAACCGGCAGGAGGATGTCGCGGCGCGGGTGCGGGAGATCACCGGCGGCGCCGGGGTGCCGGTCGTCCTGGACGGCGTGGGCAAGGCGACCTGGACCGCCTCGCTCGACAGCGCATCGCGGCGCGGGCTGGTGGTGAGTTTCGGCAACGCCTCGGGCGCGGTGGACGGGGTCAATCTGGGCATATTGGCATCCAAGGGATCGCTGTTCGTCACCCGCCCCACGCTGTTCGACTATGCGGCGACGGCGGCGGACAAACGCCGCCTGATCGCACGGCTATTCGCCATGTTGAAAAAGGGCGCGATCACGCCGGAGATCGGCCAGACCTTCGCGCTGACCGATGCGGCGGACGCCCACCGCGCGATCGAGGCGGGGGAGACGGTGGGGAGTACGGTGCTGATCCCGTGAGGTGCGGGGCGTGGCCTTCGACTTCGCTCAGGCTGAGCGGGGTTCAGTACCCAGTTCCGTTCAGCCTGAGCGAAGTCGAAGGCCAAGGGAATCACCCCGCACCCCAAAATCCCGCTAGCCTGAAAACCGATCCCAACCGGAGGCCCCGATGATCCCGCTCCTGTCCCTCGCTCTGCTCGCGGCGCAGACCGCCCCCGCCGCCACGCCCGCACCGGCCGCCCCCGTCGAGGCCCCCAAGCCGGTCATGGTCCGGGTCGCGATGCAGACCAGCCTGGGTCCGGTCGTCCTCGACCTCGACCGCACCCATGCGCCGATCACCACCGCCAATTTTCTGCGCTATGTCGATCAGCATCGGCTGGACGGGGTGACCTTTTATCGCACGGTCCGGCCCGCCGCCAATTTCGGCTTCGTCCAGTTCGGGATCCAGAACGAGCCCAAGCGCATCCTGCCGCCCATCGCACATGAGCCGACCACCAAGACCGGGATCAAGCATACCGACGGCGCCATTTCGGTCGCGCGACTGGCGCCCGGCTCGGCGCGGGGCGATTTCACCATCATGGTCGGCGACCAGCCCTCGCTCGACGCCGATCCGTCCAAACCCGGCGACAATCTGGGCTATGCCGCTTTCGGCCATGTGGTCGAGGGGATGGACGTGATCCACCGCATCCTCGACGCGCCCGCCGACCCCGCCAAGGGGCCGTTCAAGGGCGAGATGCTGGCCGCGCCGGTCAAGATTCTGTCGGCCAAGCGGGTGACGGTGACGCCGTGAGCACGACCCTGCTGATCGTCGGCACGGTGCGCCTACCACCGGAAAATCTGGAGGCGGCGCGGCCGGTGATGCGTCGCATGGTCGAGGCCAGCCGGGCCGAGGCGGGATGCCTGGGCTATGGTTATGCCGAGGATGTACTCGATCCCGGCCTCATCCATGTGACGGAGCGCTGGGTCGATCAGGCGGCGCTGGACCGGCACTTCGCCTCATCGCACATCGCGCAGTGGCGGGCGGCCTGGCCCGAGCTTGGGATCGGCGAGCGTCGGCTGGTCGTTTACGAGGTTGGCGAACCCCGCACGACCTGAGCCGCTCAGAGCGCGGTTTCGGTCCGGCAGCTCGTCTTGAGGCCGAACACCTCGACCTTGGCCCGCTCACCCGCTGCCATCGGGGTCAGGACCTCGCGGCCCTTCCAGTTGAACTTGAAGATCACCGGGCCGACCAATTGGCAGATCGCGCCCTTGCCCTTCATCATGCACATATCGTCCAGCCGCTTATAGTCGGCGACGGTCGCGGGTTCGATCGGCTTCACGCCGACCCCGGTCGCCGTCGAGCCGCCCACCAGGAAACGCTGGCCGAAATTCATAGCATGGGCCGTCCAGGCGGTGCGCCCATCCGGCGAGGCGGGCTTGTCGATGCCGCTGTTCGTCGCGAGGCGGGCGCAGAAGTCCGGCTTGGTGATCTCCGATTGTGTCGGAGACGTTGCGCCCGTCGACGCCAGAAACACCGCGGCCGTGCTCCATGCTCGAACGACTGACGTCATGACCTTTGCCCCCTGCGCAAGATGCGGATGGCCCTAGGCCAAAGCGCGGCTTCAGGCAATCTTGGGCCTTAGATCCGGATTTACGCCGTTGCGTTTCCAAAAAAAGAAAGGGGCCTTGCGGCCCCTTTCCCCGTAGTGACATTGATTCAGGGGCTGGATCAGCCGCTGTAGTACATGTCGTATTCGACCGGGCTGGGGGTCATTTCCCAGCGCATCACTTCGCTCATCTTGAGCTCGATATAGCTTTCGATCTGGTCCTTTGTGAACACGTCGCCCTTCAGCAGGAAGTCGTGGTCGGTGGCCAGCGAGTCGAGCGCTTCGCGGAGCGAACCGCAGACGGTCGGGACCTGGGCCAGCTCGGCGGGCGGCAGGTCGTACAGGTTCTTGTCCATCGCTTCGCCCGGATGGATCTTGTTCTGGATACCGTCCAGACCTGCCATCAGCAGCGCCGCATAGGCGAGATACGGGTTCGCCAGCGCGTCGGGGAAGCGCACTTCGACGCGCTTCGACTTCGGGCCGGTGCCGTAGGGGATGCGGCACGACGCCGAGCGGTTGCGCGCCGAATAGGCGAGCAGCACCGGCGCTTCGTAACCCGGCACCAGGCGCTTGTAGCTGTTGGTGGTCGGGTTGGTGAAGGCGTTCACCGCCTTGGCATGCTTGATGATGCCGCCGATGAAGTACAGGCAGGTTTCCGACAGACCTGCATAGCCGTTGCCGGCGAAGAGCGGGGTCTTGCCTTCCCAGATCGAGAAGTGGGTGTGCATGCCCGAGCCGTTATCTTCCTTGATCGGCTTGGGCATGAAGGTCGCGGTCTTGCCGTAGGCATGGGCGACCTGATGCACGACATATTTGTAGATCTGCATGCGGTCGGCGGTCTGGGTCAGCGTGCCGAAGGTCAGGCCCAGCTCGTGCTGCGCGGCGGCAACCTCGTGGTGGTGCTTGTCGCAGGGCAAGCCCATTTCGAGCATGGTGGTGACCATCTCGCCGCGGATGTCGACCGCCGAGTCGACCGGCGCGACGGGGAAATAGCCGCCCTTGGCGCGCGGACGGTGGCCCAGATTGCCGCCTTCATATTCGCGGCCGGTGTTGGTCGGCAGCTCGATATCGTCGATCTTGAAGTAGGACGACGAGTAGTTCGTGTCGAACTGCACGTCGTCGAACATGAAGAATTCGGCTTCCGGGCCGACATAGACGGTGTCGCCGATGCCGGTGGTCTTCACGAACGCCTCGGCGCGCTTGGCGGTCGAGCGCGGATCGCGGGCATAGAGCTCGCCGGTCGACGGCTCGACGATGTCGCAGAACACGATCAGCATCGGGGTTGCCGAGAAGGGATCGGTGTACACGGCGTCGAGGTCCGGCTTCAGCACCATGTCCGACTCGTTGATCGCCTTCCAGCCCTCGATCGACGAACCGTCGAACATCAGGCCGTCGGTCAGCTCATCCTCACCCAGGATCGAGGCGACCATGGTCAGGTGCTGCCACTTGCCCTTGGGATCGGTGAAACGCAGGTCGATCCACTCGATCTCCTCGTCCTTGATCTTCTTCAGGATGTCGCTGGCCGTATTCGCCATGTGCCGTTCTCTCTCTGCTTAAGGCCGCGCCCCGGAAACCGGGGCGGGTGGAAAAGTTTTAATCGGGCCGGGTGTCATCCCGGTGACGGTAAGGTGTCGGATGCGTCAGATCGCCGCGTCGTCGCGTTCGCCGGTGCGGATGCGCAGCGCCGTTTCGACCGGGATCACGAAAATCTTGCCGTCGCCGATGCGGCCCGTCTGCGCGGCGGCGGCGATCGCCTCCACCACGCGTTCGGCCAGGCTATCCTCGACCACCACTTCCAGCTTCACCTTCGGCAGGAAGTCGACGACATATTCGGCGCCACGATAGAGTTCGGTATGCCCCTTCTGGCGGCCGAAACCCTTGGCCTCGGTGACGGTGATGCCGGACACGCCGATTTCGTGCAGCGCTTCCTTCACCTCATCGAGCTTGAAGGGCTTGATGATCGCCTCAATCTTTTTCACGAGTCTGACTGTCCCCGATGGTGTTCGAACCCTCGCCCGGCCCTACATTTAGCAGGGATCGTGCCAATTGCTTCGCCCTCGTGCGAGGGGAGGAAAACGGTAAGGAATGCGCCCGAAAAGCGGGCAGCTATGGGTCTGCTGCTCAATTTCTGGGCAGCGATCACAGGATGCCCCGCACGGCTTCCGGCGGGCGGCCGATGACCACGCCCTTGGCCGTTTCGACCAGCGGGCGCTCGATCAAGATCGGGTCGGCGGCCATGGCGGTGAGGATCGTCGCATCGTCGGCGTCGACCAGCGCCTTGGCCTGGGCTTCGCCTTTGCGCAGCCCGTCACGCGGAGACAGCCCGGCCTTGGCATAAAGGCGGCGCAGTTCGTCGGCGGTGGGAGGGGTCTTGAGATATTCGACGATCGTGACCTCCGCGCCCGCCTCGGTCAGCGGGGCCAGCGCCTCGCGCGACTTGGAGCAGCGCGGATTGTGGAGGATCGTCGCCTTCATCGCCGATGCTTTTGGCATGGGCGGCGCGGAATGTGGAGAGGTAATCCCCGCCACCGGGCATTTAAAAAGCCCCCTCCCGGCTGGGGAGGGGGCTCTCTACCATCCGTTATGGGGCAGGGCGCTTATGCCCCCTGCTTGGCCAGCCACTCCTCCAGCCACTTGATCGTATAGTCGCCCTTCTGGAACTCGGGATCGTCCAGCAGCGACTGGTGGAGCGGGATGGTGGTCTTCATCCCCTCAATCACGAACTCGTTGAGCGCGCGGCGCAGGCGGCGCAGCGCACCTTCGCGGGTCGTGCCGTACACGATCAGCTTGGCGATCATGCTGTCGTAATAGGGCGGCACCTTATAGCCCTGGTACAGCCCGCTATCGACGCGGACATGCATGCCGCCCGGCGCGTGATACATCTTCACCGTGCCCGGCGAGGGGGCGAAGGTGCGCGGGTCTTCCGCGTTGATGCGGCACTCGATCGCATGGCCGCGGAACTGCACGTCCTGTTGCCGAAGGGTCAGCGGATGGCCCTCGGCCACGCGGATCTGCTCGCGGACCAGGTCCAGGCCGGTGATCATCTCGGTGACGGGATGCTCGACCTGCAGGCGGGTGTTCATTTCGATGAAATAGAACTCGCCATTTTCCCACAGGAACTCGATCGTGCCCGCCCCGCGATAGCCCATGTCCGCCATCGCCTTGGCGACCACGCCGCCCATGCGCGCGCGCTCCTCGGCCGAGATGATCGGCGAGGGGGCTTCCTCCAGCACCTTCTGGTGGCGGCGCTGGAGCGAGCAGTCGCGCTCGCCCAGATGGATCGCCTGGTCGTTGCCGTCGCCGAACACCTGGAATTCGATATGCCGGGGGTTGCCCAGATATTTTTCCATATAGACGGTGGCGTCGCCGAACGCGGCCTTCGCCTCGGAGCCCGCCTGCTGCATCAGCGTTTCGAGCTGGTCTT
>Ga0308171_1000757_pt1 | contig 56769 bp, 60 predicted proteins | sample PhyGR1_FD_202135 | JGI IMG/M metagenome (GOLD analysis project Ga0308171, IMG submission 202135) | Phyllosphere microbial communities from UC Gill Tract Community Farm, Albany, California, United States - DLSLSG.R1 | ecosystem: Host-associated > Plants > Phyllosphere > Unclassified | place: USA... | reverse complement strand
GGCTTCGAGCTCGACGTGTCTGCCCTGGAGTCACTGGAGGCAGATCGCAAGCGCATCCAGGTGCGTACCCAGGAGCTGCAGAGCCTGCGCAACAGCCGTTCCAAAGCCATCGGCCAGGCCAAGGCCAAGGGCGAGGACGTTTCGGCCATCATGGCTGAGGTTGCCGCGTTCGCCGATGAGCTGAAGGCCTCGGAAGTGGCCCTGGACGAGCTGCGCGAGAAGATCGACACGATCTCCATGGGCATCCCGAACATTCCCGCCGATGACGTGCCGGCCGGCGCCGACGAGAGCGAGAACGTCGAGCAGTCGCGCTGGGGCACCCCGCGCCAGTTCGATTTCAAGGTGCTCGACCACGTCGAACTGGGCGCCCGCAACAAGTGGCTGGACGGCGAGACCGCCGCCAAGCTGTCCGGTTCGCGCTTCACCGTGCTGCGTGGCCCGATCGCCCGCCTGCATCGCGCCCTGGCCCAGTTCATGCTCGACCTGCACAGCGGCGAGCACGAGTACCAGGAAACCAACGTGCCGGTGATCGTCAACGCCGACAGCCTGTACGGCACGGGCCAGCTGCCCAAGTTCGAAGAGGACATGTTCATCACCCAGTTGGGTGAGCAGAAGCGTTACCTCATCTCGACCTCGGAAATCTCGCTGACCAACATCGCCCGCGACGAGATCCTCGACGCCGAGCGCCTGCCGCTGCGCATGACCGCCCACTCGCTGTGCTTCCGTTCCGAAGCCGGCAGCGGTGGCCGTGACGTGCGCGGCATGATCCGCCAGCATCAGTTCGAGAAGGTCGAGCTGGTCTCGATCTGCCGCCCGGAAGACAGCGACGCCGAACACCAGCGCATGACCCGCTGCGCCGAAGTGGTGCTGGAGAAGCTGGGCCTGCCGTACCGCAAGGTACTGCTGTGCACCGGCGACATGGGCTTCTCGGCCATCAAGACCTACGACCTGGAAGTCTGGCTGCCGTCGCAGGAGACCTACCGCGAGATTTCCTCGTGCTCGAACTGTGGTGACTTCCAGGCCCGTCGCATGCAGGCCCGCTGGCGCAACCCGGCCACCGGCAAGCCGGAGCTGGCGCACACCCTGAACGGCTCGGGCGTGGCCGTCGGCCGCGCGATGATCGCAGTGATGGAGAACTACCAGAACGCCGACGGCAGCATCACCGTGCCCGAAGCCCTGCGCCCGTACATGGGCGGTATCGAAACCATCGGCTGATCAGCCGGTAGCGCCGGGCCATGCCCGGCGGCATTTTGATGAGTGCCGGCCATGTCGGCACCGCATCCACGCATGGCGTGGATCTACTGAGGCGGTGCGGCATCCACGCGCTGGAGGTTTGGGCTTTGCAGTAGATCCACGCCATGCGTGGATGACGCAATCCATCAATCCACCGGGCGCAGCTTCTCCAGCGGTACCCAACCGGCCTCACCAGCCGCCGGCACACACCACGCCCACCCATTGAGCATGCGCACGCCGCGCAGGTGCTGCCCCGGGTCCACATCCAGCTCCCGCGCGCAGTAATCCTCCGTGGCAAACGCGCCACCCTGCGAATCGCGACCGATCACCGGCGCCGGCACGAACCCCGGCTGCTGTCCCTCGGCCTCGCACAGAAACCAGTCTTCCCAACCCTCGGGCCCCTCATAACGATCGCCCACCACCAATGCCTGCCCACGGTGCAGGGTGATCGGGTGCGGAAATTCGCTGCGGTGCGCAGCCATCACGATGTAGTCCATCGCCCCATGGTGGCAAAAAAAATCGGCCCCGCAAAAGCAGGGCCGCCAGGGTGGGCCGGGATGGGGGAGGGAATCCCGGCCCGCGTTCAGCGCCCAGACGAGGGAGAGGGGCGCCGAACGCTGGAGCGCGTTACGCCGCAGCCACTTCTGCCGGCTCATGCGACGGCAGTGCTGCCAGTGCACCGGCAATGGCGTCTTCGCGATGCTGCGGCGAATAGGCAATGCCCTCGGCACGCACGAACTCGATCTCGTTGATGCCCCAGAAGGCGAACGTCTGGCGCAGGAACGGCTCCTGGAAGTCCGCCGGCGAATCGGTGTAGATGCCGCCACGGCTGCTGACCACGATCACCCGCTTGCCACCGGCCAGGCCCACCGGGCCGTTCTCCGTGTACTTGAAGGTGCGCCCGGCAACCGCCACGCGGTCGATCCAGGCCTTCAGGGTGGAGGGCACGCTGAAGTTGTACATCGGTGCGCCAATCACCACGATGTCTGCGGCCAGGAACTGCTCGAGCACCTGTTCAGCATCAGCGGCCTCGGCCGGGTCGGTCTTGGCCAGCGAGCCGCTGCGCAGATGCGGTACCGGATTGGCGTCAAGATCGCGATAATCAACCTGCAGGCCGTCGATCTGCTGATTGAACTGGGCCACCACGGCGGCGGTCAGGTGGCGGGAGACGGAGTTGTCGCCAAGCACGCTGGCGTCGATGTGCAGAAGCTTCATGGCAGTACCTATGTTCGGGAGAGGTGGCGGGCTTGCCGCCGACGGAGAGAACGATAGGTTGTTGCATCGACGGGATAAAGGTGGTTGAATGCCACGTATTGTTCTACCAATGGAACTCGGGTATGCATGACCTGAATGATCTGTACTACTTCGCGATGGTGGTCGACCACGGCGGTTTCGCCGCCGCCGAGCGCGCACTGGGCATCCCCAAGTCGCGCCTGAGCCGCCGTATCAGCCAGCTGGAAACCGACCTGGGCGTGCGCCTGCTGCAGCGCTCCACGCGCCGCTTCGCCGTCACCGACGTCGGTACCAGCGTGCACCGCCACGCCCAGACCATGCTGGCCGAGGCGCAGGCCGCGCGCGAGGTGGTGGACCGCCTAAGCGCCGAGCCGCGCGGCCTGGTGCGCGCCAGCGTGCCGGTGTCGCTGGCGCAGATGCAGCTGCCCAAGCTGCTGCCCAAGTTCCTCGAGCAGTACCCGAAGGTGCGGCTGCAGCTGAACATCAGCAACCGCCGCGTGGACATCATCAACGAAGGCTACGACGTGGCCCTGCGCGTGCGCTCGCGGCTGGATGACGACGGCAGCCTGGTGATGCGCAGCTTCGGCCAGGTGCAAGAACTGCTGGTGGCCAGCCCGAAATACCTGGACCGTGCGGGCCGCCCGAAGGACCCGGAAGAGCTGGCGAACCATGTCACCTTGAGCATCAGCGAGGACGAAGCGCGCCAGCGCTGGGAACTGCATGGGCCGGAAGGCGCGGTGCGCCGGGTGGACCTGCAGCCGCGCGTGGCCGGTTTCGACTTCCCGCTGCTGCAGAGCATGGTGAAGGACGGCTTCGGCATTACCATGCTGCCGGAAACCGTCTGCGCCGACGCCGTGCGCAACGGCGAGCTGGAAGTGGTGCTGCCGGACTGGTCGCTGCCCCAGGGCGTGTGCCATGCCGTGTTCGCCTCGCGTCGCGGCCTGCTGCCGGCGGTGCGGGTGTTCATCGACTTCCTGGCCGAGCACCTGCCACCGCAGCTGGAGGCCTCGCGCCTGGATTGCGGTGGCGCCTGCGAGAAGGCCAAGGAGCGGATCAAGGCCAGTGCACTGGGTGCGTTGGCGGTGGACGCGGGCTGAGGCGCCCGCCCCGACGGAACAACGGTCTTGGGCAAATCGCCCGGCCGTGCGAGAATGCGTGCCCGGCCAGCAGGCTGGGCCGATACGGAGAGATGGCCGAGCGGTTTAAGGCACCGGTCTTGAAAACCGGCGAAGGGTCAAACCTTCCGTGGGTTCGAATCCCACTCTCTCCGCCAGAATTTTCGAAAAGCCCCTAGAAATAGGGGCTTTTTCTTTATCTCAGCTATTGCTACCCGCCCGCTTACCCATCCACCTGCGCAGGCCGATTCAGGGCGATCTGCTGCCGAACCCAGCCTTGCACCTCGGATTGTATCCACAGAGCGCGCCTTCCGATGCGGATTGATCGCGGAAAGCGGCCGGCCTTGATCTCGCCGTATATGAAGGTGGTGCCCATGCCGGTCATCTGCCGCACGCGGTCCAGTGACAGCAACTCTTCCAGCTTTTCAGCCGCGCCCATGTCTGCCTCCCGTCGCGCGCTGCGGTTTTTGTGATTGCTCGGCCAAGCTCAGCTTGAACTGCACAACGTTGCCGGGCGCGATCGGCGCAGCACGCGGGCTCCGGGCCGGCCTGTTGATCCGACGCCACTCAGCCAGCGCTGCATCGGCATCCGCCTTCTTGCTGGTCGACCTGCAGCAGCATTCGACCAGGTGGCCCCCCCCGGCGCTCGCTCGCCGCTCGTCCTGGATGTGGCGCGCGCGGTGGCCGGCAGCGCAGTGGGCAAGCCTTCGGGATGGCTGATCTGCTTCTGAGTCATGACTTTTCGCACTCCGTAATGTGGGCTTCCAGCTTTTCCAGCAGGAAGGCGGCTTGCTTGGACCGGTGTTCCCGGTCGAAACGGTTAAGGGCAAACGGGCTGGCGTCGCGCAGCCACTGCAGCGGCTGGACCAGCCAGCGCGGATCGAAGGGGAGCCGGGCGCGCGGATCCACTTCCTGCGCCAGCGGCACGCAGTCAGGACCGGCCCAGTCTTCGGGATCGCCGCACCTAGTGCAGGTGCGGTTCTTGAACACGTGTTCCCTCTCGGGCTGCGGCACGCGCGGCTTGTCGAACAGGGCGCGTATCACCAAGCCACGCTGCGGGCCGTAGTAAACCTGTTCCGCGTTGGCCTCTGCCCAACTGCCCGGCGCGAAGTTGTCCGCGTGGCGGTACTCCCAGCGTGCGACGTGAGCCGAGTAAAGTTCGGCCATCAGTGTGTCGGCCCAGGCGCGGACCTGATCGGCGGAAACTGGGTCGCCAGCCGGATCGATCCGACGCATGGCAGCGACCACCGCAGCGACCGGCGATGACGCCTTGGTGGCGTCGACCACTGCGGCGGGGCTGCTGGGGAACGATGCCGCGATCATGCGCATAGGTCCGGTTGGGCCTGAAGCACACGCGCTCTCGCTGACGCCATGGCAGAATCGAGCGGTCTTTCAGTTGGCGACGGAATATGGCGTGGTACAACGGATTGGCCGAGTGCACTCAACTGGGCACCACATGCGTCCTTGACTGGTCGACCATCGTGGGCGGCGGCGTGGGGGTTGCTACGGTTGCCGTCGCGGTTCTTGCTTGGCTGACCTCTCGCCGGGCTGCGGAGATTGCCGACGAGGCGACAAGAATTGCGAAGCAGCAGAAGGACGAGGAAAGCCAGAAGCAGGCTGCTCAACGACGCACTCTTGAGCAAATGCTGTACAACGAAGTTGTGGGGTTGCAGCAAGTCTCTGGAGCCGCGCTTACATCCGCAATGCTGGGAATAGACCTCACGCAGGCCAATGGCTTGGGCAACGAGCACAGGTTGCGGCGGTCTCTGGAGCTTTGCGCGGACGACTGGCTTCCCGTCACAGTGTCGGTTCAGAGTCAGCTCTACCTGCTGAATCGTGGTCATGGTGAGGTACTTGCGCGATTGATTGGTGAGGCTATTCGCCTTCGCCGTATGGCAAGGTCTTTGAAGTCCCACCTCGTGATTACACGTCAGGAGGACGACGGATACGTCGTGGTTTTTCAAGCGGGCCGAGAAGATCTGATGGTGTTCTCCAAGACACTTGAAAGGTTCGTCTTGGATGCGCAGTTCCTGGCGGCAGACTTCCTGCTCACGGTCCAGCAGAGCAAGATTGATCCTGTCGTGTTCGAGAGAGATTGCGACGCAAAATGAACTGTTGGCGCATTCACCCATTGCCCACCACCTGGCCTTCGAGGGCGCGCCGCGCAGCCAGCAGGTCAACGTCGTTTGCTTCCATCACGTCGACCGGATCGCAGGTGCCGCCAAGTTCGATGATGCGATCGCGGCCAGATTCCAGCAGGCGCACATACGCGCGATACAGGGCTTTGAAGGCCGCAATGTTCACGGCCTGCGCGGGCTGTCGAGTGGCAGGCGCGGTCCCATCCAGCAGAATGCAGCCTTCTTCCTCCGCGTCGACGCATTCGCAGTAGAGGCCGGGCCCGCTGTGGCCCACGTCCATCCAGAAGATCCGGACAAGGCCCCGGTCTTCGAACGGGACGTCCAGCTCGGGGGCGCCTGCCATCAGCAGTGCTTCATGCAGCTGGCACGCGGTCAGCGAGATTCCGGTTGCGTTGTAGGGTTGCTCACCGTGCGCCGCAGGTTGGTGGGCGCCGAGGGCGGCAACTTGTATCGCGGCAACCACCCATTCGTGGGGCTGCCAACTCTTGGTATCTGCACGCGTCTGCGGCAGGTAGGCGTGTTCGTTGCTGTGGGCGAAGGCCGACTCACGCGCCAGCTTGATGGCCCACGCGTCCGTGTGGCTGGCGGTGGAGGGGGATGCCTGGTGCAGCCTCTTATCGTTGCTCATGCTCGCGGCTCCTTTGCGCCGTGGATTTGCTGGCCGCCGAGGGCGGCGCTGAACTCCCACCGTTCGGCCTCGCTGGTGTAGAAGGCGGAGCGCTCCAGGCGCTCGCGTTCGGTGAACTGCGTGTCGTGCAGTGCGTGGTCGGCGGCGTCGCGGTTGGCCTTGGCCATGCGGACCGGGTCGTCCTTGAAAATGTCGAGCTGGTTACGCACGGCACGCCGCCGGCTGCGTGGACATGGCAAGATGACGGCCAGTCCACAGGGGGATTGGAAAATGAGCTGGTTGAATGCTCTGAGCACATGTTGGACGCCTGGCCAAGGCGGGTGCGTCGTGTGGTGGGACGCGTGGGCGGCAGTTGGCACGATTTGCGCGACTATGGCGGCGGTTTGCCTCGGCCTGGCCCCTATGGTCGCCCGTCGACAACATGCGAAAGCTGTAGCCCGAATTGCGAACATCCGCCTCGGAATCCAGCTTTTGCACATTGGGGCAAGCTGCGCACTGGCGAAGAACGCCACGACCGCAAGCGATCACAACGTGGCGCGGATCAATGCCGAACACTGTGATTCGAAGCCCTTCTCCGAGCTCATTCCATACTTCGACGTCTTGCCGGCCAAACTGAGCAATGCGATTGGACTTTGCATTGCCGATATCGAGACTATGCACTCGCTGTTCGCTAAGGTGAGCTTTCGAGCCGCTGGAACTGGCGCGCCAAATGCTGATCTCTTTGGTTTGCTTAACCAGGTTGACGCCACAATGTGGAGAGCACGGCGAGAGCTCAACAGTTACTTGTCTGCAAAGGACAAGGATGTGACAGCCGAGATCGGTGTAATGGCGACTAGTTTGGTGCACTTGGCTCAGGCGGCTGAAGTGGCTAGTCCTGCTTGGGATGAAGATTTCACACGGCTCAGAATTCTCGGTCGCCGTACCTGACCGGATAGCTCTTGATACTGCAGGTTGAAAATCGACGACGGCAGTTGCGGGCATGGCTGCTCTCATCAATGGCGAAAGTGAATGCCGGCTTGTGGAAGTCCGGCCGGCGCGGAGCCCGGTTGCTCGGGCGGGCGGTTGCTCAGTGGGTGTCGTCTGCGGGCAGCGGCCCGCGCTGTCGCTCTGCCGCGCGCTGCCGCATTTCCTCGCGGAACGCTGGCCAGTTCCGCACCAGGTCGCGCACGCCGCACCAAGCGAAGTAGGCGATACCTGCAGCGCACGGAAAGACGAAGGAGGCGGCGTCGGTGTAGATGGCGCGCGCGAGCAGGGCAAGCGCTACGCCGAGCGCTGGTGCGCGGCCAGGCTATATCCCGAGATGCGGCTGCGGGCGGCCGTGGCTCGGATGGTGGACGACTCCCCAAGGGAACCTCTACCGCCGCTGCCCGGCCTGCCGCCGACACTCGAACAGCTGCAGCAGGCCCGGCGCCTGGCCGAGGCGGGGGCGAAGGAGCTGGAGCGGGTCAAGCAAGCGCTGGAGCCGTGCCGCCCTCCGCCCATGGCTCCTTCTGCCGGAAGGCGCCAGTGAAGGCATGCGAGAGCGCTATTTGGTGGCCGGGGGTATAGTGTATTTGGCTGCGGGCCATGTCTTGATATGCGAAGCGCGACAGTTGACACCGTATCTGCGAGCTACCCAGAAGAAGTTCCCATGCGCAAAGCAGATCGCCTGTTCCAGCTGGTCAATTTGATCCGCGTGCGCCAGCCGGTGACCGCCGCAGTGCTTGCGGCCGAGTTGGGCCTGTCGGTTCGCAGTATTTACCGCTACGTGGATGACCTTTCCGTGGCGGGCATCCCTGTTTACGGCGAGGCCGGCGTCGGATACCGGCTCGATCCCAGCTTCGAATTGCCACCATTGAGCCTAGATGCGGCCGAAGCTGAAGCTCTGCAGCTGGCAGTTGAAATGCTGGCCTGCAGTGGCGGCGGCCACCTTCAGCCTGCGGCACGTTCGCTGCTGCATAAGCTGCAGGCGGCAATGCCTGCACGCGCTACGAGTCCGCGCATTGCCCGCGCGTTGCGTGCGGTGCCCGTCTCGCTACCGTGCTGGCAGCCGCTGCACGCCGCCATTCTTGCCGGACGCACTGTGCACATGCGCTACCGCACGCTGCAGGGCGCCCAAAGTGATCGCATCGTTTACCCGCTGGGCCTGTTTCATTGGGGTCAGCACTGGACGCTAGGTAGCTGGTGCGCGCTGCGCCAGGACTATCGCGATTTCCGCTTGGACCAGATCGAAGAAGTCGTAGCCGAAGCGAATCCCGTGGCCTTGCCAGCGCGGGTCGGGCTGGAAGCCTACCTGCGTCACCAGCAGCAGGCATGGGCGCGGCGCGCGTACTGACACCCCGCTGGCAGCAGGGGCCGCGCAGACTACGCGCTCCTTCAAGAACGGACTTCACCATGCACCCTGCTTCAGCCGTCCTCGAACTGGCCGTATTTACCGTCAAGCCCGACGCGCGCGCCGACATGCCAATGCTGCGGGAACAGCTTCGCGCGACTATCGCTCAGTTTCCCGGCCTAATTGACTACCAACCGTTCTCACCGATGGATGGTGATGATCGCTTCGTCGACATCGCTCACTGGCAGGACTTGGCCAGTGCGCAGGCGGTGGCCCGGGCCTTCGCCGATGGTGACGCGCGATTTGCGCCATATATGGCTGCCATCGACGAATTGCAGCTGATGCAGCATTTCCTGCCAGCCTGAGGCGCTGGGGCCATGTCGCCCTCATCTAGAGAGGGCGGCTGCCCTCATAGCGATTTGGTGTCCGGCCTAGAAAGCTGGGGACGGGCTAAACTAGATCAAAGCAGCCGTCGAGCCGCCCAAGTCACTGCCAGATCGTCCAAGCCCACGGCGAAAGACCCGATGAGGATGTGGCAGACCAAGCGGCGTAGGGCGGCCAGCATCGCCCAGGGCGAGCGCTTCGCCGAGCGGTGGTGCGCGGCCAGGCTCTACCCAGAGATGCAGCTGCGAGCCGCTGTGGCTCGGATGGTGGACGGCTCCCCGGGGGAACCTCTACCTCCGCTGCCCGGCCTGCCGCCGACACCCGAGCAGCTGCAGCAGGCCCGGCGTCTGGCCGAGGCGGGGGCGAAGGAGCTGGAGCGGGTCAAGGAAGCGCTGGAGCCGGGCCGGCCGCTGGCGGTGACCACATCGAGGGCGTGGCTCCGCCGGGGACCGCCGTCACGTGGAGATTCGCCCGGCGACACTCGAGCTACGACCAGCGGTTGACATCGTGTTAGCAATTTGCTGTTACAATCGGTCTGTTTCACAACTTCTTAAGAACAGGAAATTCCTAATGGCCATGCAGAACAAATGCGCTGAAGTCGCTACGTTTCGTGCGCCGGTGGTCCGCAAGGAGCGGACTGAGAAGCTAGCAACCTCCGCGGAGGCAATCGCGCAAGCACTCTATCGTGGACCGTCCAAGGAGTTTAGCTTGGAGAGTGCTTTGTTGGCTTTTGGTCAGATTCGCTCGCGACGGGAGTAATTTCCGTCGCCTAGCCATGCAGGGGGCGTGGTTTGGCGGTTGCAATGTCTCGGGCGCTGCACGCCCAGCTCATTAGTAGTGGTGTTCAACCCGAGGCATTTGCGCGGGAATTTTTGCTGTGGAAGACAAATTGGCCGCAACGAGAGTTTTTGCATCAACTGTTCGGGAAAGATGGCGCTTACATCAACCCTCGCGTTGATGGTGAGCAATATCGACTTCGTCATGTGCACATAGTTCCGTTCAATGATCCAGGCGCGCGAACTCGATGGTTTAGCGTGTTCCGTCGGTATGGACGGAAGACTAGCGATCGTCACCTTGTGTACGTCGCGGATGGCAAAGGAAACTTCGGGCTCATCTACATCCTGGACGAGCCGGATGCACATCGCATTGCGCAAATGAAAACGGATGAAGAGCGTAGCGTAATGAATGGGTTCGCAGTCGTTGCGGAGAATTTTCTCTGGGATGGCTCACTCGACTAACGTCTCGACAAGGGAGTGACGAAGGCATATGACGGCGGAAGTGGCGGTGATGAATTGTACCGGGGTCGCGCTGGCCGCTGATAGCGCGGTGACGGTGGGAACCCAGAAGATTTACAACTCCGCGGTAAAGCTCTTTGCTCTGTCCAAAGTGGCTCCGGTCGCCATCATGGTGTATGGGAATGCGGCACTATCGGGTGTTCCATGGGAAATTGTGATCACCGAATACCGGCGAAAGATCGGCGCCCAGCAGTTCGCGAAGTTAGAGGACTACGTTGCTGGATTCATCGAATTTATACGAGAAAGTGACGTTCTTTTTACAGATCATGGCGATCAATTGTGGCTCTATCAGCGAATTGACCACATCCTTGGGGAGGTTCAGAAAGCTTGTTTTACGGATCTCCAAACCCTATTGGCTGAAGCGGATGGGGTAGGGGTGGAAGCCTCCGAGGTTTTGTCAAGTTTCAAGGCTACCGTTCGCGGTTGCCTGGAGAACTTAAAGATGTGGCCCAAGTTCGATGTGCCCGAAGAGGTGATGGCCCGCATCAAGCCTTGGGTAAAGGTTGTAGTCAAATCGCTTGGCCGTGAAAAGTTCGGAGACCTCTATAGTCCACTCTCCCGAGCATTGCACCAAATTTCTGCCGTAGCGATTCAGAGTCAACTCTTCCCTGAAGCGTCCTCAGGGATAGTTATTTCTGGTTATGGTGAGGATGAAATATACCCTAGCATTCACACGCTCGAGTTTGACGGCGCTATTCGCGGATTTCCTAGATTTAAGGTGAATGAGCAGAAGTCAAAATCTGTGTGGCCTGGCGGCAATACGGCCTCCATCATTGCCTATGCGCAAGAAGATATGGTTGCCACTTTCATGGAAGGAATGAATCCCGCAGTGGGGCAGTTCGTTGTGTCGGGTTTGACGCAACTCTTTTCTGCGCTGCCGGGTGCATTGATGAATGCTCTGGAGATTGATGATTCAAAGATTCATTCAAGTTTGAATGATATCTGTGAAAATATGCGAGTTGGGTTTGTAGAGAGTGCTCAACGTCATCGCTTTGCTGAGCATGTTTCGCCAATCTTGGATATGGTGACCGCGCTACCAAAGGATGAGTTGGCCGGTATGGCTGAATCGTTGGTCAACCTAACTGCGTTCAAACGTCGAGTGACTGGAACTTTGGAGACCGTTGGGGGTCCTATCGATGTCTGCGTGATTTCCAAATCGGATGGGTTGGTTTGGGTGAAGAGGAAGCACTATTTTCCCGCTGAACTGAATGCGATGTTCCATCAGAATTACTTGCGCAACATTGGAGACTGCGGCAATGAACGCTAAGAGCACTACAGCCAAGAGGGCCGGAAGGACAAGTGCAGCTGCGGATCGGTTTCACACCTTGGCAGAGGTTAGTCGCCGCTTCAACTTGCCTGATGTTGAAATAGACGTCTCTATTGCGAATCGATCAGGCCGTCCAGAGATCGGTGAGGCATTAAAAGCGATGGTGGCGGCCGCAGTAAAGCCAAAGCCCGCAAAGTTGACCGCAGAAAAGTTTTCAAAAGCTGCTAAGTGAAAATACTGCATCATGGATAGATGTAGGCTTGCCACGCTTCCATCAAATGTCTGCGTTTTTCCAGCATTGTTCCGCGCTTGTAGGCGGCTTTTGCCTTGTCTCGTATCCGATGCGCCAATGCTGCCTCAGAAAGATCGTCAGGGAAATCGGTTGTCTCGCTGGCCCAGTCTTTGAATGTTGACCTGAATCCGTGCACCGTGATGTGCCCGTAGCCCATGCGTTTCAGGAGGGATAGCATTGCGTTCTCGCTGAGCGGCTCGTTGCTGAGGTCGTTTGGGAATAGCAGATCTCGCTCCATGCGCGGCCGGACCAGATCCAAGGCTGCAGATGGAAGTGGGGTCGTGTGATCGACCTTTGACTTCATTCTGTCGCCCGGAACTGTCCATGTGCAGGCGCAAAGATCTACCTCCGTCGGGAGAGCGCCCAGCGTCATGCCGGTACGTGCTGCGGTAAGGATCGTGAATTCCAATGCGCGCGCTGCCTCCCCATGCCTGGAACGTAACGCGGCCATGAAGGCCGGCAATTCGGCATAGGGGAGCGCGGCGACGTTCTCGACCTTCGCGACTGCCGTCGGCTTAGGAAGGATCAGCGCGAGGTGCCCGCGCCAACGCGCTGGATTTTCCCCCGCGCGCTTCTTCTGAACAGTAACTGCGTCCAGCACGGCCTCTATACGCTGTCTAACGCGGCTGGCAGTCTCCGTCTTGGTAGTCCAGATTGGACGGAGCACGGCCAGTACATGCTCCGTCTCGATGCGATCCACCCGCATGTCGCCCAGCAACGGTTTGGCGTACTTCTCCAGGGTGCTGGTCCACTGGCCGGAATGCTTATGGTTGGTCCACCCGGCCTGGCGCTCTGCGATGTAGGCGACTGCGGCCTCCCAGAACGTCGGGATGGAGGAGGTTGCCACTGCAGCTGCGCGCCGCCCAGCGAGCGGATCTTGCCCGGATTGAACCATCTTTCTCGCGGCGTCAGCCGCCGTCCGCGCATCGGCTAGACCGATCACATGCAGCGGACCAAGTCCCATTTCTGGGCGCCTCCCCTCAAAACGGTAACGGAATACCCAGCTCTTAGAGCCCGAGGCAGTGACCTGTAGGTACAGGCCCCCGCCGTCGGCGTGGTAGCCCGGATCGGTCACCGTGGTCACCCGTCTCGCCGTCAGACGATTGACCTTCAATCCCATTTCCTACCCACCCATGTACCCACCCGGCAGACGCGACTTCACGCGAAAGCCTGCGAACGAACCCGGATGGTGAAGCCTAGCTGGCGCAAGGACTGAGACTGGTTTCACGAAGGCGCACGGAAGCTAGGGAACGCCCTAAATTCAGACACTCTCTCCGCCAAGAATGCAAAAACGCCCCGAAAGGGGCGTTTGCATTTCTACTGCAACGAGAAAGTGTCGTCAGAACACGGGCTCGATCACCGGAGAAGAATCGACCGTCAGGTAGGAAAGCCGATACTTCTGCGTGGTGCCCGCATCCATCAGGATCTCTATGGAGCGCCGCTTGGCCATCGCAGCTTTGGTCACGCCCAGCGCGCACAGGCCCGAGGCCTCAAGCACCGTTTCGGTCATCAGATGCCGACCTGGCTTCAGGGTACGGGGCACCGTCTCAGCTGGATTGGGGGGGGCGATCTCTTCGTCAACCACGACGCCCACGGCGCACATTCCGTTGATCGCACCTATATCGCGCGTGCCGACGACATTGCCAATTGAGGGCCCTTGATCGGCAAGTGGGAACACCTGTTCGGTGGGCACGGGCTCTACGTCAGCGGCCTCGGGCTGTCTGGTAGGCAAGGCGCAGCTCGCGGCCAGCAGTGGAAGGGTGCACAGCGCGGTGCGAATGTCGGGTCGAGATACCAAGCGAAGACGGGGTAGATTGCGACGTTCTGCGCATTGAGGATAGGTGTGCCCGTATCTCGCAGCGTTTCGCGCGGTACGTGTCGCTTATAACGCTACGCTGCGCATGGCCCGTCCAGATCCTCAGCGGTATCCGATATGCAAAATGCGCCATTCAATGCGCAAGTCGGCATCTCATGACGCGATAGCCGCAGGTACGCGCTGATACGAGCTTTCCTTGCTTTTCATCGCCGTCGCAGCGAGTCAACCATGGCCTCGCCAAGGCACCTGCCTCGGCCGGGATTGGCGTCCCGAACTTACGTACCGCTACCGGTCGTGCTTGCAGTCACAACTGCAATCACGACAATGCACCGTCTGCCAGTTCATGGCGGGCGGTGCGTGGGGATCTATCGATCCGCCGGCTTTAGCGGTACGTATCCGGCACGCCAACCCGCACCGTCCGCCACCTTGCATCTGCAGGTGGCTACACCGCGAGGTTGCCACCATGTCTGACCTGCTTCCCGACTATCCCCGTCTGCACGCGCTGCTCGGCGATGCCGTGCGCGATCTTCCCAATGCACTCGCCGAAAAGATGGAGGACGCACTCAGCGATGCTGCCGAGTCCGCGCCGCTGTCGGTGTTCTTCACGTTCCTGCAAAGCCACGGCAAAGGCCGTCGTGCTGATGGCGCGCCCTGGAGCGAAACCCGCCTCACACCCGGCCGCGCATTCGATCTGGCCTTGGCCACCCGCAGCGCATCGGGCATCACCGCGCTCACCGCCATGCTGCACGCCGCACATATAGCGCGGGAGAACGACGATCCGGGCTTCTATCCGTCGGCGGCCCTGGTTGATGGTCTGTTCGATGCCTGCGAAGCACTGTCGCTGCAGGTAGAGCGCTGTCTTGTCCCTTGACTTGCCGGCGCATTGCCACGGACAGGATGAGGGCGGTGAACCCGTGCTCCCCGCCCTCTGATCCGCTGGACTCTCAGGTAAACTCCGGGAAAACGATCTGGGGAAATGGATGAAGAACGTTGTAGCGCTGACCTTTGCAGCCGCTCTTTTCTCGCTGGCCGGATGCTCTACGGTGCCAGTGACGGAGGCCCAGGCCAAACCGATCCCTTCCGAGCGGGTCTACCTGCCGCAGTACTTGCAGAAGTCTGCTGAGCGCTCGGCGACGATCTATATCAGCCGTGACAAAGGTTACTTTGGCTCCGGTTGCTCGCATGACATCTCTCTCAACAACGAGAAGGTGATGGCAATCAGGCAGGGCGAGGCAGCCACGCTCCATGTTGTTCCGGGAGCCTACTTCCTCAAACTGGAAACGGGCGGTGGTCTCTGCCCGAACATTTCCACCTCGCAGAATCTGACGCTGGGCGCGGGCGAGCGTCAGGTGTACCGCGTGCTGCTTCCCTCCGACGGTAATCTTCGCCTGACCCGAGACCAGTAAGCTGCGGGGCATTTTCCCGGAAAAGCCGACGCGCTGCCTCTTGTAGCCCTTGCACGGATCGCAGAGGAACATTCCCCGATGGAATTCGAGCACCGGATAACCTGGTCAACTGGATGTTTCGAAGCCACTGCCCTCAGGGAGGGATGGCGTTTCGATGCCAGTCAAGGACTTTGGCGGATCGACATCAACCGGGTAGAAGCGCACCTGCAGCAGGATCTGGCCGCCCAGGAGTTCGGTACCGCCGTTACACGTTTCATTTTCGGATTTGAGATGCATCGCATGGGCGGTGTGCTGGACGATGAAGCCGTTCTGCAATCCATGGCGGCGACACGTGATCTAACGCGCTATTACCGATCCAAACACGCGTTCCTGGCGGTTGGTCAGCTTGAATGGACGCAGGTCTGCCATCTCGATGCAGTCGCTCAATGGGTTGCCTATAGCTCCACTCTACTGCACACGGTCGAAAACTGGAGTCGCCAGTCACGCAAGCCGAAGGACTTTGACGTCTCCTCATTCCGTACAGCGATTCAGCAGAGCCTGCAGGCGCTGACAGAGGATCAATACGCTGTCGATCCGGAATCAATGGACCTTTCACCGCCCGAGTGGGATGAAGCTGGTCGATTCATTCATCGGAACCTGGAACCCGGTTCGCTCGATGGTTGAGCAGTCTGTGAACCGGAGGATCGAGGTCACGCCGACTTCGGAGGTGTTCGAAATGCCTGAAGAGATATTCCCGGGGCCTGTTCCACCGATCTCAATCTTTCTATAGTGGAACCAAACCCCGCAATGGAATGGCCCGATGCACCCGATGTCCTACGGCCGGTGCCTGGCACTCGCAATCGCCGTCGCTGTGAGCGCCAGTGCCTGCGCACGACCGCCATCCACCGAACACGAAAGGAATCCCGCCATGTCTGGCGCAACGCAGACCGGCCGCACCCTCAACGGCCACACCTACACCGACGCGCCCGTGGATGTGAAGCTGGGGCCGAACACCTTCCGCATCCCTGCCAATTATCTGGACAGCCAGATTGCGCCATGGCCAGGGGAGGGGGTGACGCTGGTGATCGAATGGCCGGACATGAGGCCGACCGCGCCGGGCGCACGGGCGAATCCGAGGACCAATGATTTCCGCAAGGAGATCGCGGTGGCGGTGAACTACATCGACAGGATTCCAATCGAAACGTCGCTTGCGCGACTGTCGTCCAACGAGGCCATCACCGAGGAGGGATCGGTTGAACGTGGTGATCCACGGGCACGCCTGGACCTGCGGATTGCACGGCCAGCGACGCTGGGGCTGGTCCCTTATGCCATCGATGAAGAGAAGATGGCCCGCTACTCAAAGGACTACGAGGCTCGCTACGGCAAGCCTCCTGTTCGAAACCCGGCCTATGAGGATGACTGGTATGTTGCGCGCAATGAAGATGGTCAGCTCACCACGTTCATAAAGTGCGAGACCACCTCGTTCCGGGGTGATGGCGTGCGCCTGGAAGGCGATCAGGTCATCGACCTCGACGATCCGGTGGCTGCAGGATGTACGCACTATTTCGTGGATGTCGAGAACAAGCTCTCGATCACCTTGAACTACAAGCGGGCATTCCTGAAGGACTGGAAGCGCATGGAAGACGCGGTACGGGATGCCTTGGCACGCACCAAGGCCAGGTGATCCGAAGACAATTCAAGGAGTAAGTCATGGGTGGACTGACCCAGAAGGACATCAGGATCCTCACTGCCTATGCGGATTCGGGCAACCGGGAGCTCTACTGGAACTATCTCTCGCAACTTCCCGGTGCAGACGGTTATGGAACGCTGGCGTTGGGCGTTGTGCGCAACGACAGCCTGCCGGGGCGGGTGGCAAACAGCTACGCACAGGAACATGCGAGAACGCAGCACGACGATGGTTCACGCTTCCCCAATGCGGTGTTGAGTGAGCGGCAATGGGAAGCCTTCGGACAGAGTCTGCTCAAGCAGGACCTCGTGTTGCGGCAGTACTGGTCGCAGCAGCAGCGCCCGGATCTTGCCTTGAACCTGCCCGGCAAGGATGTGATGACCGCGCACGACCGCGCGTTCGAGCAGCATCGCCTGGATCCCAATTGCTGGACACCCCGCGTGCTGCTTCAGGCCGCACTGGAAAAGAGTGGCCCGCAGAAGCTCGAGCAGATCTGGAGCAACATGCTCGACAACGACGGGGCCGGATTGCCTCGGGTGGGAGCTACCAGCCGCGATGCCTTCACCCAGATGGGATTGAGCAAGGGTAGCCAGTACCTCGGCACGCTGACGTTCCATGAAGTCACCCAGGCTTTGGACGGCCGCTCTTCGGTCGATCCCAACGTCATCGGCGGCCTCAATTCCTACGCGCTGTACTTTGAAAAGGACGGCAAGTGGGCCAGTGTCACCTCCGGCGGTGGCCACAGTTCGCTGCGCGAGATTACCGATCCGGCCCGCATCGCCGAACTCGACGACGCCCGCGAAGTCCGCCTTGAGCGACAGCAGAAGGCCACCCAGTTCCACCCGGAAGATCCGTACCGAACCATCACCCGCAGTCCGCTCACTGCATCGGTCGATGGCATGCCAGAGCCCCAGCGTTCGCCAACGCGCCTGGCGGACATTGGCCCGGACCACGCCGAGTACAGTCTGCTGCAGCAGGTCAGCGGGCATGTCGCCGGCATCGATGCCAGAGCAGGACGCACGCCGGATGAAAGCAGTGAACGTCTGACCGCCAGCGTGATGGCCCTCGCCCGGCAGAACAACCTGGACCGTGCCGACCATGTGCTGCTCAGCGCGCAGACGGCGGACAGCCCAGCTGGCCGCAACGTGTTCGTGGTGCAGGGAGACCTGAACGATCCCGCCCACCTGCGTGCATCGATGCCCACGGACGTGGCAGTGCAGGTACCGGTGGAGCAGTCGCTGCGGCAGATGGAGACGGCCAGCATGGAACGGCAACAGCTGGCAATGCAGCGTCAGCAGGAGATCGACATCCAGGCGCGGGACAATCCCGCGATGCGGATGGGATGATTACGCATCGGGTCAATGTCACAGCGCAGGGTCGCACTTGGTTCGACCCTGCAAGGCGGCGCTGCGCAGTTCAGAACGCGTAACCGGCCTGCACATACACCCGACGCGGTTCGCCCGGGAAATGCCCGTTGCGCTCGATGAATCCGCTGGCGGCATACACCTTGTCGAACAGGTTCTTGACGTTGGCCTGGAACTGCCACTGCTTCCACGTGGTTTTCCAGCTCATGTCGAACACGGTGTACGGCTTCACGCGCTGGCCATCCAGGCTGATGCGCTCATCCACGTAGTCGGCACCGAAGCCAATGGCCGAGTTGATCGCCGGCAGGTCGTAGCGCGTCCACAGGCCCAGCTTGTTGCGCGGTGCATTGGCGAAGCGATCGCCAGAGGCGTTGGTGATGCCATTGGGGCCCGCGTCCTTCACCCGCGCGTCGTTGTAGGCGTAGGTCAGGTTCAGCACCCAGCGCTCGGTCACGTCGGCCAGAAGATCCAGTTCCATGCCGGTGCTGCGCACCAAGCCCAACGCCGCCAGCTGGTTCACTCCATTGATGACCTCGCCAGTGGCCTGCACGATGTTGCTGCGGTCGATGCGGTAGGCCGCCAGGTTAAGGCTCAGGCGCTCGGCCAGCAGCGATTTCATGCCCACTTCCCATTGCCTGCTGCGCTCGGCATCGAACGGGCCGCCTGCGGCGGAATTCTGGTTGGCCGCCGACTGCGGCACGAAGCCGCTGGCCACGTTGGCATACAGATTCAGTCCATCGCGAACGGTGAACGTACTGCCCAGGCGCCAGCTGATGTCGTTGCCATCCACGCTGCTGCCGGCAAGGCGGTCATCGTCCTTGAACCCATCCCAGCGCAGGCCGGCCAGCACGTGCCAGCGCGGGGTCAGGGCCAGCTCGTCCTGCAGGTAACCGCCATAGCGCCTGCTGCGCGTGCTGGTGCTGCGCCAGGGCAGGCTGGACAGGTTGTAATCGTGCCAGGTGCTGGCGCCATACACCGGATTGAACAGGTCGATGCCACGCACCGGGCCGGCGCCGCGCGCGAGGTCGGCGCTGTTGGCGGTCTGCGCGGTGAAGTCCGCATCCAGCTGGTATACGTCCGCACCGAACAGCACCTTGTGTTCCACCGGACCGGTGCTTACCCGCCACACCGCATTGGCGTTGGCGGTGAACGCCTCGTTGTCGCGGATCTGGTTGCGCAGCTGCCGGGTCATCCATTCGGCCACGCCATCGCGGTCGCGGTCGATCAGGCCCATCGGCTCGTGGTACATCTGGTGTTCGTTGTTGCTGAACCAGCGCGCGGCAATATCCACGTCCAGGTTGTCGCGCGGCGCGAAACGGTACTGTGCCAGCGCCACCTTGGCCCGCATGTCCAGGAAATCGCTGGCTTCGTTGTGGTTCCAGCGGCGGTCGGTCAGGAAATTGCCCTTGTCATCGACCGGAACACCGCGCAGGCGATTGCCGCCCAGGTTCTGGGCAATGTCGGTGAACTGCAGCACCAGCTCGCCGGTGTCGCCCACGTCGAAGGCCAGCGAGGCATCGCCGATCACGCTTTCACTGTCGGTGTTCCAGCGCACGCCCTGCTCGTTGTCGCCATACAGGCCGGCGCGGTAGCGCACCGTGCCGGCTGCATTCAACGGCCCGGTACCTTCGATCGAGCCGGCGCGGAAATCCCTGTTTCCCATCTGCAGTTCAACGCGGCGTTCGACAGTGGCTTTCGGCTTGCGGGTCACATAGTTGATGACGCCACCAGCGTCGCCGCCGCCGTACAGCGCGCCGGCCGGTCCCTTCAGCACCTCCACCCGCTCGATGTTGAACAACTGCGGTACCGAGAATCCCGCATAGGGGTCGCCCCGCAGGCCGTCATACAGCACGTTCTCCTGGCGGAAACCACGCAGGGTCACCCCGGCATAGCTGAAGTAGCTGATGCCGCTGATGCTGCGATAAAGATCGGTCACCTGGCGCGCAGCCTGGTCGTCGATCAGCTCGCGCGGCAGTACCTGGATGGACTGCGGCACCAGTTCCAGCGGTGTATCGGTGCGGGTGCCGACAGCCGCGTCATCCACCCGGTACAACGTCTGTGCACGGCCACGCACCTCCACCTTGTCCAGCTCCTGCACGCGGCTGGGCGGGGCGTCGGCGGCGTAGCCGGGGGTGGCAAAAGCCAGTGTCGTCGCCAGGCACAGAATGCTGCGGTGGGGCAGGAAGTGGGGCATGGGTGTATCGGGCCTGTCTGCAAATGAGAAAGATTAGCATTTGCAGTGAGCGGGTGCCCATCCCCCGATTGCGTTATGGACGCGCGGTCGGATCCGTATACGGCGTACCGGCCAATGCCACCAGCACGCCGGTGGCGCCGCGCACGATCAGCGGCAGCATCGCCTGCCTCCGATCGTCGCCGCAGGGAAGGGCGCGCAGTCCCTGTTCGTAGGCGGCTACCATCGACGCCATCAGCATCGAGGCGCCCAGTCGCGCCTCGGCATCATCCGCAGGCCGCCCCACCGACGCGGCCATCAGCTGTGCCAGGTCATCGGTCAGCTGCGCCTGCAGTTGCCGCGCATGGGCCACCAGTACGGTGCTTTGGGCCACGGTTTTCCAGAACGACGCCGCACCGGCGTTGATCCGCAGCAGCGGATGGCCGGTGTCCAGCAGTTCCCGCACCAGTCCTTGGAAGGCGGCCAGCGGCGTCATCGACGTGCGCGCGGCCATGCCCTCGCGCAGCAACTGGCGCGCTTCCTCGTCACGGTCGAACACCAGCTGTTCCTTGCTGGCGAAGTAGTTGAACACCGTCTTGCGCGAAACCCCGGCGGCATCAGCGATCTCGCTCATCGACACCGCCTCGAAGCCGCGATCGATGATCAGCCGGGTAGCGACGTCGGAAATCGCCTGTCGGGTCTCGGCTTTGCGCTGCTCGCGGCGACCGGGTGGCGGGTGCATGGGCGGGTCACTTGTGGAAAAGTACACCGAGTGTAACATTGCGACCGCCAGAGCGCCGACCCGGTGCTCACGAGGATTTCCAATGCGGTACGACGTCGTCATTGCCGGGGCTGGCCCGGTGGGACTGCTGCTGGCCTGTGAACTGTGTCTGGCAGGAAGCGCGGTGCTGGTGCTGGAGCAGGCGACCTCGCCGGATTCGCCGCTGAAGCGCCTGCCGTTCGGGCTGCGCGGTTTGAATGCCCCGACACTGGAGGCGCTCGACCGGCGCGGTCTGCTGGATGCGGTGGCAGCCGGTCAGGTGCTGAAGCCGGAGAAGGGCCCGCCGCCGCCGGGCACCGCGCACTGGCTCTCGCAGCCACGCAAGCTGGGTGGTCACTTCGCGGGTATTCCGATTGCACTGGACAATGTCGACAGCGGTCGCTGGCCGTGGCGCCTGCCCAGCCCGGTCGGCACGCAGATGGCGGTAGAACTGCAGGCGCTGGAGGCCGTGCTGGCCGAGCGCGCGCAGGTGCTGGGCGCAGTGATCCTGCGTGGTGCAGGCGTGCAGAGCGTGCAGATGGGGGCCGGCGAGGTCCAGGTCGAGGCGGGCGGACAGGCCTTCCGCGGGCGCTGGCTGGTCGGCTGCGATGGAGGCCGCAGCACCGTGCGCAAGCAGTGTGGTTTCAGCTTTGCTGGTACCGATCCAGAGTTCACCGGCCACTCGCTCAGTGTTGAACTGGAAGATCCGACGGTACTCAGCCCGGGGCGTCACACCACCGCGCAGGGCATGTGCAACTTCAATCCGCCGGGCACGATCGCCCTGGCCGACTTCGACGGCGGTGCGGGCCACCGCCAGCCACTTGATCGCGAATCGGCTCAGGCGCTGCTGCGCCGCATCTCCTGCCGCGAAGCAACGATCACTGCACTGCATCTGGCCACCACCTGGACCGACGGCGCACGGCAGGCCACCGTCTATCGTCGTGGTCGCGTGCTGCTGGCCGGCGATGCCGCGCATGTGCATTCGCCGCTGGGCGGGCAGGGTCTGAACCTGGGGCTGGGCGATGCGATGAATCTTGGCTGGAAGCTCGCTGCTGTCGTGCGCGGCGAGGCAGCTGATGCGCTGTTGGATACCTATCAGGCCGAACGCCATCCGATCGGCGCGCGCGTGCTGGAATGGTCGCGCGGGCAGGTCACACTTATGCGCCCGAGTGACGGCTCGCGTGCACTGGCTGCCATCGTTGCCGATCTGGTCGAAACGCGTGATGGAGCTACGTATTTCGCCGAGCGTGTGTGGGGCGTGGGCCAGCAGTTGGACCTGGGACATACCCATCCACTGGTCGGTCGCAGCACGCCGGATTTCCTGCTGGCCGATGGCCGCCGCATGGGCGAACTGCTGCGAGCAGGGCAGGCGGTGCTGCTGGTGTTCGATGCCGCTGCAGCGTTGTGCGCGGCAGGAGATCTCGAGCGATCGCGCATCCTGTGCATCGCGCAGCCCGCCGTCGATTCGCTGGGCCTGTCGGCGTTGCTGGTTCGTCCGGACGGCGTTGTCGCCTGGGCCAGTGATGGCGCCGATGCGGCAGGACTGGCGCAGGCGGTACAGGAATGGACGAGTTCAGCTGGCAGGGAACTGATTGCCTGAGTTCCAGCGCAGCCCGCGCAGGGCTGCGCCGCCCTCTTTCAGAGGTCCTTCTTCTTCCCGCTCAGGTCCAGCGGCTGGTCGCTGCCTTTGCGCTCGCTCGACCAGACCTCGACGCTCTTGCTGCATCGGCTTTCGCGGGCAGCAACCGCAGGTGGCAGGTCCTTTACATGCGGCGACTCCTGGCAGGCAGCGTGCATGGCCGAATCGTCATAGGTGGCACAGGCGCTGATCGAAGCGAGTGCAAGGACACAGAGGGTGGAGCGGAGCAGGGGCTGCAGCAGGCGCATGGGGGGCATCTCAAGAGGGCCGGTCTGGCCATCGAATTCAATCCGCGACCCGGCGCACGCGCAATCCGACTGGCAGCACTTGTTATTGAATAACAATTGTGGGAAGGCTCAGAAGCTGCCGACTGCGGGTCAGGCAATGCAGATCAGGAACACCGTCGACAGCACGAGCATCAACACGAACACGCGCCGGCTCAAGGCCAGGCAGGTCAGGCAGGCCGCCAACGCCCAGGCCGCCAGCAGTGCACATCCCAGCAGCCACAGCCCGACCGTCATCATCGAGCCGGCCGCTGCCGCAGACAGCGCAAAGACCTTGAACAGCGCCACGCCCAGCACGCTGCCCAGCGCGCCGGCCCGCAGGGCAATCGCATCGTGGCAGGTGGGGGAAAGCTGGCGGTGCATGGGGGCTGTGTCGCGCTTTGGGAGCTGGCGTGCGCAACTCTGCAGCAAGGCGGATCTACGCCGCGTGTTCGTCGCACCGCCAACGCGCAAATGCCGTGATGAGCTCACCACGGCATGTGCATGCTGAATGCCAGTGCTGCCCGGTCAGCGCACCGGTTGGGAGGCCAGCATGTCGCGCCCGTGTGGGGTCAGATCGATATCCGCATCTTCCGCCTGCACCGCCAGGCCTTCCTTCACGGCCCACGTCGCCGCATCGCTTCCCACAGGGCGCGCATCGGCAATGGCGCGCAGGATGGTGAGCTGTTCTTCAGTCAACGGCATGGTACGTCCTCATACGCCCAGCAGGGGCGGCAGTTGCCAGTCCGAAAGGCGCGCATTGCTGATGGCCTGGTGGCAGCCACAGGCATCACAACGGAACAGCGTACCGCCCGGCAGGTGCAACAGGTTTGCATCCTGGGCGCAGGTGATTTCCGCACAATGACGGCATGACACGGTAAGCGAAATGATGCGCTCCACGTCGCCGGAAATATTGAACGCGGCCTCGAAGGCATGGATGGCGAAGTGGCCGGTGTCCGGCATGGTGTTCTCGGTTGCAGACAGGTGTCTCCATCCTCGTTTTCCCACCGTGATGAGGCTGTCAGGCCAGCGCGGTGGCGAAGTCAACGAGGTCCGCTGCTACGCTTCAGGGCTGCGCATGCGGCTGGGATAGCATGCAGGTTGAATTTCCACTCGCCGCTGGCAACGGAGCAGCCCGCAATGGACATCGAACTGGACGGCAACCGCATCCACAGCGAGCGGGCATTCCACGAGACGCTGGCGCTCGCACTGGGTGTCGAGCGCGGCTATGGGAACAATCTCGACGCCCTCTGGGATCTGCTGAGTGCCAGCGTCGAGCGCCCGCTGCAGCTGACCTGGAACGGCCATCAGGTTTCCAGAGAGGCGCTGGGGCCTCGCTTCCAGCAGATCGTCGACGTGCTTGAGCGGGTGCAGCGCCAGGATGAGGCCATGGCACTGGACGAACGCTTCAGCTATTGCCTGCGGTAGGTTCGGTGTGCAGCCGCTACCAGCGTGGTGCTGCCTGTTGCCTCCAGGGCAACACCGTCGCCTGGGCGACGGCTGACGAACCGTGCGCAGTTCAGCGGCTGCCGGCGATGGCAACCCTGCGCTTCTCCAGCATCACCGACACGCACCACAGCAGCAGGCCGCCGACCGCCGTCGCCGCACCTACGTAGCCGGTGGTGGCCGGGCTGAAGCCGGCGCTGATCGCCATGCCGCCCAGCCACGGGCCAAGCGCATTGGCGGTATTGAACGCAGCATGGTTGGAGGCGGCGGCTAGGGTCTGCGCCTCGCCGGCCACGTCCATCAGGCGCGTCTGCAGTACCGCAGCCAGGGCGCCCATCGTGCCCACGGTGATGATCATCGGGCCGATGGTCCACACCGATTCGGCGGCCAGCGGGTACAGCAGCAGCATCACGATCGACCACACCAGCACCACGGCGGCGGCCTTGAAGTGGAATTTGTCGACCAGCCAGCCGCCGGCGATGTTGCCGATGATCGCGCCGATGCCGAATACGCCCACCGCCAGCGGCATCCACGACTCGGCCACGCCGGTTACCTGCACCAGGGTCGGTGCCAGGTAGGTGAACACGCAGAACATGCCGGCAAAGCCCACCGCGCCGATCGACAGCGCCAGCCAAACCTGGGTGGTGTTGAATGCGCGCAGCTCGCGCATCGGCGAGGTCCGCACCTCATCCGGGTCGGGCAGCAGGAAGCGCGCGATCATCGCCACCGTGGCGATGGCCAGCACGCTGACCAGGGCGAAGGCGGTACGCCAGCTCAGCTGCTGGCCCAACCAGGTGGTCAGCGGATTGCCGATGAGGATGGCCACGGACAGGCCGAGCAGTACGCGCGACATTGCTTGGCCGCGCTGGCCGGCCGGGCTGATCGCAGCTGCCACCAGCATCGCCACGCCGAAGTAGGCGCCATGCGGCAGGCCAGCGACGAATCGCGCCACCAGCATCGTGCCGTAGTTCGGGGCCAATGCGCTGGCCAGATTGCCGACGGCATAGAACCCCATCAGCGCCAGTAGCAGCTTGCGGCGCGGGAAGCTGGCGCCGACGAAGGCCAGGATCGGTGCGCCCACCACCACGCCGATGGCGTATGCGCTGATCAGGTGGCCGACCTGCGTCTCGCTGATCGATAGGCCGCGGCTGATCTCCAGCATCAGGCCCATGCTGGCGAATTCGCTGGTACCGATGGCAAAGCCGCCCAATGACAGGGCGAGGATGATCAGGGTGCGCTGACGCGGCGTCAGCCGAGCGGCCAGGGGGGAATTGGGGCTCATTCGGGGGCGCAAAGGGGCGGGGAAGCGCTCCATTGTACTGCTGCACCGCAACAGGCAGCAGCCTGGCTGGGGGTAAATCAGTGTTCGATGGGTGGTGCTGCCGGCGTGGCCGGCTGGCCAAGCGCCGCCAGGGCCCGTCTGTATTTGTCACGCAGGCGCTCGGCGGTGGCGGCATCCAGCGATGCCAGCCGCGCGTCATCGGCATTGTCGGCGATGTCGGCCAGCTTGACCTTCAGTGCCAACGGATCCGCCGAAATTCGTGCGTAGTACGTGTCGGCATCCGCCGTGGACGTCCGGCTCAGCAGCCGGACCGCGTCCTGCAACGGGGCGGGAAAGGCCTGCATCCGGCCAGCGAAGGCCGGACAGTCCTCGACCACATCATGCAGCCAGGCCACCGCCTCGGCTTCATCATCGCCGCGCACGGCAGCGGCCACCCGGCCAACGTGGCCGATGTAGGGATGTCCTGCCTTGTCGACCTGGCCGGCATGGGCCTCCATCGCCAGCGTGCGTGCGCGTTCTACCCAGTCCATTGCGATCTCCCCGGTGCAAGCGTGTATTGTCGTACGGGCTGTGTGCATGCCGCCACCACGGCCGTGCAGGCATCATCAGACGCTGCAGGAATGGCATCTGGATTCCATCAGGGAGATGAGACATGCAGGAATACACCCATCAGCTGGAACTACGCGGCCGCTTCCGTCTGGTAGCGGTGACCCACGAGCCGGTGTACGCTCCCGGCGATGTGGTCGGCCATGCGGTCATCGTCGACGGTGGGGAACGTCTGACCGACCTGATGTCGTTGGCCGATGCGCGCCGGTACCTTGAGGAACTGGTGCGGGAGGAGGGCGTGGAGCCCGGGCTGGAGAATGAAGTCAACCTGCGGAGGAAGGCGTCGCAGCGACGCCGCCGCTAAGCCGTCGCGCCCTCGGGCGCATCATGGAGGATTCGGGTGTTGTCCAGTAAGAAGTATCTGCTCATCGCCATCATCACGCTGGCGACCCTGCTGCTTGGGTTCGTGCTTTCCGGTTACCTGACGCTGCTGCTGCTTGGTCTGGATACCAAGCTGCTCACCTGGAATACCTATTACCAGTATTTCCACGCCATCGGCCAGCCGCAGGTTGCCCCGTTCGTGGGCAAGATCAAGTGGGCCGGCTACCTCGGCTTCGGCCTGCCGCTGCTGGTGCTGGCCATCGTCGGCCTGGTCGTGCTGCTGAAGAAGGACAAGCGCTCGCTGCACGGTGACGCGCGCTTTGCCACCGGTGCCGATCTGGCCAAGCACGGCATGTTCAAGAAGAGCGGCCAGAGCATCGTAGTCGGCAGCCATGGCGGCAAGCTGGTGCGCCTGGACGGCCAGCAGTTCGTGATCCTGGCCGCCCCGACCCGTTCGGGCAAGGGCGTCGGCGTGGTCATCCCGAACCTGTTGGAGTACGGCGAATCGCTGGTGGTGCTGGACATCAAGCAGGAGAACTTCGACCTGACCAGCGGTTGGCGCGCCAGCCAGGGGCAGGAGATCTACCTGTTCAACCCCTTTGCCGAAGATCGCCGCACCCATCGCTGGAACCCGCTCAGCTATGTCTCCGATGACCCGGCGTTCCGTGTCTCGGACCTGATGAGCATCGGTGCGATGCTGTATCCCGATGGCTCGGAAGACCAGAAGTTCTGGATCAGCCAGGCGCGCAATGCCTTCATCGCCTTCACCCTGTACCTGTTCGAGAACTGGGATGACGAGCGCAGCAGCGGCTTCCCGGGCGGGCAGGGCACGCCGACCCTGGGTGCGGTCTACCGCCTGTCCTCCGGCGATGGCAGCGACCTGAAGAAGTTCCTCAAGGGCCTTTCCGAGCGCCCATTCCTCAGCAGCAACGCGCGCTCGGCGTTCGCCAACATGCTGTCCCAGGCCGACGAGACCTTTGCCTCGATCCTGGGTACGTTCAAGGAACCGCTGAACCCCTGGATCAATCCGGTCCTGGACAAGGCCACCAGTACCAATGACTTCCTGCTCACCGACGTGCGCAAGAAGAAGATGACCATCTATATCGGCATCCAGCCCAACAAGCTGGCCGAGAGCCGATTGATCATCAACCTGTTCTTCAGCCAGTTGATCAACCTCAACACCAAGGAACTGCCCAAGTCCAATCCGGACCTGAAGTACCAGTGCCTGCTGTTGATGGACGAATTCACCTCGATCGGCAAAGTCGAAATCATCGCTTCGGCGGTGTCCTACATGGCCGGTTACAACGTGCGCCTGCTGCCGATCATCCAGAGCATGTCGCAGCTGGATGCCACCTACGGCCGCGAAGTCTCGCGCACGATCATCACCAACCATGCGCTGCAGATCCTGTACGCACCACGCGAGCAGCAGGACGCCAACGACTACTCGGACATGCTGGGTTACACCACCATCCGCAAGAAGAACGTCACCCACGCGCGCGAAAAGACCCACAGCTTCACAGAGGAGCGTCGCGCGCTGATGCTGCCGCAGGAGCTGAAGGCGATGGGCCCGGACAAGGAAGTGTTCCTGTACGAAGGCATCCCGCATCCGGTCAAGTGCGACAAGATTCGCTACTACAAGGACCGCTATTTCACGTCACGTCTACTGCCAAAGGTTGACGTGCCGATGCTTGATGTCTAAGTTGAAGCCTTGAAAGTGTGACGGATGCACGCGTTCATGGAAGTGAATTAGTGAGCTGCGTCAAAAAAGCACCATACGTCAGTAGATTTCAGACTTGTCTGACATGGAATTGACGCGAGGTTGTGCGAATCTATGCATGGCTTGCGAATCTGTGTGATTCGTCATGCTTTCAGAGTGGCCAGGAGTTTCAGCCATGGGAACAGGGATGGTTCCGACGTTGGTGAGGGTGCGTGAAAGGGGCCTCGGATGAGGTTGCTTCACGCGACTTGGTTGGCAGCTTTCGAGCTGCAGGGGAACCGTGCCCATGTGCTGTTAAGCAGTGCATCCGCTACGTTTCCGGCGTGCATCGCGCAGTGCCGGACGACCAAGGGACCAACATCGGGACTGCTTTTTCGTACGTCAAAGTGAAGCCCGTATGAATCAGGCGTTTATTGCAAAAATGTCCATCGCCGCAGTGGCGGCGTTGATGGTGGCCGGTTGCGCCACCAAGCCCGCCCCCGACTTCGGAGGACGCTGGAAGCCGGTCAACCGTTTCGCGACGGCTCCGACCGAGATCCCGCTGTACTCCAGCTACGTCTATCAGGCGTCGCCGATGGATCGCACGTTGAAGGCCATGCTCGAGCGCTGGGCAAAGGATTCCGGCCGCACGCTGGACTATCGCCTCAGTTCGGATTTCACCCTGTATGGCGCAGTGTCGGAGATCGACACCACCAACGCTCAGCAGGCCGTGATCGATCTCACGGCAGCCTATGCAGCGCAGGGCGTTTCCGTCTCCATCGTCGGCAACCAGATCGTCGTGCAGAGTGCTGGATCGACGCCGACCGCGTCGGCCCAGGATCCCGAAGCCAGCAGCGGCAGCTGAGACCGCGTCGAAATCATCGAACGTGCCGCACCCCGCGCCTGGCGCAGGGGCGTCACGCCCATTGATGTTTCAGCAGTACGGAAGAATCCATGTTCCGCAAGAAGGATGCAGGCAACAGCCCCAAGGTCGAGCAGTCGGTCGCCAAGGCGGTCAGCTACGAGATCACCGTGGCCGACATGGCCCGGCGCAGCGAGCGTCGTGCCTGGTGGGTCGCCACCGGTTCGTTGCTGATGTCGCTGGCGCTGGCCGGTGGCTACTACTACATGCTGCCGCTGAAGGAGAAGGTGCCGTTCCTGGTGATGGCCGATGCCTATACGGGCACGGCGACGGTTGCGCGCCTGACCGGCAATTTTGAAGGGCAGTCGATCACCGCGAGCGATGCGATCAATCGCAGCAACGTAGCCCAGTACGTCATGGCACGCGAATCCTACGATTTCGCTGTCATGGGCCTGCGTGACTGGGCACTGGTGCACGTCATGTCCGACACGCGCACCAGCGCCGCCATCCGTGCCTTCTATTCCCCGAACAACCCACAGAGCCCGGTGACCCTGTATGGCAAGGATCGTGCCATCCGGGTGAAGATTCTCAGCATTACACCGTTGGAGGCCCAGGTTAACGGTGGTTTCCGCGGGGCCTCGGTGCGAATCCAGCGCAGCGTCTATGACAAGAACAAGGCGACGACGTCCTACCTGGACAATCAGTTGATCACGTTGCGGTTCCGTTATGACTCGAATCTTGCGCTGAACGAACAGCAGCGCATTCTGAATCCGTTGGGCATGCAGGTCTTTGAGTATCGCCGCGACAATGATTACTCGCGCGGTGTGCCGGGTCCGGATGATGCGCAGTTGCAGCAGCAGGCCGAACAGCAGGCCGCGCAGGCACAACAGGGCGTGTATGACCCGAACAACCCGGCAGCGGCCACCATGATCGATCCGGCAACGGGACAGCCACTGGCGGTGCCAGGCGATGTCCAGATCACCCCGCCGATGCCTGGCCAGTCGATGCAGGGACAGCCCATGCAGGGACAGCCCATGCAGGGACAGCCCATGCAGGGACAGCCCATGCAGGGACAGCCCATGCAGCAGCCGACGCAGGGGCAAGCCGCGCCAGGGCAGCCCATGCCCGGTCAACCGGCCATGAGGCCAGTACAGAATCAGTCCACCGGAAATGCTGATGGAGCAAGCAACCGATGAGTAGTCGAAAAGTCAGGGGGAGCGCATTGGCGCTGCTGTCGTTGTTGTCGCTGGTTTTCTCCAACGCGGCAATGGCGCAGGCGGTAGACCATTACGAGTATGAGAAGGATCGCATCTATCCGGTTCGCACCGGCCTGGGTCTCACCACCCAGATCGAGCTGAGCCCGAGCGAAAAGATCCTCGACTACAGCACCGGTTTCAGTAATGGGTGGGAGTTGACCCGGCGCGAGAATGTGTTCTACATCAAGCCGAAGAACGTCGACGTCGACACCAACATGATGGTTCGCACCGAGACTCATTCCTACATCTTCGAATTGAAGGTCGTAGCGACAGACTGGCGTCAGCTCGAGCAGGCCCGTCGTGCCGGCGTGCAGTACAAGATCGCCTTCAGCTATCCCAACGACACCGTGTTCGGTGTTGCTCAGGAAGCTGTGGAGGAAGAGGCGCAACCGTTGTTGAGTACTGAGTTGGCCAAGGATCGACAGTACAACTTCAACTACTCCTATTCGACCAGCAAGGCGAAGAAGATGGGGTGGCTGATTCCGGTCAACGCCTACGACGACGGTCGTTTCACGTACCTGAAGCTGCCGAATTCACCTGAATACAAAACCGGCATCTTCCCGGCCGTGTTCGGCCGTGAAAAGGAATACGGCGAGGACTTCGTCGTCAACACCACTGTAGAAGGCAACACCTTGATCGTCCACGGGACCTACCCGTACCTGGTCATCCGCCACGGCGACTATGTCGTTGGTCTGCGAAGGAACGTGAAGAAATGAGCCAGCAGAACACTCCCGGAAACGATCCCAACAACGGACGCGACGAAGGGCATGGCCCCTATGGTGGGCAGGGTCCGGCCGAAACGCCGACCAACCCTTACTTCGGTGCTCAGCAGGCAGAAGCTGCGCCCAACCTCGATGCCGCTGCACCGCAGTTGCGCTCCGCCGAAGAGCAGCGCCTGAACCGCAAGGCACTTATGTTCCTTGGTGGCATTGTGGTGCTGCTCGTCGCCATGGGTTTCCTGCTGTTCCGCAAGGGGCAGGACGACAAGAACGCCACGCCAGGCAACCGCCAGGAATCCCGCGTGTCCACACCGGATCTGCCAACGGTTGGGCCGACGGCGAATGCACCGGCGCCCGTTGCACCTGCCGATCCCATTCCGATGCTGCCTCCTGCGCCGCAGCCGGATATTCCGATGGTCAGTCTGCAGGATGCAGACCGTGCGCGCTTGCGGCAGAGCGATGAACCCCGCGGGCCGTCGCTGCTGGATCGTCGTATCGGCAGCAGTGCCGGATTTAGTTCAGGCGATGCTTCCGGCAAGCCGCCGGGGCAGGGTGCCGACTACAGTCAGGCAATGATTGCTGCAATGCAGGCGGCAAACCCGCAGGCCCAGCAACAGCAGAAAGTGCGCCGCGGCCCGGATGTTGAAGACGTCTCCAATGCCGCATTCATCCGCAGCCCTGATGCGTTGCTGGTTCGTGGTACTTACCTGCGGTGCGTGCTGGAAACCCGCATCATCACCGACATCGCGGGCTATACCTCCTGCCTGGTGACTGAGCCGGTGTACTCGATCAATGGGCGCAACCTGCTGTTGCCGAAGGGGTCGAAGATCTACGGCGCATACGGTGGTGGCCCGAATGGCAAGCGCGTGGAAGTCATCTGGGACCGAATCACCACCCCCAATGGCATCGACGTGGCGATGTCCAGTCCTGGCGTCGATCAGTTGGGTGGTGCCGGTCATCCGGGCCAGTACAGCGCACATTGGGGCAGTCGCATCGCCTCGGCGTTGATGATCAGCCTCATCGCCGATGCCTTCAAGTACGCCGCTGCAGAGCACGGCCCGGAGTCGACCACCGTCGCAAGCAATGGGTTTGCTGTCCGCTCGCCCTATGAAAGTGCTACTGCGCGGACCATGGAGCGATTGGCCAACGAGGCTCTCAGCGAAGGCCGTCGTCAGCCGACCGTAACGATCAACCAAGGCACGATTGTGAATGTCTACGTCGCCAAGGACGTCGACTTCGCCAATGTGCTGAACCCGCGCAGGTAACCAATACGACCATGGACGCCGAAGTGTCACCCCTCGCCCTCGTCTCCAGCGATTTCCTGCGCTATCAGTACGAAGTGCTGGGCATCGCCGAGTACATGAACTCGCCCGATGTAACGGAAATCTGCATCAACCGTCCGGGTGAGCTGTACCTGGAGACGCGGGCAGGGTGGCAGCGCATGGACGTGCCGAGTCTGACATTCGAGCGGGCGCGGCAGTTCTGCACCGCTGTGGTCAACGAGAGCAACACGGGCCAGCGCATCACCGATGCCGATCCGGTGGTCTCGCTGACCTTTCCGACTGGGCAGCGTGCGCAGTTCGTGATTCCACCGGCATGTGATGCCGGCAAGGTGTCAATCACGATTCGCCTGCCTTCCAAGCACACCAAATCGCTTACGCAGTACCACGAGGATGGTTTCTTCAATCAGATTCTCGAACAGGATGGCAGCATCAGCGAGCAGGATCGCGAACTGCTGGAACTGCGCCACTCCCGCGAGTACGCGGAGTTCTTCCGGCGAGCGGTCATGTACCGCAAGAATATTGTGGTGTCTGGCGCTACCGGCAGCGGCAAGACCACCTTCATGAAAGCGTTGGTGAACCATATCCCGGACAGCGAGCGTCTGGTCACTATCGAGGACGCGCGCGAGCTGTTCCTGACCCAGCCCAACGTGGTGCACCTGCTGTACTCGAAAGGCGGGCAGAGCGCCAGCAACGTCACGGCCAAGAGCTGCATGGAAGCCTGTCTGCGCATGAAGCCCGAGCGCATCATCCTGGCCGAGCTTCGCGGCGATGAAGCGTTCTACTTCATCCGCAACTGCGCCTCGGGTCACCCCGGTTCGATCACCAGCTGCCACGCCGGCAGCCCGGAGCAGACGTGGGACCAGCTGGCGCTGATGGTGAAAGCGTCGACCGAGGGCTCTGGTCTGGAATTCAACGTCATCAAGCGTCTGTTGATGATGACCATCGATATCGTCGTGCATATCAAGGCGCATGCTGGTGCCCGCTACATCACCGGCATCGATTTCAATCCTGGGCGTGCCCAGGGGCAGGAGGCTTGAGCAATGTTGCCAGGATTGGAAATGATGGCGTGTCCGGAGATGGCCGTCTCGATGGACGTGATGCAGCACGTCATCAATGTTGAGTCCTCGCGCAACCCGTACGCCATTGGCGTAGTTGGCGGCGCACTGGTGCGCCAGCCCAAGGCGCTGGATGAGGCATTGGCCACCGTGCGCATGCTTGAGGAGAAGGGCTACAACTTCTCCGTCGGACTGGCCCAGGTCAATCGCTACAATCTTGGCAAGTATGGTCTGGACTCCTATGAGAAGGCGTTCCAGCAGTGTCCGAACCTGCAGGCCGGCTCCCGCATTCTTGCAGAGTGCTACAAGCGCTCGGGTAAGGACTGGGGCAAGTCCTTCAGTTGCTACTACTCGGGCAACTTTGAAACGGGATTCCGCCACGGCTACGTGCAGAAGGTCTTTGATTCGATGCGCCGTGGGCAGCAGGTCGCAAGCAATGGCGCGCTACCCATCGACGTGGTTGACCGTGGTGAGCGGCGAACCGTCAAGGTCGAGCACCATCCGCAGATCGCTTCCCCCGCCAAAGCCCGCATCGTAGCTCAGGCCGATGGCCCGACGTATGTTCCGTCCAACGATCCAGCGCGAGCATATACCGTCTATCCCTCTGCGGGCGCGATGGCGCGTGGAAGTCTCGTGAATCTTGCCGATCAGGCGTTGTCGAGGGTTGTTCTGGGCTCTGTGGATCGGATGATGCAGCCGCAGTCGCAGCCAGATGGAAGCTATGCGCAACAAGCGCCGCAGGGCGCTGCGGGGCAGCGCGGGCAACCGATGATGCCGCAGCAGCTGCCTGGCGTCGCTGCCGGTGGTGGCGAGAGCCCGGTGATGTTGCAGCCTTGGGGGCAGCAGGGCGAATCGGCGTCCCCCGACAACATGTACAACGCGCCGGTGCAGTCCATGCCGGCTCAACAGATTCCCCCTGGGGATGCGGCCTTCGTGTTCTGACGAAGTCGTGGTGCGACCAGTCCCCCGGCTGGTCGATTCAGTTGTGTTAGTCCATCAACAAGGAAATCAATCCATGAAGCGTTTCAATCTCGACCTCGTCCAGGCCCAGCGCACGCTGAAGTCCATGCTGATGGCCACCCTCTTCGTCGGCGCAGTATTCGCACCGCAGGTGTTCGCGTCGGGCCCGACCGACTTCGGCGGCACCGACGAAAAGGTCTGCGGCTTCTTCAATAACATCAATGGCCTGCTGAATATCGCCTCGATCGCCGTGGTGACGATTGCCGTGATCTTCGCTGGCTATCAGATCGCCTTCGCCCACAAGCGCATCGCCGATGTCGCGCCGATCCTTATCGGTGGCGTGCTGATCGGTGCTGCCGGCCAGATCGCCCGCATGCTGCTGGGTGAGGGCAGTGATGGCAATTGCTCGGGCAGCTCGGCTGCCGTCATCAACAACGTGCTGCAGTACTACAGTGCATAAGAACGTCCTGTTCCGCGGCTGCACTCGCCCTGCGATGTTTCTGGGCGTTCCCTACCTGCCATTCTTCATGGTGGCAGGTGGGTTGCTGCTGCTGAGTGTGTACACGAACTTCTGGTTCCTGCTCACCATTCCTGTCGCCATTTTCATCATGCGGCAGATGGCCAAGCGCGACGAGCTGATCTTCCGCCTGCTGGGTCTCCGCCTGCTGTTCAAGTTCAAGGCGCGCAACCTGCAGGAACACGATGGAATGTGGGTGTTCAGCCCGAACCACTACCGCAAGAAACCCGCCCGCACGGATTGACGGGCAACGGCCGGGCAGGTGCACGCACCTGTCCGTCCACCTCGTAGTTCCCAGGCTTACCTTTTGGAAGCAGTCGCATGTTCTCTCCAGATACCTCCATCAGCGAATTCATTCCCCTGTCGTCGCATGTTGCGCCGAACGTGGTCAAGACCACGGGCGGTGACTATCTGTTGACCTGGTACCTGGAGGGTCTGCCCTTCGTCGGGCGCGAAGAGTGGGAACTGGAGCATCGCCACAACACCTTCAACCGCCTGCTGCAGACCCTGCGTGCGCCGGACTTCGTCAACGTCGCCTTCTGGGTGCACGACATTCGCCGGCGCCGCACGCTGAAGGGCAAGAGTCACTACAAGCAGCGCTTCAACCAGGACGTGTCCGATCAGTACATGGGCATGCTGTCATCGCAGCGCATTATGCAGAACGAGCTGTTCCTGACCATGATCTACCGCCCGGTCGTGGCCGGTAAGCGCTTCGTGGAAAAGTCGGCCAGCATCGAAAAGCTGCAGGGCGAACAGGACCAGGCCGTTGAAAAGCTGCTGGAGCTGGCCGGCAACGTCGAAGCGGTGATCCGCGATTACGCGCCGTACCGCCTGGGTATGTATGAGGCCAAGAACGGCGTGGTGTTCTCTGAGACGCTGGAGCTGTTCGGCTACCTGATCAACCGCGTGGACGAGCCGGTGCCGGTGCTGCCCGCGCCGGTGAAGGACTATCTGCCGATCAGCCGCCACATGTTCTCGGCCAAGACCGGTGACTACGTCATCAACACGCCCAATGGCGCCAATCACTTCGGCGCCATCCTGAACATCAAGGAGTATGCCGAGGGAACCTACCCGGGCATTCTCAATGGTCTGAAGTACCTGGACTACGAATACGTCATCACCCACTCCTTCAGCCCCATGGGGCGGCAGGACGCACTGAAGGTGCTCGATCGCACCAAGGGCATGATGATCTCCTCCGGAGACAAGGCGGTCAGCCAGATTGCCGAGCTCGACTACGCCATGGACCAGCTGTCCTCGGGCAACTTCGTGCTGGGTGAATACCACTTCATCATGGCGGTCTATGGCGACAGCCAGGCCAAGCTCTCGCAGAACGTGGCGACCACGCGCGCCGAGCTGTCCAATGCGGGCTTTGTCTCGACCAAGGAAGACCTGGCGATCACCTCATCGTTCTATTCGCAGCTGCCGGGCAACTGGCGCTTCCGCACGCGCCTGGCCAACGTCAGCTCGCTGAACTTCCTGGGCCTGTCGCCGCTGCACAACTTCGCCACCGGCAAGCAGCACAACAACCCCTGGGGCGACTGCGTCACCACGTTGCAGACCACCAACGGCCAGCCGTACTACTTCAACTTCCACGCCACGCATCCCTCCGAGAATTCGCTGGGTGAAAAGGCCATCGCCAACACCATGGTGATCGGTAAGTCCGGTACCGGTAAGACCGCGCTGATCAACTTCCTGCTGAGCCAGGTGCAGAAGTACGAGCCGTCGCCAACCATCTTCTTCTTCGACAAGGACCGCGGCGCCGAGATCTTCGTGCGCGCCTGTGGTGGCAACTATCTGGCCCTGGAAAACGGCGCGCCGACCGGATTCAACCCGTTCCAGTGCGAGAACAGCGAAGCCAACGTGCAGTTCCTGGCCGACCTGATCAAGGTGCTGGCCGGCAAGCGTGAATACAGCGCCCGCGAAGAGGAGGACATCTATCGCGCGGTGGAGAGCATGCTGGACACGCCGATGCACCTGCGCAGCATGACCAATTTCCAGAAGAGCCTGCCCAACATGGGCGATGATGGTCTCTACGCCCGCATGCGCCGCTGGACCTCGGGCAACTCGCTGGGCTGGGTGTTCGACAACCCGGTCGATACGGTGGACCTGAGCAAGGCCAACATCATCGGTTTCGACTACACCGACATCATCGACAACCCAGAAGTGCGAGTGCCGGTCATCAACTACCTGCTGCACCGCCTGGAATCGCTGATCGATGGTCGCCCGCTGATCTACGTGATGGACGAATTCTGGAAGATCCTGGATGGCGAGGGTGGGCTGAAGGAATTCGCCAAGAACAAGCAGAAGACCATCCGTAAGCAGAACGGCCTCGGCATCTTCGCGACGCAGAGCCCGGAGGATGCGCTGAAGAGCGACATCTCCGCAGCGCTGATCGAGCAGACCGCGACGCTGATCCTGTTGCCCAACCCGAACGCCAGCAAGAGCGACTACATGGACGGCCTGAAGCTGACCGAGGCCGAATTCAAAGTGGTCACTGCGCTGGACGAGCGCTCGCGATGCTTCCTGGTCAAACAGGGCCATGCGTCCAGCGTGTGTCAGCTCAACCTGCGGGGCATGGATGACATCCTGTCGGTCATCTCCGCATCGACCGATAACATCGAGGTCATGCATCGCGTCCTGCAGACCGCCGCAGTGCGTGCACGGGTCACCGTCGACGAGCTGACCCCGGACCAGTGGCTGGACACCTTCTACAAGAATCGAAAGGGCTCGGGAAAGCGGGCCGATAAGGACGAGGAGGCGGCATGAAGACCATCACCGATCTGCACAAGGAAAATGCCATGGCAAATGAAACCCGACAGAGCGCGCCGCGTCGCCGGCGCTTGGCGCCGATCTTTGCCGCCATGCTGACCTTGGGTACAACGTTCAGTACCGGCACCCATCAGGCGCAGGCGATGACTGTTTATGACCCTGCGAACTGGATCATGAACTTCCTGCAGGAATACAAGTCCGCTGGCGAGTACCTCACCGAGGCCGGGCGCTGGTCGGAAACCGCCGCGCAGTACATGAAGACGGTGGACAACTGGATCTCCAGGCTGCAGAACTGGTACCAGATCATCGCTTCACCCCTGATGCCGCCCACGCCTGTGCTTACCCGGATTCCCGAGAACTGGAACGTCGCCGAGAAATGCGGAGGCGGTTCGATGGTCAGCCAGGAAGGCCTGATGTCGTTGCTGGGTGTCAGCCCGGGTGGTGACATCGGTGCGCAGCAGCGCTCCATCTGTGCCTACATCCAGGTACTTGAGAACAAAAAGTACAACGAAACCGTCGACGTGGTGACCAAGTCGATGCCCGCCATGGAGCAGATGCTGGGGCAGCTTCGGAACATCCGCAACGCGTTCCGCAACGAGGGTGCCTTGCAGGAGGATATTTCCAACAATACGGCCAGCCAGCTTGCGATGGACAAGGCGTTCAAGGAATGGGAAACCAAGATCAAGGTGTACGACCAGCAGATTGCCGCCCTCCAGGGGCGCCAGCGCAACCTTACCGAGCGCGCACTGAAAGGCGAGAGCAACCCGCTCGGCACCGTGATCAAGGCAGCCGCGCTGAAAGCAGCTCTCTCCAAGTGAACCACGTGCGTAAAGCACTCCAGCAGGGCCCCGATACGGGGCGGGTGATGTGATGAGTCAGGGAATGATGCAGGGCATGGTGGTCGGGGATCTGCTGCACGGAACGCTGTTCGCCTCAGTGGGCGACTTCGTGTTCTTCAAGCTGATCCTGGAGTACCTGCGAGAGGAGATCGCCAACTTCGGCGAAGGCGTGCTCGGTCGCATGATGACCTGGGTGGGCTCGATCGCCCTGGTGCTGATGACGCTGTGGGTGCTGATCCAGGGCTTCCGCATCGTGACCGGGCGCAGCCGCGATTCGATGGCAGCGCTGGCCACGAACATGGCGCGGGCGGCGCTCATCGTCACCGTGGCCACGTCGATGGCGATGTTCGGCAAGGATCTGCAGTCCTTCCTGACCCAGGACGTCCAGGACGAGATCACCTATGTGGTGACCGGCAAGGACGACACGGCCGAAGAGCTGATCGATCGCAATCTTGGCTACATGCAGTTGGCGCTGACATCGGTAAGCGTGCTGGATGTGGCGGGCGACGTCACCCTGGACAGCGCGAAGACGCGAGCGATGTGGTTCATCGGCCTGGGCACGGGCGGTCCTGCAGTCACTGCCGGCGCCATGTTGCTGCTGTACCAGGTTGCGATGGCCATGTTCATCGGCTTTGGTCCACTATTCATCCTGTGCCTGCTGTTTGAGCAGACCAAATCGTTGTTCCAGCGCTGGTTGTTCTATGGAATCGGTACCATGTTCTCGATGGCAGTGCTGGCAGCAATGACCGGTATTGCGATGGAAATGGTCGCCCGCGTCGCTGCTTCGTTCTGGGGTGCGTCCGCGTTGGGCGCGCTATTGAGCACCAACCTGACCGAAGGCATGAGCAGCATGGCGCTGCAGCAGGGCGGCATGGGGTTGATCCTCACGACGCTGATTCTGACTGCGCCCCCAATGGCCGCTATGTTCTTCCAGGGTACGCTGGGTACCTTCATGGCATATTCGCAGATAGGCGGTAGTGCTGGGGCCGCTTCGCCTGGCCCGCAGGGTCAGCCGCCGGGTTCGCACGGTGGTGGTGGCGGTATGTTTAAGCCGTCTGCCCCTGCAAACAATCAGAGTCAACAAGCGCCACTTGAAGGCGTAACGCCCAGGTTCCAGAACGCGGTTGACACGCCGGTTCAATCTGGCCAGCGGGGTAATGCTCCGACAATGAATGCTTGATTCGGAATATGGAGTGCGTGATGAGGCGGATCTCTGTACTGGCGGTTTCACTTGTTTCTCTTGCACTTTCAGCTTCGGCTTTCGCTGAAGGGAACTGTCCATCCGGCTACTATCCCATCGGTGGTCAGGGTGTGCAGGGCTGCGCTCCGATTCCGGGGGGCTCTTCGGGTGGAGGGCCGGCCCAGGGGGGCGTGCCACAGCCGCCGAGGCCTTCAGGTGAGTGGTTGACCAGGTGGGGAGCGGTGGTGCAGTCGCCAACGTCCGATCTGATAGGTACGTCGGCGAACAAGACGAGCGAGGCTGCTGCCGAGACCGAGGCGCGGCGCATTTGCGAGTCGGAAGGTGCCAGGGACTGCAAGACATCGCTCACCTATTACAATCAGTGCGTGGCATTCTCCGTGCCGAATTCCGGAAAGGGCAGAGGCTCCGTCAATACGGCGGTGGATCTGGCTACAGCAAAGAAGAATGCACTGGCAAGTTGCAATGATGCGGGCGGGGGGCGTTGCGTAATCTCGCATACCGAGTGCTCTGAGCCAGTTTTCCGGGAGTACTAGTTGCAGATGAACTGTTGGTTTATGTGAGCCAATGCGTAACGCCAGCATTCTGTAATCCAGCCGCGCAATGCAGTTGACTGACTGTAGCTTCTGGAAGGAACTATGATTCCCGCAATCCTTGCTATCCCGTTGCTGCTGGTTGGAGTGATTTGCTCCAAGATTGCACATGCCGAGGGCGGCTGCCCGCCGGGCATGTACCCCATCGGGGGCTAGGGTGTGCAAGGCTGCGCCCCGATTCCAGGCGCAGGGGGGCGGAGTTTCGCAGCAGAGCCCGTCGCCGCCCCCCGAGACCTTTTTATAAGAACCTGGCGGCGTCGCTGTATCCCCGACTACGTCAGTTGTCGGTGTTTCGACGGGCCAGCTTTCGAAGAAGGTTGCTGGCCCGTGCCCGCGCTGAGTGTGCGGCCGTGTCCAATCCGACCGAAGGCATGCCGCATGACGCTGCGGTACGGGGCATAACTTCATTCTGACTACGCAGGTTCTACCGCGCCACGATGGCCGCGATGTTCTTCAGAGGTGCCTTCAGCACCTTCATGGCATATTCGCAGATAGGCGGTAGTGCTGGGTCGGCTTCGCCTGGTCCGCAGGGTCAGCCGCCGGGCTCGCAGGGTGGTGGTGGTGGTGGTTTCACGCCGTCGATGCCCACGGCAACTCAGGGAACCCCTGTCTCGCACGGTACCCAGGGCACCAGTCGTATTGCCGGCCAAGACACTTCGGGCATGGTGGTTCCCCCAGACTGGTAAGCGTGGTGCAGCATCTTCGGATTGAGAAGGCGGAATAGTATGAGCTCGAAAGGTATACAAGCCCTTTGCATGGGGGGCCTGATGGTTCTTGTTTCTGTATGGCCATTCCACGCTGCCGCTGAAGGTGGCTGTCCGCCTGGCATGTACCCCATCGGTGGGCAAGGGGTGCAGGGTTGCGCGCCAATCCCTGGCGCTAGTGGAGCGAGCTCTCAACAGTTGCCCGCACCTCCCCCGCGACCAACTGGGCGATGGCATAAGACGTGGGGGGCCATGGCCATAGGGCGAGGTGGAGATACCGGGGTTTCGAAGGGGAAGGACTCAAAAAGAGAAGCCGAGAAGGTGGCGCTTGCCCAGTGCGCAACTTGGGGCGCAGATGACTGCAAGGTCATGCTTGCCTACGAGAATCAATGCGCCGCAATAGCGACCCCCAAGGCATCCAACACCGGTTCATCGTTTGCAGGTGGTCCAACCGTACAGAGCGCGTCCGACACTGCAATGAAGTCCTGTACTAAAGAGGGAGGCTTGCAGTGTGAGATTGTCTATTCTGACTGTAGTGAGCCTCGATTCGAGAGTTTCTGACAGGGATGCTTGACGCAGCGGGCTGCAGGCAAAGGGGCGAATTCGGTCAGGCCTCGGGCAGTAGAAAAAACGGAGAGTAGCGGTGGATGTCCCCCGGGCATGTATGCTATCGGGGGCCGGGGTGTGCAAGGCTACGCCCCGATTCCAGGTGCAGGGGGCGGAGTTTCGCAGCAGAGCCCGTCGCCGCGCCCGAGACCTATAGGTGAATGGATAAGAACCTGGGGCGGCGTCGCTGTACCCCCGTTACGTCAGACGCGGGTGTTCCAACCGGCCAGCTTTCGAAGAAGGCTGCTGAGCGCGATGTCATGGCAAAGTGTGCAGTGGGCCGACTTTGTAGCGCGCCGAGAGTCTGGCTCAAGGAATTTGTGAGAACGATAAATCGGGTGCCTGCGAAGCCGTCTAGAGCGACTGCACGGAGCCTTTATTTAAAAAGTATTGAGGTTCCAGAAAGAGCCGTTTCGCTCGCAGCCCGTCGCGAGATCATTCTTGCCGGAATTGAACGGGCAGCGTCCTGGAAGACACTGCTGGCTTACATCTGCCACGTTATCCTTGCTCGGGCCGCGAGGGCTATCGCTCTGCGAGACGGGCGCAATGCCCGGCATTCCTCTTCGGCAGTAGTGGTATGCGTTGAGCGCCTGGGATGAAAAGAAGGTTGGAAAAGATCGCGTTAATGGGGCTGTTAGTCTGGTTCAGCGCGTTGGATGCGATTCCGGACGAGGCAACGATCCTCAATAATGTTGTTGGCTCCGAGGGGGGCGTATCTGCAAATCCGCATAAGCGAGCTGCTGGGTTTCTGGGCAGCCAGCAGGGCTTAGCCCTTTTTGGGCTTGGCTTCTCCCCCTCTGATTCACTGTAGGAAAGTTCCGATACTATAGTTCTGTTTCGAGCGTTATTGTATTCGTCCTGGTGGCGCAAGATCTGCGCCCGATCTGGCGACGAGTGGAGAATGGACATGCAGAAGCGCATGACGCACATGGGATGTGGGCTGGTTGCCGTGCTGCTGGTAAGCGGCGGGGCGATCGCGCAGCAGAAGTCTGGCCTGGAGGGGTTGCCGCCTCCCGGAACCATGACCGCACAGATTCCTGAAGGCAGGGAAATGTATATCGGCATGGCGGTTAGCGATGCCAAGCAGCAGGTTGTAACCGCTGTGGGTGGTTCGGAGGTAGAGGCCAAGTTGATGGCACGACGCGACTGCAGCAAGAAGTGGGGCGGATGCGAAGATCTGACTACTTTCCCGATTCGTCATTACTGCATGGTGATCGCCAGCGATGCAGACTCCCGGCCCAACGTCCGAGCCACCTTCGTTGAAGCAGGTGATGGTCGCACGGTTAAAGCTGGCGAATTGAGCCGCAAGGCGATGGATCGTTGCCAGGCGTCGGGTGCGAAGAAGTGCGGGGTGCAGAGTGAATACTGCTTCTGACCGTTGCTTGCGCTGGTTGTGCACTGTCCTGCTCGCGGCCGCCGTGATGCCGGCGATGGCGCAGAATGGTCGTCAGGCGCAGATGCAGCAGCACGCGCAGAACGTCAACAATTACGTGCAGTGGCAGCAGAGCCAGCAAGCCAGCAGCTATGTGTACACCGAAGAAGACTATATCGCCGACCAGATTGCGCGGAACATCGCTGCAGCCCGCAACGCGCAGCTGAGGAAGGACGCCAAGCGCGACTGGTGGGGTTCGCTGGCGGTCAACACTGAAGATGGGTCGTGGTACGTCCATCTGAACGACGAGACAAGCGACGATGCGCTGACCAACGCCATGAAGCAGTGCAAGGGCGTCTGTTATCCGATTGTCACCTTTGCCAACACGTGCGTGGCCCCGGCGTACAGCGGGTACGGCGGAATGTACCTGGGCCATGGCGCCAGTAAGCAGGAGGCTGCGGCCGGCGCCGGCAGCGCTTGCGTCGCGGCGGGTGGTAGCGATTGCAAGAGTCCGCCAGAGCAGGCTTTCTGCACTGGCTGGAAGTACGGCTACAAGGCGGCCGAGCGCTTCATCCAACGCGTTTCACTGAACGTTCTAGGCAAGGTTGCGGATCCGAAGTTCCAGCCTTTTCCGGGGGCCACGGAGTTCATCGCAAAGCCGCTCGACAAGCGAGGCGCGTCCACGGGAACCGCAAAGGATGGCCGCATGGTGGCCAACATGGCCCAGTCTTGGAGCGCGATCGCGGCAGGCAGTGCGCCCAAGGCCTACGCGATCCATATGGGCTTGAACGAGCGTGATGCACGTGACACCGCGGTCAGCCAGTGCGGGGCAGGTGACTGCAAAGTGGTGGCTGCGTTCACGCTTGGCCAGTGCGCCGCAGTGGTCCGTGCCCGCAGCAGGGGCAGTGACGTTGTGCAGACCTATTCTGCCGTGGCCGGGACGCTGCCCGAAGCGGAGGAAAAGGCAGTGGGAGAATGTATCGATGCCGATGCGAAGGCCTGTCCTCTGGTATTCAACAACTGCATGTGACGCTACGGGCGATCTGGGGGCGCTGCGCCGCCCGCGTCCCTCTTGCTTCGTGGATGTGGACCCGGATTTTGTGACTGGTGGCTCCATTTCAAGCTTGCGCTCTTCGACGCAATAGACCTCCTCGCGCTAAGCTCTCCTGGCGTCAGAAAAATGACGCTTCGGCGCTACCGATTGCAGGAGCTTTTCCGTCCATGAGGACCCTGTCTGCCCGTTCGACGGGTGACGCTTGCCACCATCGCTGCCACGGTGCTCCCGGAGCTATCATCCGCATCTGCAGGGTGACCGGCGCGGCCGGGCAACGCCCCCGTGCCCGTCATCAACGCGGGCATCGGCAAGACGACATTGAAGGAGTGGGAGGGGATGGACGACAGGTTTGGCGCACACATGGACGATGCCCTGGCATTCGTTCCGTCCGGTGCGAACCTGCTGGAAGCCGTCAGGGGCGAGCTCAACGGCGATGGCATCGAGTACCAGCTGCTGGTCATCGACCAGCCGACGCCGGAAGGGCTGGTGCCCGGCCAGCACGGACCAAACCGGGTGCTGCTTTTGCTGCGCGGTGACGGGCGCGGGCGTTGGCAGCTGGCCGCGCGCAACGACAAGCTGGTGCCGTGTTCCACCCGCGGTGGCCTGGCTGGCGACCCTTTTGCGTATGCAATGGTTGAGGAAGACACCTTCAGCGTGATCACCAACGGCGGCAGCCGCGAGCGCTGGAGCAGCACGTACCGGTTCCGTTACGCATCGGCGGACAAGGCGTGCTGGGTGGATGGGGTGAGACGCAAGGTCGTGGATATCGAGACCGAGGCGACCAACATCCGGGATTTCTCGGTGGCGGAACTGGGCAGGGTGCGGTTCGAGGACTTCGACCCGTCCAGTGTCGCCGAGGTGTCGCTTCCATGAGCCAGGCTCCAACCGGCGGAAAGGAATCCGCGCTGATGAACATCCAGGAGTTGCATTGTGTCGACCGATAGAGAGTCGCAACTGTTGCGGCAGGCGACGAAAGCCGGCATCGACTCCCCCCTTGAACTGGCCAATTTCATGGCCCAGGCAGGGCACGAGTCGCGCGGCCTGAGCCGGCTCAACGAGAGTTTCAACTATACCCGGGGCATCTCGCAGATCCCGGTCGAAGCGGCGTGGCGCAATGGCACCGAGGCGCTGGAGTCCGCGCGCCAGGAAGCCCTGCGAGGGCGTCCGGATGATCTGGCCGAGCTGATGTATGGCGGCCGGATGGGCAACGACGCGCCCGGAGATGCGCTCAAGTACCACGGGCGCGGTTATCTGCCGCTGACCGGCAAGGAAAGCTACGAGCGCGCCGGCAGTGCGCTGGATCTGGATCTGGTCAACCAGCCCGAGCTGGCATCGCAGCCGGAACATGCAGGTCGCATCGCGGTGTGGCAATGGCAGAACCGTGTGCCGGAACACGCGCGCGAGGACGTGCGCGAGGCGACCTACGCCATTAACGGTGCCGTCAACGGGGTGGAGGACCGGCTCAAGCGTTTCGAGGCGTGGCAGCAGAAGCTGACCCCGGACGTGATGGACCGGCTTGCCCGCGGCGAAGTGGGCGAACCTGCACAGTTGCCCGAGCGCGCGCGCGATATGTCCGATCCAGCCCATGCCGGCAACCGGTTGTTCACCGACGCACGGGGTCATCTGCAGCAGATGGGGCCGCAGAGTGGCCTGCGCAGCCAGCAGGAACTGGACAATGTGGCCGGGGCCTTGGCGTTGAGTGCACAGAAGGCAGGGATGAGCCGTATCGATCACGTGGTGGCCGGTACCGACGGCAGGGCGCTGTTTGCGGTGCAGGGCGTCATGGGGGACCCGGCGATGCAGCGCTCGATGGTGCAGCGTGAGGCCGCTGCCCAGCTACCGCTCGAGCAGAGCAGCCAGCAGTTGGCGGCCGAAGCCTCTTCCCGCCAGGAACAGACCGCTTCGGTCGCCCGCGAGCAGGAGCAGAACCGCCCGCGATCGCTGTAATCTGGGCACTGCCCGGCAGGTCGGAGACCGGCGGGCCCATCGCACGACACCGAGCACCCTCGGGTGCCTACATGGATCTCTTTGTAAGGACACAACATGCGAAACACTTTCCTGCGTTCCCAAGCGGCCCAGCGTGGTCGCGCTCCGGCACTGTGGCTGCTGCCGCTGGGACTGGCTGCCGCCATGGCCCACGCACAGCAGACACCGGACGCCCCGGCGGCTCCCGCCGTCCAGGAGGCGGTGCCAGCACCGGTAGTGGCCGCGGCGGACGCGCAGACGCCCGCTGACACCGCAACTGATGCTGTAGCTGCACCGGCTCCCGTCGCCGCAGCTGAGCCGGTGCCTGCCGTGGTTGCTGCACCTGTGCCGTCCATGCCGCCCGCACCCGAACCCGCACCGCTGCCGCAACCGGCGACGAGCGTCGCTCCGGAAGCCGTCGCCGCTGAACCCGCGAGTGCACCAGCACCTGCGGCAGCACCGATGGCGCCCGCGGCCGACGTTGCCTCCATCAATGCGACGCCTGTCGCAACGGCTCCTGTCGCAGCTCCACCACCGGCTCCCGCGCAGGTGCCGGCTCCCGTCGCACCGCCGATCATCCCGCTGGCACCGGATCAGGCCGCCGAGCGTCAGTTCGGTGCGCGCTGCCCGGTCGATCTGGCCGGTCGCCTGGCACCGCAGGGCGATCTGATGATCGGCGCCTGCCAGGGCACGTTGCCGCCGCACCTGGCGGCGCTGCTGGTGGCATTGCCTGAGCAGGACATCCACCTGCCGCGCAGCTGGCGCGAGCGTGAAGTGCGCCAGAAGGCCTGGTTCAAGGCCGTGGCCGGCATGGGCCAGCGCCCGGACTTCATCGCCCGCCTGGGAGACATCTGGGTGCGTTCGTTTGAACGCGCGGATGCGTCGACGACCACCTACCTGGTCTCGGCGCCGTTCGACTGTGCCGATGGCGCGCTGCCAAACGAAAATACTGCAGAGCCCGTCCGACTCGCAGCCGGCAGTTGCGGGCAGGCCTACGTCCGCCAGCGCGTGTACCAGGTGGGCAGCGATGGCGTCCCGCAGGACATCACTGCAATGGCAATGCCGGCGGCACCGTCGATCACCGAGGCCGATCGCGCCCGTCACCGCACCCGCGACGGCAGGATCAGCCTCGACCACAGCAAGTTGCAATACGGGCCGGCCATGCGCTGGTTCGTGCAGTATCCGGAATCACCGCAGAAGACCGGTCCGCACAGCTTCAGTGACTGGAACCGCGAACATCTGGCCTTCGTGGTGTGGAACGGCACTCGCTTCGAGTTGCGCGATACCGTGACGCGCGCGCAGTGGCCGTGTGATCCGGTGGCGCCGGGCGACAAGGCCTGCGGCGGCTTCCCGGACTCGGGCCCGGATGCGTACGTGCTGGCAGGGCCGGCAGCGAACTCGGCGGTTTCCAGCCCCTGATCGACCGCAGAAATGACGGGAGCCGGCAGTGCCGGCTCCCGTTTTCATTCCAGCAAGCGTCTCAGGCGTGCAGGCTGCGCTGGGTCGCCTGGGTCTGTTCCAGCTGCTGCTCGCGTGCCAGGGCTTGGCCGGCAGCCTGCTGCTCGATGCGCTGGCTGCTCTGCTCCAGCGGCGTGTTCATCGCGCGGGTGGTGTCGACGGACACGCGCAGATGGCCGGGGTTGCCGCCCTCACCCTGCAGCGCGAAGCTGCGTGACGCGTCGGCACTCATCAGTACCTCGTCGATCCGCTGTCCGCCGGCGGCATGCATTTCCGCAGCCAGCGAGCCTGCCAGTTGCGCGCTCATGCCATCGGGTGTGCGGCCGACGCGGGCGTCCTGTGCGTGCACGCCGCGCAGGGCATCATTGAACAAGGGGTTGCCGACGTGGCCGGCGTCGTCGATGCGCAGCATGCCGATCGGGCGCCCCTGCCGTTCGGCTTCACGGCGCGCGGGTTCGCCCGGTTCCAGGGGACCACGCAGATGATCGAAGAGATCCTTGACGCCGCCCGGCAGGCCGCGCGTACCGGTGGTGACGCCACTGCGCAGCAGCTCCATCTTGTCCCGGTATTCGTCGATCATCTTGACGTTGTCGCGTGCCAGGGCCTGCGTCTCCGGCCTGCCCAGCACCGAGTCTTCGCCGAGGAAATTGACCAGTTTGTGCGAACCGAAGGAGTTGGCGGCCGCGCCCAGCGCGCTGTCGGGAATCAGGACGCGCAGACGGCTGTTGCTGAAGCCCCAGTCGCCCAGCGTGTCGATCTCCCGGGGCGTGGCGTACACGCGCACCTGGCCGAAGTGTGGCGAAGCGGCGCTGACCGGGTCGGCTGCCATGACATGGTTGACAACGCTGGTGCCGCCCTCGGGAATGCGGTAGCCAAGACTGGCCGCACCGTAGGCATTGAAGGTCTCGCCCTTCAGGTTGTAGTGGTGCGCGCTGATCTGGGCCAGCGCCCCGCCGAGCGAATGCCCGGTGACGGTGACCTCAGGTGCCTGGCCGAGGTCGCGTCCTTCCTTGGCAGCGTAGCCGAGGGCGCGCTGGGTCAGTGCAAGCGCATCGGCGGCCTGCACGTTGTAGCGGGCGACCACCATGCCGCCATCGGCGAGGAGGCCATCGCGCGCGATCTGCTCGGTGCCGCGATGTGACACCACGATCTCCTGCGTGTCCACGCGCTGGTAGATCGTGCCTTGATAGCCATTGAAGCGGTCGCTGACGTGCTCGAGCACCTTGTAGTCATGCCCGTTGAGGAAAACATGCTCTTCCTGTCCGGGTGCGCGGCGACCGACTTTCAGGTCGCGATAGGCATCGTTGGACAGCGCGGCGTAGTCCTGGCTGCAGAGGGTCACGGTTGCACCTCATCGGCCGTCAAGGTGGCAGAGAACAGCGTGTCCTGCAGTTCCGGGCGGAACCGGCTGGCGTCCTTCTGGCCGGTAGCGCCGTAGTCGGGCAGGTCCGCCACGCGCGGGTAGTCGCCCTGCGGATAATGGCGCGTCTCACTCTGGCCTTTGACGAACGGCTCGGCCTCGATGAAGGACAGGAAGCGCGTTTCGCCATCGGCGCCGGTCGCCTTCAGCATCGCGCCGGCGCCACTGAAGGCCCAATGGCAGACGCCGCGGCCGTAGTAGTCCTCGTCGAGCATGCGGTCCAGGTAGACGGTGCCGCGGTACTCGTTGTCGGTGACCCTGCGCAGCGTCACCGGCTCCTGGCTGGTGATGCGTGCGGGAGCGCCAGTGGCGGGCTCGATGTAGCCGCACTGCGCTTCGTTGCTGACATCGTACTGGGCAACGCCTTCGACCACGGCAAAGCTGCCCGGCGGGTTATGCAGGCGCAGTACCAGTTCATAGGCCTTGCGCGGTGAGGGGTTGAGCTTGGCCAGGCCACGTCCTCCCTGGGCGACGTCGGACTCGGCGGAAGCAAGTTCCTGGTTCATGGCGGTCTCCGGGCTGCAGGCAATCAGTAAAAGCAAGGCAAGACACGGGAGGGATGTGCGGCGCACCGTCAGCCTCCGGTCGGAGGAGTGAGCGCGTTCGCGACGGGGCACGCTGCAGGCGACGAAGGTGCGCGCCGCACTGGCGAGGAAAGACGGGCAATCACGGCATGTCTCCTTTCCTTGGTGACCACGATCCCGGACCCGGGAAGGCTAGATTGCGCGATTCTGGCGGCAGAAAAGTGAAATAGTCGGAATTTTGACGCTATCAAACTGGATTGGATGCAGCGAACTGTGATTCGCATCCGGATTTCACACGGGCGGTACGAGCATCAGGCGCGGACCGTTGCTTCCTCGGTGCGGCATGATCAGGGTGCTTACTCTGTTCTGACGAGGTGCCAACGATGCTTTCCATCCGCCCTGAACTGCCCGCAGACGCTGCTGCAATCCACTTCCTGACCGAGGTGGCCTTCCGCAATGCGCCGCACAGCAGCCACACCGAACACTACATCGTCGACGCATTGCGTGAGCGCGGCGAGTTGAGCATCTCGCTGGTGGCAGAGGATGCGGGCCAACTGGTGGGTCATGTCGCGCTGTCCCCGGTCAGCGTGCAGGACGGCAGCCAAGGCTGGTTCGGGCTCGGGCCGATTTCGGTGCTGCCGCAGCAGCAGGGGCGCGGCGTGGGCACGGCATTGATGCGGGCCGCGATCGAGGCTCTGCGCGAGAAGGGCGCGCGCGGCTGCGTGCTGTTGGGCGAGCCGGCCTACTACGGGCGCTTCGGCTTCCATGCCGTGCCGGATCTGGTACTACCCGGCGTGCCGGCGGCGTATTTCCAGGCCCTGTGCCTGCAGCCACCAATGGCACAGGGGGAGGTGCGTTATTCGCCAGCGTTCGATGTGGTCGCCTGACCGGGGAACGGCCGGCGTTCCAACCGCCGTTCAGCCTGGATGGCGCAGGTGGATGAGGGGATACGGACGACCCTGCGAATCCACCGGCGAGCGTCCGGTTTCGATGAAACCCATGCGCCGGTAGAAACCCATGGCCTGCGCATTCTGCGCGTTGACGTCGGTGGTCAGTTGCGGTTGCAGTGTCAACGCATGCTGCAGCAGCTGGCGGCCGATACCGGTTCCGCGCACGTCGGGATCGATGAACAACGCTTCCATGTGCGAGCCGTCGATCAGCATGAAGCCCTGCGGCTGGTCCTGGTCGCCGACGGCCACGATCATCGGGGCCTGTGGCAGGAAGCTGGCAACTTCAGCATCGATAGCCTGACGGTCTTCGGTACTGAGGAAATCATGGGTGGCGTCGACGGCCCGGCGCCAGAGATCGACGAGAGCGTCGGCATCGGTGGCGCGGGAAGGGCGCAGGGTGGTCATGGGATCGGCCAAGGTGCTTTGCAGTACCCGGATTCTACCGGTGCGACGCCCGCAAACAGAAAGCCCCGCCGAAGCGGGGCTTTGGATGTCACTGTTTGCCGCGCCTTACTGCACAGTGCAGCCGGACAGCGCCGGGAAGCCGATGACTTCGCCATTGCCGGTGCAGGCCAGGGTGATCTTCTGCCCCTTCTTCAGGCCGGCAGCCACGTCCTTCGGCAGGTCGCTGGCCTGTACGAAGCCGAACGGCTTGGCGCTCAGCTGCACGACCGGCTTGTCCATGAAGTCCGAGCTGATCGAGTCGACCGTGCCGGAAACCAGCAGCGCCTTGCCCTTGTACTTGCCATCGGCAGCGATCTCGTTGTCCTGGTAGTCGCTGAACATGGTGGTGGCGGTCACTTCCACAGCCGGGGCGGAGGCCGCAGCGGCATCGGTGGTGACGGCGGTGGCTGCCGGCTCTGCAGCCTTCGCGGCAGCATCTGCCTCTGCGGCGGCGGACGAGGCGCTGGCTTCAGCAACGGCCGCATCGTACTGGCCCTTGCTCTGCGCGCTGATGCCGCTCACGGTGCCTGCAAAGATCGCCAGGCCGACGAAGTACACGATCGGCGAAACGATGATCGAGCCCAGCAGCTGGAACAGGCCCTTCATGGCGCCGCCCTTGGCCATCGCGACGATGGCGAGGATGAAGGCCACAAGGTTCAGCGGCCAGCCCAGGAACAGGCCCAGGCCGGGGAACGGGACGAGGAAGCACAGCCAAGCGATCGCCAGCGTGATCCATGCGGCTTTTCCGGCAGGGCTGGCCTGCACGGTGGTTTCTGCAACTGCGTTCAAAACTACCCCCTGTAGAGATCGAAAGGTGAAATCGCTGCCAGCAAGCAGCAGTGCACAGTCGTCAGATGACGAAAACGCGGTCGTAGCGTGAAGGAGTCTTCACAGCAGATCAAGCGGCGATGCAGCGTTTGCCGGTGCCGCGCTTCGCATCCGCGCAGCGGAAGCGCCAAAAGGCCTGAGTTACACTACGCGCGCGGTCATTCCTTCAATCCGAGAAACGCCATGACTGATACTTTGGGCGTGCCGGTGCACGACGCCGACGAACACTGGATGCGCCACGCATTGGCATTGGCCGAACGTGCGCAACGCGAGTTTGACGAGATTCCGGTCGGTGCGGTGCTGGTGGGTGCCGACGGTCAGGTGCTGGGCGAGGGCTGGAACCTCAACATTGCCTCGCACGACCCCAGCGCGCATGCCGAGATCGTGGCCATGCGCGAGGGCGGGCGGATGCTGGCCAATCACCGCCTGATCGGCAGCACCCTGTATGTCACCCTGGAGCCGTGCGCGATGTGCGCGATGGCGATCGTGCATGCGCGCGTGGGGCGCCTGGTCTACGGCGCCAGCGACCCCAAGACCGGCGCCTGCGGCAGCGTATTCGATCTGGTCGCTGATGCCCGCCACAATCACCGGGTGGAGGTCCATGCCGGCGTGCTGGCCAAGGAAGCGGGCAACCGCCTGACCAACTATTTCAGGGCCAAGCGGGGCAAGCCGCCGCTGCTGCTGGAGGACCACGCTGGCGAGGGCTGAGTGGCGAAAGGGTATGATGGCCGCCACTTTCCTTTACCGGCCGGCCTCGTGCCTGCCCAGCAACGAGGCGACACGATGGCAGAGAATGGCGCGGCCAACGAGCGACTGATCTGGATCGACCTGGAAATGACCGGGTTGGATACCGACAACGATTCGATCATCGAGATCGCCACCGTGGTCACCGATGCCCAGCTCAACGTGCTGGCCGAGGGCCCGGAGTTCGCCATCCATCATCCGCTGGAAACGCTGGAAGCGATGGACGAGTGGAACCGCAACCAGCATCGTCGTTCGGGCCTGTGGCAGCGCGTCATCGACAGCACCACCACGCTTGGCCAGGCCGAAGCGCAGACCGTGGCCTTCCTGGCGCAGTGGATTCCGGCGGGCGTGTCACCGATGTCGGGCAACTCCATCTGCCAGGACCGCCGCTTCCTGCACCGGCAGATGCCGCGGCTGGAAAAGTACTTCCACTACCGCAACCTGGACGTGTCCACGGTGAAGGAACTGGCCAAACGCTGGGCGCCAAGCGTGGCTGCGGGCGTGGGCAAGAACAGCAACCACACCGCACTGAGCGATGTGCACGATTCGATCAACGAACTGCGCCACTACCGCCAGTTCATGGGCGCGCTGTCGGGGCTGCCGAGCCCGTGAGGGGGAGTGCCGGCCGCTGGCCGGCAATCGCCTGATTCCCGCCGGCGGCGCAGGGGTGACGTCCAGCGGCCGGCACCACCCTGCGTTCAACTCCCTGGCGCTAAGATCGGCCGCATGAACGAGCTCATCCTGCTGCCCCGCGATATCGCCCACGACGCTGGTGACTGGTCTGACCTGCAGCGGGCGGTAGCGCTGCTGGAAGCCCCCACGATCACCGCGCGCATGGCCAACCTGGTCGGGACGCCGCTGGAGTTCGCGGTGAAGGCGCTTCCCACCTCGGTGTCCAACCGCATCCACGGTGCGGTGCAGGCGGCGCTGTCCAAATCCGTGCAGGCCGCGCTGTGGAGCATGGACAACACTCCTGGCAAGGGCGCCTCGACACGTTGGCACAAGCTGGCGGCGGCGACGTCCGGCGCGGTGGGTGGGGCGTTCGGTTTCGCTGCGCTGTTCATCGAGCTGCCGGTGTCGACCACGATCATGATGCGCGCGGTAGCCGACGTTGCCCGCAGCGAAGGCTTCGATCTATCGCAGTTCAGCACCCGCCAGGCCTGCCTGGAGGTGTTCGCACTGGGTGGCAATTCGCCGCGCGACGATGCCAGCGAGACCGGCTACTACCTCGCCCGTGGTTTCACCACCGATGTCATGCGCCACCTCTCGGCCGAACTGGCCGGGCGCGTGGTGACCGGACGTGACCTGACCCTGGGCGTGGCGCCGAAGGAAGCCGGCAAGCTGCTGGCCAAGGTGGTGGAAAAGGTCGCCGCCCGTTTCGGCGTGGTAGTCACCGAGAAGTTTGCCGCGCAGGCGGTACCCATCGTCGGTGCGGCAGCCGGCGCGACGCTCAATACCATGTTCACCGACTACTACCAGGACATGGCCCGCGGCCATTTCATCGTGCGCCGGCTGGAGCTGAAGTACGGCGAAGAGGTGGTGCGCACGTGCTATGACCGCATCGCACACGGCGGGGCGTTGATCGAGCCGACGTTGTAGCCGGTGCGCGCGTAGATCCACGCCATGCGTGGATGCGGCATCGTTGCCCCGCAGGAACAACTGTTTTGCACAAACGCGCCTGTTGCGCGCGCAGCGCCATCCCCATCCTTGCCGGCAATCCCCCGCAAGAGAGTGCCGCCATGTTGTTCACCCCCCACCAGCTGGGCGCGCTGACGCTGCCCAACCGTATCGTGATGCCGCCGATGACCCGCTCGCGCGCGGCTGCCGGCAATGTCGCCACCGCACAGATGGCCGAGTACTACGCCCAGCGCGCTGGTGCCGGGCTGATCGTCAGCGAAGGCACCCAGATCAGCCCGCAGGGCCAGGGCTATGCCTGGACCCCGGGCATCCACAGCGACGAACAGGTGCAGGGCTGGCGCAGGGTCACCGATGCCGTGCACGCGGCCGGTGGGCGCATCTACGCCCAGCTCTGGCATGTTGGCCGTGTCTCCCATGTGGCCCTGCAACCGGACGGCGCGGCGCCGGTCTCTTCCTCGGCACTGCTGGCCGAAGGGGTGAAGGTCTTCGTCGACCCGACCGGTGCCGGTCCGGAATCCGGCGTGGGTGACATGATCCAGCACTCGATGCCGCGCGCGCTGGGCGAGAACGAGATTCCGGGCATCGTGGCCGACTATGCGCAAGCCACGCGCAATGCACTGGCTGCCGGATTTGATGGCGTCGAACTGCACGGTGCGAACGGCTACCTGATCAACCAGTTCATCGACTCGCAGGCCAACCAGCGTACCGACGGCTATGGCGGCGCGCTGCAGAATCGCCTGCGCTTCCTGCGCGAGGTGGTGCAAGCGGTGGTCGATGTCGCTGGCGGCGAGCGTGTCGGCGTGCGTCTGGCGCCGCTGACCACGCTGCAGGGGGCGGTGGATGACACGCCGCAGGCGACCTATCTGGCTGCCGCGCACTTGCTGGGCGAGCTGGGTGTGGGCTACCTGCACATCGCCGAGGCCGACTGGGAGGATGCGCCGTTGATGCCGGTGGCGTTCAAGCAGGCACTGCGGATGATCTATCCGGGCACGTTGATCTACGCCGGCAAGTACACCGCGGAGCGTGCAGGGCAGGCGCTGGCGGAAGGCTGGGCCGATCTGATCGGCTTCGGGCGACCGTTCATCGCCAATCCCGATCTGCCCGAGCGCCTGCGCACCGGCGCGGTGTTGAATTCGCCTGATCGCGCGACGTACTTTGGTGGTGGCGCGGCGGGATTCACCGACTATCCGGTGCTGGAGGAGGCCGTGGAGGCCTGATTCCGCGTCCGCCGGGCATGGCCCGGCGCTACCGATGCTGGTGGGTGGGTGCCGACCGTTGGTCGGCACTACCAGGATGGATCAGGGCTTGTCGCGCACCAGTGCGTCGGCCTCGACCACGCCACCGTCCTTGCCATGCAGGTACAGGTGCATGTCCTGCTGCGGATACGGGATGTTGATGCTGGCCTTGTCGTAGCCCAGCTTGATCTGTTCGAGCAGGGTGACCTTGGTGCCAAAGTGATCGGCCGACTTCACGTAGCAGCGGATGCCCAGATTGATGGCGTGCGCGCCGAGTTCGTACACCACCACGTCCGGTGCCGGCGTCTGCAGCACGCGCGGATCGGCCTTCATCAGCGCCAGTGCGGTATCACGCGCCAGCTGGATGTTGTCTTCGTAACCGATGCCCACCACCAGCTCGACCCGCCGGGTAGGCTCTGCGGTGAGGTTGATGATCGGCGCGGCGGTGATCAGCGTGTTCGGAATGGTGGTGTGCTGGTTGTCCGCGCCGGTGATCACGGTCTGGAAAATGCGCACCTCGCGCACCGTGCCGGTCTGCCCGGCGATGGTCACCACATCGCCCACGCGGAACGGACGCAGGGTCACCAGCATCACGCCGGAGGCGATATTGGATAGCGAATCCTTCAGCGCCAGGCCAACGGCAAGGCCGGCGGTACCGAGCACGGCCAGCAGTGGAGTGATCTGCACGCCCAGCGTGCCGATGGCCAGGATCACCACGATCACCAGCGAAGCCGCGTAGACCACGTTGCGCAGGAAGCTGCCCAGCATCGGGTCCACGCCCATGCGCGAGGTGGCGCGCGGCATGGCATTGGACAGCCGTCGTGCCAGCCACATGCCCACCAGCAGCACCACGATCGCGGCCAGCAACGGCACGCCGTAGGTCTCCAGCAGGCGTTCCCAGTCGAGTGAGCGGAACCAGGAGGTCGTGGCGGGGGAGGGTGGGGCAGCGGCGATCATGCGGACTCCTTTGCAACGGGAACATGTGCGACGGGAACATGGCGTACGCGGACGCCAGAAACAGCAAGCCCCGCAGAGGCGGGGCTTGCGTGCAGCTTCAGTATGGGCAGGCGTCGATGAAAGCGACGTCAGCCATCACACGTCAACAGGTCAACCCTTGGCCTTCAACTTGGCCAGGCGCAGCCAGGTATCGACCACGGTGTCCGGATTCAACGACACCGACTCGATGCCTTCCTGCATCAGCCATTCGGCCAGATCCGGATGATCGGACGGGCCCTGGCCGCAGATGCCGACGTACTTGCCCTTGGCACGTGCCGACTTGATCGCCATCGACAGCAGCTTCTTCACCGCCGGGTTCCGCTCATCGAACAGGTGCGCCACGATCGACGAATCGCGGTCCAGGCCGAGGGTCAGCTGGGTCAGGTCGTTGGAGCCGATCGAGAAGCCGTCGAAGATCTCCAGGAACTCATCGGCGAGCAGTGCGTTGG
>Ga0308171_1000756_pt1 | contig 56773 bp, 63 predicted proteins | sample PhyGR1_FD_202135 | JGI IMG/M metagenome (GOLD analysis project Ga0308171, IMG submission 202135) | Phyllosphere microbial communities from UC Gill Tract Community Farm, Albany, California, United States - DLSLSG.R1 | ecosystem: Host-associated > Plants > Phyllosphere > Unclassified | place: USA... | reverse complement strand
GATCGGCTTCTTCACGCTGCGCTGGTACAGCCTGGCCTATATCACCGGCATCCTGTTCGGCTGGTGGTATCTGGGCAAGATGCTCGACCGGCCCGGCGCGCCGATGTCGCGGGCGCATGCCGACGACCTCGTCTTCTACGCCACGCTGGGCATCATCCTGGGCGGGCGGATCGGTTATGTGATCTTCTACGCGCCCGAGATGTTCCTGCACCCGCTGCACATCGTCCGGCTGTGGGATGGCGGGATGAGCTTTCATGGCGGCGCGGCGGGGACCGGGATCGGCGTCATCCTGTTCGCGCGCAAGCACAAGCTCAACTGGCTGCGCATCCTGGACTATCTGGTCTGCACCGCGCCGGTCGGGCTGTTGCTGGGGCGCCTGGCCAATTTCGTGAACGGCGAACTGTGGGGCAAGCCGTCGGATGTGCCCTGGGCGATCATCTTCCCGCGCACCGTCCCCTTCGGCCTGCCCGATCCGGCGCGCCATCCCAGCCAGCTCTACGAGGCGGGGCTGGAGGGCCTTGTCCTGTTCGCGGTGATGAGCTTCGCCTTCTGGCGGACCAAGGCGCGCTACGATCCGGGCAAGCTGTCGGGGCTGTTCCTGCTCGGCTATGGCATCGCGCGCTTCATCGTCGAGTTCTTCCGCGAACCCGATCAGCAGTTGCGCGCCTTCGCGCAAATAACCGGGCTGCATATGGGCCAGTGGCTGTGCGTGCCGATGATCCTGGGCGGCCTGTACCTGATGAACTCGGCCAAGGCGCGGCGCGTGCGGGTGGAGCCGATCGCGGGGGCCGACAGCGTCGCCTGATACCCTTGCGGCGGCGGGTCAGTGACGGCAGAGCGAAGGGCATGACCGACCCGTTGATCCCCCCCGCCGATCACAAGCCCGAGCCGGAGGACGCCCTGCCCGAACGGCTCGCCCGCGCCATCGCGCTGGCCGGACCGATCCCGCTGGCGCAGTTCATGGCCGCCGCCAATGCGCATTATTACGGCACCCGCGATCCGCTGGGCGCGGGCGGCGACTTCACGACCAGTCCCGAGATCAGCCAGATGTTCGGCGAGCTGGTCGGCCTGTGGTGCGCCGACCTGTGGGACCGTGCGGGACGGCCCGAGATGCACTGGGTCGAATTGGGGCCGGGGCGCGGCACGCTGGCCGCCGATGCCGGGCGGGCCATGGCCAAGGCGGGGTTCTCGCCGTCGATTCATTTCGTCGAAACCAGTGCGACGCTCCGCACCGCGCAAGGCCAGCGCGTGGCCGAGGCGACATGGCACGACTCGGTCGAGACGCTGCCCACCGACCGCCCGCTGATCGTCGTCGCCAATGAGTTCTTCGACGCATTGCCGATCCGCCAGCTGGTCCGGCGCGGGGACCGCTGGCATGAGCGGCTGGTCGCCGCGCAGGATCTGCTCTTCCTGCCGATCGCGGGGCCACCCGTCCCGCCCGAGATCATTCCCGAACCGCTCCGCGAGGCGGAGGCCGGATCGGTGATCGAGGTGTCCCCCGCCAGCGTCGCGGTGATGCGCACGCTGTCCGCCCGGATCGCGGCGCAAGGGGGCGCCGCGCTGATCGTCGACTATGGCTATGAAGGCCCCGCTATCGCCGACACGTTGCAGGCCGTGCGCGGCCATGCCTATGCCAATCCCTTCGACCGGCCGGGGGAACAGGATTTGAGCGCGCATGTCGATTTCACGACGCTGGCCGCCGCCGCGCAAGGGGCCGGGCTCGCCGCCTTCGGTCCCGTCACGCAGCGCGACCTGCTCGGCGCGCTGGGGATCGACCAGCGGACCGCCGCCCTTGCCCGCGCGCATCCGGATCGCGCCGACTCGCTGCTCGCCGATCGCAACCGGTTGATGCAGGACATGGGAACGCTGTTCCGCGCGCTGGCGGTCTCCCGGCCCGACTGGCCCGTACCGGCGGGGTATGGCGAATGATCGACTATCGCGATGCCCGGCCGGGCGATGGCGAAGCCCTGGCCGCGATGGCGGCGGCGGCGTTTACCGAGACCTTCGGCCCTCTCTATCCGCCCGCCGATCTCGCCGCCTTTCTGGACGAAGCCTTCGGTCCGCAAGGGCTTCCCCGCCAGATCGGCCATCCCGATTTCACCATCCGCCTCGCGACCGAGGACAGCGCGATCATCGGTTTCGCCAAGCTCGGCCCCGTGGGCTTCCCTGGCGAATGGCCCGAGGATGCGATCGAACTCTATCAGCTTTACGTGAAGGCCAGCCATCTGGGCGCGGGCGTCGGCCCCGCCTTGATGGACTGGGCGATCGCATCGGCCAGGGCGCAGAGGGCCAGCGCGCTCATCCTGTCGGTCTATGTCGACAATCACCGGGCCAAGGCCTTTTACGCCCGCTATGGTTTCGTCGATATCGGCCGATACGACTTCCCGGTCGGTGATACGATCGACGAGGATCGGATCATGAGGCTGTCGCTATGAGCGTCGAGGCGATTCGGACGCCGTTGCTGGAGTCGGTGCCGCATGGCTTTCTCGGGCGGCGCGGCGGCGTCTCGGCGGGGATTCATGGCGGACTGAATGTCGGGCTGGGATCGGAGGACGATGCCGATGCGGTGGCCGAGAATCGCCGCCGTGCGCGCGACGCCGTGCTGCCCGGCGCGCGCCTCGTCACTTGCTACCAGATCCATTCGGCGGAAGCGGTGACGGTGCTGACCGCGCCCCAGGACGATAGCCGCCCGCATGGCGATGCGCTGGTGACCGACCATCCGGGGCTGTTGCTGGGCATATTGACCGCGGATTGCGCGCCGGTGCTGTTCGCCGATGCGCAGGCCGGGGTGGTCGGGGCCGCCCATGCCGGGTGGAAGGGTGCGTTCGGCGGGATCACCGACGCGACGCTCGCCGCGATGGAGGCGCTGGGGGCGCAGCGCGACCGCATCGTCGCCGCGATCGGCCCGTGCATCGCGCGCGCCAGCTATGAGGTGGATGCCGCCTTTCTCCGCCGCTTCGTCGAGGCGTCGCCCGAGAATGAGCGCTTCTTCGCCGATGGCCGACGCGCCGATCATTACCAGTTCGATCTGGAGGCCTATGTCGCCCACCGGCTGGCCGAGGCCGGGGTCGGTCGCGTCGCTGCGCTGGGCGAGGACACCTATGTGCAGGAGGACCGCTTCTTCAGCTTTCGTCGCGCCACCCATCGCGGCGAACCCTCTTATGGCCGCCAGATTTCGCTGATCGGGCTCGGCTGAGCCTCGCCAAAGCCGTTCGCCGCGCTATCCTTGGCGCATAGCCGCCGACCGAGCGGCACCATGTCCCAAGGAGACCGCAATGCCGACCGAATCCGATCTGACGGGCGTTCCGCCCCAGAATCCGACCCCGACCGATCGCAGCAGCGACGCGACGAGCATCGGCGACCGCAAGCTGAAGCCCTCCACCCTGATGATGGGACATGGCTTCGACCCCGTCCTGTCGGAGGGTTCGCTCAAGCCGCCGATCTTCCTGACCTCGACCTTCGTCTTCCCCAATGCGGCGGCGGGCAAGCGCCATTTCGAGGGGGTGACCGGCAAGCGTCCCGGCGGCGCCGACGGCCTGGTCTATTCGCGCTTCAACGGGCCCAACCAGGAAATCCTGGAGGACCGCCTGGCCATCTGGGACGAGGCGGAGGATGCGCTGACCTTCTCCAGCGGCATGGCGGCGATCGCCACGCTGTTCCTGTCGTTGGTGCAGCCGGGCGACGTGATCGTCCATTCGGGCCCGCTCTATGCCGCGACCGAGACGCTGATCGGGCGCATCCTGGGCCGGTTCGGGGTGAAGTGGCTCGACTTCCCCGCAGGCGCCACGCGCGAAGAGATCGACGCGGTGCTGCAAAAGGCCGCCGCCATGGGCCGGGTGCCGCTCATCTATCTGGAAAGCCCGGCCAATCCGACCAACGCGCTGGTCGATATCGAGGCGGTGGCGGCGGCGCGCGATGCAGCCTTCGCCGATGCGGCGGAAAAGCCGCCCATCGCCATCGACAACACCTTCCTGGGGCCGCTGTGGCAGCGTCCGCTGAAGCACGGCGCCGATCTGGTCGTCTATTCGCTGACCAAATATGCGGGTGGCCATTCCGATCTGGTCGCGGGCGGCGTGCTGGGGTCCGAGGCGCATATCGCCACCATCCGGTCGATGCGCAACACGATCGGCACCATCTGCGACCCCAATACCTCCTGGATGCTGCTGCGTTCGCTGGAGACGCTGGAATTGCGGATGAGCCGCGCGGGCGAGAATGCCGCCAAGGTCTGCGCCTTTCTGCGCGATCACCCCAAGGTCGAGCGGGTCGGCTATCTCGGCTTTCTCGCGGACACGCCGGGGATGGAGCGGCAGGCGGATATCTATCGCCGCCACTGCACCGGCGGCGGGTCGACCTTCTCGCTCTATCTCAAGGGCGGCGAGGCGGAATCCTTCCGCTTCCTCGACAGCTTGCGCATTGCCAAGCTGGCCGTCAGCCTGGGCGGGACCGAGACGCTCGCCAGCCATCCCGCCGCGATGACGCATCTGTCGGTCCCCGACGAGCGCAAGGCGGCTTTGGGGATCACCGACAATCTGGTCCGCATCTCGATCGGGGTCGAGGACGCCGACGACCTGATCGCCGATTGCGAACAGGCGCTGGCGGCGATCTAAGGCCAATCGACATTCAAGCCACTCCTTCTTCCCTCTCCCCTGGATAGGGGAGAGGGAAGCAATGGAGCTATTGAATGTCGGCGGCGGCAAGCGCGGTATAGAGCCGCGCGGTCAGCCGCCCGAGCGTGGCGCGGAACAGTCCCGGATCGTCCAGGCCCCGCGCCAGCACGACCGCGCCCTGAATCCCGCTGACCACGTCCTGCGCCAGCACCGCCGCATGGCCCTCCGCCACGCCGCCGCGTATCAGCAGCGTCTGGAGCGCGTCGATCCAGCGCCGGAAATAGTCCGCGATCGGCGCGGCAAAGGGATCGCGCGTCGCCCCCAGGCCCCAGGACCCGATCAGGCAGGCGCGCCGCCCCGATTCGAAATAGCGATCCACCGCGACCATCATCGCATCGATCCCGGCGCGCGGATCGTCCGCCGCATCCAGGGGAGCGAAGACTGCGCCGTCGAACCACCGCGCAACATCGTCGAGCACGGCGGCGGCCATCTCCTGCTTTCCGCCGGGGAAGAAGTGGTAGAGGCTCCCCCGCCCCAGTCCGGTCGCGGTCCCGATCAGCGAGAGGCTGGCCCCGGCATAGCCATGTTCGCGAAACGCTTCGGCCAGCCCCGGCAGTGCATCGGCGCGCTCGGCGATCAACCGCGCCACCGCTAAAGCGCCAGATCGCTCAGCGAGGGATGATCGGCGGGCCGTGCCCCCAGCGACCAATGGAACAATCGCTCATCCTGCGCGATCGGCAGGTCGTTGATCGACGCGATCCGTCGCCGCATCCGACCGTCCTCGGCGAAATCCCAATTCTCATTGCCATAGGATCGGAACCACCGTCCCGCATCGTCATGCCATTCATAGGCGAAGCGAACCGCGATCCGCGCGCCCTCCTGCGCCCATAGCTCCTTGATCAGCCGATAATCCTGCTCCCGCGCCCATTTTCGGCGGAGGAACTGGACGATCTCCTCATGACCGGTGACGAATTCGGCCCGGTTCCGCCATCGGCAGTCGGGCGTATAAGCCTGCGCCACGCGCTCGGGATCGCGGCTGTTCCAGGCGTCCTCCGCCGCGCGGACCTTCTGCACGGCGGTATCGGGCGTGAACGGTGGTAGCGGGGGACGCATATCCCAACCCCTTCTGACAAGATCGACAGTTCTGTATCGATTGGTACAATGAGAAGGGAGCGGGGACAATGGCCCGCGTTCAGCCGATGCCGACAAAATATTCACCGCTATGACCCCTATCGATCTCGCTACCCCGTGGGATCTCATCACGTTGAGTTAAAAAGAATATCCCAGGCCGCCCCGCTTACTGTCACCGCCGGCAATACATAACGTCATTAACATTTCGTTCTCACCCGTCCGCCTAATCGATTACCATGCTCACGGCTCATCAGATCGACCTGATTCAGGACAGCTTCGCCTCGGTCCTCCCCCTCACCGACGCCGCAGCCGCCGAATTCTACCGGCGGCTTTTCGAGCTGGCACCGGACACCCGCCCCCTGTTCCGCAACGACATGGCGGAACAGGGGCGGAAGCTATTCCTGACCCTCGCCACGGTGGTGGACGCGTTGGACCGGCTGGATAGCATCTTACCCGTGGCGCATGAACTCGCGCTGCGGCATGTCGGCTATGGCGCGAAGCCGCATCATTATCAGGTGGTGGGATCGGCCTTGATCGAGACGTTGCGGGTCGGTCTCGGCCCCGCCTTTGATCCGGATACCGAAGCCGCCTGGACCATGGCCTATCGCATATTGGCCGAAACCATGCTGGCGGCGACGCGCTCGACCCAGCACTGATGGCGGCCCCATCATCCCTCGCGGGGGCGCCGAGCCTGGATGCGCATTTGAGCAGCATTGCGGGCCGATTGATCGATATTGCGGGCTGCGTGGCGTCGGAAGCGGAAGCCGCCACGGCCAGCGTCCGGGGCATGAGCAGCCAGGCCGCACGTGTGGCGTCGCTGGCGGCCGATCTCGATTCGGCGGCGACCGCGATAGCGGAAGCGGTCGGCCAACAGGCCGAGGCGCTGGCCATGGCCCGCCAGGCGTTGATCGCCAACAAGCCGATCGTCGATGCGCTGGAACAGTCGGTCGGCCGCGTCGCCTCGATCAGCGCCGCCATCGCCACGATCGCGCAGGAAAGCCGTATCCTGAGCCTGAACGCCCGGATCGAAGCCGCCCGTGCCGAATCCGGCGGCAGTGCCTATGCCGTCGTCGCCGCCGAAATGTCGGTTCTGGCGACCCGAACGAAGGTCGCCACCGACGATATCGGCGCAACCGCGCTGGCCATCGCCGATGATATCGGGGCCGCCGGAGAGGTCGTCGCCGCCTATGAAATGCTGGTGAGCGAGCAGGACGAACTGCTCGCCCGATCGCTGGATCATGCCTCCGGTCAACGGAACACCGCCCGCCAACTCGCGGCGATCACGGCGGAAGCCGCCGTCGCGACGGATCATGCGGCCTCGGCGATCGGCCGGGTGGGCGCCCATGCCGTGGCGGTGAAAGTGCTGGCGCGACAGCTGACCCGATTGAGCCGGAATGACCCCGCACGCGATCCGCGTTCGGCCGAGACGGCCGACAACACGGTCTCGCTCTAAGCCGCACCGACATTCACCTGCAATCGCCGCCCTTTTTTCTTGCGGAGGGAAGAGCCGCAGTGCCGATTGGCACCGGATCATGTCTGGGTGCGGTCGCATCACCGTCATCGCGCAACGCATCGCTCGTCCCCAGTCGAAATCCTCCCGCCGATGACCCTACCCCGACGGAAAGGCTCTCGACGCGATAGCGGAGACAGTTCCACGCGGCGTCGAATACATGACCCGAACACCTTACATACGAAAAGGCCCGGCGTCGCATCGCTGCAACGCCGGGCCCTGTCGCCCGAAAAGGGATGGCTTAATCAGACGAAGGGATCAGCCTTCGTTCTGCAGGTTGACGGCCGCGTACTTGCCGCGACGATCGACCTCGATCTCGAACTGCAGGCGGTCGCCCTCGTTCAGCGAGCCCATGCCGGCGCGCTCGACGGCCGAGATGTGCACGAACGCGTCGGGCTGGCCATCGTCGCGCTGAATGAAGCCGAAGCCCTTCATCGCGTTGAAGAACTTGACCGTGCCGGTCGCCTTCTCACCGGTCAGCTGACGCTGCGGAGCGGCGCCGAAGCCGCCAGCGGCACCGCCGCGCGGACCACGGTCACGGTCGCCGCCGAAGCCGCCTTCACGCGGTTCGCGGGGAGCGCGGTCCTGGACCGGGAGCGGTTCGCCCTCGATCTTCAGCTCGGTGGCCGAGATGCGGCCACCGCGATCGACCAGGGTGAAGCCGAGCGGCTGACCCTCGGCCAGACCGGTCAGGCCCGCCTGCTCGACGGCCGAGATGTGAACGAACACGTCTTCGCCGCCGTCATCGCGCACGACGAAGCCGAAACCCTTCTGCGCGTTGAAGAACTTGACGACACCGGTGCCTTCGCCAACGACCTGGGGGGGCATGCCGCCACCGCCGCCACGACCGCCGCCGAAGCCGCCACCGCCGCCGCCACGGAAACCGCCGCCGCCGCCGCCACCGAAGCCGCCGCGGTCACCACCGCCGAAGCCACCACGGTCGCCGCCGAAGCCGCCGCCGCCGAAACGGTCGCCGCCGCCGAAGCCGCCACCACCGAAGCGGTCACCGCCGCCGAAGCCGCCGCCACCGAAATCTTCGCTGCCGCCGAAATTGTCCCGCTTGTCGCGACCACGCGTGCCGCGATTGCCCCGGCTACCTCTATCGAAACCCATAAGCCCTGTTCGTCTTCCCGGTTCGCCCGCAAATGCTATCCTCAAGAACCGTGCGCCGGACGAAGAGCGCGGGTCTTTCGGCGCCAAACCTTTTGCGCCTAATTGCCATTCATAACGCAAGAGCCGCCGCATCGCGAACGAAATCGTGCGAATGGCTCTCGCTTCGCCGCGAACGAGGCAGATTGCGTCGGAATTGTGGCCGAAACTCCACAACATCGGTGAAACCATGATGCGTCACCGGCCCGGATATCGGTGATCGCGGTTGAGGCTTTGGATTCGGCCCGCTAGGGCAGAGGGCATGACCGTTCATCTGCACGAAGAAGACATTCCCGCCGATCTGTTCGCGCCCGGCGCCTCGATCGCCGTCGATACCGAGACGATGGGCCTGATCACCCCGCGCGACCGCCTGTGCGTCGTTCAGCTATCGGATGGCGGCCCCGACGAGCATCTCGTCCGCTTCGGCCCCGACAGCGACTATGCCGCGCCCCATCTGCGCGCGCTGCTCGCCGATCCGGCGCGGCTGAAACTCTATCATTTCGGGCGGTTCGATATCGCGGCGATTCGCCATTATCTGGGCGTGGTCGCGGGGCCGGTCTATTGCACCAAGATCGCCTCGCGCCTGATCCGCACCTATACCGACCGCCATGGCCTGAAGGAACTGGTCCGCGAACTGCTGGGCATCGAGCTGTCCAAGGCGCAGCAATCCTCCGACTGGGGCGCACCCGAACTGACCGACGCACAGCGCGAATATGCCGCCTCGGACGTGCGTTACCTCCACCGGATGAAGGTGGAACTGGACAAGCGCCTCATCCGCGAGGGGCGGATGGAACTGGCCCAGGCCTGTTTCGACTTCCTGCCCGCCCGCGCCGAGCTGGATCTCGCCGGCTGGCCAGAGGTCGATATCTTCGCCCACGCCTGATCCGCGCCCATAGGGAAGACGCCAGCATGTCTGAAATCGCCGATCGCGTCCGCACCCAGCGCCAGATCTGGGCCGCGCCGGGCAGCCGCCACGACCGGTTCGTGACGCTGGCCCGCTGGATGCTGCCCAGCGCGATCGGCGTGCTGACCGCCTTTCTGGTGATGGCGCCGGTCTATTCGTCGAGCGAGGTGTCCTTCGTCCTCGACAAGAAGAAGGTCGAGGTCGCCAAGGAGCGGTTGAAGATCCAGGCCGCGCAATATCGCGGCGTCGACGACAAGGGACAGCCCTTCTCGCTCGACGCGGGCTCGGCGATCCAGCGCAGCTCGGCGGAACCGGTGGTACAGCTCAACAAGCTGGCCGCCGCGATCCGCCTGTCGGACGGCCCCGCCACGGTCAGCGCCGATTCGGGCCGCTACGACATGCGGACCGAACAGGTGAAGCTGGACGGGCCGCTCGATTTCAAATCGGCGGGCGGATACGACCTCCAGACGCATGACGCGACGATCGATCTTCAGCAGCGGACGCTGGAATCAGGCGGCGCAGTGACGGGCCGCGTGCCGCAGGGAACGTTCAGCGCCAACAAGCTGCGCGCCAACCTGGAGGATCGCACCGTCCGGCTGGAAGGCAACGCGCGCTTGCGCATCGTACCGTAAAGCACGAAATAGCCGATCATGCACAAGCTCTTCGCCGCGACGGCTCCAGCCCTTCTTGTTTTGGCAGCCTCCGCCGCGGCGCAGACCCGGCATGACAGCCGCGCCCCCGTCGACTTCGGTGCGGACGTCATCGAGTTGCAGGACAAGGCGAATCGCGGCGTCCTGTCGGGCAATGTCGTGCTGCGCCAGGCGGAGATGACGCTGACCGCCGCGCGGATGGTCATCCATTATACCGGGCAGGTGATCGGCGGAAAGCCGCAGGTGTCGCGTTTCGAGGCTTCGGGCAATGTTGTCGTCAAGCGGCCCAACCAGACCGCGCGGGCCAATTACGGCATTTACGACCTCAACCGCCGGGTCATCACCATGCTGGGCAATGTGACGCTGACCCAGGACGGCAACACCGTGAACGGCGGTCGGCTGACGCTGAACCTCGACACCGGCCGCGCGGTGATCGACGGATCGTCGGTGGCGGGCGGCGCATCCTCGGGCAATGGCGGCACGGTCACCCGCGCGCCGTCGGGCCGGGTCACGGGCACCTTCTCGGTCCCCGATCGCAACTGAGGCGTGACGCGCGGACGCTCTCCGCGCTAACGTGACCGCGCCAGGCAAGGAAAGAAACAGGCCGATGGACATGGAAACCCCGATTCGCGAGGCAGATCAGCGCCCGGGCCATCGCACTGCCCCCGTGTCGGAGCCGCCCGTCGCCAACGGCCTGCAGGTCGTGTCGATCGCCAAGAGCTATGACAAGCGCACCGTCCTGACCGACGTGTCCGTCTCGGTCGGGCGCGGCGAGGTGATCGGGCTGCTTGGCCCCAATGGCGCGGGCAAGACGACCTGCTTCTATTCGGTCATGGGTCTGGTGAAGCCCGATTCGGGCCGCATCATGCTGGACGGCGAAGATATCACCGGGTTGCCCATGTATCGCCGCGCGATCCTGGGCCTAGGCTATCTGCCGCAGGAAACCTCGATCTTTCGCGGGCTGTCGATCGAGAAGAATATCCTGACCGTGCTGGAACTGGCCGAGCCCGATCCCGCCGAGCAGGCGCGCAAGCTCGACAAGCTGCTGGAGGAATTCGGCCTGACCCGGTTGCGCGCCGCGCCCGCCATGGCGCTGTCGGGCGGGGAGCGTCGCCGGGCCGAGATCGCGCGCGCGCTGGCCGCCGATCCGTCGATCATGCTGCTGGACGAGCCGTTCGCAGGCATCGATCCCATCTCGATCGCCGATATCCGCGATCTGGTGAAGGACCTGAAGCGGCGTGACATCGGGGTGCTGATCACCGACCATAATGTCCGCGAGACACTGGACATCGTCGACCGCGCCTACATCATCTATGACGGTCGCGTGCTGTTCAGCGGCTCGCCCGAGGAACTGGTCGCCGATGCGAATGTCCGTCGCCTTTATCTGGGCGAGGGCTTTTCGCTCTGATCCGATGACCGCGCGCCGCCGCTCCATTTTCCTCAATGGTCCCGGCGCGAACCGGAGCGCGGCGGCATGACCCTGTCCCCGCGCCTCGACATTCGCCAATCCCAGTCGCTGGTAATGACGCCGCAGTTGCAGCAGGCGATCAAGCTGCTGACGCTGTCCAATCTGGAGATCGAGGCGTTCATCGCCGAGGAGGTGGAGAAGAACCCCCTGCTCGACGCGACGGCGGTGCGCGAGGTGGCGACCCCCGAGCGTCCCGAACGTGAGGTTCCGGCTGGAGCCGACGAACTGGTCACCGGCACCGCGCCCGCCGAGGATCGCGGTCTGGACCTCGACTATGCGACCGAAAGCCATCAGCAGGACAGCATCGCCGATGGCGGCACCGGCCCGGATGGCGGGCTGTCGCTGAACGGCGGATCGGGCGGCGGCGGGCTGGGCGGCGAGGACGGGCCCGACTGGGACGCGCTGCCCGACGACGCGCCCAGCCTTGCCGAGCATCTGGAGGCACAGGTCGCGCTGATCCTGTCCGGGGTCGAACTGACCATCGCCGCGCACATCATCGACCAGTTGGACGAGGCGGGCTATCTGACCGTGCCGCTGAGCGAAATCGCCGAGCGGCTGGGCGTGCCGCTGCCCCGCGTCGAATCGGTGCTGACCGTCGTGCAGAGCCTGGACCCCACCGGCGTCGGCGCGCGCGATCTGGCTGAATGCCTGGCGCTGCAGGCCAGGGAGGCCGATCGCTACGATCCCTGCATGGCGCGGCTGATCGCCAATCTCGACCTGCTGGCGCGGGGCGACCTGATCCGGCTGAAGCGCATTTGCGGAGTGGATGACGAAGACATGGCGGACATGATCCGCGAGCTGCGCGGCTATGATCCCAAGCCGGGCTGTCGCTATGGCGGCGAACCGAGCCAAGCGGTGGTGCCCGACCTGTTCGTCACGCGGATCAAGTCCGGCTGGGGGATCGAGCTCAACACCGCCACCCTGCCCCGCGTGCTGGTCAACCGCCGCTATTATCAGGAGCTGCGCCACGGTCCGCAGGACAAGGGGTCGAAAGCCTGGCTGGCCGATTGCCTGGCCAGCGCCAACTGGCTGATGAAGGCGCTCGACCAGCGGCAGCGGACGATCATCCGCGTCGCGACCGAGATCGTGAAGCAGCAGGAGGCGTTCTTCCTCCACGGCGTCGCGCATCTCAAACCGCTGACCCTCGCCCGTGTGGCGGAGGCGATCGGGATGCACGAATCCACGGTCAGCCGCGTGACCAGCAACAAATATCTGAGCTGCGCGCGCGGGCTGTACGAGCTGAAATATTTCTTCACCAGCGGCATCGCGGCGGCGGACGGCGGCGATGCGGTGTCGGCGGAGGCGGTGAAGAGCGCGATCCGGACATTGATCGCGGGCGAGGGCGCGAAGATCCTGTCTGACGACACTCTGGTCGAGCTGCTCCAGGCCAAGGGCTTCGATATCGCCAGGCGCACGGTCGCCAAATATCGCGAGTCGCTGGGCATCGGCAGTTCGGTCCAGCGCCGCCGCGCCCGCGCCCTGAGCGGTTGACCACGCCCACCCTTGTCGCGCCGCCAAGGTGTATTATATTAAGAATACACCATTTTCGGAGGTGCCGGTCGATGGGCAAGAAGAAGCAGAAGAAAAAGCAGAAAAAGGCCAAGCAGGAAGAGCAGGCGGCCCCTCAGGCGACATCGTCCCTGCACCGTATGGGTCAGCTTCTGCTCGATCAGGCGCGTAGCCCGATGGGGCGGCAGTTGATCGCCTCCGGCCTGGTCGTCGCGGCCGCCGCGCTGGCACGCGAGACGACACGCTCGACACCGGAGGAAGCACCACGGCCCGCGCCGCAGGACGGCCTTCCCCGTGATCCCGCGCCATCGACGCCGGATATCGGCGCGTATGCGGGTCTCGTCCTGTCCGCGCTCGACCAGTTCATCCGCCGCAAGCCCCCGGAGGACAAGGCGTAAGTACTCGTCTTGGAGTCAGGACATCATATTTTCCAGATGCCCTATCAATCGATGCCAATGTCGATAACGAAGAAGCCGCCGGTCGCGCACTACTGACTATTGCCGATGATCGAACGCAGGCCGATCAGCCATGGCGGTAAACGGGGGGAGCGAAGTGATCGCTCAACCCCCGGCACCGACGCGCGATGCCGGTCTTTCCGGCGGCTTCCACTCCTGCTTATCTTTTATTGAAGCGCGGCGATGAGACAGCCTAGGCCCAGTCGCACCGGATGCATAGCAAAAAAAAGGCTGGTCCAAGGACCAGCCGTGAAAGTTTTTAGGAGAGGATGCCTGAAAGGCCCGTCCTCTTTGGCGGATGCTGGCGATTAACACAAATGCAAGCTCATCAATTTTTGTTGCATTTTTTGCACCTGCTTCGCCGTACCGCCGCCTTGCCGTCAGTGCGCGCACTCAGAATGCTCACAAATGAATTAACTTTCATATAGAACTAACATGGATAAGATTTTCGTCGTGTTCGGCCATATACTTCCGCCTGTATCGTTCTGACCGATTTGGTTTTATTCCAAGTTGTCCACTGCCCGAAATCTTCATGAAACGAGTTTCAAAAAGAGAATTTACTGTCGTTTTGGATAGTTTTTGGACGATCGGCCCAATCTGGCGGTTGACGTCTCGTATTTGACGGTTAGGTCAAGCGGAAAATAACAGGAGCGTATCATGGCCGACGACCCTATCGATGTGAATGCCGTAGAACTAGCGACCGAGTTGACGATCGCATGGTTGGGTAATCCCAACACCCGAACGTCTTCCGAAGAGGTTCCGGCGTTCCTGAACAAGATGCACGAAACCGTGTCTTCGCTTCTGGGCAGCACGCCGCAGACGACCGATGTCGAAGCCCCAACGGAATATGTTCCGGCGGTTTCGGTTCGCAAGTCGCTGGCTTCGAAAGATCACATCGTCTCGATGATCGACGGCAAGCCCTACAAGACGCTGCGCCGTCATCTGGCGACTCATGGCCTGACGCCGGAAGAATATCGCGAACGCTATGGCCTGAAGCCGGATTACCCGATGGTCGCCGAAAGCTATTCGGAAAGCCGTCGCGCGATGGCCAAGAAGATCGGCCTGGGCCGCAAGCCGGGTCCGCGCACCGCCGGTGCCGCGCGCAAGCCGCGCAAGGGCGAAGGCGCCGCCGACGCCGAATAAGCGCGCGGCGATCACCCGATCGCAAAAAGGCCCCGTCGACGGTCGTCACCCTTCTCCCAAGGTGACGGCGATCGGCGGGGCCTTTTTTCTTTGCGTTACAAGACCATGATAGGCGTGGCACCGCGTGCCTTATTTGAGGGTGTTGAGTGCGGGCCCGCGCTTGCCTAACCGACGACATTCCCACGGCCATCGATCCCGGTGTTGCGATCGTCCCGGCCGCTCGGGAACACGGGGGACAAGCGGGCATGAAACGGTTTTTGGGATGGGCAGCGGCATCGGCTCTGGCGGCTTGCGGCGATGGCGGCGGCGGTGGCTCCGCTCCGATCGTGCTCCCGGCCCCCACCCCGACATCCGGCCCCTCGGCCAGTTGGAATTATCCCAGCTATAACGATCTGACGCGCAGCTATACCGCCTTCTCGGATGTCGGGTTCGATGTTCGCCGGGGCCTGATCACCCAAGACGTAGCGGGCCAGCCCTCCGCAACGATAGTGGTGTCCAACCTCTATCTCGACGCGCAATTGTTTCCTGCAGATCTGCGCGCGGCCTGGAATCATTCGGGCGATGCGGACACCGTGCGCTTCGACTATGGCCGGGTCGGCAGCCCCCTCTTCACCGCAGCCGACCGGAAGGATGTCGACGGATACCGGGTCTACGGCAAGTCCGATCCGACCGCCGACCGCATCCTGGTCGGCCTGCCCCCGTCGATGCAGCAGAAATATGTCACGCGGGTCGCCTGGGGGCGTATGGTGGGCGAGAGCAGCGTCGACGGCCGGCCCACGCGCGTCATGCAGTATTCCTCGGCCTTTTTCGGGGCGACATCGAACAGCGAGGATCTGCTCGACCGCAAGGCGCGCGCGATGCGGGCGGCGACCTTCGCCCTGAACCCCAGCTACGAGGGAGTCGGCACCATCTGGTATCCCAGCGCTCCCAACCCCGGCTTTACCCCGGAAGGGGGCAGCGTGATCACCCAGACATCCAATTTCGGGCTCTTTCAGGTGATCGAAGCCGATGACACGGTGCAGGCGACCGTCAACTTCAACGGCTTTCGCGGTGGCTCGACCCCGCGCACGTTCAAGATGGTCGGCAAGCTCGACCGGACGACGGGTATCTTCACCGCCGACGTCACCGACCAGACCGATTACAAGGGCCGCATGCGCGGGCGGCTCTATGGACCGGAGGGGCGCGAGGCGGCCTTCGTGTTCCAGGCGACCAGCGTGACCGATAACGCAACGGTCACCGGCGATTATGTCGGCCACTGGACCTACTGACCGCCGGCGCCACGCTCTTACTGCCCGAAACTGCCCTTGCGATAGAGCAGGGTGATCGCCACGCGGCGATTGCGCGGGTCGGCGGGGTTGTCCGCGATCATCGGCTCGCGATCGGCGACGCCCTCGATCCGCTCGAACCGCGACTCTGGTATGCCCCCGGCGGCCAGGCGGCGGCGGGTGGTCTCCGCGCGGCTGGAGGAAAGCATCCAGTTGTTCATCGCGCGCGGATCGCCATAGGGCACGGCATCGGTGTGGCCGCGGATCATGATCGTATTGGGCAGGCCGGAGATCGACCGCGCGATGGTGCCGATCAGCGCCGAGGCCTCGGGCTCCAGCTGCGTCGTGCCGCTGGCGAACATCGAGTAATCGGCATTGTCGACCAGATCGATGCGCAGCCCGTCCTGGGTCGGGATGAAGCGGACCTGCCGCGCCAGCTTCTTCAGGCCCGGCGTCGTTTCCATCTTCCGCTGAACCGCCTTTTGCAGTTCGGCGAAGCTCTTGAGATCCTGCGCCAGCGCGTTGGGATTGCGCAGCGACCCCTTGTCGCCGGTCCCGGCCCTCGTGCCGCCCTCGCCCGTGATCTTGGGGACGATGAGCTGGACGATGCCGTTATTGCCGCTCTGCTTCTCGCCCGCACCCGGCCCGCCGTTCAGCACGCCCCCGCCGATCCCCTGCGACCGGGTATCGAGCAGGGTCGGCGCGAAATAGTCGGCGATGCCCTTGCGCTGCTTCTCGGTCGTCGCGCCCAGCAGCCAGAGCAGCAGGAAGAACGCCATCATCGCCGTCACGAAGTCGGCATAGGCGACCTTCCACGCGCCGCCATGATGTCCGCCATGACCATCGACGATGATCTTCTTGACGATGACGATCTTGGGCGGCTCGTTCTTGCCATGCGGTGCGCGCGCCATGGCTTACTTACCCCGCAGGCCGTCGAAGACCTCGGCGAAGCCGGGCTGATCCTTGTGCTTGATGCCCGAACGCGCCGCTTCGATCACCAAAGGCTGGGGATGGCCGTGGAGCGAGGCGATGATGATCTGCTTGACCACGTGATAGATGGCGGCGTCGGCGTCGATCACCTGCTTCAGGCGACCCGCGAACGGATTGACGATGCCATAAGCGAGCAGCACGCCCATGAAGGTGCCGACCAGCGCCGATCCGATCATGCCGCCCAGCACGCTCGGCGGCTTGTCGATCGAACCCATGGTCTTCACGATGCCCAGCACCGCCGCGACGATACCGAGCGCGGGCAGCGAGTCGGCCAGGCTCTGAAGCGTGCCCTGCGGCCCCTCCACCTCGTGATGGTGCGTCTTGATGGCGTTGTCCATCACCTCCTCGACCGCATGCACGTCGAGCGTGCCGCTGGACACCACGACCAGGCGCAGCGTGTCGGCGATCAGGTTGACCAGCGTATGGTCGGCGACGAGGCGGGGATATTCGGCGAAGACCGAGGAGGACTTGGGGTCCTCGACATGCGGTTCCAGCGCGATCGGTCCTTCGGTACGCAGCATCTTCATCAGCTTGGAGACGAGGAAGATGACGTCCAGATAGTCCTGCTTCTTGTATTTGGGGCCCTTGAAGATCTTGCCCATCGCGCCGCCCAGCGCCTTCAGCTCGGCACCGGAATTGCCGATGACGAGCGCGCCGACGGCGGCGCCGCCGATGATGAGCATTTCATGGGGAATCGCCTCGAACACGGGCCCCAGCGCGCCGCCGGTGATGGCGAAGCCGCCGAAGACCATGCCGAGCAGGATGACAAGGCCAATGGCAGGAAACATGGTGAACCGATTCTCCAGCAGGGACCGGCGCGAAGGCCGTCAGGTGTCTGGATTAACCGGATTTGGTCACCATAGGGTTACCGCGCCGGAAAGGACGGGACGACGGAAGCGATTATTTCAGATAGTCGAACAGCGACAGGCCCGACAGCTTGGTGAAGCTGGCCTGAGTCGCCTGAAGCACGGTCATCGTCTGTTGCAGCTGCGCGATATTGGTCGTGATGTCGGCATCCTCGACATTCGATCGCAGCGCGGCGCGATCGGTGCTGGCGGTCTCCAGCATCGTCTGTTGCAACTCGACCCGCGTCCCCCGCGCGCCGACCGAGGCCTGCACCGCGCCGACATTGTCGTTGGCGGTGTTGAGCTGGTCGATCGAATTGCGGATATCCGCGCTCGATCCCCCCGGCGTCTTCAGCGCGGTAATCAGGTTATTGAGTACCGAGAAGGTGTCGTTGCCGCCCGACTTGAACACGCGCTCCGCCCCGACCGTGATCTCGACCGTCTGGTCGCGGTCGATCGGTACGGCGGAGGTCTTGGGCTCGGTATAGCTATAGCTGCCGTTGACGTTCCGCACCGGATCGGTGCCGTCGACCGTGCCGAACAGCGGCTGGCCGCGCACGTCGCGGGTGTTGCCCAGCGTGACGAGCTGGTCGCGGATCGCGCTCAACTGGTCGCCGATCACCGATCGGTCGTAATTGTTGAGCGTGCCGTTGGCGGCCTTGGTCGCCAGTTCTATCGCGGACTGCAACTGGCTGCCGATCGCACCCAGGGTGGTGTCGACCTGCTGGAGCACCGTTTTGGCGAGCGACAAATTGCTTTTGTAGACGGCGGCATCCGCATCGGCGCGATTGAGCTGCGCGACCTGCGCCGAGGCGGCGGCATCGTCGGACGGCTTGAGCAGTTTCTTGCCCGTCGCGTTCTGCGTCATCAGCTCGTTGGCCCTGCTCTGCAAGGCCGTCATGCGCCGCGTCGCGCTTTCATACAGGGTGGAGGTCGAAATCTGCATCGCCGTCACCGTATCTCGAGAATGGATTGGAAGGTCTCGCGCGCGATCTGGATGACGCGGCTGGACGCGGAATAGGCTTGTTGAAAACGCATCAGCGACACCGCCTCATTGTCGAGCGTGACACCGGTCGATCCGGTCAGTGCGGCATTGGCCCCGTCGCGGATCGCGGTCTGCGCATCGGCGATGGTCTGCCGCTGCTTCAGGGCGGAGGCGTTTTCGGTGATGACCTGGGTGATGCGGGTTTCGAACTGACCGCTGTACCGCGCCGATTCCAGCGCCGCCAGATTGTCGGTGTTGCGCGGCCCCTGCCCGGTCGTCGCCGCCGCGATCTTCGATCCGTCGGTCAGCACGACGGTCATCGACGCGGTGCCCGCCGTCAGGGCGAACAGCGCGGTGCCGGTCGCGCCATTGGCGTCCTGTCCCTGGCCCTGGATCGTGTTGACCGTGTCGGTGAAGTCCTTGGCGACCGCATCGAAGCTGTCGCGCATCGTCGCGATCCGCTCCGCCCCGTCGAGCATCCCGCCGATCGTCCCGCCGGAGGGGACCACGTCGGTCGCCTTGCCCTGCGACACGACGGTGAAGCCGACGCCGCCGCCGGTCTTGCGGGTATAGCTGACCGCGCCCAGCGTATCGGGCGAGGCCAGGATCGGTCCGGCACGATCGCCGATCCGCACCGTCGCGCGGCCCAGTTCGTCGGTCGTGACGTTGATGTCGGACAGCTCGCTCATCTGCGACAGGATCTGGTCGCGCTGGTCGGCGAGCTGCGCCGAGGCGGAGGTGCCCGCCTGGGTCCGGGTCAGGCCGTCATTGACCTTGCTCAGCGACAGCGCGAGCGAGGACAGTCCTTGCGCGGCATCGCGGGCCTGACCGTCGAAATCGGCCTCCATCGCATCGAACGCCTTGTCGGTCGCGGTAAAGGCGAAAGCCGCCGAATTGGCGGCTTCGAGCATCGTGGTGCGCAGCGCGGTGGAGGTCGGGTCCGCCGCCAGCGCGCGGGAGGCGGTGAAGAATCCGGTCAACCGGCTCGACACCTCGTCACCCGTCATCACGTCCTGGATACGGTTGAGCCAGACTTCGCCGGTTTCGGTCCGCTTCAAATCCGCCGTCGCCGACCGCACCGCCGCCGAGGCATAGGTGTCGGTCGCGCGGACGATCCCGGTGACGGTCACGCCCGCCCCGGCGGACAGCCTGCTGCTGGTCACCCCGCCCGAGCTCGTGATCTCGCGCAGGCCGACCGAGCGACGCGAATAGCCGTCCGTACCGGTGTTGGCGATATTCTCGCCAACCGCCGTCAACGCGGTCTGATATGCGCGTACGCCCGAAGCGCCGATGGAGAGCAAGTCGCTCATACGACTCGGAATAGGTTATGCGTGGTTAAGATCGGGTTTCGATCTGGCGAGAAATGTCGTGACCGCCTTGCCGATTCCCATCGGGGCATGTTCCGCCATGGTCTGCGCAACCTGCTGGTCCTGCATGTCGCGGAACGTGTCGAGCGCCTTGGACTCGAACAGCGTGTCGCCCAGCTTGGTCTGGCGCATCGCCTTCAGCATCATGCCGTTGAAGATCGCCTCGAACTGGGTGCCCGCCTTGTCCAGATTGGCGCCGCTGGCCAGCCGCTTGGTATCGGTGGAAACCGATCCGGTGATCGGCGAAGTCGCCGGGGTGGATGCAATGCTTTGGGTCACAGGACGATCAGCTCCGCCTTGAGGGCACCGGCTTCCTTGAGGGCTTCGAGGATGGCGACCAGGTCGGACGGGGCCGCACCGATCGCGTTCACCGCCTTCACCACATCGGCCAGCTTCGGACCCGGATTCAGCAGGAACATCGGGCGACGTTCCTCCTCGACCGAGACACCCGATTTCTGGGTGATCGCGGTCTGGCCGCCGCTGAGCGGGCCGGGCTGGCTGACACGCTGGTTCTCGTCGATCTTGACGGTCAGCTTGCCGTGCGTGACGGCGGCGGGACCGACTCGGACCGCCGAGTTGATCACCACGGTGCCGGTGCGCGCGTTGACGATGACCTTGGCCGAGGGTTCGGCGGAGGCGACGTTGAGATTCTCGATCTCCGACATCAGCATGGCGCGGACATCGGCCCCCATCGGCGCGCGGACCGCGACCGACACGGCGTCGATCGCCTGTGCGGTGCCCATGCCCAGGCGCGCATTGATCGCCTGGGCGACATTCTGCGCGGTGGTGAAGTCGGCGCGTGCCAAGTTGAAGGTCAGCGAGGGTGCGGTGTCGAACCCGGTGGCGACGGCGCGCTCGACGGTCGCCCCTTCGGGGATGCGGCCCGTCGAGGGGACGTTGACGACGATCTTCGACCCGTCCGCGCCCTCCGCGCCCAGCCCACCGACCGCGAGGTTGCCCTGCGCCATCGCATAGATTTGGCCATCGGCACCCTGAAGCGGGGTGAGGATCAGCGCGCCGCCGCGAAGCGACTTGGCCTTGCCCATCGAGGAAACGGTGATGTCCAGCTTCTGCCCCGGCTTGGCGAAAGGCGGCAGTTCGGCGGTAACCATCACCACCGCGGCGTTCTTCATGCCCGGATTGGCATTGGGCGGCAGTTGCAGCCCGAAGCGCGAGACCACGGCCTTCAGCGACTGGACGGTATATTCCAGATTGTCGTCGCCCGTTCCCGGCAGACCGACGACGATGCCGTAACCGGTCAACTGGTTGGTGCGGATGCCCTGGAACCCGCCCAGATCCTTGATCCGGTCGGCGGAGGCCGGGGCCGCGATCGAAAGGGCGGCGAGAAGCGCGAGGAGGAAGCGGATCATGGTCAAATGCCTCAGAACGGACTGACGGCCTGGAAGAAGCGGCTGAGCCAGCCCTGGCGGCTGGCGCGGGCGACGTCGCCCTTGCCCGTATAGGCGATCTGCGCATCGGCGACGCGGGTCGACAGGACGCGGTTGTCGATGCCGATATCGGCCATGCGGACCAACCCCTTGATCTGGATGAACTCGTCACCCCGATTGAGCGTCACGCGCTTCTGCCCCTGGACCAGCATGGTGCCGTTGGGGAAGACCTGCGCCACGGTTACGCTGATCTCGCCCGACAGCGAGTTGGACTGGTCGGCAGCGCCCGAACCGGTGAAGTTGCGGCTGCCGCTCATGCCCACATCGGTCGACTTGAGCAGCGATCCCAGTGGCCCCGTGGTGGGCGGGGTCAGGCCGAGATCGCCCTTGGAGCCCAGCTTCGATCCCGCCGACTTGGACGCGGCGGTCCGCTCGACCAGGATGATGGTCAGCGGATCGCCGACCCGGCGCGCGCGCCAGCCCTCGTACAGGGCGGCATAGCCATCCGATGCCTGGAAGATCGAGCCGGTGGGCTGCGCCACCGGCTGCACGGGAACGGCATCGGGACGGACGGTGGTGAAGTCCTCGACCGGCTTCTTCTTGCCGAACAGGTTGGCATGGGCGGGCACCGGCGCCAGCGCCGCGGCGACCAGCGTACCGGCGGCGACCGACAGCGCCAGCTCGACCCCATAGCCCGAAAGGAAGGAAGGAAGACGCATCATCACAGATTCTGGTTCGCGTATTGAAGCATCTCGTCGGTCGACTTGATCATCTTCGAGTTGACCTCATAGGCGCGCTGCGTCTCGATCATGTCGACCAGTTCCTCGACGACATTGACGTTCGAGCCTTCCAGCATCCCCTGGCGGATCTGGCCGCGCCCTTCGAGCCCGGCGACACCCATATTGGCGACGCCCGACGCGGCGGTCTCGGTCAGGTAATTATCGCCCTTGGCCTGGAGCCCGGCGGGGTTGGGGAAGTTGGCGATCTGGATCTGACCGATCTCGGCGGGCGCGGCCTGGTTCGGCAGGGTCGCCGAGACGGTGCCGTCGGTGCCGATGGTGATCTGGGTCGTGCCCTCGGGAATGGTGATGCCCGGCATCACCTGATAGCCCTCGGAGGTGACCAGCAACCCCTCGGCCGAGCGCGAGAAGTTGCCCGCGCGGGTATAGCCGAGCTGGCCACCCGGCATCTGCACCTGGAAATAGCCCTCTCCGTCGAGCGCGAGGTCGAGGCTGTTGTTGGTGGTCTGCATCGCACCCTGCGTGTTGATACGCGCGGTGCCCTGGACGCGGACGCCGGTGCCCAGGTTCAGGCCGGTCGCATATTTGCTCTCGGTCGAGCTGGCCGCACCCGGCGCGGTGACGACCTGATAGGCGAGCGTCTCGAACGCGGCGCGGTCGCGCTTGAACGCGGTCGTGTTGACGTTGGCCAGATTGTTCGAGATGACCCGCATGCGCATATCCTGGGCATCGAGCCCCGTGCGCGCGACGTGCATGGCGGCGGAAGACATAACTCTCTAATCCTCAGCTCGGCAGCCGCATCAGCGATGCGCTGTTCTCGTCCATCGACTTGGCCTCTTTCATGAGGTTGGCCTGCACCTCGTAACTGCGCTGGTTCTCGATCATGTCGACCAGCGTCTGGGTCATGTTGACGTTGGAGCCTTCCAGCGCGCCGGACTGGACGGTGGCGTCCATGTCCTGCGGCAGGGCCCCGCCGCCCTTCACCCGCAGCAGATTGTCCAGCCCCTTGACCGTGGTCGAGCCGCGCGTGTCGGCCAGCTTCAGCCGGTCGATCACCTGCGGCTGGGTATCCGGCCCCGCGCCCAGCGGCACGATCGAGACGGTGCCGTCGGGGGCGACGGTCAGCGAATTGTAGGGCGGCACCGTCATCGGACCGTTCTGGCCGATCACCGGATAGCCGTCGCCGGTCTGGAGCACGCCGGAGGCGGTCACCTCCAGATCGCCGCGCCGGGTATAGGCCTCGGACCCGTCGGGGGCCTGCACCGCCAGCCAGGCGGTGCCGGTGGCGATGGCGACGTCCAGCGGATGGCCGGTCTGCTGGACCGTTCCGGGCGCGCGATCGGCGTCGGTCACTTCCTCGGCGGTGGGCATCCGCGCCTCGAACGCCGCGCCGCCGCCCTTCAGGTCGATGCGGTCGAACACGACCCGGTCCGAGCGGAAGCCGATCGTCGAGGCGTTGGCCATGTTGTTGGCGATCGCGGTCTGCGCCGCCATGTGCGCGCGCAGGCCCGTCGCCGCCGTATAGACCAGCTTGTCCATCGCTGTTCCCCGTTACCCCCGTGCCGCGACTTAGCTGCGGATGTTGAAGATGGTCTGCGAGATCTGGCTGGACGTATCGAGCGCCTTGGCATTCGCCTGGAAATTGCGCTGCGCCGCGATCAGGTTGACCAGTTCCTCGGTGATGTCGACGTTGGAGCCTTCCAGCGTGCTCGACTTGATCGCGCCGTACGTGCCTTCGCCCGCCGAACCGATGACCGGATTGCCCGACAGGCCGGTCGCCTGCCAATAGCTGTCGCCCGCCTGGCGCAGGCCCGGCATGTTGACGAAGTCGGCCAGCGCGACCTTCCCCAGCTTGGCCGTCTCGCCATTGGAGAAGGAGGCGGTGACCAGGCCATCGTCGCCGACCGACACGCCCGACAGGATACCGATCGCCTTGCCGTCCTGCGAACGCGAGGCGACCGAGAAGACCGAACCCGCCTGGGACGAACCGGCATAGTCGATCGACAGCGGCTGCGCCGTGGTCGTGCTGTGCGAGGTGAAGGGGTCGAAATCGATCGCCTTGGTCGGCACGGTCATGTTGCCGTTCTTGTCGAAGGTCATCTCGACGGGATCGGTCGAACCCCCGACCTTCAACTGCTGATCGTCGACGAAGCTGTACACCTGCCAGCTGCTGCTGCCGTCCGCGGGCTGGATCTCCTTGCCGTTGGCGTCGAGGGGCAGCGGCTTGCGGACATAATAGTTGGTCAGCGTCATGGCGTTGCCCGCCGTGTCGTAGATCTTGGTCTGGGTGGTGTTGTTGTAGGTGCCCATGTTCGAGCGGTTGAACGCCACGGTCGGCGCGACCGACGATCCCGACAGGTTCAGGTCCATCGTCACCTTCTTGGTCGGAAGCGGCAGGCCGCTGGTCGCGGGAAGCTGAAGCGCGGTCAGGCCATCGACCCCCGTCGCGGTGACGTTGCCGTCGCTGTCGACCGGCAGCACCTGCAGGCGACCGCCATTGGCGTCGGTGACGTAATTCTGCTGATCGACCTGGAACGCGCCGTTGCGGGTATATTGCAGCGGCCCCTTGCCCGGCGTCTGCACCGCGAAGAAGCCGTCGCCCGAGATGGCGAGGTCGAGCGCGTTGGCCGAACTGTTGTAATTGCCTTCCTTGAACTCTTGCCGGTTCGACTTGACCACCGTGCCGGAGCCGACCTGCTTGGTCGGGTCGGTCGCGAAGTTCGACGCCATCACGTCGGCGAACTGGGCATGGCTCTTCTTGAAGCCGTTCGTCCCGACATTGGCGATGTTGTGCGAGATCACGGACAGGTCGGTCTGCGAAGCCTGAAGACCGCTGAGCGAGGTATAGAAGGACATGGGCGGAGTACCTTGGTGAGGATGGGGGTCAGCCGACCGAGCGGACGGCGGCGAGGTTGATCTGGCCGAGGCCGGCGACGGTCAGGACGGGATCGCCGCTGGCGGGCATCGACACCGACTGGACGGGCGCCCAGACCAGCGGGCGGCCCGACACTGCGGCGACGCCGTCATTGGCGTTGAGCGTGACGGTGAAGGGGCCGCTGCCCGCATCCTCGCCGCTCTCGGTCTTGCCGTTCCAGTCGAAGCTGGCGGTGCCGGCCTTCTGCGCGCCCAGCGACAGCGTCTTGAGCGGGTTGCCCTGCGCGTCCGCGATCGTGACCGAGACGCTCGCGGCGGCCTGGTCCAGCTCGACCGCGCCCGCGATGCCGCCGCTGGTCCGGCCATAGGCGACCGCGCCGGGAGTCAGCACCGTCTTGCCGACATAGCTCATCGCATCGGCCTTGGTCGTGCCGTTCATCTTGGCGGCCATCGCCGACAGGGTGGTGTTCATCTCGGAGATGCCCGCCACGCTGGAGAATTGCGCCATCTGGGCCACCATCTGGGTGTTGTCCATCGGCGAGAAGGGGTCCTGGTTCTGCAACTGCGCGGTCAGCAGCTTCAGGAAGGAGGACTGGTCGAGCGTATTGGACTTCTTGGCGGTGGTCGTGGTGGACGACGCACCGCTGGCGGCCCCGGAGCGGCGGACGCCCAGCGCGTCGAGCGTGGAGTCCATGGTGGTGGAGATCGTCATGATCAGCGGCCCAGCTTGAGGGTGTCGAGGATCAGCGACTTGGCCGTCTGCATCACCTCGACATTGTTCTGATAGGTGCGCGCCGTCTCCATCATGTCGACCAGCTCGCGGGTCTCGTCGACGGCGGCTTCGTAGATATTGCCGTCCTTGTCGGCCAAGGGGTTGTTCGGGTCGTGGCGCACGGTCGGGTTCTCGCCCGCCGTCACGATCTTCTCGACATCGACGGTGGACAGGCCGGTCGCGGCGTCGAAGCTGGTGCGGAACACCGGCTTCATCGTGCGGTACGCGGTATCGGCCGAACCGGTGACGTCCCCGGCATTGGCCAGGTTCGACGCGGCGGTGTTCATCCGCACCAGCTGCGCCGACATGGCGCGACCGGCGACCTGGAAGATGGAAAGGGGTGCGTCCGCCATGGATTATTCGCCCTTCAACGCGCGGGTGATGGTGGCGATGCGCCCGTTCAGGAACGACAGGGTCGTCTGATACTGGACGGCATTCTCGGCAAAGGCGGTCTGCTCCTGGTTGAGCTCCACCGTATTGCCGTCGAGCGAGGTCTGGATCGGCACGCGATATTTCATCGCCGCGCCGATGCCCCGGCCCTGATCCTGCTCACCCTCGACCGCGGCGAGCGCGGCCTTGAAATCGATGTCGCGCGCCTTGAAGCCGGGGGTGGAGGCATTGGCGATGTTGGACGCCAGCACACCCATGCGCTGTGCCCGTACCTCCAGCGCTGCTCCATGCACGCCGAACAGTGTTTCATTGGCCATCGTCGATCCTCCTTTCCGGCGCGAAACGTCACGCCAGCGGGGATACGCAACCTCCATGCCAGTTCGCCCGCCACGAGAGTAAGCGCAGTGGCGGCAAGGACCGGCAAGCCGGCATCCGGCAACGCCTTGCCGCCGACTTGCCGGGTGGCGGCAAGGGGCGGCAATGGGACCGGTCGCCCTGCCCTTTATGAAGAGAAGCACTGAAACTGGCCCGGTGCTTGCAGAGTACGGGCGCATGAACGGATTGCCACCCCTTTCCCAGTTCCTCGACCCCGCCGCGCTCGCCATCGTGCTGGGCGGGACGCTGGTCGCAACCCTGCTCCGCACGCCGTGGCGGGATGCCCGGCGCAGCGTGCGTGCGCTGCGCGTGCTGGTCCGCGCGCCCTATTCCGCCGAACCGCTGCTGGAGCAGATCACCCATCTGGCCCGGATCGCGCAGCGCCACGGCGTAGTCACGCTCGACCGTTCGGTCATCACCGATCCCGATCTGGCCGAGGCGATCGGCGCGATCGTCGATGGCGAGCGGCCCGAAACCGTCCTCACTCGCACCCGCCAGGCCCGCATGGCGCGGGTCGAACGGCATCTGGCGGTCGTCGATATCTGGGCGGGCGCGGCGGAGGCGGCCCCCGCCATGGGCATGGTCGGCACGCTGATCGGGCTGGCGGCGATGTTCGCGACGATGAACGATCCGCAGCGGATCGGCGGCGCGATGGCGATCGCGCTGCTCGCCACCCTGTACGGCGCGCTGTTCGCCAATCTGGTCGCCCAGCCCGTCGCCGCCCGCCTGCGCCGCGCCGCCCGGATCGAGGCGTTCGAGCGCGCGCGGATCGAACTGCCCATCGCCGCGCTCGCCGCGCGCGAGGCCCCGGTTGCCGCCGTCCGCCCGCCGACGCCGCCGCGCCGCCCGCTGGCGACCGTCGCATGACCGAGTTCGACTTCCCCGCCCCTGCCGCGTCGCGCCCGCTCTGGCTGATCACCCTGGCCGATCTGGCGCTGCTGCTGATCGGCTTTCTGGTGCTGGTGCAGGCGATGGGGGCCGAGCGGCGCCCCGCGCTGGTCGATTCCCTGCGCGCCGAGTTCGGGGCGGCCACGCCGCTTGCCCGTGCCGCTCCCGTCCCGGCGCCCTCGCCGATCATGCCGGTCGCCGCCGCCGCGCTTCGCTTCGCGCCGGGTTCGGCCCAGCCGATCGATCCCGATCCCGATCTGGCGCGCTGGGCAAAGGCGGCGCTGGCCGATCCGCGCGTGCGCCTGTCGATCCAGGCCGCAACCGACGGCAGCGCCGCCGATGTCGATCCCGTGACCCATAGCCCGGTGGTGCTGGCCGCCGATCGCGCGCGCGCCGCCGCCGCGCTGATCGGCCCGACCGCCGCCGATCGCCTGACCCTGTCGACCGCCACGGCCTCCGGCCAGCGACGCGCGGTGGTCACCCTCGTCTTTTCCGGTGAACCCCGAAGGAAGTCCCCATGATCCTGTCCCTGTTGCTGGCCGGCGCCGCCGGTTTTCAGGATGTCGCCGCACTGGATGCGGCGGTCACCGCCTTCACCGGCCGCCCGGTCGGGGTGGAGGGCGGCGCGCGTTCGCCCGTCGACGCGAGACTAAAGCTCGCGCAATGCCCCACCGTCGCACTGTCCTGGCGGACCGAGGCGCATGACGCGGTGGTCATCGCCTGTTCCAGCCCGCAATGGCGCATCTTCGTGCCGGTGCTGGCCGCCCCCCGCCCGGTGGCCGCCGCCGTGGCGGCGATCCCCACCGTTCCGGTTCGCCAGGAACCGGTGATCCGGCGCGGCGATCCGGTGACGGTGGAGGCGGGATCGGACGGATTTTCGATCACCCGCGACGGAATCGCGATGGCCGATGCCGCGCCGGGCGCACATTTTCCGGTGAAGATCGACGCAGCTCGCCAACCTATTCAAGCAGTTGCCCTGTCCAGCGGTCGCGCCACCCTGCCCGGCTGGACCGATTGACGGCATCCCGCAGGGGCCGAGCCGAAATTCCGACTAAAAGAATGCACGAAACTGCCGTTTCCATGGATGTCAGCGAAACCGATAGGTGCGGGCATGGTGGAAATATCAACTTCAAGGCTGAATGCCGGAGACACGAGGGTCACGCGGATCGCGGCGGCCCGCGTGGCTGCGACTCCCGAGGCAGGGCCTGCCCCGGCGAAGCCCGCGACCGGCGACACGAGCGCGCTGAGCGGCCTGTCCGCTTCGATGGCTTCGCAGCCTCCGATCAATCAGGAGCGCATCGCCGAGATCAAGAAGGCGATCGCGGACGGCAATTTTCCGATCCTGCCGGCGACCATCGCCGACCAGATGATCGCCCTGAAGCTGAGCTGGAACAACAATGACGCGGCGTGACGCCCTGATCCGGGTCATCGAGGCCCTTCATCGCGAGATCGCGGCCCTGAAGGTCAACGACGTCGCCGGCCTGGAGCGCGCGACCACCGAAAAGCTGGCCGCGATCGAAGAGGTCGCCGCGCTGGGCACCGGCCCCGCCGGACCCGAGCTGCGCGAACTGGCCGACGAAGCCAATCGCCTGAACGAGACGTGCCGCATCTATGTCAACCTGATGGCGGCCAATGTCCGCCGCCGGTTGCAGACCCTGACCGGCGATGCCGGGGCGGGTTATCGCCCGATGATGCGCGCCTTCGCCTGATTGCCGTCTTGCCGGCGGCAAGCCCTTGCCGCTTTGCCGCACCGACCTCTGCCGTGACCCGATCCACCACCGCCCCGCACATGGTCACGGCGCCAGCAATATGAAGCAAGGCCCGGTTTTTCCGGGCTTTTTTATTGCCGCCATCGCTTTTGAGCGGTTCGACCCGTGGCAGCGAGAGGGATTGGCACGCCCCTTGCTCATCGAAGCCCAAACCAGGGCTTTAACCACATAGCATGACCGTCCAACCCGTTTCCCACGCCAGAATCCAATCGGCCATCGCGCTGGCGTCCAGCCGCACGGGGGTCGATTTCGGCTATCTGCTCGGCCAGGCGAAGCTGGAATCCGGGCTGAACGCCAATGCCCGTGCGGGCACCTCCTCGGCCTCGGGGCTCTATCAGTTCGTCGAGCAGAGCTGGCTCGCCGTGCTCAAGAAGCATGGCGCCGAACATGGGCTGGGCTGGGCGGCGGATTCGATCGGCCAGTCGGGCGGGCGCTATTATGTGACGGGCAATGCGCGCTCGGCGATCATGGGCCTGCGCAACGATCCGACCGCCGCCTCGCTGATGGCCGCCGAACATGCCTCGGACAACAAGGCCGCGCTGGAATCGACGCTGGGCCGCGAGGCGAACGGCACCGACCTGTATATGGCGCATTTCCTGGGCCTGGGCGGCGCGACCAAGTTCCTGGGCACGATGGCCAGCAACCCGCAGGCCAGCGGCGCGTCGCTGTTCCCCGCCGCCGCGCGGGCCAATCGCTCGGTCTTCTATGCCTCGAACGGCCAGCCGCGCTCGCTGTCCGACATCTATGACCGGTTCGCGAACAAGCTGGCGGGCAGCAGCGCCGACAGCGACGCGACCCGCTCCGCCAATCTCCAGTTCGCCGCGCAGGCGCTCGCGCTCCAGGGGATGAACGGCGATGCCACCGTGGTCACCGGCAACAACGAAAGCGCGGCCGACGCCATCGCCTGGGCGACCAGCACGATGAACCAGCTCGGCATGCGCAGCGCGACGGCGAACGGCGACAGCGTGCTGCGCCCCAAGCCCGATCATGCGCGGCTGGCGTACATGATGCTCGCGAGCATGGGGGGCTAAGGCATGGGCAAGCTTCTCGCCAATGGCCGCACCATGGCCCTGCCCGCCGCGATCCTGCTGCTGGTCCTCGTCATGGTCGTGCCGATCCCGCCGGCGCTGCTCGACATCTTCTTCGTCGCGAACATCGCGATCAGCCTGGCCGTGCTGATGGTTTCGCTGAACGCCGAAAAGCCGCTCGACTTCTCGGCCTTCCCGACCGTCCTCCTGTTCGCCACCCTGTTCCGCCTGGGCCTGAACGTCGCGTCCACCCGCATCGTTCTGGTCCATGGCCATGAGGGCGAAGCGGCGGCGGGCCATGTCATCGAGGCGTTCGGCACCTTCCTGATCGGCGGCGACTATGTCGTCGGTCTCTTCGTCTTCGCGATCCTGATGATCATCAACCTGATCGTCGTGACCAAGGGCGCCGGGCGCGTGTCGGAAGTGTCCGCGCGCTTCACCCTGGACGCGCTGCCCGGCAAGCAGATGGCGATCGATGCCGACCTGAATGCCGGGCTCATCACCCCGGACCAGGCCAAGGCGCGCCGCGTCGAGGTGTCGACCGAGGCCGATTTCTACGGCTCGATGGACGGCTCGTCCAAGTTCGTGAAGGGCGACGCGGTCGCCGCCATGCTGATCCTGGCGGCCAACATCATCGGCGGCCTGATCCTGGGCCCGGTCAGCCACGGCATGGGCGTGGCCGACGCAGCTAAGACCTATATCCTGCTCGCCATCGGCGACGCGCTGGTCGCGCAGTTGCCCAGCCTGATGCTGTCGATCGCCGCCGCCGCGATCGTCACCCGCGTCTCGTCCGACAAGGATCTGGCGGGCCAGATCGGGTCGCAGTTCGGCGCGTCCAAGACCTGGCTGCCGGTCGCGGTCATTCTGGGCCTGCTGGGCGTGCTGCCCGGCATGCCGCACCTGATCCTGCTGCCCGCCGCCGCCATCGCCGGTTTCACCGCGTGGAAGCTGCGCCAGATCGAGAAGCGCCCGGTCATCGCCCCCGCTGCCCCGCCCGCCGAACCGGTCGATCCCTCGCGCATCGCCTGGGAAGACGTGACCGACGGGATGCAGGTGCATATCGACATCGGTTACGGCCTGGTGCCGCTGGTCGACGAGCGTCGCGGTGCCCCCCTGATGGCGCGCATCACCGGCGTCCGCCGCCAGTTGTCAAAGGATCTGGGCTTCGTCGTGCCGCAGGCGCGGGTCCGCGACGATATCAGCCTGGCGCCCTATAGCTATCGCATCCTCATCAACGGCGTGGTCGCCGCCGAGGATCAGGTCTCGCCCGACGAGATGTTGGCGCTCGATACCGGCCAGGCGTTCGGCACGCTGAACGGCAAGCCGGTCAAGGACCCGACCTTCGGCCTGCCCGCCACCTGGATCCTGAAGGGCGACGCCGATGCCGCGACCGGCATGGGCTATCTGGTGGTCGATCCGGGCACCGTCATGGCGACCCATCTGAACCATATCCTGGGCTCGAACGCCGCCGAGCTGCTCGGCCCCGACGAGGTGCAGGCGCTGCTCGACGGGCTGAAGGAACGTGCGGCGCAGTTGGCCGCCTCGCTCTGCCCGACGCCGCTGCCGCTGACCACGCTGACCCAAGTGCTCAAGGGCCTGCTGGCCGAGAATATCTCCCTCAAGGAGTTCCGCCGCATCGCCAGCGCCATCGCGGTCGCCGCGCAGCGGACGACCGATGCCGAAGAGATCATCGAGACGATCCGCCCGAGCCTGGGCGCACTGATCGTCCAGAAGCTGTGCGGCGTGCGCGAACCGCTTCGCGTCATGACGCTGGACGGTCAGCTCGAAGGGCTGCTGGGCCAGGCGATGCGCGCCGACGTGTCGCGCCGCCATGTCATCGAACCCGATCTGGGCCAGCGGATCACCACCGCGCTGACCCAGGCGGCGGAGCCCCTGATTGCCGAGGCCAAGCCCTTTGCCCTCGTCGTCCAGCCCGGCGTCCGTCTGGCGATGCGCAAGCTGCTGCGCACCTGCCTGCCCGACGTGCCCGTCCTCTCCTTCTTCGAAGTGCCGGAAGACAAGCCGGTCGAAGTCGTCGCCGTCATCGGCGCCCCCCATCACTCCCAGCAACAGGCGATTGCTGCATGACCTCGCACCCTCTCAGCGGCGCTTTCATGAATGCCCAGCCGGTCAACCCGGCGAGCTTCGACCCCGCGCTGGTCAATCCGACGATCGCGGACCAGCCGCTCACCTATCGCCCCGCCCCGCGCAAGCCCGGCGGCGACACGAGCGCGCTGATCCGCCGGCACCTGCCGCTGGTGCGGCGCATCGCGTGGCACGTCCATGGGTCGATGTCGAACCTGGTCGAGATCGAGGACCTGGTCCAGGTCGGCCTGGTCGCGCTGGTCGAGGCCGCCGCCTCGTTCGAGGAGCGGGGGGTCGAGTTCGGTCATTATCTGAAGGCCCGCCTGCGCGGCGCGATGATCGACGAGCTGCGGCGTCAGGCGACGACGACGCGCGGGGCGATGCGCCGCCGCCGCGAGTATGCCAAGGCGGTGTCCACCCTGACCCAGCCCGACGGCCAGGCCCCGACCGACGAGGCGGTGGCGCAGAAGCTGGGCGTGCCGGTCGAACGGCTTCGCGCCGAATACAAGACGGCGGAGGCGGTGCGGATGGATTCGATCGACGATGTCTATTCGGACGATCTGCCCTGGTTCGCCGACGACACCCCCGACGCCTTCGAGCAACTGGCCGAAAGCGACCTGCGCGACGCCCTGATCGCCGCCATCTCGGCCCTGCCCGAGCGGGAGGCGATGGTGATCCAGCTTTATTATGTCGAGGAACTCAATCTGGAGGAAATCGGCCAGGTGCTGAATGTCGGCGCCGCCCGCGTCTGCCAGATCAAGAGCGCCGCCCATGCCAAGCTGAAAAAGGCGCTGGCCGGGCAGGCATAACGACACCCGTCGTCCGCCCCGGCATTTGCCGGAGTGGTCTTGGCGGTTTCGCCACGATTCTCCGCCCGGGGAGAAATCGTGTTCATTTGACCGGTCCTTGCGCCTAAGCCGTTCCCCCGCATCCGGGGGAAGAGCATGTTGGCCCGTCACGAACGTCACCTGATCGCGCGCTATCTGTGGCCCGGTGCGGGGGGACGGATGGTCCTGCTGGTTGGTGCGATCGGCTGTATCGGGGTGGCGATCGGCGTCGCCTCGCTCGTGCTGGTCCTGGCCGTGATGAACGGCGCGACCGCCAAGCTGGCCAGCAGCGTCGCGCCGGTCGACGGACATCTCAGCATCACCGCCGCCGCCCACCAATTGATGGACGAGGCGCAGGTCGCCGCGGCGATCGCCCGGCTGCCCGGTGTCGCGCGCGCCGAACCGATGCGCGAAATCACCGCCGCGCTCAGCATCGACGGGCGGATGAGCCCGATCCGCTTGCAGGGACTCTACCCCGACGGGCTGACGCGCCACCCCGGTTTGTCGCGCATGGCCATGGGCCGCCGCCCCAATGCGCCCGACAGCATCGCGGTCGGCGAGAATGCCGCGCTGCAACTGGGGCTGTTGCCGGGGATGCCGGTCGCGCTGGGCCGGGTCGAGGTCGCCCCCGACCGGGCGGTATCGCTGAAGCTGTTCGATGCGCGGGTCGCGGGACTTTACCATGACGACGAAGCCGATGGCGGACAGTCGCCCGTCGTGATCGGCCCGGTGGCGGGTCTGCCGATCCTGGACGACACGGCGGCGGTGACGCGCCGGGTCGCGGTGACGCTGACGAAACCGGCCGACGAAGCGGTGGTGACCGGCGAAATCCGCCGCCGCCTCGGCCCCGGCTATCGCATCGCGAGCTGGACCCAGACCAACCGAACGCTGCTTGCCGCGCTGGCGACCGAGAAGATCGGCATGACCATCGCGGTCGGAATGGTGACGGTGATCGCGCTGTTCAACATCTTGTCCTCGATGACCCTGCTCGCCCGCTCCAAGCGACGCGAGATCGCGGTGTTGCGCAGCATGGGCATGTCCGCGCGCGGTATTGCGCGGGTATTCACGGCGGTAGGCAGCGTCATCGCCGGGGTCGGCGCGTTGGCGGGCCTGACTCTGGCGAGCGGCCTGTTGACCCAGCGCGAGCGGATCGCGGCGTTCGCCCTGTGGCTGGCCCCGACGCGCGAGCGCGAACTGGACGTCTTCCTGTCGCTGCCCATCGGGATTTCGCCGCATGAAGTGGCGATCATCGGCGTCTGCGTGCTGGCCGGCGCGGTGCTGGCCAGCCTCTATCCCGCCTGGCAGGCGGCGCGCGTGTCGCCCGCGCTGGTGCTTCGCGGTGAATAGGAACAAATAAACCCCGGCGGCCCGAAGGCCGCCGGGGTTTTTCCTGCGAACCGTACCGCGCGCTTGGGCGCGGTCGGTCGGCCCCGGCACCCGAGTGGGGGCGCGGTGCCGGGGCGCTCAGGATCCGGTATTACTGACCGAGCAGCTTGAGCACGCCCTGCTGCGACTGGTTCGCCTGGCTCAGCATCGCGGTCGACGCCTGGGACAGGATCTGTGCCTTGGCGAGCGCGGTGGTTTCCGACGAGAAATCGGTATCCTCGATGCGACTGCGCGCGGCCGAAAGATTGGTGGCGTTCGATGTCAGGTTGTTGATCGCCGACTGAAGCCGGTTCTGCACCGCACCCAGACCCGAGCGGAAATTCGACACCTTCGCGATCGCGTCGTCGAAATCCTGGAATACCGGGGCCGGCGACGTCTTCAACTTCTGGGTGGCAAAGTCGATGACCTTGACCAGGGTCGTGTCAGCCTTGAGATTGCCGAAGGTCATGGTCAGCGCATCGCTGGAATAGGCACCCGCCTGGATTTGCACCGAACCGTCACCGTTAAGGCCCGCCGTACCATCGAACAGCTTCTGGCCGTTGAAGGTGGTATTGGTCAGGATGGTCGTGATCTGCGCCGACAAGGCGTCCTGCTCGACGGTGATGCTGCCGATGTCCTGCGTCGAATAGGTCGCGTTGGCCTTCTGCACCGCCAGTTCGCGCATCCGCTGCAGCATGTTGCTGACTTCCTGGAGCGCGCCTTCGGCCGTCTGCGCCATCGAGATGCCGTCATTGGCGTTGCGAACGCCCTGATTCATGCCCCGGACCTGCGCGGTCATCGAGGAGGTGATGGCCAGACCGGCCGCATCGTCCATCGCGGAGTTGATCCGCTTACCCGTCGAAAGGCGGTTCATCGAAACGTCCAGCCCATTCTGGGCAGAGATCGATGCATTGGCGGCGCGTAAGGCCGAGATATTTGTGGCGATCACCGTCATGGTTGTTCTCCAAAGCTGGAGCTCTCCGCCGCCCCCAAGGCGAAGGTCGAGCTGCCACAACGGAAAACGGTCGCCTGTCGCCGCACTTTAGAAAAAAGTGCAGCGGGCGACGAATTATTTTGGCTGCCCCCCGCCATCTCATTGAAATGACGGGGGAACAGTTATCGGGGGTTCAGGGGAAAAACCCCCGATCCGGGGATTAGCCGAGCAGCTTGAGCACGCCTTGCTGCGACTGGTTGGCCTGGCTCAGCATCGCGGTCGACGCCTGGCTCAGGATCTGCGCCTTGGCGAGCGCGGTGGTTTCTGCCGAGAAGTCCGTGTCCTCGATGCGGCTGCGGGCTTCGGACAGGTTGGTCATGGTCGAGGTCGTGTTGTTGACCGCCGACTGGATCTGGTTCTGCGTCGCGCCCAGTCCGGCCCGTGCCGTCGCCACCGCCTTGATCGCGTCGTCATACTGGGCGAGGGTCGCACCCGCCGAGATCGTCGCGGCGTTTGCCGCCGATTCACCGCCGCCGCCGGTCACGGCGACCAGGGCTGCCGAACCGGTCGCCTTCGTAAAGTCGGTCGACTTCAGCGTGATGGTATCGTTGACACCGGCGCCGGTCTGAATGGTGAAACCGGTTGCGGCGGCGGCGTTGAACAAGGCCTTGCCGTTGAAGGTCGTGTTGGACACCACGCTATTGATCTGGACCGCCAGCGCGGCCTGCTCGTTGTTGAGGTTGGTGACGTCGCTGGCCTGATAGGTGCCGTTCGTCGACTGGACCTTCAGTTCACGCATGCGCTGCAGCATGTTGCTCACTTCGTCCAACGCGCCTTCGGCGGTCTGCGCCATCGAGATGCCGTCATTGGCGTTGCGGATGCCCTGCGCCATGCCGCGAATCTGCGACGTCATGGAGGCCGAGATCGCGAGGCCCGCCGAGTCGTCGGCTGCCGAGTTGATACGCTTGCCGCTCGACAGGCGCTGCATCGAGGTGCTCAGCGCGTTCTGGGCGAGGTTGCCGGCGGCAGTGGCGCGCATCGCATTCACGTTGGTCGCAATAACAGTCATCGTTCATCCTCCGAAAAGCTCGACGGGTCCCTCGCTGTCCCCTGGGACCGCCGAGCCGTCGAAGTGGAGAACGGCCGCATTCCGGCAGGATTTAGCCGCCAACCGGCAAAAACCTGCCCTTAAGTTTTGCCGAAATTGCCGTTTCACGGGCGGGCGGACGCGTGGGCCCGCCCCCGCGCGGTGGCGCGAGCGTATGCCCGCGTGCGCCCGGAAAAATATTGCCGCCACCCTTGCCGCATTAACCGCGGTTTTACCAAAGAAGCGGCAATGGGGAGTCACGAAAGGACTTCCCCGCCGATGCCGTCGATTCTTCCCTCTCCCGCCCTGATCAAGCAGAAATATGCGCTGATCTCCGCACTGCGCGCTCAGGGTCTGGCGATTGCCGAACCGGGTGCCGCACCACAGGTGGGGGACATGTTCCTGCTGACCCCGGACGACGTTGTAACCCATCCGACGCGCACCGTGATCGTCGGCGACGGGGCCGAGCCCGCCATCGTCCCGGCAAGCCATGGCCGACCGACGACCGTGATCTATCCGGCAAGCGAAGCCGGCGTCGGCAACAGCTTCGTCCGCGCGCTGGTCGCCGGGCCGGACATGCCGACCGCCGCCGATCCGGAGAGCCTGGCGCTGTTCACCCTGGCCGAGCGGGTCGCCCAGTCGGACATCACCGTCCTGATCAACGGCCCGACCGGCACCGGCAAGGAAGTGGTGGCGCGCGCCATCCACGCCCAGTCGGCCCGCGCGTCCAAGCCGTTCGTCGCGATCAACTGCGCGGCACTGCCCGAATCGATGCTGGAGGCGCTGCTCTTCGGCCACCAGAAGGGCGCCTTCACCGGCGCGGCCCAGGCGGGCGAAGGTTTCTTCCGCGCGGCGGACGGCGGCACCCTGTTGCTCGACGAGATCGCCGAGATGCCGCTCCAGCTTCAGGCCAAGCTGCTCCGCGTGCTCCAGGAGCGCGAGGTGATCCCGCTCGGCGCGTCGATGCCGCAGTCGGTCGACGTCCGCATCATCGCCTGCGCCAATCGCGACCTTCAGGCCGAAGTGGCGGCTGGCCGGTTCCGCGCCGACCTTTACTACCGCCTGTCGGTCTTCCCGCTGACCACCAAGGCGTTGTCCGAGCGGCGGCTGGACATCCCCGCGCTCGCCGCGACGATGATCCTGCGCCACGCCGCGGGCCGTGCCGTCATGCCCTGGCCCAGCGTCGCGGCGATCGAGAAGCTGGCCGTGCACAATTGGCCGGGCAATGTCCGCGAACTGGAAAACGTCATCCAGCGCGCCCTGCTCTTCGCGGGCGGCGCGACCATCGAGCCCGAGCATATCGTGTTCGACCGCCCGATGGTCGCCAACGACACCGACGACATGCCGCTGACCGTGACGACCGCCGAAGCCACGCTGGGCAAGGTCGTGCAGATGAGCGAATTCGCCGCGATCCGCGAGATGCTGGCCGCGTGCGGTGGCAACCGGGTCGAGACCGCCAAGCGCCTGGGCATTTCGGAGCGTACGCTGCGCTACCGCCTCGCCAAGGCGCGCGAGCAGGGCGAGGAGATCATCCGCCCCTCTAGCCGGGCCGTGATGGCATGAGCGTCGGCGGTGTCGGCGGCGCGATGAGCGTCGACCGGGTGATGGCGCTTCGCGCGCAGATCCTGGAACGCAATCAGGCGCTCAAGGCGGCAAGCCAGGCCGGTGCCAACCAGGCGGCACAAGCCGCCCAGACTCAAGCTCCGGCGGCCCCGGCGAATTTCGCCGACACGCTGGAAACCGCGCTGAAGGGCGTGAACGAAGGCCAGCAACAGGCCGCCCGCCTGTCCGAATCCTATGAACGCGGCGAAACCGTCGATATCGCCAAGGTGATGATGGCGCGCCAGCAGGCATCGGTCGGTTTCGAGGCGACCTTGCAGGTCCGTAACAAACTCCTGTCCGCCTATAAGGACATCATGAGCATGCCGGTGTAAGATGAGCACAGCCCTCACCCCCGCATCGACCAATCCCGCACCGGCCCTGCCGCCGTTGCCGGAAAAGTTCGCCAACCCGCTGCGCCAGATCAAGTCGGTGATGGCGCAGCCCGCCGTGCGCCGTTCGGCGCCGATGGCGATGCTGATCGGACTGATCGCCGCCGCCGCGCTCGCCTGGATGGCGCTGTCCAGCCCGCCGCAGAAGACGCTGTTCGAGAATCTCTCGGACGCGGACAAGCAGGCGGTGACGACCGCGCTGTCGGCCGCGAACATCAAGAGCAAGATCAACGACGGCACCGGCGCGCTGACCGTCAACGAGGAGGATTACTCCAGAGCACGGATGCTGCTGGCGGGCCAGGGGCTCCCCAAGCAGGCGCCCGGCGGCTACGCGATCCTCGACCAGTTGCCGATGGGCGTCAGCCGCGCGGTCGAGGGCGAACGGCTTCGCCAGGCGCGCGAAAGCGAACTGGCCCGCTCGATCCAGGAGATCGACGCGGTGGCCGAGGCGCGCGTCCACCTCGCCATGCCGGAGGCCTCGGTCTTCGTGCGCGACCATGCCTCGCCCTCCGCATCGGTGGTGCTGAAGCTGAACGCCGGGCGCTCGCTGTCGGAGTCGCAGGTCCAGTCGATCGTCAATCTCGTCGCCTCGTCGGTGCCGGGGATGAAGCCCGAGGATGTGACCATCGTCGACCAGATGGGTGGCCTGCTGTCCAAAAAGGGCGCCGAGGGTGCTAACGGCGACGATCGCCGCATCGATTTCCAGCGCCGCATGGAAGAGAAATACCGTACCCAGTTGATCCAGCTGCTGACCCCGCTGGTCGGCGCGGGCAACTTCACCGCCGAGGTGCAGGCCGAGGTCAATCTGGACGAGACCAGCGCGACCCGCGAATCCTATGACAAGGAAGGCGTGCTGCGCGCCGAAACCGGCAACTGGACCGGCAACCAGAAGGACCCGACCACGCCGGGCGGTATTCCGGGTGCCCTGTCCAACACCCCGCCGCCCGCCAGCACGCTGCAACAGCCGCAGGCCGCCAATGGCGCGCCGGGCACGCCGCCCGCCGACCAGAAGCCCGTCGCCGGTGGTCCGGGCGTGAACCCCGAAAAACAGTCCGACAGCTTCCAGCGCGCCTATGACCTGGGCAAGGAAGTCTCGGTGACGCGCGCCGCGCCGGGTTCGATCAAGCGGCTGACCGTCGCCGTGCTGCTGCGCGATCCCGCCACGGGCAAGCGCAGCCAGATGGAGATCGGCCAGATTTCCGATCTGGTGAAGTCGGCGGTCGGCTTCGACCAGCAGCGCAACGACAATGTGACCGTCATCAGCCGCAAATTCGCCGATGCGAGCACCGATCAGGGTCCGGCCTGGTATGACAATAGCTGGCTGCCCGTGCTGGCGCGCAATGCGACCGCGCTGATCATCGCGCTGCTCGTCCTGCTGCTCGGCGTGCGTCCGCTCGTCAAGGCGATGACGAAGAAGAAGGATGACGCGGCGACCAAGGCTCTGCCCATGGGTGCCGCCGACGGCGCGGATGGCGTGGCGGAAGCCGGCGGCGATCCCGCGCTGGCCAGTCAGGCCCGGCCCGATCAGATCGCGGTCCAGCCGCCCGTGACGCTCGACGATATCGAGGAATCGACCGTGCTCGACGAACGGATCGGCAAGGTGCGCGGCTTCACCCGCGACAATCCGGCCCGCGCCGCGCTCGCCGTCCGTGACATGATCCGCATGCCGGAGCCGCAGGCATGAGCGCGGTCGCGGAGGCCCCCCGCGCCTATAGCGGGGTGGAGCGTGCGGCGGTCCTGATGATGCTGGTCGGCGAAGAGGAAGCCGCCGCCATCCTGCAGAAGCTGGACCCCGATGAGGTGCGCGAGCTGGGCAAGGCGATGTATTCGATCGCCGATGTCAGCGAGAGCGACGTCGACGAGGTGCTCGACAATTTCGTCGGCTGTGCGCGGGCGCGGACCTCGATCGCGTTCGAGCCCAAGCCGCTGGTCGAAAATCTGATGAACCGGGCGCTCGGGCCCGAACGCGCCGACAGCGTGCTGTCGCGCATCGTGCCGCCCGAGGCGCAATGCGAGATCGAGATGCTCCACTGGCTCGACGCGACCGACATCGCCAAGATCGTCGAGAAGGAACATCCGCAGATCGGCGCGGTCCTGATCGCCAATTGCGATCCGGCGGTGGCGGGCCAGGTGCTCGAACTGCTGCCCGAGACGATGCAGCCCGACATCCTGCACCGCGTCGCGCGGCTGGGGCCGGTGACGCCGCAGGCGATCGAGACGCTGAACGCGATCCTGTCGCGTCGCACGAGCGGCGGCAATGGCGGCGGCGGGGCGGGCAACGGCCTGACCATGGGCGGCTCGCGCGAGGCGGCCAAGATCCTGTCGAGCGCACGCAAGGCGACCGAGCAGCGGGTCATGCCCAAGCTGTTCAAGATCGACCGCGACGTCGCCAAGCAGATCGAAGAGGCGCTGTTCATCTTCGAGAACCTGCTGGAGATGGACGACAAGAATCTGGGCGCGCTCATCCGCAACGTCGATGGCGAAGTGCTGATCCGCTCGCTCAAGGGCGCGGACGAGGCGGCGCGCGAACGCTTCCTGGCGTGCATGTCGGCGCGGGCGGCGGCGGGTATCCGCGACGAGATCGACTCGCGTGGGCCCATGAAGCTGACGGAAGTACTGGAGGCGCAGAAGGCGATGATCGCGGTGGCCCGCAACCTGGCCAAGGAAGGCACCATCATGATGGGCGGCGGCGAGGACGATTATGTCTGATTTCGTCGCGGGTTTCTCCGCGCGGCAGAATGCGGCGGCGGCGGCGCTGCAACAGGCGTTTGCGCCACCGGGCGGCTTCGCCCGGTCGGACCTGCCCGGCATGGGTGCCGGGTCGGTTGCCGGTGCCGGTGCGGATATGGGCATGGGCTTCGATCTGGGCGCGGGCCCGGTGTCGTTCCGCCCCCGCTCGCCGGTGCCGGGCGCCGATTCCGCCCCGGAAGCGGACGGACAGGCGCGGCCCCGCCACTTCCACCCGGCCAATCGGACCGAAGACCCCACCCAGGGCTGGGACCCGTTCGCCGCGTGCGAGGAAAGCGAGGAGCCTGCGGCCGATCCGATCGCGGCGGCCCGCGCCGCCGCCCATGCCGAGGGCTATGCCCAGGGCGTCGAGGACGCGACCCGCGAGTTCCAGGCCCTGTCCGAAGCGCAGGCACGCGACGCCGAGCTGATCGGCGGCATCTCCCACGCGCTGTCCTCGCGGATCGACCGCGACATGATGGCGAACCAGTTGCGGCACACCGTCATGGCGCTGGTCACCCGGCTGGTCGGTGAGACCGGCATCGACGCCGCCCGGCTGACCGCGCGGATCGAGGGCGCGATCGATCTGCTGGCCGAGGCGCATGAGTCCGCGATGTTGCGCGTCCATCCCGACGATGTCGCCGCCCTGGAAGGGCGACTGCCGCAGACGATCTTCCCGGTCGGCGATCCCAGTGTCGAGCGCGGCGGCTTCGTGCTGGAAAGCGCCTCCACCATCATTGAGGACGGACCCCGCCTATGGCTCGATCAGCTGGCGGCGGTCATGGACAAGGTGCCGGTCCCGTCATGCTGAACCGGTTCACCGCCGATTATCTGGAAACGCTGGCCCAGGCCGATTTCGCGCCGCGCGTCAGCGTGTCGGGGCGGCTGTCCTCCTATGACGGGCTGTTGATGGAGGCGGTCGGCCTGTCGCTGCCGGTCGGCACCGTCTGCGCGATCGGCGAGACGGAGAGCGAGCGGGTAGAGGCCGAGGTGATCGGCTTCCGCAACGGCCGCACCCTCCTGATGAATCTGGGCGGTCCTGCGCCGCTGTTGCCGCGCGCGCCGGTGCGCCCGCTCGGTCCTCCGGGCGAGGCGGAAGTGGGCGCGGCGATGCTGGGCCGTGTGGTCGACGGGTCGGGCAAGCCGATCGACGGGCTGGGCCCCATTCGCGGCGCGGGCCGCTGGCCACTGGCGGGCAGGATGCAGTCGCCGCTCGATCGCGGCCGGGTGCGCGAGCCGCTGGACGTGGGCGTGCGCGCGATCAACGGGCTGCTGACCATCGGGCAGGGGCAGCGGGTCGGCATCATGGCGGGTTCGGGCGTCGGCAAGTCGGTGCTGCTGGGCATGATGGTCCGCGCCGCCCGCGCCGATGTGATCGTCATCGGCCTGATCGGCGAGCGCAGCCGCGAGGTCGCCGACTTTCTGGAAACCAAGGTGGCGGGCGAGGCGCGTGCGCGCTCGGTCGTGGTCGCGGTGCCCGCCAACCATTCGCCGGTGCTGCGCATTCGCGGAGCTCTGCGCGCCACCGCCATTGCCGAGGCGTTCCGCGCCGAGGGCAAGAAGGTGCTGCTCATCATGGATTCGCTGACCCGCGTCGCCCATGCCGGGCGCGAGATCGGGCTGGCGCTGGGCGAGCCTGCCTCCGCGCGCGGCTATCCGCCGTCCGCCATCGCGATGCTGCCCAACCTGATCGAGCGCGCCGGGGCCGATGCGCACGGGCCGGGTTCGATCACCGCCATCTACACCGTGCTGGCGGACGGCGATGACGGCAACGACCCGGTCGTCGACTCGGCGCGTTCGATCCTGGACGGGCATATCGTGCTCAACCGCCATCTGGCCGAGCGCGGTGTCTATCCCGCGATCGATATCGGCCCCTCGGTCAGCCGCGTGATGACCGACATCGTCGGCAAGCCGCATGCCATGGCCGCTCGGACGCTGCGCCGCCATCTGGCGACCTATGAGGAAAATCGCGACCTGGTGCTGATGGGCGCCTATCGCGCCGGGGCCGACCCGGCGATCGACGCCGCCATCGCCTGCCACCCGGCGGTGATGGAATATATCCGCCAGGACGCCGATGAGATCGTGCCGCTCGACCATGCGGTCGAGGAACTGGTCGGCGTGTTCGGCCAGCCCGGCGCCTGACCGAAGGACAGACCATGCCCAACCGGCAACAGGCGATGCTGAACCGGCTCCACCGGGTCCGCACGCTGCAACTCAACCTGACCATGGCCGAGGAATCGCGCGCGCAGCAGCGGGTCGCGACCGAGCGCCAGTTGTCGGATCGCATCGCCCAACTGGCCCAGGCGGTCGCCCCCACCCCGGCCCCGCCGACCTCGGCGGTGGCGCTGATGGCCCGGGCGCATTTCCGCAACCGGTTGAACGAATCCTCCGACGCCGCCGCCGGTCGCGTCGCCGCCGCCGAGCGCCAGGCGGACCGCGCCGCCGAGCAGACCCGCGATGCCAAGCGCGACCAGACGGCGGTCGAAAAGCTGCTGGAACGCGCCCGCGCCGCCGCGATCCGCGCCGAAATGCGCGCGCTGGAGGATATGCCTGCCGCCGCGCCGCGCCGCTCGCAAAATCGGCACGATCCTTGCTGACGGGTATCATGCCATGTCAGCCATTCCCTCCTTCCTCATGCTGGATGCCCTGCATCCCGGTCGCAGCCTGTCCGCCAAGCCGGGCGGCACGATCCCGGCAGGCGACGGAAATCCGGGGAAATTTTCCGATCTCCTCGCGATAGCGTCGCCCGTCGCAGACCCGGCCGGGCTTTCGCTCGTCACCGAGGACGATGATTCCTCGTCGGAGACGAGCGACAAGGCGGCAGCGGACCCCGGCAATCCCTTGCCGGGCATTTTGCCGATGGTCCTGCCGGTCTTCGCCGACGTGCCGCCGCCGACCCAATATGCGGCACCGGCCGCCAGCGGTGAGGCCGCGGCGACCGTGATCGCCCCGGGCGTCACCGATCGTCCTGTGCTCGATCGCCGTCTTGCCGATCGAACCGTCACCAGCCCGCTCGCCATCGCGATCGCGACGGCCCCGATGATCGCCCCACAGGATGGGCCGACGAAGATCGACGGTAACATGATCGCGGAGACGCGTCCCGGGAATGCGATCCCGTTGCCGCAGCCCGCCCTTCCCGACGCCGCCGCCACGGCCCCGGTTGCCCAGCGCCTCGACGCCGCGACGCCCCTGATCCGGCCGAGCGACACCGCGATGCTCGATGCGCTGGCGCACGCCACCGGCCAGGTTACCGACATGCCGCCCCCGGCGGCCCGAACCACCGGCTTTCGCCTGGTCGCCGCCCAGCCGCGTGTCGAGGCGAACACCGAGACGCTCGCTCCGTCCCCCGCTTTGCCCAGCGGTCCGCTGAGCGTGCTGCAACCCGCGCAAGGCGCGCCGGTGATCGGCCTGCTGGCGGAAACGTTGCGCCATTTGTCCACATCGCCCGAGGATCGCGATGAAGCCTCCGATCGCGCGACACTGACCGTGGCGGGCGCTGCCGCCGATCCCGTCGCGCTGGCGGCGACCGATGGCGCGCGTCCCGTGGTCGCGGCGACCGCGACCGCCGATCACGCCCCGCTCGACATGACGCAGCATCACTGGCCGCAGGCGATGATCGACCGGATCGACCGCATGCGCGAGGATGCCGCGACCGCCGACACCCGGATTCAGCTCTCGCCCGACGCACTGGGCGGGATCGCCGTCGCGATCCGGCGCGACGACGATCGGACGCATATCCACTTCACCGCCGAACAGGCGCACACCGCGACGATCCTGGCGGACGCGCATGCGACGCTCGCCCAGCTGGCCGAGGACAAGGGGATGCGGCTGGGCAGCATGGCGGTGCAGGCGGGGGCGACCGGCGGCTCCGACCTGGGCCAGTCGGCGCGCGACCAGCGTCCGGCGACCCCGCCCGCCCCCATCGTTCCGGCACGCCCACGCGCGCCCGAGACCGACCCATTCCGCGATAGCGCGTCGGGCGACCCCGCCGCCGCCATCGCCACCACCCGAATCGCCTGAGGAACTGAGACATGAGCGACGCGAAAGACACGCCCGAAACCGAGGGCAAGTCCAAGAAGAAGAAGGGCAAGATCGGCAAGATTCTCGTCATGGTCACCGGGGTCGTCGTCCTTTTGGGCGGTGGCGTCGGGGCCGGGCTCTACGCCGCCAATTCGGGGCTGGTCGGCGGCCATTCGACCAAGGACAAGGCCGCCGCCGAAGAGGCCGAGGCCGATGCCAGCCATCCCGGCCCCAAGCTGGTGCCCAAGGCCGAGCAGAAGCGCGCCGGTGAGGGCGGCGAAGGCGAAGAAGGCGGCGGCCATGGCGGCGGCGGCGAAGGGGAAGAGGGCGGCGAAGGCGGCGGCCACGAGAATGTTGGGATGAAGACGCCGGTCGGCGACGGCGGCGAACGCTATGCCAGCAACTATTACCAGTTGCCCAAGGACTTCACATCCAACATGCGCGACTCGGTGCACATCATCCAGGTAGGGCTGGCGGTATCGACGCCCTATGACGATACGGTCATCAACAATCTGAAGACCAACGACCTGGCGGTCCGCTCGGCCATCCTGATGACGCTGGGCGACGCCAATGAGGAAGCCGTGTTCTCCAGCGAGGGCAAGCGCCAGCTGCAACGCAAGCTGGTCGACGCGATCAACGAGATTCTTCGGCAGAAAGAGGGATTCGGGGGTATCGCTAACGTCTACTTTACCAATTTCGTTGTTCAGTGAGGCATGGTTAACGCCACCCCTCAGGCCGAACGACGCGAGCGCAATCGGGAACAGCCCACCGCCGATCACGGCGTGCTGGGTTCGACCAAGCTCAACCCGTTTGGCGATCTGCACACGATGCAGCATCTGTCCGCGCGTCTGGCGCGGACACTGCGGGGGCTGTTCGAATCGCTGCTTCGCGAGGAACTGCGCTGCTGGGCGGAGCCGCTGGTCGTCCAGCGTTTCGCCGATTACCGGGCGGAGCGCGGCGAGGGACTGAGCGCGTGGCTGCCGATGACGATGAGCGCGCCCGGCGGGTCGCCCCCGGATTCGCAGGCGCTGATCGTCATCGATGGCGGGTTCGGCCTGTCGTTGATCGACCTGCTCTTCGGCGGCACCGGCAATGTGCCCGATCCCCTGCCCGCCGAATTCTCGCACGGGGCCGAGACGATGGTGACGCAGCTGGGCGACATGATGGCGATCCCGCTGCGCAATGCCTGGGAATCGCTGGCCCGGCTGGACTTTCGCGCCGGTCGTCCCGAATCCTCGCCCGCCATGCTGTCGGGGATCGAGGGCGAGGACGCGATGATCGTCACCCGTTTCGGCATCGCCGGACAGACACGCCGCCCGACCATGCTCGACATCCTCTATCCCGTCAGCGCGTTGAAGCCGCACGGCTCCGCCCTGACCGGCAAGGTGGTCGACAAACAGGCCGCCGCCGATCCCACCTGGCGCGGCGACCTGACCCGCGCGGTGATGACGGTGCGTTTCCCGGTCCGCTCGGTCCTGGCCGAACCCGTCGTTCCGCTCAGCCGCCTGATGGACCTGAAGATCGGCGACGTGATCCCGATCAGTTTCGGCCCGGAAGTGCCGGTGATGGTCGGCGGCGACCTGCTCGGCATGGGCACGGTCGGCACCGCCAATGGCCGCGCCGCCGTCCAGCTTACCACGCTCAACCGGTCCGTCGAGGGACTGGCCCGCGCTCACGAAGGACACGAAGAATGAACGATATGGCCGGGGGTTTCCCCGTCGACACGTCGGTCGCGGCCAATTTCCGGCTGCTCCAGGATGTCGACGTCAAGCTGACCGTGGAGATCGGCTCGACCCAGTTGTCGCTGCGCGAGCTGCTGGCGCTGTCCGAATCGAGCGTGATCGAACTGGACCGTCAGGCCAACGAACTGCTCGACGTGCTGGTCAACGGCACGCTGATCGGGCGGGGCGAGGTGGTGACGGTCGGCGACCGCTTCGGCGTGCGCATGACCGAGCTGGTCAACCCCGACAAGCGCGGCTGACCCACCCGATGCTCTGGTCCTATATCCTGAAGCTGGTCGTCCTGCTGCCGCTGATCTGCGGGCTGATGATCGGGTGCCTGTATCTGTGGCGGCGGCTGGAAAGCCGGATGCCCGGCCGCCCCGCGACGCGGCTGATCCATGTGCGCGAGACGATGATGATCTCGCCCGGCCTGCGGCTGGCGGTGATCGAGTTCGAGGGGCGCAACCTGCTCGTCTCGGTCGGGCGCGGCGGCGTGCAGCTGGTCGACAAGGTCGAGGGCAAGGGCCCCGCGACGCCGGTGACGCCGACGCCGATGGAACCGACGACCCCACGCGGTCGCGACTTCGTGTCGCGCTTCGCGCCGAAGAAGTTCGACCAATGAGCATTTCCGTGACCCGCCGGGGCACCGGCCCCGCGCTGATCCGGGCGCATGGCCGTTCGGCACCGGCCCGCAGCAGCCTGAAGCCGCTATGGATCCTGCTGGCCCTGCTGCTGGCGCTGGTCATCGCGATGCCCGCCTTCGCCCAGGCGGCCCCCGCCGCCGCCCCGGCCGCCGCGCCCGCGCCGGGCGTCGGCGACGCGGTGGACCGCGCGATCGGCCAGCTCGGCGGCGGCAATGGCAGCTCGGGCTCGCTGAGCCTGTCGCTCCAGGTCCTGATCATCATGGGCCTGCTGACGATCCTGCCGGGCATCATCCTGATGATGACCAGCTTCACCCGGATCGTCATCGTCCTCGCCATCCTGCGCCAGGCGCTGGGCCTGCAACAGACCCCGCCCAACCAGGTGCTGATCGGCCTGTCGGTCTTCCTGTCGCTGTTCATCATGGCGCCCACCATCAGCCAGATGAACGCGAACGCGATCCAGCCCTATGCCGAGGGTCGCCTGCCCGGCACCGAGATGATCAAGGCGGCCGGCGCCCCTCTCCATGCCTTCATGGCCAAGCAGACCCGGATCAAGGACGTGACGATGTTCGCGGAAATGGCGAAGTCGGGCCCCTATGCCAGCCCGAACGACATTCCCTATTCGGTGCTGCTGCCCGCCTTCGTCACCTCGGAGCTGAAGACCGCGTTCCAGATCGGCTTCCTGATCTTCCTGCCCTTCATCGTCATCGACCTGGTGGTCGCCACCGTGCTGATGGCGCTGGGCATGATGATGTTGTCGCCGTCGATCATCTCGCTGCCGTTCAAGCTGCTGCTGTTCGTGCTGGTCGATGGATGGGCGCTGACCATGGGCAGTCTGGCCAATAGTTTCGCGACGTGAGGGCGGGGCCTGGGCTTCGACTTCGCTCGGCCTGAACGGCTGTAGGGAAGAGACCCACCCCATATTGCCCCGAATACCAACCTCCGTTCCGCCTGAGCGAAGTCGAAGGCCACGCCCCACCCACCCACATGGGACAAAGACCGCATCATGGACGCCGATTATTTCCTGACGCTGGCCAACCAGACCATGTGGGTGCTGGCGCTCGCCGCCGCGCCGATCCTGTTGCCCGTGCTGGTGTCGGGGCTGGTGATCGGCATGGTGCAGGCCGCGACCTCGATCAACGAGCAGACCCTGTCCTTCGTGCCGAAGCTGATCGTCGTCGCCCTGTCGATCCTGATCTTCGGCGGCCTCATCATGGGCCTGCTGAGCGACTTCACGATCAGCATGTTCGAGCGCATCCCGGATCTCGTAAAGTAACATGCTCGGCTTCGGCCTCTCGATCGAGCCGCAGGCCTGGGCGATCCTGTTCATCATGGTCCGGGTCGGGGCGGCGTTCATCACCGCGCCGGTGTTCGGCGCGGTGTCGATCCCCCTGCCCGTGCGGGTCAGCCTGGCCGGAGCCATCGCCTTTCTGGTCAACATGGCGCACCCGGTGGTGCCGCCGCCCGTCATCTTCGCCCTGCCCACCATCATGTCGGTGACGGCGGAGGCGATCGTCGGGCTGGCGCTGGGCCTGATCCTGCAGGTCGCCTTTTCGGCACCCTTGGTCGCCAGCGAGCTGATCGGCGGATCGATGGGCATCAACTTCGCCGCCACGATCGATCCGCTCAACGGCCGCTCGACCCAGGCGCTGGGCCAGTTCTTCACCGTGATGCTGACCCTGCTCTTCCTGTCGGTCGACGGGCACCTGATCCTGGTCGACACGATCGTGAAGAGCTATGACGCGCTGCCCCCCGGTCAAGCCTGGATGGCCCCGGCTCAGTTCCGCGCGATCGCGCTGTTCGGCGGCTATGCGTTCCTCGCCGGATTGCTACTGGCGCTGCCGGTCGGTTTCCTGCTGCTTTGCCTCAACCTCGTCATGGGGATGATGAGCCGCGCCGCGCCCTCGCTCAACCTCTTCTCGGTGGGCCTGCCCGCCGCGCTGTTCCTCGGCGTCATCGCCATCGCCATCGCCTTCCCCGCCATGGGCGACTATATGCTCGTCATCCTGCGCGAAGGCCTCGCCGCCACCCAGACGCTGGTGCTCGGCTGATGTCGGAGGGCGGCGAAAAGACGGAAGCCCCGACCCAAAAGCGTCGCGACAAAGCGCGCGACGACGGGCAGATCCTGCGCAGCCGCGATCTGGCGGCGGCCCTGGTGATGATGGCGGGTATCGCCTGGCTGATCTTCGCAGGGCCCACCCTGCTCGGCGCATGCAAGGCGGTGATGGCCGCCAGCTTCCAGTTCAGCCACGCCGATGTCGAGGATTTCGAGCCCTTCCGCCCGCTGATGGAGGCGGGATGGAAGCTGGCCCCCTCGCTCGCCTCGCTGTTCGCGGTCACCATCGTCGCGACCATCGCGTCGCAGGCGGGATTGGGCTCGCTCCACTTCAATCCCAAGGCGATCGCGCCCAAGCCGTCCAAGCTCAACCCCGCCTCGGGCCTGAAGCGCATCTTCGGCATGCAGGGCTGGACCGAGCTGGGCAAGTCGCTGCTCAAGGTCGTGCTGCTCGGCGCGATCGGCGCGTATATGTTGTGGAAGTCGTCGCGCACCACCATGGGGCTGGCGCAGACCGACCTGAACACCGCGCTCGGCTCGCTGGGCGGGACCTTCATCTCGGTGCTGCTGGTGATGGGCATGGGGCTGGTGCTGATCGCGGGCTTCGACGTGCCGCTCCAGATCTTCCAGCTCTTCTCCAAGCTCAAAATGACCAAGCAGGAGGTCAAGGACGAACATAAGGAAGCCGAGGGCAATCCCGAGGCCAAGGCGCATATCCGCGCCAAGCAGCGCGAAATGTCGCATCGCGCGGTCCGCGCGGCGGTGCAGGAGGCGCATGTCATCCTGACCAACCCGACCCATTTCGCGGTCGCGCTCCGCTACGAACGGGGCCAAGACGAGGTGCCGGTGGTCGTCGCCAAGGGGCGCGGCGCGACTGCGCTGGCGATCCGCGAGATGGCGGGCGAATATGCCAAGCCCGTGCTGGAATATCCCCAGCTCGCCCGCGCGGTCTATTACACCAGCCGCGAGGGGCAGGAGGTTCGTGCCGACCTGTATCAGGCGATCGCGGTCGTGCTCGCCTTCGTCTTCGGCCTCAACGCCGGCGCGGGCGGCACGGCGCAGCCGCCGGTCGAGGTACCGGTCGACGCCCGCTTCGACGAGAACGGCCAGCCCCAGCCATGACCCGTCAAGCCATGAACCGTTCGTCGCAAATCCCTAAAGAAACCATCGCGATGGTCGTTCACGAAGGCGAACGCGTGCCGGAGTCCCGTCGATGACGACCATTTCCTCGACATCATCGTCATCCGCGGTGACCAGCACCACGGCGACCCAGTCGACCACCGACGCGACCAAATCCGCCGCGCAGGCGCTGTTCACCTCGCTCCAGACCGGTTCGGGCATCGATCTGTCCTCGCTGGTCCCCTCGCTGGTCCAGGCGCAGTTCGCCGCGCGCAACGCCGCGCTGAAGGCGAAGGCCGATACGCTGACCTCTCAGATTTCGGCGACGTCGACGATCATGAGCTCGATCACCGATTTCGCCAGCTCGCTCGCCACGCTCGCCAAGGGCGGGACGCTGTCGACCCAGGCGAGCAGCGGCAATCCGGCAGTGTTCAGCGTGACGACGGCGGCGGGCGCGAAGCTGACCGGGCTGTCCAAGTCGATCACCGTCAACGCGCTCGCCACCCCGCAGATCAGCGTGACGCGCACCAGCTATGACCGGACCGCCTCGATGGGCACCGGCAGCCTGTCGATCCAGGTCGGCTCCAACGCCGCCGTCACGGTCAACTTCGACGACGGCACCAGCCCGACGATCGACGATGTCGCGACCAAGATCAACGCGGCGAAGACCGGCGTCACCGCCTCGGTCATCACCAACGCCGACGGCAAGGCCTATCTGTCCTTCACCGGCACGACGGGCGCGGCGAACAGCTTCACCGTGACCGCCAGCGAGGGGGCGACGGCGGGTCTGTCGCGGCTCAACGTCGGTGGCGGCGCGACGGGCACGCGCGACACCTCCACGGCGGCCAATGCCCAGTTGACGGTCGACGGCGTCACGGTGGAGCGCGCCAGCAACACCGTCAGCGATCTGGTGAGCGGCGTGACGATGACGCTGAACACGGTTTCGACCACCCCGGTTTCGCTGACCGGCACGCGGCCGACCGCCGCGCTGACCTCGGTCGTGTCGGACTTCGTCGCGACCTTCAACGACAAGATCACCGAGCTGAACAAGGAACTGAACCCCCAGACGGGCGACCTGCGCAGCAACCTTGCGGCACGCACGCTGGCCCAGTCACTGGGGCGGTTGACCACGTCGAAGATCGTGCCGGGCGACGCCAGCACATCCGGTCCCAAGACGTTGGCCGATCTGGGCGTCGGCACCAACAAGGACGGGACGCTGAAGGTCGATACCGCCCGGCTGGCGCAGGTGATGGCGCAATATCCGGATGCGGTCGAACAGATGTTCCAGTCGAGCGGCGACAATCTGGTCGGCCTGTCAGCGCAATTGAACAGCATCCAGTTGGCGGCGACCAGCACCCTTTACGGGCTGGGCGCGACCGCACAGCAGTTGAGCAAGGACAAGAGCGCCAATGCTCTGGCCCAGAGCGATCTGGCGGACGATCAGAGCGCGACGCAGGACCGGATGACGGCGCAGTTCTCCGCGATGAACGCGCGCGTCTCCAGCTACAAATCGGTGCAGAATTTCATGGACCAGCAGGTCAAGATGTGGACGAAGAGCGACTGATATGGCCTATGCAACCGGACTCCTGGCCGATCCCGCCGCGACCTATCGCCAGATCGACGTCGTCGGGCGCACCGCGATGGCGGACGGCCCCGCTCTCGTCCAGCTTCTCTACGAGGAACTCATCTCCGCGCTCCGCTCGGCGGCCTGGGCGACCGAACATGGCCAGCTCGCGCGCAAGAGCGAGCGGGTGACCCGCGCCACCGCCATCCTGTTCGCGCTGGAGGCGGGGCTCGATTTCGAGAATGGCCGCGACATGTCGATCACCTTCGCCAAACTCTATGCGGGCGCGCGGCGGCAGATCGTCGACGGCTCGCTCGACCAGAATCCGCAGGTGTTCCGCGACGTGGCGACAAACATCGCCGATATCGCCGAGGCGTGGGAAACAGTGCGCCAGATGAACAAGAAGAATTAAGGGGGCGTAAGGGGGCCGCTCCTCACCCTCCGTTCAGCCTGAGCGAAGTCGAAGGCCAAGGGAATTCCTCCGCCAAGCCGCCAGCGCGGAACGTGCGCTTCCACTTCGCTCAGACTGAACGGAGCGGAGAACGCGGTATGACCGTCACCGCCGGAACCAGTGCCGCTGCACGAAATAGATGACGATCCCCGCCGCGATCACCGTGCACGCCCCCAATATCGCATCGAACGCCCAGGGCTCCTCGGCATAGGGCAGGTTCTTGACGTTCATCCCGTACAGCCCGGTGATGAAGGTCAGCGGCAGGAACACCATCGCCACGATCGAGATGACCAGCGCGCGATTGTCGATCTGCTCGGCGCGCATGTCGGTCAGCGTCTCATGGATCAGCGCCGAGCGTTCGCGGATCGACTCCAGTTCCTCGGCCATGCGCGCGGCGCGGTCGGCGGCGGCGGACAGATGCAACCGGTCGTCATCGGCCAGCCAGTCGCCGGGCAGGGCCGCCAGCTTCTCCAGCGCCGCCCGCTGCGGGTTGAGGAAGCGACGATAGCCGATCGCGGCGACCCGCACCCGGCTGACCGTGCGGCGTAGCTGGAAGACGCGGTGTTCGTCCAACTGCTCCTCGCAACTGTCGAGTTCGTCGCCCAGCCCCGCGACATCGGGGTCCAGGTCGCTGGTGATCGCGGTGGCAAAGGCGGTGATCAGGTCGCCCGGATCGGCGATGGCGCCCCCCTCCACCTCTTTGCGCACCGCATCCACCGCCAGCAGCGGGCGGCGCGTCACCGAATAGACCTTGCCCTTCACCGCCCAGATGCGGACCGAGGCGAGCATGTCCGACCCGTCGAGCGGCTCGCTGCTCCGCCCGCGCAGGTTGAGGAACGCCCCCTCGCCCACCGCCTCGCAGCGCGGGCGCGTCTCGGTCGCGGTCAGCGCGTCGACGACATAATCTTCCAGATGCGCCGCATCGCGCAGCCAGCGTTGGGCGACCGCGTCATTGGTCTCCAGATGCACCCAGACTAGCCGGGCCTTCGCCTCCACCGCTTCGCGGATCGGGATGGCGTCGGCCTTGCCGCCATCGATGCGATAGGCAAAGCCCGTCATGCGGCGGTCTCCATGGTGAGATCGACGATCTGCCCCTCGCCCGGCTCCGCAGGCAGCGTCTCGCTTTCGGTCCGCACCGCATCGGCGCGCGCGCGGTCCAGGATGGCGGACGGCACGTCGCGGCGATGATAGACCCGGTCGGCAGCCGCGAGCGCACGCGCCTGGCGCAGGGTGAGGTCGTCGGGATCGGGAGAGGTGAGGACGAACGCCGCGACCGTCGCCGCCGGTCGCTCGACGCCCGCCAGCCATGCGGCGACATCGGTTTCGCCCGCCAGTGGATCGAGCGCCCCACCCGGCGACAGCGCCGCCCCGATCGCACGCCGCCGCTCCGCCCCGTCCGGGAAGCGCACGCGCAAGGCCGCGCGGGCGGCGTAAAGCCCCTCGGCCAATTTCCCCAGTCCGGCGGGCAGCAGCGTCTCCAGCCGCTGGCGAAGCGCCGCCGCCAGCCCCGCCGACACCCCACCGGTGCCGACGGCCACGATCACCGGCCCGCGCTCGACGATGGCGGGCAGGGTGAAGTCGCACGCCGCCGGACGGTCGACGGCGTTGACCAGCACGCCACGCGCCTTCAGCCGGGCGATGGCTGCTTGCGCTTCTTCCTCATCCTCGATCGCGACGATGGCGAGGGCGGCTTGGGCCTCTTCACCGACGACCAGCGCACCGGCGCGGTCGAGCAGCCGCCGCTTCGCATCGGCGGGTTCGCCCTCTCCCAACAGGATGACCGGGCGGCCGCCCAACCGGACGAATAGGGGCAGACTGCCTAGGCTCACCGCCCACTTCCTCCCCTGTAAGGGGAGGGGGACCAGCGAAGCTGGTGGAGGGGTGTCGCCGCTGGAGAGGGAACACGCCCTACCGACTGGCGACACCCCTCCGTCAGGCCTGCGGCCTGCCACCTCCCCTTCCAGGGGAGGAAGGCCGCAGGCATTGGCCTCACTTCTTCAGCCACTCCGGCACGCGCTCGGCGGCGATGATCGTCTCGGCGGCGATGCGGTCGGCGACGACGGCATAGCGGTCACCCTCGACCATCACCTCGGGCACCAGCGGGCGGCTGTTATAGGTCGACGCCATGGTCGCGCCATAAGCCCCCGCCGTGCGGAACACGGCCAGATCGCCCGACTTCACCGCGTCGATCTCGCGATTCATCGCGAAGGTGTCGCCCGTCTCGCACACCGGCCCCGCGATGTTCGCCATCATTCGCTCGCCGGTCGGCTTCACCGCCACGAAGTCGTGATACGCATCGTAGAGCGCAGGGCGCGCAAGGTCGTTCATCGCCGCATCGACGATAACGTAGGGGTTGGCGACACCCGGCTTCACCCAGACCACTTCGGTCGCCAGCACACCCGCATTGCCAGCGATCACCCGACCGGGCTCGAACATCAGCTCGACGTCCCAGTCCTTGGTCACGCGCGCCACCATCTCGCCATAAGCGGCGGGGGCGGGCATGACGTCGCCGGGCTTGTAGGGGACGCCCAGGCCACCGCCCAAGTCGACGCGGGTAATGCGATGCCCCGCCCCGCGCAGCTCGGCGACCAGCTCGCCGACGCGCTTGTACGCGGCCTCCAGCGGCGCGAGGTCGCCCAGCTGACTGCCGATGTGGCAGGCGACGCCCTTCAGGTCGATGCCGGGCAGCCCCGCCAGACGGTCGAACATGCCCAGCGCCTGGTCAATGGGCACGCCGAACTTGTTCTCCTTGCGGCCGGTCGAGATCTTGGCATGGGTGCCCGCATCGACGTCCGGGTTCACCCGCAGCGTGGCGGGGGCAATGAGGCCACGCTCATGCGCCAGCTCGGCCAGGACCGCGCCCTCTTCCTCCAGTTCCAGGTTGAACTGGCCGATCCCGGCTTCCAGCGCGGCGACCAGCTCGGCGCGGGTCTTGCCAACGCCGGAGAAGACGATGTCCTCCGCCTTCATCCCCGCTGCCAGCGCACGATGCATCTCACCGACCGAGACGACGTCGGCACCGTAGCCTTCGTCGGCCAGCACACGCAGCACGGCGAGGTTCGGGTTCGCCTTGATCGCATAGGCCAGGTGCACGCGCGGCAGGGCGCTCAGCCCCTCGCGGAACACCTGCGCATGGCGGCGGAAGGTGGAGGCGGAATAGATATAGACCGGCGTACCGACTTCGGCGGCGATCCGGGATACCGGCACGTCCTCCACATGGAGTTCGCCGTTCGAGAAGTGAAAATGGTCCATCAGCGGGGGGGCAAATCGAATTCGTCCGAACGCCGGTCCTGCGACTGGGTCATCAGTTCGTCGGAGCGTTGCGGGCGTTGTTGGGGGGTGGCCGTCAGCAATTGCTGCGGCGTCGGAGTCGCGGTGGCGCCGCGCGGGGCGACGGGCAGGTTCTCGCCCTTGGCCGGTTGCAGCCGGTTGGCGGCGCCACAGCCGGTCAGACCGAGCGCGACCAGCAAGACGAGCGCGGGCTTCATGCGCGCAGGCCCCGTGCAGTCGCGATGGCGGCGCGGACATTGGCGGGCGCGGTGCCGCCGAAGCTGACCCGGCTGGCGACCGAGGCGTCAACCGACAGCACGTCATAAATGCTGTCGTCGATCCGCGCGTCGATGTCCTTGAGGTCGTCGATCGACAACTGGTGCAGCATCACGCCCTTCTCCTCGGCGAGTTTCACGGCGCGTCCGGTGATGTGATGCGCCTCGCGGAAGGGGATGCCGCCGACGCGGACCAGCCAGTCGGCCAGATCGGTCGCGGTCGAGAAACCCGCCTCCGCCACGGCGCGCATCCGCTCCGTGCGGAAGGTCGCGCTCTGGATCATGCCGGTCATCGCCGCGATCGACAGGGCGAGCAGGTCGTGCGCCTCGAACACCGGCGGCTTGTCGTCCTGCATGTCCTTGGAATAGGCGAGCGGCAGGCCCTTCATCGTGACCATCAGGCTGGTCATGCAGCCCATGATCCGCCCCGCATGGCCG
>Ga0308171_1000755_pt1 | contig 56859 bp, 50 predicted proteins | sample PhyGR1_FD_202135 | JGI IMG/M metagenome (GOLD analysis project Ga0308171, IMG submission 202135) | Phyllosphere microbial communities from UC Gill Tract Community Farm, Albany, California, United States - DLSLSG.R1 | ecosystem: Host-associated > Plants > Phyllosphere > Unclassified | place: USA... | reverse complement strand
CCAGCACCGCGCCGAAGCGCTCGCGCCCTGGCTCGAGCACTACAACTACGCTCGAGCACACACCGCCTGCGGCGGCCGCCCCCCGATCAGCCGGGTGTCACCAACCTCATGACCGGGTACAGCTAGCCCTGTGGCCGCGGAATACCGCGCGGCTAGCATGGGTTTCATCCGACGGAATCAACGAGAGGAAGGCGCAATCGTGCGTCACGTCATCATCATCGGGTCGGGCCCTGCCGGCTACACGGCCGCCATCTACGCCGCCCGAGCCAACCTCGAGCCCCTCGTCGTCGCGAGCTCCGTCGAAGCCGGCGGCGACCTCATGAACACCACCGAGGTCGAGAACTTCCCCGGGTTCCCCGAGGGCATCCAGGGCCCCGACCTGATGGCCAAGATGCAGGCCCAGGCCGAGCGGTTCGGAGCCGAGGTGCTCTACGACGACGTCGTGTCGCTCGAGCTCGACGGCCCCGTCAAGAAGGTCACCCTGGGCAGCGGCAAGGTCGAGGAGGCCGTGTCGGTCATCTACGCGACCGGTTCCGCCTACCGCAAGCTGGGTCTCGAGGGCGAGGATCGCTTGTCGGGTCGCGGGGTGTCGTGGTGCGCGACGTGCGACGGCTTCTTCTTCCGCGACCGCACCATCGCCGTCGTCGGCGGCGGCGACTCGGCGATGGAAGAGGCGAACTTCCTGACGAAGTTCGCGTCGAAGGTCTACATCATCCACCGCAAAGACACGCTGCGCGCGTCGAAGATCATGCAGGAGCGCGCTTTCGCGAACCCGAAGATCGAGTTCATCTGGAACAGTGCGGTCGACGAGATCCTCGGAGACGAGGCGGTCAGCGCCGTTCGGCTGCGCTCGACCGTGGACGACTCCACGCGTGAGCTCCCGCTCGACGGACTCTTCGTCGCGATCGGCAACGACCCTCGCACCCACCTCGTGCACGACAAGCTGCAGCTGACCGACCAGGGCACCATCTGGGTCGACGGTCGTTCGTCGCGCACGTCGGTCGAGGGTGTCTTCGCCGCCGGCGACGTGATCGACCCGACCTACCGCCAGGCCATCACCGCCGCGGGGAGCGGTACGGTCGCTGCGCTCGACGTGGAGCATTTCCTCGCCGCCCGCGGCGAGGCCGGCGAGCCCGCCGTCGCGGACAGCCTCATCGAGGGCCTTCCCGACGCAGCGGTGGTCTGAGGAACAAACCAACGCCCCCGGGCGTTATCACGAGCTGACGCTCTCACTAAGGAGAAGACCAAATGACCGCCAAGGCGACGACCTCCGCGACCTTCGAGCAGGACGTCCTGCAGGCCGACGGACCGGTTCTCGTGGACTTCTGGGCCGAGTGGTGTGGACCGTGTCGTATGGTCGCCCCCGTGCTCGACGAGATCCAGTCCGAGAACGCGGACAAGATCACCGTCCTCAAGCTCAACGTCGACGAGAACCCCGACCTCGCGATGAAGTACCAGATCACCTCGATCCCCGCGATGAAGGTGTTCCAGGGCGGTGAGGTCAAGACGACAATCATCGGCGCCAAGCCGAAGTACGCCCTCGAGCAGGACCTCGCGCCGTTCATCGGCTGAGACCCCGCCACGATCGAATCCCCGACGCTCCGGCGTCGGGGATTCGATCGTGGACGGGGGTGACGGTGCTCCGGATGCCACACCTTGGGGCTGTGAGCGGCCTCAGGAGGCGTCGAGGCGGACGCTCGCGTCCCAGCGTCGGTGCGGCTCCTCGTCGCCCAGGATGCGCCACACGGCGCGTGTGAGCGGCGGGTAGTCGAGTGCGATCTGCCGCAGTACCCGGTAGTTGCGGGCCCGATTCGGGCGCTGCCCACCGTTCTCCGCGATGTTGTCGGCACGGAGGGTCAGCACGACGAGTTCGTCGACGCTGGGGAGGTCTTCCATGAAGTCCCACGGGTCTTCGCCGCCGCGCAGGCGCTCGTGGATGAGTACCGCCAGCTCATCGGATGCCTCAGCCCGCAGCAGCTCCAGACTGGCCCGCCGGTGCGGGTTCTGTTCGTTCGCGGTCACCTATCCAGGGTACGCGGAGCTGGCGCGGGCGGGGCCCGTCGGTCAGCCGGTGTAGCTCTCTTCGCCGAGGGCGGAAAGGATGCGGTTGAGGTCTTGAATGCTGGCGAAATCTATGCTGATCTGGCCTTTTTTCGCGTTCAGTGAGACTCTCACCTTGGTGTCGAGCCGGTCTCCGAGGCGCTCGGCGACGTCGTCGAGGCCCGACCGCCGCGACCCGGCCTTCGGCTTCTGGCGGGCCGGGGCCACCCCGGGCATCTTCGCGGCCGCCTCAGCCGCTCGGACGGAGAGGTCCTCGTTGACGATCTTGTCCGCGAGCTTCTGCATCTCGCGCGGATCGTCGAGCGAGAGGATCGCGCGCGCGTGACCGGCGCTCAGCACTCCCGCGGCCACCCGTTGCTGCACGGGCACCGGCAGCTTGAGCAGACGGATGGTGTTGCTGATCTGCGGTCGCGATCGCCCGATCCGCGTCGCAAGCTCCTCCTGCGTGATCCCGAAGTCTTCCAGCAGCTGCTGGTAGGCCGACGCCTCTTCCAGGGGGTTCAGCTGGGAGCGGTGGAGGTTCTCGAGCAGGGCGTCGCGCAGCAGGTACTCGTCATCCGTCTCGCGCACGACCGCGGGAATGGAGTCCAGTCCGGCTTCCCGGGAGGCGCGGGTACGGCGCTCACCCATGATGAGCTCGTACGTGCCGTCACCCTTGTCACGGACGACCACCGGCTGGAGCACACCGAACTCCCGCACGGAGTGGACCAGCTCGGCGAGGTCCTCGGGGTCGAAGTGCGTCCGCGGCTGGCGAGGATTCGGGACGATCGCCTTCGGATCGACGTGGATGAGACGAGCGCCGGGAACCGAGACGAGATCGTCCGCCGGTGTGGCGGCATCCGCTTCCTTCGTCATGGACGGGCCAGCGCCACCCTTGGTCGACGCGCCGGGGAAGAAGACGTCGACGGGTCGCGTCTCCGATGCCTCCGCCGTCGGGATGAGGGCGCCGATACCGCGCCCGAGTCCGGTCCTCTTCGCCATCAGGAGCCCTTCGTCGTGGTGTCGCGGTTGACGATCTCGACCGCGGCTTCGCGGTAGGCGATGGCGCCCGCTGACTGGCCATCGTACGCGATCACTGTCTGCCCGAAGCTCGGCGCCTCCGAGACGCGCACGGAGCGAGGGATGACCGTATTGAGCACTTCGTCGGTGAAGTGCGACCGTACCTCCTCGGCGACCTGCTGAGCGAGACGGGTGCGTCCGTCGTACATCGTCAGGAGGATCGTCGAGACGTGGAGGGTAGGGTTCAGGTGCTTCTGGATCATCTGCACGCTGCCCAGCAGTTGACTCAAGCCCTCCAAGGCGTAGTACTCGCACTGGATGGGGATGAGCACCTCGTCCGCAGCGGTGAATGCGTTGATCGTCAGCAGCCCCAGCGACGGCGGGCAGTCGATGATGACGAAGTCGAGGTGGTTGCCCTCGATCGCCAGATACTCACGAAGTGCTCCACGGAGTCGGTGCTCTCGCGCCACCTGTGAGACGAGCTCGATCTCGGCGCCCGCGAGGTGAATCGTGCTGGGCGCGCAGAGCAGATCGGGGGACTCGGGGCTGGTCTGGATGATGTCGGCGAGAGGAACCTCATTGATGAGGACGTCGTAGATGCTGGCCGTCTCGGCGTTGTGCGCCACGCCGAGCGCGGTCGACGCGTTGCCCTGCGGGTCGAGGTCGACCACCAGCACACGAGCTCCCACGGAGGCCAGCGCGGCGGCGACGTTGACGGCGGTGGTCGTCTTCCCCACGCCGCCCTTCTGGTTCGACACAGTGAAAACCCGCGTGCGCCCCGAAAGCTCGACCTTCGCAGCCTCCAGCGCACGGCGTCGCGCGGAGAGATCTGCAATTTCGCGAGCAATGGGGGAGTCGTCGAGCGAAAAGGACGATGGCGTCTCGCCGGATTGTTTCACGTGAAACGTTCTCCCTTGCCGTCGCCGAACTCGCCCAGTCTACCCGCGCGCTGATCACGATGACGGACGAGGCAGGGGATCTCACGGCTTCCGTGAGGTCGAACGGCCGGCACGGGCGAGGGTTGAGACCGGGCCGCATGCGAGCGCAGTGGTCTCCCGTTGGTGGTCCCCGTGGCCAGGGGAGGGTTGTAGCGGTCGTGTGTGAGCGGTGGTTCACGCACTTAAGGGCGCCCGTCCTCGCGAGTCCCCACGATGCTGCCGATCCTCGCCGCTTTCCTTCGTGTTCACCCGTGCGCGTTGCGGTGGATTCACCCCGGCCCGGTTGCGGCGGATCGGTTTCAGCGTCGGCCGATCTGCTGGCGATGCACCCGTGCCGGGCGGCGTTTCCGAACGGCATATGGCCGTCGAGCAGGGGAGGGGCGTCGGCTAGGCGGACCCGGTCCAGCGTCTTCCCCGTCTTCATACTTCACATGCCCGCGTGACCTGCTGACAGGGCGACCCACCTCACTAACGCAGGTGAAGTGACCACTTTCGAGTCACTCCGGGTTGGCTGGTCGAGGGCCCGCGCGCTCGGCGAGACAAGAGAGTATGCGACACCACCCACCCGTTCATCAGGCGGTGTTTCACGTGAAACATCAGCATCACGACAGGCGGATCCTCGTGTGCCATCCGGATTCGCCACACCGACGGGATAAGGCCGCTGACATTGGGATCTCCGTTCGGGGAAAGGGGTCTGAGCGTTCGCCGCAGATACGCGTCTGTGGGTGAGGCAGCTCGTCCGACCGAGGGCGCGGAAGAACAGGATCCTGGTCACGGGCCCGCGGCTCAGCTTTCTCGACCATCCTCCGTGTACCCCCGGCGCGCACGAGAGGAGCTGCTTCTCGTGAAGCAGGACCCGGGGTGCCCGTCGGCGTCGTCGCACTCCCTTCGCTTGGGGCCATAGCTCGCGCCACTGAGGTCCTCGGCTGCTCGTGACCGTCATCCGGCCGATCTTGTCGAGAGTCCGGCTGTTTCGCGTCACGGCGCTGGGGCGCCAGGCATGACGACGGTCGACGTGCGCGCGTGTCGACTGACGCGCGCCCGCCGGGTTTGTCCCACCGCCCCCTGCGCGACGAACATTGCCCACGTCACCCCGATATCACCCGGTCATCTGCTCCGGTGTCGTCGCGCAGCGTCAAACCACCGGATAGCTGGCCGCGGTGCGGAGATGTCCCCCGTGGGCAGTTCACAGCCATCACCGTTCACGTTGCGCGCGCGTCGCATATGTTTCACGTGAAACCCTCGTACGCCTCATGTGTCCGGTCTTCGAGGCCCGCGCGATCATCACGAGTTGGACGCGTCTTCGTTCACGGAGATCGGGCCCCCGAGCGCGACCTCACGGAGGACTGCCACAGGGGTTCAAGTTCTCCGCCATCTGCTCGAGTATCGGAGCCCAGCGTCCACTCTCCCCACTGCCGAGCACAGCGAATGCTGCGCGCCGTCGTTGATTTCCACGCGCGCGGCCACCCTGGGCGGCGCAGCAGAGAGCAGGCCGCAGTCAGACTCTGGGGGCGGGAGGCCGACACAAGCGGGGGAGCACGCACGTCACGTCAACGGGACATCTCCGGCAGGGGAAGAACACCGTCCTGAACGCGCTAGCGTCCTCCCCCCCCCATGCCCTACGGACAGTCGGCGCACCGCCACTCGGAGGCGGGGACCACCGCCTCTGCACCACCCAGACCGCAGGCGACCCTCGTGGCACGCTGCCGGCTGGCCCCTGCTTCACCCCGGAGTACAGCGCCCCATCGAACCACCCTGGAGAGCGTCGCTAACTAAGGTCGCAAGGGGTTTGTGACCCATTCCCGCAACACACAAGGAAGACCCCGCGAGACCCACACGAGCCAGTCCTGCCCCCCATCCCCTGAACGGCCTCACCCAGCTGGCCACGCAACCCACGGACGAGCCTCTCCCATGCCATGAGGCGCCTTCCCGCCGTGCAGCACGGGGCGATCGCGCCCCGCCGTGACCCGTGAATACCGCCCCACCACGTACAGGGTGTGCACGCCCCTCCTAGAGCCCGGAGCCGGATCCCCGCAAAGCCCAGATGGGCCCACCCGGGTTGCTGCGCGCCGCGTCGATGACGCCTGTCCCGCCGCAAGGCGGCGGATATACCCGCAACGTGGCGCACGGAATGACCCGGCGGCTTCCGGAGACGTCAACGACGCACCCCGGCGATCACATGACACGAATCGTCCTGACGGCCGCACACGCGTCGCGAGATTAGCTCACCGGAGTCTGCCCGCACGGCGAGGACGAGGCCTGCAGGACAAGCGCAGGAAAGCCGCCCCCACCGGTACGGCATGAGTCCGGGCAACCAGAGCACCTCGACCAGGCAGGCTTGGAATGCCCACTGTCGCGCTCGCTGGCACGGCCTGACCCAAGGTTGCCCAGGAGACACCAGGAGACTCCCGGGGAATGCTGACCGGGTGCGGGGGAGTGGGTCCTTGCCCCGGCTCGCCACGGAGCATCCACCACGCCGCCCTGTGTCGTTGCCGCAGCGAACAGTCGACGCCCCCACCCATGGCCGATTGGCGACGCGAGCTCGCGATCGGCGATCCACGAGATGTTTCACGTGAAACACCACGTTCGCCGGGGTCCGCCACACTCGCGGCTGCCTGACGTGTGATTTCTCGCTGTGGCGGCACCTCCCGCTCCATCACGCGACGACTCGCGCCCCACCAAGGGTGGTCAAGCTCAGCTCCATCGGGGTAGCGCGACATTCCCACGGTTGACGAACGGGGCACGTGGGACGCGGCTCGCTACCAATGGGACGCGCCCACTATGGCGCCAGCGCGTCCTGATTGTCACATCCAGGCCCGGCCCCGTCCGACTCGCCGCCACTGACCCCACCGCGGACGCGAAACACACCCTGCTGATAGGCGAGATGAAGCGGTCCGAGAGTTGTCGCGCGCGAGGTCGATCAGACCTCAATGCGCGTTCTCCGCCTGCCGGAAAGCACGGACGGACGGCATGCTGCGACCATCGGCTCTTCGCACGTGTCGCCGCGTGAGCGCGGTGACACTCGTATCTCCCCGCTCACCGAGTCGTTTCCCCAATGGGGACTCGACCGCGTCACGGGGCCGAGCCTATGTATCAGCCAGGCAGGCACCGGATGCGCGGCACCATCGCAAGGCGACCCGATCCTCGCGGGGCGTGGCGGACGAGCAGCCTGAGGACGAGACGACGGTGCCCGCCAGGGACCGTCCCGCGCGACGTTTCACGTGAAACCGCCGTTCATCATGCGCGCATCGCGAAACGGAGACGGCAAACGTCGTGCGACGCGGCCAGTCCGCCCCAGTTGCCGACAAGGCCGAGCAGTGTGCCACGGAACCACTCACGCTCTGTTCCGTTCAGGGAGTAGTGCTCGTGCGCCCACAAGGCATACCGCCAGTACAAACCGAGATCGTCGCGTGCCACGTCTCATATGAAACAGCGGCGCAGCCTACGGATCATGCTGCTGCCGGCGTTCCGCATCGGGCAACGCGGCCAGCCACGACGACGTCTCGCTTCCTCGCTCGGACTGCCCCGCGGCCACCGCCGACCTGTCGGTACACATGGCCTGCCTCACGCTCCCGCACCGCCGCTCCCTTCCACCTGGGCACTCACGGCGTGCGGTGATCCCTATGCCCGCGCTTCTCATGCCCCGCCCGTTAACCTTCCGGGGTAGACCAACCGGGGCTGCGTACCCACAACCAACGCCCCACCGACACCAGCGCCCGCGCGGTGGGGCGAAACCACCTCGCCCAGGACGAGGTGTTCACGCGAGCAGCCACCAGCCGCGCCCAGCGTGTCGCGCACAGTCGATCACGCAAGAGCCTCGTTCCGCGCCCACCGCACCGTTTCACGTGAAACACGGCGAGACGACCTTCTCCCCGTCTCCGGATGACCGAACGATGACCCACCAGCTGCCGGGGAGGCTGCACACCACGACGAGGCAAAACCCAACTGGAAGACCGACGAAGAGCGACAGGCACCCGAAACCGCCTGTCTCATCACGATCCCACGAACATCCCCGATCATCATGGTGTTCGCCGCCGCACCCTGTCCCCACGTGCGGGGGAGAGGGCAACCCTCGCCGCGGGAGGGCGCCGTTGTCGCGCAGTTCGACGACAGACATCCGGCGCCGCGCACGGAATCTCGACCCAACCCCGGAGTCGACCACAGCTTCGCGCCCAGAACCACGCCCGCGGGTGCAGCGAGGCTCTCAGGCTGACCCGTGCGCCAGGAGGCCGCGCATCCACACGCCGCGCACACCGGCCACCCCACGACGTACGCGCTCGCATCCAAGAGCGGCAGAACTCGCTCACAGCGACCGCCGGTGGCGCCACACCAACAGCGTGCAGCGGCCACCGCTGTCGGCGCCCGAGCGATCGCGAGAGCTGCGCGGCATCCGGTGAGTGCTTCACCGCACCCCCCAGACATCGAGAGCGCACGCGCCGACAGCCGCAGACCCCAGCCGCCAGCCATTACCCCCGCAAGACCCACCCGGGTCGACCATCGGCCGCGAACTCCAACGGGCGGCGAGAGCACGAGCAGGGACGAGGAGAGACAGCTCGACAGCGCGTCAGACGGGCCGAGAAGACGGGGCGCATGCACACATGCTATTTCGCGACGGTCGCTACGAAGACCCGCGTCGGCTCCGCAATCCGGCCTTCACCGACGACCTCGACCCGCACATCTGAGAGACCGTACTTGCGAATCTGCTTCGCAGCGGCGTCGATCTCAGCGCCTACGTTGGCGCCCTTCAAGAGGACGAGTCGTCCGCCCGGCTTGACGAGCGGGGCGGTGAACGAAAGGAGAGTGCGGAGAGCACTCACGGCCCGCGCCGTGACGACGTCGAATGAGCGGCCCGCCGCCCACTCCTCGCCCCGCATCCTCTCCACCGTCACGTTGGTGAGTCCCAGCGCCTCCGCCTGCTCACTCAGCCACACCGTCCGGCGCTCCATCGGCTCGATGAGGGTCCACTCCACGTCCGGACGGGCGATCGCCAGCACGATGCCGGGGAGCCCAGCGCCGGAGCCGATGTCTGCCGCGCGACCCTCGAAGAACGGAGCGGCGACAGCGCTGTTGAGGATGTGACGCGTCCACAGGCGTGGAAGCTCGAGGGGACCGATCAGCCCGCGTTCTTCACCGTGCTCCGCGAGAGCCCGTGTGAAGCGCCGAGCGAGCTCAAGGCGGTCACCGAAGATCTCTGCCGCGACAGCCGGCTCCGGCTCGACGCTGGTCGGCATCGCGCGGCCTCAGCTTCGACGCAGAACGGTGTGCCGGTCCGCGCCCTCGCCGAACGACTCCGACACATAGCCGCGGTCCGCGGCGATGTCGTGCACGAGCTTGCGCTCGTAGCTCGACATCGCGGGCAGAGATGCCTGCGACGCACCCTCATCGAGACGCTGGATCGCGCGGTCGACGAGATTTTCGAGCTGGCGCTGGCGCGCGTCGCGCGATCCTCCCACGTCGAGAATCAGACGGGAGAATCGGCCCGTGGCGTTCTGCACAGCGAGACGAGTGAGCTCCTGCAGAGCCTGCACCGTATCGGAGTGCGACAGCGATGCAAGTGCGCGGGGGTCGTCGGCCTCGACCGATACGTAGGCACGGCCAGCGCGCACATCGAGGGCGAGGTCACCGTCGATATCGGCGATGTCCAGCAGCCCCTCGAGGAAGTCGGCGGCGATATCGCCCTCCTGCTCGAACTGCTCTTCGGTGGCGGCGTTCTGGTCGATCGAGGTCTGCTCGGACGTCGTCATCATGATCTCCGGGTCGTCAGGAAGAGGATTCGGAACCGGCCGGGCCGGATGCCGGACGGGCGGGAGAACTTCCGCCCTTGCCGGCCTGCTGCTTCTTCGCGCGCTGCTTGCTCACCGGCTGCTGTCGCTTGGGCTGCGCAGCGCGGGCGCGCTCGGTCTCTTCCAGGAGGCGCTGCTGCTCCGCGCGGTACTTCTCGATGGGCACGACCTTGCCGTTCGCATCGATCGCCTTGCCCTTGCGAGCCAGACGCTCCTCGCGTGCCTTCGCGGCATCCGAGCCCGGAGTGGGCATCTCGCGGATCACGATGAACTGCTGCACCATCGTCCACAGGTTGCTGACGAACCAGTAGATGACGACACCGAGCGGGAAGAAGACGCCCGAGAAGATGAAGGCGAGCGGAAGGATGTACAGCATCACCTTCTGCATCTGGTACGCCTGGCCGGTCTTGGCCTCGGGCGAGAGGTTCTTCGAGATGATCTGAAGCTGGGTGAAGAACTGCGACGCGATCATGAGAACGACCAGCGTCAACAGGATGGCCACGGTCACCTGACCGTCGGACTGTCCCCATGCCGTCACGAGATTGACGTGCATGGATGCCACGTCGAACAGGCGCGCGTCGTAGAACTCGCGCGTCAGCTCGGGGGTCAGCAAGCCGACACCGCCCTGGTTGCTGTTCGCGTGCTTCGAGACGTCGTTCAGCACGCTGAACAGTGCGAAGAAGATCGGCATCTGCACGAGCAGGGGCAGGCAGCTCGACACCGGCGTCGTGCCGTGCTTCTTGTACAGCGCCATCGTCTCGCGGCTCATCGCCTCACGAGACAGCTGGTCGCGCTTGCCCTTGTACTTCTCCTGCACCTTGCGGAGCTCGGGAGCGATCTCCATCATCTTGCGCTGGCTCTTGATCTGCTTCACGAAGAGCGGGATCAGCGCGGCACGGACGATGAGGACGAGGCCAACGATCGACAGCACCCAGGTGATGCCGGCCGCCGGCGCCATGCCGAGTGCGGTGAAGAGCGAGTGCCACCCCACCAGCACGAGTTCGACCGCCCATTTGAGCGGCCAGAGGATGGTCCCAATGAGATCGAATGGCACGATCAGTCCTTCCGGGAGGGCACGACGAAACCGTGCGGTGTGAGCTCATGGCGGAAAGCGCGGTGCGGACGGACGTCGTCGATGCCGCCCTGCGCCCAGGGATGACAGCGTGCGAGACGGGCCGCGGTCATCGCGACACCCTTGACGAGTCCGTGCTGCTGCACGGCGCCTACCGAGTAGGCGGAACAGGAGGGGTAGTACTTGCAGACGTCGCCATAGACGTGCGAGATCGTCGCGCGATACGCGTGCAACAGGGCCAGTCCTGCGTTCCGGGGGAGAAGCGGGACGGATGCCGCCATCGCCGGCCACTCGAAGTGACCGCTGCCGGTGGCGGACGTGGGGAGAGTCGACGAACTCATGCGGCGGCCTTCTTCTGAAGGCAACGGAGCACGTCGGACCGGAGCGCGGAATACTCCGCCGTCGCCGCGGAGGGGAGTGCGCGAATGACGACGGAGGCGCCCCCGCGAACAGACGGGAGCGCCTCCGCGCACACCGCCTTGAGACGACGGCGGACGGTGTTGCGGATGACCGCGGAACCGACCTGCTTGCTCACGATGAAGCCGAAACGCACCGGGCCGTCTTCGCCGGTGCCGCCGACGTAGGTCACGGCGTGCGTTCCGGCGCAACGAGATCCCCGGCGGACAGTGGCTTTATAGTCCGATCCGCGGGTGAGTCGGTTCGGCTTCGCGAGCACCGGGTCGATCAGGCCGAGAGTTCGGTGCGGCCCTTGGCACGACGTGCCGCGAGGATGCCGCGACCGGCACGGGTACGCATGCGGGCACGGAAGCCGTGCTTCTTGGCGCGACGACGGTTGTTGGGCTGAAAGGTGCGCTTGCTCATGGGTCACTCCGGAGGTGGTGTCGCCCGATGCTCTTCTGCCGGGGACGTGGGGTCGGGACTGCCGTATAGGCATAAGTCAACCGACTAAGGCTACGTCGAGTGCGCCGTTAACTCAAACCGAGAAACCGACCGCCCATTATCCCCAGCGGTTGTCCACAGGCATGGCAAAGACACGCGACAGCGTTCTACAGTGGATTTTGCTCCGGATGAGCCGCGAACTAGCGTGGCCCCGGAAGTTATCCACAGGTTCGACACGACTCCGTCGGTCTGCCCGCGCGCCGAGATCCCGGAGGGGACATGTCATTGCACGAAGTACCGGATGTTCCCGTCTGGTCCGCCGTGCTCGACCAACTGCTCACCGACGATCGTGTCACACCGCAGCTGCACGGGTTCCTCAACCTGGCCGTCCCGCAGGGCGTCATGGGCGGAACGCTCTACCTCGACGTGCCCAACGACCTGACTGCGGCGCAGATGAACAAGCGCATGCGGGCCCCGATCCTCGAAGCACTCGCGCAGGTCCAGGGCAGCGATCCCGAAGTGAATGCGTTCCGTGTCGTGGTGAACCCCGACCTCATCGACTCCCCGCCCGCGTCGACGACCGACCAGCGCACCCCGCCCCCCGCGCCCAGCCACTCGCTGATCCCCGAGCAGGCGCCGGAACCGATCGTCCCGGCCTCGCGCAGCGACACACGGCTCAACCCGAAGTACACGTTCGACAATTTCGTCATCGGCCAGTCCAATCGCTTCGCCCACGCGGCAGCGGTCGCGGTCGCCGAAGCGCCGGCGAAGGCGTACAACCCCCTCTTCATCTACGGCGACTCGGGCCTCGGCAAGACGCACCTCCTCCACGCGATCGGCGACTACGCCGCGAGCATGTACGCCGGCATCCGGGTGCGGTACGTCTCCAGCGAAGAGTTCACGAACGACTTCATCAACTCGATCGCCAACAACCGCGGTTCCGCCTTCCAGGCGCGCTACCGCGACGTCGACATCCTGCTCATCGACGACATCCAGTTCCTGCAGGGACGCGCCGAGACACAGGAAGCCTTCTTCCACACGTTCAACACGCTGCACGATCACGACAAGCAGGTCGTCATCACGAGCGATCTGCCTCCCAAGCAGCTCACCGGCTTCGAAGACCGCATGCGCAGCCGTTTCGAGTGGGGCCTGATAACCGACGTCCAGGCGCCCGACCTCGAGACGCGCATCGCGATCCTCCGCAAGAAGGCGCAGAGCGAGAGACTGCTCATCCCCGACGACGTGCTCGAGTACATCGCCACGGTGGTCTCGTCGAACATCCGTGAGCTCGAAGGCGCGCTGATCCGCGTGTCCGCCTTCGCCAGTCTGAACCGCTCGAATCTGGACATGTCGCTCGCCCAGACGGTGCTACGCGACATCATCGATCAAGATGATGCGAACGTCGTGTCGCCGACCGACATCATCACGGCGACGGCGCAGTACTTCAAGCTCTCGGTCGACGACCTCTACGGGTCCAGTCGATCGCAAGCCGTCGCCACCGCGCGCCAGATCGCGATGTATCTCTGTCGCGAACGCACGAGCCTTTCCCTCCCCAAGATCGGGCAACTGTTCGGCAATCGCGACCACACCACGGTCATGTACGCCTACAAGAAGATCAGCGACCTGATGAAGGAGCGTCGATCGATCTTCAACCAGGTCTCCGAGATCACGAGTCAGCTCGGCCGTATGCGCTGAGCGCCTCTCTCCCTCGATGGGTCCGTCCGTGTCCGCGGTCGGGCCCATCGTCGTTTTCGCCCCGCGAATCGCTTCCTGGACGCTCCCATACCGAACTTTCGACGGGTTCTACACAGTGTGGAAAACCTGTGGATAACTCGAAATCTCTGCGGATGAGCTGTGCACGACGCGCCTTAACCTGTGGACGAGCGACGATCCACCCTCGGCGGTCGGCGTGTTAACTGCACGGCCTCTCCGCAATCCGTCCACAACCCACACCCGCGTCGTTCGCTGCTGTTAACAGGGATCGCGAGAGTTATCCACACTCTCCACAGCTGTTAACAAGATGAAAGATCCCTTTTGAGTTAACAGAGATTCGATGACCTTGTGGTGCGCTGCCGCGCGCACCGGGGCCCGCCCCGGTCGGGGACTAGCATGGGTAAGCCATACCCGCCGTCAAGGGAGCGTCCGTGAAGTTCCACGTCAATCGCGATGTGTTCAGCGAAGCTGTCTCGTTCGTGGTCAAGCTCCTGCCGCAGCGCAATCCGCAGCCGATCCTGGCCGGTGTGCTCATCGAGGCCGGCGAGCAGGGTCTGACCCTCGCGGCTTTCGACTACGAGGCTTCCGCACGCACCACGATCGAGGCCACCGTCGACGAGCCGGGCACGATCCTCGTCCACGGCCGACTCCTCAGCGACATCGCCAGCCGTCTGCCGAACGCCCCCATCCAGATCGCAGTCGACGACGACGGCGGCATCCTGCTCACCTGCGGTTCCGCGCGCTTCACGCTCGCTTCGATGCCGGTCCAGGAATACCCCGCCATCCCCGAGGTGAGCGGCGAGTCCGGCCTCGTGCCGGCCGACGAGTTCGCCACCGCGATCGCCCAGGTGGCCTTCGCCGCGTCGCGCGACGACGTCACCCCGGTCCTCACCGGCGTGCAGCTCGAAGTGACCGGCACACGCCTGAGTCTGGTGGCCACCGACCGCTACCGCGTCGCCCTCCGCGAGATCCCGTGGGACGGCGGTCAGGCCGCGACCGACGAGACGACCTCCGCCCTGGTCCCCGCCCGCACCCTGCAGGAGGTCGGCAAGACGTTCGCGCACGGCGGCGACATCTCGATCGCCTTCTCCGGCTCCGGCGACCGCGAGATCATCGCCTTCACGGCCGCGAACAAGACCGTGACCTCCCTCCTGATCAAGGGCAACTTCCCGCCCGTGCGTCGACTGTTCCCCGAGCAGACCGAGCACCACAGCGTCGTCAACACCGCCGAGCTCGCCGAGGCCGTTCGCCGTGTGGCGCTGGTCCTCGACCGCTCGGCGCCCCTGCGCTTCACCTTCGGGGCCGACGGCGTCTCGATGGACGCCTCGGGTACGGAGCAGGCACGCGCGACCGAGACCGTGGATGCCACTCTCGTCGGCGACGAGGTCACCCTGGGTCTCAACCCCCAGTACCTCCTCGAGTCGCTCGGTGCGGTCCGCAGCGAGTTCACGCGCATCACGTTCACCTCGAGCGACAACGCGAACAAGCTCAGCCCCGTCCTGGTCACCCCGCAGACCTCGGTCGACAAGGGTGGCGAGGGAACGTTCAAGTACCTTCTGCAGCCCAACCTCCTCCTGCGCTGAACCGCCACCCCGCGGCGGTGTCGGAGGCGCCGGGTAGTCTGACCCGGTGATCGTGGAGCAGCTCGGACTCAAAGACTTCCGCAATTACGCGGAAGTCGACGTGTCTCTCTCCAGCGGCGCGAACGTCTTCGTCGGGCGCAACGGCCAGGGCAAGACCAATCTCGTCGAGGCGGTGGCCTACCTCGCGACTCTCGGCTCGCACCGCGTCTCCAGCGATGCGCCGCTGGTGCGCGACGGAGCGGATGCCGCGATCGTCCGCGCGCGGCTCGGCCACGGGGAGCGCGGGGTCCTGCTCGAACTGCAGGTGAACCGGCAGGGGTCCAACCGTGCGCGGGTCAACGGCGTCAACGTCCGCACCGCGGAGCTTCCCCGGTACGCGCAGGTGGTGCTGTTCGCCCCCGAAGACCTCCAGATCGTCCGCGGCGATCCGTCGGCCCGGCGCCGGTTCGCCGATCAGCTGATCGTGCAGCGCACGCCGCGCATGGCGGGCGTCGTCGCCGATTACGATCGCGTCCTGCGTCAGCGCACCGCTCTGCTCAAGTCGGCGCGCGCACGCGGGGTGCGCGGTGACGCGCTCGGAACGCTCGACGTATGGGACGACAAGCTCGTGACCCTCGGGACCGAGCTGATCGAGGCGCGGTCGGCTCTGGCATCCGATCTGTCCGAGCCGGTTGCGCGGGCGTACGCGGCGATCGCGGGAGCCGACCACGAACCGCGGCTCGAATGGGCGCTCTCGGTGGGTGGGGGCGATCCCGAGGAGGGCGACGCAGACTCCGCCACCTCGACCGGACCACTGGCGGAGCAGTTCCGCGCCGCACTGGCCGCTCGGCGAGCCGCAGAACTCGAGCGCGGACTCACCCTGGTCGGTCCGCATCGTGACGATCTGGTTCTGCGTGTGCGCGGTCTTCCCGTCAAGGGATACGCCTCGCACGGTGAGTCGTGGTCGGTCGCGCTCGCGCTGCGGCTGGCAGCCGCCGAGGTGCTGAGGGCCGAGTCGCAACTGGGCGACCCGGTTCTCATCCTCGACGACGTGTTCGCCGAGCTCGACGCGGGCAGACGCGCACGTCTCGCGGAGCTCGTGGGCGGCTACGAGCAGGTCATCGTCACCTCCGCCGTCGAAGAAGACGTCCCCGCCGCCCTGCGGGCGCATGTCGTCCGCGTCGAGGCGGGGCGGATCGTGGAGGCCGGCGATGAGTGATGACGCGGAGCTGCCCGAGACGGTCGCGACCTATCTGCGGCTGCGCGGTCTCGAGCCCTCGCCCTATCGCAAGAAGAGGCGTCGCCGGCGCACCGACGACGGGGAGAACGTCCCCTTCAGCCCCGGTCGCGACCCGCGGGGCCTGGGCGACGTCTTGTCGAACCTCACGAAGTCGGCAGGCTGGGAGCCGCAGCTCGCGCGCGAAGATCTCGTGCGCACGTGGCACGACGTGGCGGGCGCCGACACCGCCGCGCACACCCGGCCGGTGGCGCTCGACGCCGGTACGCTCACGGTCCAGGCCGACTCGACGGCATGGGCGAAACAGCTCCAGCTGATGCGCGCACAGATCCTGTCGGAGATCCTCCGGCGCTTCCCCGAGGCGGGTGTCGAGTCCATCCGCTTCGTGGGCCCCGACGTCCCCTCGTGGAAATGGGGGCCCAGAGCCGTTCCAGGCCGCGGCCCGCGCGATACATACGGCTAGGTCATGGTCGATCCCGCCCCGAGTCGATTTCTCGCCGTATAGGGGCGTACACGCCATTTCCGCGGGTCCCGCGCGATAGGATGGAGGTTCCGAGAACCGATCTGGAGCGCGCGTACCCATGACGTCCGAAAACCCCGACAGCGTTTCCGAGGAACCCGAAGCACTCTCCCACAAGGTTCCCAACGAGTACGGGGCCGACGCCATCCAGGTGCTCGAGGGTCTCGAGGCCGTCCGCAAGCGCCCCGGCATGTACATCGGCTCCACGGGCGAGCGCGGCCTCCACCACCTCGTGCAAGAGATCGTCGACAATTCCGTCGACGAGGCCCTCGCCGGCTACTGCGACACCATCGAGGTCACCATCCTCAGCGACGGCGCCGTGCGCGTGGTCGACAACGGTCGCGGCATCCCGGTCGACATGCACCGGACCGAGGGCAAGTCGACCGTCGAGGTCGTGTTGACGGTCCTGCACGCCGGTGGGAAGTTCGGTGGCGGCGGTTACGCCGTCTCGGGCGGTCTCCACGGCGTCGGCTCTTCGGTCGTGAACGCCCTGTCGACCCGCCTCGAGGTCGAGGTGAAGCGCCAGGGACACGTGTGGCGCCAGTCGTTCCGCAACGGAGGAACCCCGCTCGCGCCGCTCGAGAAGGGCGAGGAGAGCGACCAGACCGGGACGACCATCACGTTCTGGCCGGATGCCACGATCTTCGACACCATCGACTTCGACTACGACACCCTGCGCACGCGTTTCCAGCAGATGGCGTTCCTGAACAAGGGCCTGCGCATCAGTCTGCGCGACGAGCGTCCCGATGCGGTGGTCACCGAAGGTGAGCCCGGTGAAGAGGTCACCCAGGCCCGGCACGACACATTCCTCTACGAGCGGGGCCTCGTCGACTACGTCGAGCACCTCAACCGCGTCCGCAAGGCCGACGTGGTCAACGACGAGATCATCGAGGTCGAGTCCGAAGACACCGAGCGTCACATCGCACTCGAACTGGCGATGCAGTGGACGACCGCCTACACCGAGAACGTCTTCACCTACGCCAACACGATCAACACCCACGAGGGCGGTACCCACGAAGAGGGCTTCCGCGCCGCGCTGACGACCCTCGTCAACCGGTACGCGCGGTCGAACAACCTCCTCAAAGAGAAAGACGACAACCTCACCGGTGACGACATCCGCGAGGGTCTCACCGCCGTCATCTCGGTCAAGCTGTCGGAACCGCAGTTCGAGGGTCAGACGAAGACCAAGCTCGGCAACACCGAGGCGCGCGCATTCGTGCAGAAGGTCGTGGGCGACAAGCTCGGCGACTGGTTCGACCGCAACCCGGGCCAGGCCAAGAACATCATCCGCAAGGCCATCGACGCCGCGACCGCGAGACTGGCCGCCCGCAAGGCTCGTGAGACCGCCCGTCGCAAGAGCGTCTTCGAGTCGGCGGCGATGCCCGACAAGCTCAAGGACTGCACCTCCAAGGACCCCTCGATCAGCGAGATCTTCCTCGTCGAGGGCGACTCGGCCGGCGGTTCCGCCGTGCAGGGGCGCGACCCGCACACCCAGGCGATCCTGGCGCTGCGCGGCAAGATCCTGAACGTGGAGCGCGCGCGGCTCGACCGAGCCCTGGGCAACAAAGAGGTCCAGGCGATGATCCAGGCGTTCGGCACGGGAATCGGCGAAGACTTCGACATGGCCAAGGCGCGGTATCACAAGATCGTGCTCATGGCCGATGCCGACGTCGACGGTCAGCACATCACGACGCTGCTGCTCACGCTGCTGTTCCGCTACATGCGCGGGCTCATCGAGGCCGGCTACGTCTACCTCGCCCAGCCGCCGCTGTACCGCCTCAAGTGGTCCAACCACCCGCACGAGTACGCGTACAGCGACCGTGAGCGCGACGCCCTGCTCATCGAAGGCCAGGCCTCGGGCCGCCGCATCCCGAAAGACAACGGCATCCAGCGCTACAAGGGTCTCGGCGAGATGAACGACCACGAGCTGTGGGAGACCACGATGGACCCCGAGACCCGCACCCTGCGGCAGGTCACGATCGATGACGCGGCCGCCGCCGACGAGATCTTCTCGGTCCTCATGGGCGAAGACGTCGAGTCGCGTCGCAGCTTCATCCAGCGCAACGCCAAAGACGTCCGCTTCCTCGACATCTGACCCCGTCGCCGCGCTGCACCACGCCCGCGCGAAGCCCCGCACGACGACGAACGACACGCACGACGAAACTGAGAAGACATGGCTGACGACACCACGCCCGAGCCCGACGACGTCCGGTCGGAGCCCGCGCACAACCACGGCAAGATTGACCAGGTCGACCTGCAGCTCGAGATGCAGCGGAGCTACCTCGACTACGCCATGAGCGTCATCGTCGGTCGCGCGCTGCCCCGCGTCGAAGACGGTCTGAAGCCCGTGCACCGCCGTGTGATCTACGGCATGTACGACGGCGGCTTCCGCCCCGACAAGTCGTTCTCGAAGTGCGCCCGTGTCGTCGGCGAGGTCATGGGTCACTACCACCCGCACGGTGACGCCCCGATCTACGACGCCCTCGTGCGTCTCGTGCAGCCGTGGTCGCTGCGCTATCCCCTCGCGCTCGGCCAGGGAAACTTCGGCTCGCCCGGCAACCAGGGCGCGGCCGCGCCCCGTTACACCGAGACCAAGATGGCCCCCCTCGCGCTCGAGATGGTGCGCGACATCGAAGAAGAGACCGTCGACTTCGAGGACAATTACGACGGCCAGACGCAGGAGCCCGTCGTTCTCCCGGCACGATTCCCGAACCTCCTGGTCAACGGGTCTGTCGGTATCGCCGTGGGTATGGCGACCAACATCCCGCCGCACAACCTCCGCGAGGTCTCCGCCGGCGCGCTGTGGGCCCTCGAGAACCCGGATGCCACCCGCGAGGAGCTGCTCGAAGCGCTCATGGAGCGCATCCCCGGGCCCGACTTCCCCACTGCCGCGCAGATCCTCGGCACCCGGGGCATCAAGGACGCTTATCGCACGGGGCGCGGCTCGATCACGATGCGCGCCGTCGTGAACATCGAAGAGATCCAGGGCCGCACGTGCCTGGTGATCACCGAGCTGCCGTACCAGGTCAATCCCGACAACGTGGCGGTGAAGATCGGTGACCTCGCGCGCGAGGGCAAGATCACGGGCATCGCCGACATCCGCGACGAGACCTCGGGCCGTACCGGTCAGCGCCTGGTCGTCGTGCTCAAGCGCGACGCCGTCGCGAAGGTCGTGCTGAACAACCTCTACAAGCACACGCAGCTGCAGGAGAACTTCGGCGCCAACATGCTGGCGATCGTCGACGGCGTGCCCCGCACGCTCTCCCTCGACGGCTTCATCAGCCACTGGATCGACCACCAGCTCGAGGTGATCGTCCGCCGCACGCGCTACCGCCTGCGCAAGGCGGAAGAGCGCATGCACATCCTGCGCGGATACCTGAAGGCGCTCGATGCCCTCGACGAGGTCATCGCGCTCATCCGCCGGTCACCGACGGCTCAGGATGCCAACGAGGGCCTGCAGAAGCTTCTCGACATCGACGACATCCAGGCGCAGGCCATCCTCGACATGCAGCTGCGACGACTCGCGGCCCTCGAGCGGCAGAAGATCGTCGACGAGGCGACCGAGCTCGAAGCGCGCATCGCCGACTTCAACGACATCCTCGCCTCGCCCGCCCGCCAGCGCACCATCATCCGCGACGAGCTCACGGGCATCGTCGACCGCTTCGGCGATGATCGGCGCACGCAGATCCTGCACGGTTTCGACGGTGACGTGTCGATCGAAGACCTGATCGCCGAAGAAGAGATGGTAGTCACCGTCACGCGCGACGGGTACATCAAGCGCACGCGCAGCGACAACTACCGTTCGCAGCACCGCGGCGGCAAGGGCGTCAAGGGCGCCCAGCTGCGCGCCGACGACGTCGTGGAGCACTTCTTCGTCACGACGACCCACCACTGGCTGCTGTTCTTCACGAACAAGGGACGCGTCTATCGCTCCAAGGCCTACGAGGTGCCCGAAGCGGGCCGGGATGCCAAGGGCCAGCACGTCGCGAACCTGCTGGCGCTGCAGCCCGACGAAGAGATCGCGCAGATCCTCGACATCCGCGACTACAACGTGGCCACGTATCTGGTGCTCGCCACCCGGGCCGGCCTCGTCAAGAAGACGCGTCTGACCGAGTACGACACGAACCGCCAGGGCGGCGTCATCGCCATCAAGCTCCGCGGTCAGGTCTCGGACGCCGCCGACGAGGGCGACGAGGCGGATCAGGGCGGCGCGGACGAGCTCGTCAGCGCCCTGCTCGTCGACGAGGGCGACGACATCCTCCTCATCAGCCGTCTGGGCATGTCGCTGCGGTTCTCGGCGACCGACAGCGCTCTTCGTCCGATGGGTCGTTCCACCTCGGGCGTGAAGGGCATGGACTTCCGAGAGGGCGACAGCCTGCTCTCGGCGTCGGTCGCGAAGGACGACGAGTTCGTGTTCGTCGTGACCGAGGGCGGCTACGCCAAGCGCACGGCGGTCACCGAGTACCGCATGCAGAACCGCGGTGGACTGGGCATCAAGGTGGCCCGTCTGACCGACGATCGCGGCGTTCTCGCGGGCGGGATGATGGTGTCCGAGGGCGACGAGGTCCTTGTGGTTCTTGCCAGCGGCAAGGTGGTACGCTCTGCCGTGGCCGAGGTGCCCGCCAAGGGACGCGACACCATGGGTGTCGTATTCGCCCGCGCCGGAGGCGACGACCGCATCATCGCGATTGCGCGGAACGCCGAACGCAACTTGGCAGAGACGACGGAGACGACCACGGAGCCCGCCGCATCCCCCGCGAACGAGGCCGACGCCTCCGCTCCCGAGACCCCCGAGGAAAGTACTGACGCATGAGCACGGTAGCCGACAAGCTCGCCAAGAAGTCGACTCATAAGACCCCTGCGAAGCAGGTGCGTCTGCGGCTGGTCTACATCGACTTCTGGTCGGCGGTGAAGCTGTCGTTCCTCGCCGCGGTGGCGGTCGCGATCGTCACGATCGTGTCGTACTTCCTCGTCTACCTCGTGGTCAGCGCCACGGGCCTCATCACCAAGCTCGACGAGTTCTTCACGAGCTTCACCGACGGGGGGACCACGCTGTCGCAGTACATCGGGCTGCCCCAGGTGATGGCGTTCGCCGCGATCGTGGCGATCCTGAACCTCGTCGTCATCACGGTTCTCGGCGCCGTCGTCGCGGGGATCTACAACCTCGCGGTCAAGGTGACGGGTGGTCTGCTGGTCGGGTTCACCTCGAACTGACGCCGATTCGGAAAAACCTCGGGATTCCGGTAAAGTCTTCGAGGTTGACGACATCGCGTCGTCACAACGGGGCTATAGCTCAGGCGGTTAGAGCGCTTCACTGATAATGAAGAGGTCCCAGGTTCAAGTCCTGGTAGCCCCACCCCATCCCCACGGGGCCTTAGCTCAGTTGGTAGAGCGCCTGCTTTGCAAGCAGGATGTCGGGAGTTCGAATCTCCCAGGCTCCACATCCTCCCCTCGGGGCCGTCCCGCTGGTCCTCCACCGGATCCCCGTCACGCGGCGACAGCTCGAGTCCGCAGCACGAGCACGCTGATCCCCATCATGATCGTGCCGATCGCCGCGAAGGTCAGGTTCATCCCCCACTCCATCACCAGGAACGGGGGCAAGAAGGCGCAGCACCACGCCACTCCGACGAGAAGCGGGGACGGCGATTCACCGAGGCGCCCGAGCGATTCGAATCGTGCCAGGCCGAGTGATAGCAGCCCCAGGACGCCCATCACCACGACGAACAGGACGGGGCGGGTCGCCCACCACGTCGCGCTCGCCGGCGTCGGTGCCGCGCCCGGGATGAGCACAGAGAGCCCTGAGAGCAGCAGGATCACGGGCAGGTGCCACAGGTAGATCGTCATGAGACGGGAACCGAGCACGAACACCACCCCGCGCATGATGCGCGTTTGCATGAGTGCCGCGAGGACGGGACGCGCCAGTCGCAGCAGGGCGGCCTGTGCGACGCCCAGGATCACCAGCGGGAGAGTCGGCGGATTGAGATCGGCGAGAAGGTTCGTCGAGTACGGGCCCCATGCCACCACCGCGAGGAAGACAGCGAACCCCCCGAGCGCGATCGCCACCAGCTTCACCCCACGGCGCCGATCGAACCACCCGTCGTGGTACCAGAAGCCGATCTGCTGGATCAGGGGCCAGACGAAGAGCAGGTTCAGCAGGCCGACCTGTTCGATGCCGGTGGCGTATCGCACGGCGTCCACGGCGACAACGGCCGCCAGGAGAACGAGCATTGTGAGGCGAGGGGCGGTCGCGTGCCACCGTGCCATCAGGGGCACGATCAGCTGACAGAGCAGATAGGCGGCGAGGAACCACAGCGGGAGCCCGACTCCGACCGCCGCGGCGTTCACGACGTCCGGTGCGACGCCGAGGACCGTCGACACGGCCAGGAGGGTCGCGATGACGAGGAAGAACGGCAGCGCGGGCTGAGCCAGGCGCAGGGTTCGTGTGCGGACGAAGCCCGTGGCATCCCCGCCCTTCGCCGTCCACGATGCCCATCCCGCCGCCGACGCGAAACCGCCGACGACGAAGAACAGGGGCATGATCTGGCCGAACCACGTCGCGACGTCGAACCACGCTTGCTCCTCCGCCGGCCGACTGGTGACGACTGTTCCGTCGGGTCCGACCGCCACGCCCACCTGGAGCAGATGGACGACGACCACGACGATGACCGCGGCCACGCGCGCCAGGTCGAGAGTCAGATCCCGCCTCGAGAGATCGACGCCGGACGCCGCGGGGGATGCCATGCCAACATCATGGTCCGTCGGCGACGACCGAGGCTCCCCGCCGCGCGCCGCATGAGCGGTGAGGTGAACGTCGAGCGTGCGTAGGCCGGTCACCGCTAGGGTGTCGCAATGGATATGCGAGTCGCCGCGTACGCCGTCATCACCGGCTCCGACGATCGCCTTCTGCTCGCCCACTGGATCGAGGGACGCCGCTCGGCATGGACCCTCCCCGGGGGCGGCCTCGAGCCCGGAGAGGACCCCGAACGGGCCGCCCGCCGCGAGGTGAGGGAGGAGACCGGGTACCGGGTCGTCATCGACGAACTCCTCGGCATCCACTCGCGGGTCATCCCGGCCGCCTCGAGGCTGTCGGTCGATGCGGCAGACCCGCTCCACACGCTTCGCATCGTCTACCGGGCGCACGTCGTCGGGGGCCGCTTGCGCCACGAGGTCGGCGGTTCGACGAATCGCGCGGAGTGGTTCCCCCTGCCCGCGGTCCGCAAGCTCCGCCGCGTGCAGCTCGTCGACATCGCCCTGCGGATGGCCAAGCTGCCCCCGCGTGGCGACGAGAGCTAGCCGCGAGGGCGCGTCACTCCCGGGGTGCGGAGATGTCGGCCACCGTCGCGTCGTACGCGCGGATGAGGTCGTCGGCGTCGACGAAGAGGCTGTACCCGTGGGCGCCGGCACCCATCGCGATGCGCTGACCCACGATGCTCTCGTCGGCGTAGACGGGCCAGTCGGTGCTGCTGCCGATCGGGACGATCGTGCCGCGCTCGTAGCCCGTGGCCGCGAGGGCGAGCTCGGGCTCGGGGAGGCGCAGCTTGTTCACGCCGACCACGGCGCGCAGCTTCGGCCACGAGATCGCCCGATCCCCGGGTATCAGGGCGAACAGGTACGTGTCGTCTGCTCTCTTGACGACGAGCGTCTTGACGATGGACGACGACGGGATGCCGAGGAGCTCCGCCGCCTCGTCGAGGCTCGACGCCGCGGGGCGCGGGCGCACATCGACAGAGAGGCCGCGCTCGCGCGCGGCCTCTCTGACTCTGATGGTGGGGTCGCTCACGCGTCCGGCGCACGCAGCGGGTCGTCGGCCACCCACAGCTCGTCGTCGGCGCGCAACGTCTGCCAGGCGGCGTAGGCCACACCGGCCGCGGCAACGACGCCCAGGATGATGGCGATCACGCCACCGGCGCCGATGCCGTCGTTCTGCTGCGGGAGCTTCTGGGCGAGGCGCTTGGAGGCCTTCTTGCCGTACTTCTCGGCGCGCTTGGCGTACTTGTGGGTGTCGAGTTCGAAGCCCTTGCCCTTGGCGAGGCGGTCGCGCGTATCGCCGGCGGCATCCCACACCGACAGGGCCCCACCGACCACGGCACCGGCCGCGGGGATGACCTTGTTGCTCAGGAAGCGGTTGCTGTACTTCACGCTCTTGTCGACGTACGGAGCGGCGTACTTGCTGTACCCGTCCTGCACGGCGGGGACGAGGTCTTCGCGGCTGAAGCGACCGAGCTGGTGGCCGGCTTCGCGAGCCACCTTTCCGCTCTCGCCCAGCAGCACCTGCTGCGACTCCCACACCTTCGCGGCGTGCTTCTGGAGCTTTCGCAGTTCCTTCTTGCTCTTGCGGCTGAGGCCCACGGCTCATCCTCCCTATCGATGGGATGTACGTTGCTTCATCTTGCCAGACGGGGCGGTGCCCACCACGGACCCTTGCAGATAACTCTGAGAGAATGTACTCATGGCTACTCACTCCGCCGTCGCGACCTTGCACACCAACCACGGCGACATCGTGGTCAACCTGTTCGGCGACCACGCGCCCCGCACCGTCCGCAACTTCATCGGCCTCTCCGATGGAACGCAGGAATGGACCAACCCCGCCACCGGCGCCAAGGGCGAGGGTCCGCTCTACAAAGACGTCATCTTCCACCGCATCATCCCCAACTTCATGATCCAGGGCGGCGACCCCCTCGGTCAGGGCATCGGCGGACCGGGATACAACTTCAACGACGAGATCCACCCCGAGCTCGACTTCAACGCGCCCTACAAGCTCGCGATGGCGAACGCGGGTCTGCGCCGCAACGCGATCACCGGTCAGCCCGAGGGCACGAACGGCTCGCAGTTCTTCATCACGACCGACCCGACCCCGTGGCTCCAGGGCAAGCACACGATCTTCGGCGAGGTCGCCGACGACGCCTCCAAGGCCGTCGTCGACGCGATCTCGGCCGTGCCCACCGGCGCGGGCGACAAGCCGGTCGAGCCCGTCGTCCTGCACTCGGTCGACGTCGTCTCCGTCTGACGTCCGGGCGGCGGCGGGTGTCCACGACCGACGAGTTCCGGCGTAACAGCGACAACTTCTGTTACCGGCATCCCGATCGTCAGAGCTTCGTCCTCTGTCAGCGGTGCCTGCGCACGGTCTGCTCGGAGTGCCGCACCCCCGCTGCCGTCGGGGTCATCTGCCCGGAGTGCATGGCGCAGCAGCGCGCCGAGCAGACCCCCGCGCAGAAGAAGGCGCAACGACGCTGGGCGTCGTCCCGGCCCACCGTCGTCGTCTCCTCCGGTCGGCCCGTCGCGACCCAGGCGATCATCGCCATCACCGGGCTCGTCTACATCATCGGCATCATCCCCGGCCTGGGACCCCTCCTCGACAATGCTCTGTTGTTCTACGGGTCCTATCTGGTGCCGCAGTTCGGTGCGTTCGAACCCTGGCGACTCCTCACGGTGTCGCTCGTCCACTCGGGGTTCTTCCACATCGCCCTGAACATGCTGGCGCTGTGGTTCCTCGGGAGGAACCTCGAGCCCCTCCTCGGGCGATGGCGTTTCGTCGCCCTCTACGCGCTCGGCACCCTCGGCGGGTCGGTGGCTGTCGCGCTCCTCGCCCCGCTGACATCCGTCGTCGGCGCCTCGGGCGCGATCTTCGCCCTCTTCGGTGCGCTGCTCGTCATCGGCCGCCACATCGGGGCCGATATCCGGGTGATCGCGATACTCATTGGCATCAACTTCGCCTGGCCGTTCGTCGTCGCCCTGATCTCGTCGATCGGCTCGGGCGACTTCGTCGGTGCCCTGAACAACGTCGGCATCTCGTGGCAGGCGCACCTCGGCGGTCTCACCACAGGCGCCGCGGTGGGTTTCGTCTACGCGCGAACGCGTCTGGCTCGGCAGAAGGCGCTGCAGATCGGGCTGCTGATCGCCCTCGCGGTGGCCCTGCTCGCCCTGCTCGTCATTCCCGCCGTGGTGTACTACTGAGAGTTATCCACAGGCCCATCCACAGGTGGGGATGAATTACACGTGTGTAACTCGGCGGGGGCTCAGCGCCAGCGCGTGGTCATCAGGAAGCCCACGAACGCGATACCGAAGCCGATGACGAGGTTCCACGGGCCGATACCGGGAATGGGGAACTGCGAGTTGCTCAGGTAGAACACCAAGACCCAGACCAGGCCGACGAGCATGAGGCCGATCATGATGGGCAGGAACCACACGGGGTTCGGTGCCGATGCGCCTTCGTTGCGCTCCGCGATCGGGTCGTCGCCGTTACCAGTTCGAGCCATGCGGCCCAGTCTAATGCTCAGGTGCCGCACGACCCGCGGAACTAGAATCGCCTGGTGCACACCACATCCTCGGCGCCGACACGACGCGAGGCGCGTCGTCGTCGTGCCCCGCGACGTGGCGTGTCCGTGATCGGTGTCATCGGCGATCTGCTGCTGACGGCCGGCGTGCTCGTGCTCCTCTTCGTGGCATGGCAACTGTGGATCGGCGACGCGATCATCGGCGCACAGTTCAAGAGCGAGGCGAATTCGCTCACCGAGGAGTGGGCATCGGATCCCCCACCCCCGCTTCCGACCCCGTCCCCCTCGTCGTCGGATCCTGTCGAGCCGTCGGCACCCGCGATGGTCGATCCCCCTGCGCTGCCGCAGCCCGGCGACGGAGAGGTCTTCGGTGTCCTGCGCGTTCCGCGTCTCGGCTCCGACTATCAGTTCATGCTGGCGGGCGGAGTGAGCTCGTCGGTGACGCTCGACCCGATCGGCATCGGGCACTACCCCGACAACGCGATGCCCGGTCAGACGGGTAACTTCGCCATCGCCGGGCATCGAGGAAGCCACGGCGCGCCCTTCGCCGATCTTCCGTCCCTGCGGATCGGCGACGCCATCGTCGTCGAGACGCCCGGTGGCTGGTACACCTACCGCTATCGCAACCTGGAGTACGTCCGACCCGACGGGGTCGGCGTGCTCCTCCCGGTTCCGCAGGCACCCGACGTGCAAGCGACCGATCGCCTCATCACCATGACGACGTGTAGCCCCCGCTACGGCTTCTCCGAGCGCGCGATCGCGTACGGCGTCTTCGAGTCGTTCACTCCGCGAGCCGACGGTGCGCCCAGCTCGCTGACCTCTGGAGCCGCCTAATGTACGGAGCCCTCTGGCGTGTGCTCCCCGGACCCTGGTGGGTGCGGGTGTTCATCCTCCTCGTCCTCGTGGCCGCCGTCCTGTACGGACTTTTCTTCTACGTCTTCCCCTGGGTCAGCGACATCGTGTACCCGCAAGAGGTCACGGTCGAGTGAGCCCCTGGCGGGTCGTGGTCGTCGACAACCACGACAGCTTCGTCCACACGCTCGCGGGATACCTGAGCGACCTCGGGGCGTCGGTCGAGACGGTGTCGGCAGACGATCGGTCGCTGAACGATTCGCTCGCGGAGCGGGCGGAGGCGATCGTGATCTCCCCGGGACCGGGCCACCCCGATGACGCGGGGCACTCCGTGGAGGTCGTCCGCGCGGCGCACGCGCACGGCATCCCCCTCCTCGGTGTGTGCCTCGGCCACCAAGCGATCGCGGTCGCTTTCGGAGCCCGGGTGGGGCATGCGCCCGAACTCCTCCACGGCATCACGAGCCCCATCCACCACGACGGGAGCGGACTCTTCGCCGGACTCCCCGATGGCTTCGCCGCAACGCGCTACCACTCGCTGGCGGTGCACGAGGAGACGCTGCCCCCCGCGATCGAGGTGACTGCGCGCACCGACAGCGGGGTCGTCATGGGCCTGCGGCACCGCACGTCGCCCATCGTGGGCGTCCAGTTCCATCCCGAGAGCGTGCTGACCGAGGGCGGTCACCTCCTCCTCGGGCGTTGGCTCGAGAATGCCGGATGCGACGGCGCGGCGTCGCGCGGTGCCCTACTCCACCCGCGCGGGCTCAGGAGCCCGAGCAGAAGCTGAGCGTGATCTCGCTGTGCACGGCGACTTCACCCGGAGCCAGCGACTGCGTGCTCACCGTCGGTGGAGTCGAGGCGCGGCATCCGGGGTCTTCCTGCGTCAGGACCGAGAGCTGCTTCGCGTCGGACTCGAGCTCGCGTTTCGCGGCATCGACCGTGTAACCGGTGTAGTCCACGATCACGACCTGCCCGCTGGCCACGATGAGATTCACCGTCGTGTTCTTCGCGAGCTCCGACCCCGTCTCGACATCGGTCGGCGAGCCGCCGTTCACAACGTTCGCCGAGATCACGGTGCCGGCGGCCAGCGCGGGGTCGTTCTGACGGCGGATGGAGCCGACCGAGAGACCGGCCTGCTGCAGCGCATTGCGGGCCGCCTCTTCGTCCATCCCCTGGATCTCCGGGACCTTCGCGAGGTCGGGGCCGGTCGAGACGTACAGCACGACCTCTTGGCCCTCGGCCACCGAGGTGTCCGCGGTCGGCGTGGTGCGCGTGACGTTGCCGGCGGCGATCTTCTCGCTCGGCTCGTCGACGCGCTTGGCGACGAGGTCCTGCGCCGCGAGCGCCTCGGCGGCGCGGTCATAGGACATGTCGACGAGGTTGGGCACCGCCCGCCCCGTGGAGGGGACATCGTTGGACGGCTGGATCTGCATGACCCAGAAGAGCACGGCCACCAGCAGCACCGCGAGCACCGTCACACCGGCCCAGATCCACGCGACGGGCGGACCGGGCTGGGTGCGCCGCATGGTCGTGTCGGTGCTCAGCTGGCGCAGGGAGCGAGCGGTCTCGGCCGCCTGACGGGGGTTCGGGCCGTACAGCTCGTTCGACAGAGCCGACATCTGCCGCTTCGTGGGACCCTTGCCGTCGATGGTCGCGTCGAGCGACTCGCGGAAGCCCGCGGCGTCCTGCGGCCGTTGGAACGGGTCTTTCGCGAGGGCGCGGAGCACGATGGCATCCAGAGCCGACGACACCGACTCGTTGACCTCGCTCGGCGGGAGGGGCGCCTCGCTCACGTGCTGGTAGGCCACCGCCACAGGCGTCTCGCCGCGGAACGGCGGCCGGCCGGTGAGGAGCTCGTAGAGCACGACACCCGTGGAATACAGGTCTGCGCGCGCGTCGACCGACTCGCCCTTGGCTTGCTCGGGCGAGAAGTAGGCGGCCGTCCCGACGATGGCGGTGGTCTCGGCCACCGTCGACGAGGAGTCCGACACCGCGCGGGCGATGCCGAAGTCCATGACCTTCACGCCGCCGGACTCGGTGATCATGACGTTGCCCGGCTTGATGTCGCGGTGCACGACGCCCGCGCGGTGCGAGTACTCCAGCGCCTCGAGGATGCCGTCGACGTACCGCAGCGCGTCGTCGGTGGGCACCGGCCCCGCCGAGATGACGTCTTTGAGTAGACGCCCGTGGACCAGCTCCATCACGATGTACGGAACAGGGCGCTCCTGACCGTCCGGACCGGTCTCCACGTCTTCACCGGCATCGAACACCCGCACGATCGTGGGGTGGGCCATGCGCGACGCGGCCTGCGCCTCGAGGCGGAAGCGCGTGCGGAACGCTGCATCTCCGGCGAGGTCGGCCTTGAGGATCTTGATCGCGACCGTTCGCCCGAGAGTCTGGTCGTAACCGCGGTAGACGCTCGCCATGCCGCCGCGACCGATGAGGTCGTCGACGCGGTAGCGTCCGGACAGGACGCGCGTCTCAGTGGTCACGAAGAAACTCCAGGCGTGGTGCGGGTGCGAGCGGGATCAGTTGGTGCCGGACGGTGACGGGGAGGGCGTCTGACCACCCGAGATGGTCGCGGATGCCTCGCCCGAGGGGCCTGCGGAACGGTCGGTGCCCGAGCAGCTCACCGTGTAGGTCACGCGCAGCGTGGAGCCGGGCGAGTTGCTCACCACCAGCTCGGCGTTGCGCTCGTTTGGCGAGAACGACGCGGTCGATGAGCCGTTCGTGGCGAACGTGCCCCCCGTCGCCGTGAAGTCGTAGGAGGTGACGTTGCCGGTGCCCGCGGGGCAGGTGTACTGCTGCCACGAGACCTCGATCGTGCTGCCGGCGGTGACCGTCGACGGGAGGGTCGGCGTGCCGGGCGTGCTCAGCGGCGTCTCCTCGCCGTAGGTGGTCACGGTGACGTTCGTGCCGGCCGGGTTGCGGCCCGTCGGATCGACCCGGTAGACCAGTCCGACCTCGTCGGCGTTCGTCGCGGCGTTGCCCGTGGCGCACGTGGCGGCCAGGTTGTTGGCGCGCAGGATCTCGCGTGCCGCGTCGCACGTCTGGCCGATGAGTCCGAGGGAGTCGACGTCGATGAGGCTCTGCGAGGGAGACGACGACGGTGAGGCCGAGGACTGCGAAGGCTGCGGGGCGGGCTGACTGGGAGACGAGCTGCTGGGCACGGGCTCCGGCTCGTTCTGGTTCGTCAGGAGCGCGGCCAAGGTGCCGCCGAGCACCAGCACCAGCAGGACGATCAGCGCGACGAGCGGCCAGGTCAGGCGGCTGCGCTTCTTCTTGGGCGGGACGGTCTCTTCGGTGTGCTCCTCGGTGAGGAGCGAGGTCGCGGCGGGCGTCGGCAGGAGCCGCGTCGCGGCGCCCGTCTGCCCGGGCGTCAGCAGCTGCGTCACGTCGTCGGCCACCGCCGCGCCCGCGGCGATGGCGGGGACCGCCGCGGCGGCCGCGGTGAGGTCTCCGCGGCGCAGAGCGGTGGCGGCCCGCGAGACGGCGGCGGCCGAGGCCGGTCGGTCTTCGGGCTTCTTCGCGATCATCGCCATCACGAGGTTCTGCACCGGTACCGCCACGGTGGGCGGGAGGGGTGCGGGCTGCTCGTTGATCTGCGCCATCGCGATGGCGACCTGCGACTCGCCCGTGAACGGACGTTTGCCGGCCAGGCACTCGTACGCGACGATGCCCAGCGAGTAGATGTCGGTCGCCGGGGAGGCGGGGTGGCCCGATGCCTGCTCGGGCGAGAGGTACTGCACGGTGCCCATCACCTGGCCGGTCGCGGTCAGCGGGACCTGGTCGGCGATGCGGGCGATGCCGAAGTCGGTGATCTTCACCCGTCCGTCCGGCGTGATGAGGAGGTTGCCGGGCTTGATGTCGCGGTGCACGAGACCGGCCGCGTGCGCGGCCTGCAGGGCCGCCGCGGTCTGGGCGACGATGTCGAGCGTCTTGTCGGTGGACAGCGATCCCTCGCGCTCGAGGATGGTCGAGAGGGCTTCCCCGGGGACGAGTTCCATGACGAGGAAGGCGCTGCCGTCTTCCTCGCCGTAGTCGAACACGCTCGCGATGCCCTCGTGGTTGACCAGGGCGGCGTGGCGGGCCTCGGCGCGGAAGCGCTCGAGGAATCCGGGGTCGCCCATGTACTCGTCTTTGAGGATCTTGATGGCGACGGTGCGCCCGATCACGTGATCGGTCGCCTCCCACACCTCGCCCATCCCGCCGATCGCGATCCGCGAATCGAGCTCGTAGCGTCCTCCGAAGGTCACTCCCTGCGTCGGTCTCATTTACCCAGCACCGCCTCCATGACCTTCTTCGCTATCGGGGCGGCGATCTCGTTGCCGCTCCCGCTCTGCCCCTGGCCCCCACCGTTCTCGACCACCACCGCGACGGCGACCTTGGGGTCGTCGGCCGGAGCAAAACCCGTGAACCAGAGCGTGAACGGACGGGACGATCCGTTCTCCGCAGTGCCGGTCTTACCGGCGACCGCGACCCCGTCTATTCTTGCATTCGACGCCGCGCCGTCCTGGACGTTCGCCGTCATCATCGAAACCATCTGGGCGGCGAGATTCGCGTCCAACGCACGGCCGAACTCGCTGTCCGCCCGCTCGTCGGTCACCGACAGGTCGGACTCGATGACCCGGTCGACCATCCGCGGGTTCATGACCACACCGCCGTTGGCGATGCCGGCCGACACCATGGCCATCTGCAGCGGCGTCGCCGTGACCTGCCCCTGGCCGAAACCGCTGAGCGCGGTCTGCGGCGCGTCGAGTGTCGAGGGGTAGCTCGACGCGGTCGAGGTGAGCGGCATCGAGAACTGCTTGTTGAAGCCGTACTTCTCGGCCTCGGCGCGGATCGCGTCGTCGCCGAGCTCGACGGCCAGCTCGGCCATCGGGATGTTGCAGCTCAGTCGCAGCGCGGTCGCGATCGTGACCGTGTCGCCTCCACCGCACGGTCCGCCGCCGGCGTTCTGCACGACACTGCTCGACTGCGGGAGCGTGTACTCGCTCACGTTGGGGAAGGACGAGTCGGGCGTGTACCGACCGGATGCCAGGGCCGCTGACGCCACGACCAGCTTGAACGTGGATCCCGGGGGGTTGAGGTTGCCCGCGATGGCGCGGTTGTCCAGGGGCTGCGAGGGGTCGCTCGTCAGCTGGTCATAGGTCGCGTCGACCGCGTCCGTGTCGTGCGATGCCAGCGCGTTGGTGTCATAGCTGGGGGTGGAGACCATCGCGAGGATGCGTCCCGTCGACGGCTCCATCGCGACGACAGCGCCCTGCTGTCCGCCCAGGGCGTCCCACGCGGCCTTCTGGACGTTCGCGTCGAGCGAGAGCTCGACGTTGGCGCCGCGCGGGGCCTGACCGGTGATCGCCCGGTTGATGCGCGAGAAGAACTCGTTCTCGCCCGATCCGCTGAGCACGGTGTTCTCGGCTGCCTCGATCTGCGTGCGCGAGTCGAGGACGGGGTTGACGTACCCGGTGACGGGGGCCCACATCTGCGCGTCGGTGTACTGGCGCTGCCAGCTGTAGACGTCGTCGGAGGGGACGGACTGGGCGATCGGGCTCCCGCTGGCGATGATCGATCCGCGCTGGATCTCGTACGAGTCGTACAGCGCGCGGGTGTTACCGGGGGCGTTGGTGAGGTTCCCGGCCTGCGCGACCTGGATCACGCTCGTCGAGGCGAACAGCGCGAGGAACATCGCCAGCATGACGATGCTGAGGCGTCGGAGCTCTTTGGTCACGGTGCCTCCTCCGGTCGGGGAGCGCCGATGGGCGCGGTCGTGGGCGTCATCAACCGATCACCACCCGGGGGCGGCTGCGCACGGCATCCGAGATCCGCAGGAGGAACGCCACGATGATCCAGTTGGCCACGAGCGAAGACCCACCGGCGGCGAGGAACGGTGTCGTGAGGCCGGTCAGCGGGATGACCCGGGTGACGCCGCCGACCATGATGAACACCTGCAGCGCGATCGTGAACGAGAAGCCGGTCGCGAGGAGCTTGCCGAAGTCGTCCTGCCCGGCGAGACCGATGCGGATGCCCCGGCTCGCGAACACCATGTACAGCGCCAGGATGGCGAAAAGACCCACCAGGCCGAGCTCCTCGCCCAGGCTCGGCACGATGTAGTCGCTCTGCGACAGCGGCGTGATGTAGGGCCGCCCCTGCCCGAGCCCTGTGCCGAAGAGCCCCCCGTGCGAGAGGCCGAAGATGCCCTGGACCAGCTGGTAGCTGCCGCCGTCGCGATTCACGACTTCGGGATTGAACGCGTCGAGCCAGTTGGCGAAGCGTCCGTTGACGTAGGGCAGGACCCGGGATGCCAGGAACGCCCCGGTCGCGGCCAGGACCACGCCGATCAGCACCCAGCTCGTCTTGCCCGTGGCGACGTAGAGCATCGCGACGAACATGCCGAAGATGAGCAGGCCGGTTCCGAGGTCGCGCTGGAGCACGATGATGCCCAGAGAGACGAGCCAGATGATCAGCAGAGGACCCAGCTCGCGGGCGCGCGGCCACGTCATGAAGAGGAACCGCGTCCCGGTCGAGGTGAGGCTCTCGCGGGTGCGGACGAGGTAGCCGGCGAAGAAGATCGCGAGGCAGATCTTCGCCAGTTCGCCCGGCTGGAACGACACGAACCCGAGGGAGACCCACACGTCGGCGTTCTGCTCGGTGCCCAGACCCGGCACGAAGGGCAGCAGGAGTAGGAGGATGCCGATCAGGCCGGAAAGGTAGGTGTAGCGGAAGAGCACGCGGTAGTTGCGCACGAAGAGCACGACCGCGAGGGCGGCGACCAGCGCGATGGCGGCCCAGGCGATCTGGCGGTTGGAGGTGGCATCCCAGCCCTCCAGTCGCACCGCGAGGTCGATGCGGTAGATCATCGTGATCCCGATGCCGGTGAGCACCGTGGCGATCGGGAGGACGAAGGGATCGGCGTCGCGGGCGCGCAGACGCAGCACGACGTGCAGGATCAACGCCAGCACCGCCGGGATGCTCGCCAGCGTCAGGAAGCCGGACTCGATCGTGCCGTTCACGCCCAGCTGGACGAGGACGAGCGCCGCCCCGTAGACGACGATCGCGAACAGGAGCAGGCCCAGCTCGCGGTTGCGCTGGGTGGCGGGGACGCGGATCTTCTTCAGGGCACGCATGACCGCGGTGTCGGTGGACACGGCGGTGTCGCGGGTCAGCTTCTGATCGGTCATCCGCTGGCCTCCTCGGCGGGACGCAGGCGATCCACGATGAGCTCGGCGTCCGACAGCGAGCGCGCCGAGATCGTGGCCTCGACCGTCTGGCGGTCGAAGTCGGACAGGTCGGCGAGGACGATGTTCGTGTCCTCGTACACCGACGACAGCGAGATCGGTCCGATGGACTGCTGGATGCCGCGGTAGATCACGACCGAGTTCTCGTCGGCCCCGACGTAGTACCGCGTCTGCGTCCAGTTGTACCCGGCGAACAGGGCCAGGCCGATTCCCGCGAGCACGAGCACCAGGGCCGCCAGCCACCCGAGCCGACGCCGGCGCGCGCGCCGGCGATCTTCCTCGATCAGTTCCTCGAGGAACTCGGCGGCCGGCTCGAAGTGCGTGGGCTCGTTCGCCGCCTGACGCACCGGGTGCAGCCAGTTCGCACGCGCCGGCCGGGCCGCCGGGACGACGACGCCGCTCGGGTTCAGCGCCGAGCCCACGATGGTGGGTGTTCCGATGAACACGGGGTGCTGGCCGCCCACGTCGACGATCACGACGGTGACGTTGTCGGGCGCGCCGCCGTCGAGCGCCTGCTTCAGCAGGGCGTCCGCGGTGCGGGCGGGCGGCATCCCGAGAGAGAGCGTGCGGTCGGTGTGCGTGTCGTCGACGACGCCGGAGAGCCCGTCGGAACACAGCAGCCACCGGTCGCCGTCCTGCGTGGGCATGATGAACGTGTCGATCTCGGGATCGGGGTCCATGTCGCCGAGAACGCGCATGAGCACGGAGCGACGGGGGTGGTAGCGCGCCTCCTCGGGCGTGATGCGCCCGGAGTCGACCAGACGCTGCACGAACGTGTGATCGGTCGTGATCTGGGTGAGTTCCCCGTCGCGGTAGAGGTAGATGCGCGAGTCGCCGATGTGACCGATGACGGCGTAGTCGTCGACCATGATCAGCGCGCTGACGGTCGTTCCCATGCCGGCGAGCTCGGGGCGACGGGCGACGGTGTCGATGAGCTCGGCCGCCGTGTCGGAGAGCGCGTCGCGCAGGGCGTGCTCGGCGTCGGCGGGGGTCGCGAACGGCTGGTCCAGCTCGGTCAGGTGGTGGATCGCGAGGCTCGACGCGACGTCACCGCCCGCGTGACCGCCCATGCCGTCGGCGACCACGAAGAGGTTCGAGCCGGAGTAGCCCGAATCCTGATTGTTGGAGCGCACCTTCCCCGTGTGGGAGATGGCGGCGCTCGAGCCCTGGAAGACCATGGAGGAGGGTTACTTCCTCAGCTCGAAGGTCGTCGCGCCCACCTTGATCGGGGCGCCCACCTTCACCTGGACCGGGGAGGCCACGCGCACCCCGTCGTGGGTGGTGCCGTTGGTGGAGTCGAGGTCTTGCAGCATCCACTGATTGCCCCACAGCACGAGGCGTGCGTGGTGGCTTGACGTGTAGTCGTCGCGGACGACCAGGCCCGACTCGCTGGATCGCCCGATGGTGAGCGGTTCGGTGCCGAGGGGGAGTTCGAGACCCACCTTGGGCCCGCTCGTGATGACGATGCGCGAGACGCTGTCGGTGGTGGCGAGGCCTCCGACGGGGGCGGGGGCCGGAGCGGCCGGGCGCTTGACCTGCGTGGTCACCGCATCGGGCGCCGCAACCGGAGCGGGAGCCGCGGGGGCGGATGCCGCGGGCTCGGGGAGCTTGCGGACCTTGACGCCGAAGAGGTCGGCGCGCAATGAGTAGACCACCCCGAAGACGAAGAACCACAGCAGGACGAGGAAGCCGCCCTGCAGTAGCAGAAGAGTCAGCTGACTCATGACAGGGGCCCCCGCTCCCGAACGTCGAAGATGCGCGTGGCATCGGATGCCGCCGCCCGTCGCGGCGGCTGCGCCTTTGCGACCACCCGGAACACGATCGTGGTGCGACCGATGGAGATGGTCGAATCGGGCGGAAGCGCTGCTTCAGACACCTTACGGCCGTTGAGGGTCGTGCCGTTGGTGGACCCGAGGTCGCGGACCATCGCGCGCTCGCCGTCCCAGAGGATCTCGACGTGCTTCCGGCTCGTGCCGGCGTCGGGGATCGTGATGTCGGCGTCGCTTCCGCGGCCGATGACCGTGCGGGCGCGCGTGAGCTCGTGCCGCGCGCCGTCGATGTCGACGACACCGCGCCACGACACCTGGCCCTCGGTGGTCTGCGAGTCGACGCGGAGCGTTCCGGTCGACAGCGAGTCGTCGCGCTCGATGGAGATGACGAGGGGACCCGCGAACGAGTAGCCCTGCGTGCTCGCGTGCTTCTTGACGAGGGTGGTGAGCTCGGTGACGAGGGTCGAGCCGAGGGCGCTCATCTTCTCGTCGTCGGCGGGCGAGAGTCGCACCGCGAACGTGTTGGGCGCGAGGATGCGGTCGCGCGTGACGACGACGGCCTTCTTGTCGAGCTCACTGCGCAGGGCCGATGCGATCTCCACCGGCTGAATGCCGCTGCGGAAGGTCTTCGCGAACGCACCGTTGACGGCGCGTTCGAGACCCTTCTCGAAACTGTCGAGTAGTCCCACGAGACTCCTTCAGGCAGGCAGACCAGTAGCCACATCGTAGTCAGGGCGGCTGAGCAGGTGATGGATGCCGCCTCCCAGGGGCGCGTTTCGCCGGGGCGAGGCGGTCGTGATATTCTCGGGAAGTTGGTCGCGTGGCATCCTGGATGCCGCGCACGCGCGAGTGGCGGAATAGGTAGACGCGCTGGCTTCAGGTGCCAGTGCCTTCACGGGCGTGGGGGTTCAAGTCCCCCCTCGCGCACAGACATGAGAAAGGCCCCCGGGTTCATCCCGGGGGCCTTTCTCATGTCTGTGGGGGAGTGGGCGGGCTTGAGACCCGTGTGGGTTGGGCCCCACTCCGCCGGAGGCTCTGGGCGCCGCGCAGCACCTCAGGCGGGCGGGGCCAGCAGGAAGACGAACGACGCGAGGAGCATCGGCCCGACCACGAAGATCAGCGTCGCGGTGGCGAGAAGGAATCCGCCGAGGCCGAGCGCGACCCCGCGCAGTCGAGGGTCGGCCTTCAGCGCACGGCGGGAGGCGAGGGCGACGCTGATCGCGGCGATCGCCAACACGGCGGAGAGCAGCCACCAGGTGGTCGTCAGGGCCGCCGCCACCGCGAGCAGAGAACTCGCGATCGCTTTCCCATCGACCGGCCTGCTGCGCGTCGCCGTGGCATCCATCATGTGACTCCCGGGGAGAGGTCGGACCTCGAGGCTAGCCACGGACCGGGCTCGGCACCACCGCCGTCCGCGCCCGGCGAGAGGATTCCCCCACCGCGGGCGCCCTGAAGCAGACGAAAGCCTCCCGCGCAACCCACCTCGACCTCGGTCAATCTGGGAGGAAGCTGAACGTACGAGAGCCCGCGCTCGCGCGGGCATCGGTTCACACTCGCGAAAGGGACACCTCATGGGATTCTTCGGATTTCTTCTTCTCGGCCTCATCGCCGGCGCCATCGCCAAGCTGATCCTGCCCGGTAAGCAGGGCGGCGGCTGGCTCGTCACGTTGCTCCTCGGCGTCGTCGGTGCCTTGCTCGGCGGCTTCCTGGGCAGTGTCCTGTTCAACGCCCCGCTGCAGGACTTCTTCTCCATCCAGACGTGGCTGCTGGCCATCGGCGGCTCGATCATCGTGCTGCTGATCTACGGCCTCATCGTCGGTCGTCGCACCGCGCGCTGATCACCCGCGAAGGCCCGGGGCGGGGGACCGCGCCCCGGGCCTTCGGCATGTCCGCCCTTCGCGGAAGAACCCTGTTTACTGGAGCGGATGTCGCCCACCCGACGCACCGCCTTCCCGATCACGCTCGTCGCGAGCGGTGCGGTCGCCGTGCTCGCGATCTGGCCGCAGCTCGTCGGGGCCCAGCGGCTGCAGGTGATCGCCCAACTGATCCCGTTCCGCGGTCTGCTGGCCCTCGGCTTCGCCGCCCTCGCCGTGGTCGCGGCGGTGATCGCCGCGCGACGCCGTCGGTGGGGCGTGTCGGCGGCGCTCGCCATCGCGCTCGCCGCGGTGTCGCTCGGCAATGGCGCCATCCTCCTGGCGCGCGGAGGAGGGTCGCCGCCCGCCCCGGGCGACATCGTCGTGGTCGCCTGGAACACCTACGGAGGCGCCGCGTCGCCGGAGAGCATCGCGCGGCTCGTCCGCGAGACGGGGGCCGATGTCGCCAGCCTCCCCGAGACCGACGCGGTCGCGGCGGCGGAGGTCGTCGGCATCCTGTCCCGCGACGGCATCCGGATGACGTCGTCGACTCTCGATGCGGCACCGGGGGACGACCCGGTGCCCACGACCCTGCTCGTCGCGACCTCGCTCGGCCCCTACTCCCTCGACGCGGAGGCGGGATCGACGCCCGGGGTGCCCAGCGGCGTCTTCCGCCCCGTCCAGGGCGACGGCCCGACCCTCGTCGCGGCCCACCCGCTGCCCCCGTTACCGCTGATCATGACCGACTGGACGGACGGGATGGACTGGGTGGCCGCGCAGTGCGCGAGCCCCGACGTGATCCTGGCGGGTGACCTGAACTCGACGCTCGACCATCTGGCGGGACTGGGCCGGGACGGGGGAACGGTGGGGGAGTGCCGGGATGCCGCCGCCGAGGCGGGAGCGGCCGCGGTGGGCACCTGGCCCGTGCGCCTGCCCACGGGTCTCGCCGCACCGATCGACCACGTGCTCGTCGGGTCGGCCTGGGAGGTGCGCGGCTTCGAGGTGCGCACCGACTTCGACGACGCCGGCAGCGACCATCGGCCCATCGTGGCGACGCTGTCGCGGCGGTGATCTTTACGCGATCGCGCCCGCGACCCTAGGTTGAACACCATGTCGGACAAGCGCAGAGAAGAAGAGGCCTACGCCCTCGCCGCGAAGCAGGCCGCCGCCGCCGAGGAGGACAGCGCGACCGACGACTCGTCGGTGGATGCCGACGAGTCGGTCGAGGAGAGAGAAGAGCCGAACTGACGCGGATTCGCGTGGCGCCTCACTCGAGCGTCGGGGGCAGGACGTAGACGATGTCGTCGTCGTCGCGGGTGTGCTCGACGAAACCGAGACGGGCGAGGACGGCGTGCGAAGGGTCGTCGTCGGCCGCGACGCACGCGTAGAGCGGACGCTCGGGTTCGAGCACGGTCAGCAGGCGAAGCGCCTCGGTCGCCACCTCGGCCGCGTCCGGGGAGACGGCGAGCAGGATCTCGCGGTCGCCGTCGACGTCGAGCGCGGCGGCGAGACCCACCACCGCGTCGTCGGCGGCGACGGTGCGCACGGTCACGCGGTCCTGATCGACCCACGCGTCGAACGCGGCGCGGTCGTCGAGCGTGGCTCGGGGCCACGAGGAGGCGCTGTCGCGGACGGCGGCGAAGGCGGCATCCCGGTCGTCGTCGTTCAGTTCGCGCAGGTCGATACGGGCCATGGCGTCACGCTACTGCGGATGCCGGCGGGGATCGCGGTGGTTGCGCGCTCAGGCGAAGCCGTGCAGGGCGAGGAACGTCCACGTCGCGCCGTTGGCGTCGCGCGCCTCGAGTTGCGTGCGGAGATGGGCGAACAGCGTCGCGCGGGTGTCGTCGCTGATGCTCTGCCACCCGTCGAGGTTGCGCCGCAGGACGAGGTCCGTCTGCTCGAGGGTCCGCTGGAACGCGACGTTGCGCGAACACCTCACGGCGAGGGCGTACAGCGCCAGGACGGCGTCGACGTACGCGCGCGACGACTCGGCGTCGCGCATGGCGTCCACGTGGGTGAGGGCGGTCTCGATCTCCTCCGGGGTGCATCGGGGGAGAGCGACCCGCAACGCCGAGGCGATGTTGTGCGCCGCGTACTCGCGCATGTCGTTGCGAGCCCGGTCGCTCAGCGCCGTGACGCGCGTGTACCGGTTCGCGGAGACCTCGACCAGACCGATGCGTTCCAGTTTCTGCAACGCCTCGCGCACCGGGGTCCGCGAGATGCCCATATGGGCGGCCAACTCGACGTCGCGGAGCCGGTCTCCGGGCCGGAGACGGCCATCGACGATCGCCTCGCCGAGGGCCGCATAGGCTTCGTCGACGAGGGCGAACCGGGACCGTGAGTGACTCATCACGCGGAGTTTACGTCGCGCGAGTATCACAGACTTCGCGTTTGCGTTACGTATTCACAGCTTTCGTGTCGCGCGGAGGCCCGCCGCGGCTGTATTGTCATCTCCGTCACGCCTCGCGTGACATATCCGGGGGGATCCGTCGACGCCCGGGCTTCGAGCTCTGCTCAGCCCGGGCGTCGTATGGGCTTACGGCATGTTTCGTCATGCAACGTTTCTGTCACGGGGTCGTGCGCGGCGAGAGCACGGGCGTTACCGTGAGGGCACAGTCCGGCGCGCACGGTGCCGGCTCAAGCGGAAAACGGCATGTCGATGAGCACGCAGGGCACGGTCAAATGGTTCAACGCGGAGAAGGGGTTCGGCTTCATCGCCCCCGATGACGGCGGTCAGGACGTCTTCGCGCACTACAGTGCGATCCAGTCGGGCGGTTACCGCTCGCTGGAGGAGAACCAGCGGGTCGAGTTCGAGATCGCGCAGGGCCCGAAGGGCCTGCAGGCCGAGGACATCCGCCCCCTCTGACATCTCGTCCGGTGAGCCCGGACTCCCCGGCCGGGCGGGACGGCATCCGTCACCGCCCGGTCATTTCTCGTGCCGCACGAGGTCGACGCCCGCCGCGGCGAACTGCCGGATCGTGGCGTGCGGCAGGAACGCCCGCGTCAGAGCCGTGCCGATGCGTGTGAGGTCGGCTTCGTCACGGTAGAGCAGGTACATCGTCTCGTAGCGCGGGTGGAACTTCTGCTTGAAGCGGTGCAGTGACGCGAAGCCGTAGACCGGCTCGAGCATCGTGGCCATCCGGTTCTGCAGGTCGGCGATCGCGCCGGCATCCGGGGCGTACTCGTGGGCGAGTGGGGCGCCCGACAGGGACATGACCTCGGCACCCTCGGACGAGAACCGCAGCGCCGACGAGCCGATCAAGAACTCCATCACGGGCCCGAAGCCGCCGTCGCGACGCCGCATGAGGTCGAGCGTCCAGCCGCGCACGCGCCCCTCGCCGTAGACGGGGAGCCACGACAGGAACCCGTCCACGTCGCCGGCGGAGGAGATCGCGAGCGCGACGCGGACCTCGGGGTCGGCCGCCTCGGTGAGGGTGCCGAGGGTGAAGCCCATCTCGGGCAGGTCCTTCTCGCCGACCCAGCTGTCGGAGATCGCCCGCAGCTGTTGCCGCACCCCCCACGTCTCGTCGGCGAGACGCGATAGACGGAAGGTCATGCCTTCCCGTTCCGCGCGATTGAGCGCCGTGCGGACAGCGCCCCAGGCCTTGCCGGTGAACTTCAGGTCGGGGAGATCGACGATCGTGTCGTCGGCGACCACGATGCTGCGCCACCCCGCGGGCACCGCGGCGCGGGTCTGCTCGCCCGCGCTGAAGAAGCACGGGGCGAGCCCCGCCGTCTCGGCGCGATCGATGAACGCGCGCACGGTGTCGGGGCGGACGCTCTCGGGACCGAGCGGGTCGCCGAGCGCGAGGGCGACGCCGGAGCGTCGCTGGAAGGCGACGATGCCGCGACCGAACCGCGCGTACGACATTCCGTCCCACGTCGTCATCCACGACAGGGTCCCGCCGCCGGACCGCCGCAGCTCGTCTTTGACGTCGTCCACACGGGGTGCGGGCGAGTCGCCGAGAGCGGCTCGGGGCCGGGCGTGGAACGCGGCGCGCACCAGCACGAGGTAGACGAGGGCGATGCTCCACAGGAGCGACGAGGCCAGGGTGATCGTGATGTCCGACCCGAGGGCGCTCTCGACGCCGCCGACGCCGCGGAAGATCACGAGAAGAGCCAGCAGGAGCACCATCACCGCGTTCAGCGAGGCATAGGCGACCAGGAGGATCCACGCCCACCGGCGCCCGCGGCGGATGCCCGTGGCGACCAGGAGCACGAGCACGGTGTTGACCGCGAGGTCGACCCACGAGCCGGAGACGGGCGCGGACGTTCCGAAGGGCCCGGTGGTCGGGCTGAGGTAGGTGAGGATCTCGATCGCCCCGAGCGCGCAGACCACGACGAACGCGATGAGGCGCTGCTCGCGGACCGATACACGCTGCGGGCGCAGAGAGCGGTCGACGACGAGCACGAGGGCCACGGCGAACGCGTGCTCGAGGTCGGGCAGGGTGCCCCAGTAGATCAGGGTGACCGACAGCGCCGCGACCAGCACCGTCCACGCGCGCAGGCGCCATGGCGAGGGCAGCAGCGAGATCGCGGCCGCGATGCACGCGATGACGCCGCCCGAGGGGCCGACGTCGAGGACCGTGGCCTGCTGCTGGGCCCACGGCCAGGGCAGGAGTGCCGCGATCCAGAGGAACAGTGCCGACGCCAGGACCGAGACGAGCTGCCCTGCGGCGAAGTACCCCGCCGCCACCCGTGAGCCGCGGCGCACCTCCAGGGCGGCCATCCCGGCGAGCCCGAGGAGGATGGGTACGTACACCCAGGGCGCGTCGATGAAGAACGTTCCGGTGACCGGGGTCCACCAGCGCCCCTCCTGCAGCGCCGGCAGACCGTACGCGACCATCGGGAACGACTCCGAGGCCGAGAACGGTGTCCACAGGCCGGCCGACAGGATGCCGACGATGAGCAGGATGCCGGCGAGCGACAGCGTCGCCGGCATGCGTCGCAGCGCCGGGAGCGCGCGGCGGGCCGTGATGTTCTCCCCCATGCCGCTCACGATAGGGCACCGCGGCCGGTGCCTGTCAGCGGGCGGTGGCGGCGCGCCATGCCGCGCGGGCGTTCGCGAGCGCCTGCCCGGCGTCGGTCGCCGCGCGCGCCGCCGCGAGCTCGCGGCGGGCGCTGTCGAGCCGCAGGCGGGCGTCGATGGACGGGTCGTCGCCGCGCGCCTCCGCGGCCGCGAGAGCAGCGCGTGCGCAGGCCAGCGTGCCGGGCAGAGCGGCCCGGGCGGCCTCGAGGCGGTGCCGAGCGCTGGGCGCGTCTCCCAGCACGTCGTCGCGCACCTCCCTGACTCTCGCCACGGTCTCGATCGCCGCGCGAGGACGGCGATCGACTCCCGCGGCGGCGCTTTCGAGGTCGGCGGCCGCCGCGTGCAGTCGTGCGGCAGCGTCGGGGGCGCACGCGTCCGGTCGAACGCGCGCGACCTCGTCGGCCGCGGCGAGCTCCGCGCGGGCGGCTGCGACCTCGCCCGCGGCGTTGCCGGCGGCCTGGAACGCGATGCGGTGGGCGTCTTCGACCTCGCGGAGCTGTCGCGCCGCGCGGCGGAGGGCACCCGTCGCCGCATGGACGAGTCGATCGACCTCGGCAGGGTCTCCCGCGTGTGCGGCGGCGTCGAGGGCGTGGTCGACCTCGGCCAGAGCCTCGGCGGCGTCGCGCGCGGCCTCCGCAGCATCCGACCAGTCGTGCTCGTCGAATCGCGCGCGGAGGGCGTCGATCAGCGGAGCGGGATCGCCGGAGGTGCTGACGAGCTCGTCGCGGCGGGTGCGCGCGGAGCGCACGCGATCCGCCGGGGTGCCGTGTGCGCGCGCCCAGGCGGCGAGGTCGGTCCGGGTCGCCTCGATCCGCGCGAGGTGCTGGTCGAGGTGTGCGCGCACGGCCTCCGCGTCGAGGCGGCGCCGGGCGGGGATCGCCGTCGACGCCGACAGGGCTGCGACGTCTGTGAAGCCGCGGTCGCGCGCGCGAAGCGCCGCCGCGCGCGAGCGGCGCAGGGCGGTGGTCGACTCGGAGTCGACCAGGGCGCCGGACGCCTCGAACGCGACGTCGAGGTCGGTCGCCGCGTCGTCGAGGCGCAGCAGCGCCTCCGCGGCCGCCCCGCGGGCGATCTCGGCGGCGGCTCGGGCCCGGGGAGAGCGTCGGCGGGAGCGGACGATCACCACGACGACCGCGATCACGAGGAGGGTCCCCACGATGGCCAGCGCCGTGGGGACCGCCCAGGTGACGTCAGACACCGGTCACGACGCTCTCCGCCTCGTCGGACGCGTCGTCGGGGACGAGGAGGAGTGCGCGCAGCTGGTCGATGTCGTCGACCGCGGCCTGAGCGCCGTCGGCCTCGTAGGGCCAGCTGAAGCCCCACCGCACGAAGATCACCGGCACGCCGGCATCCTGTCCGCCCTCGACGTCATGGTGCCGATCGCCGATCAGGACGGGACGGGAGGTGTCGACACCGTTCGCCTCGAGACGGCGCAGCGCCTCGCGCACGATGTCGGACTTGGCGCTGAGACTGCGCTCGTCGAGCGAGGCGCCGACGATGGCCTCGAGGTCGGGCGCGAGGCCGAAGTGGTCCATGAGTGCGACGACCTGCACCTCGGGCTTCGAGCTCGCGGTCGACTGCGGGACTCCGGCCGCGTGGAGGTCGTGCACGAGGTCGGCGACACCGGGGTACAGCTTCGCGCTGACGGTGTATCCCTCGCTCTTGTTGAGTCCGCGGTAGAACGCCACCGCCTCGGTGGACTCGGCGGGGGTCATGCCGACGTTCACCTGGAAGGACTCGAACATCGGCGGGCCGATCCAGCGCGAGAGCTCGCCGCGGGTCGGGGGAGTGCGACCGAAGTGCTCGAGGGTGATCGTCAGGCGACGGAGGATCCCCTCGGACGCGTCGACGAGCGTGCCGTCGACGTCCCACAGGACACAGGAGAAAGGGGAGCGCGCGGGCATACGTCCACGCTACCGGCGGGTGCGATGTCGCGGGCGCGCCGGGTGACGGCTCACCACGGAGCTACTCCACCTCCGACGGACGCGAACGACCGGGATGAGGCGGGCCGCATCGTCAGGTCGATGCCGGAGACGAGTTTGCCCGCGGTGACGACCACCCCCTTCCGGCATGTCTCGACGACGGACGGGGGAGTCTCGCGGGGTCGCGCGCAGACCGTGTAGGTGCCCGGAGGTGCCTCGATCGCATATCCGCCGGGGGAGCCGCCATCGGATCGTCCCTCGGCGACGAGACGCCCGGTCGCGTCCTTCACCGTCACGGCTGCCACCGTCCAGCGCGTGTTGCTCTTCGCCGGCGCCGCGGCGACGCGGCCGGAGATGGTCCCGGCGCGCGCGAGCTTCGTCACGGGAGCCGTCACCGTGGCTCCGGCGGCGACCTTGATGACGGTGGCCTGCTCGCGAGTGGGTGCCGCGGCGGCCCACCCCGGCGCGTACGAAGACGGCGTGGAGAAGTCGTCTTGCGCGAACTGCACGCGGTACGAGCCGGCGGCGAGGTCGCGGAATCGATACGACCCGGTCTCGTCCGTGTACTGGACCCTCGCGGGCTGGGTCTCGCCGTCGCGCCACAGTTCGACAGCGACGCCCGTCACCGGCGTCTTGCCGACGGCATCCGTCACCTGTCCCCCGAGCACGGCGGGCTGGGGGACGGAGAGCGTCACGTTCTGTGCGCCCGCCTTCGCGGTGAACGTGCGCGACGCGAGGACGCTGTCGCCGGAGCGCGACACCTCCACGCGGTAGGACGCTCCGCCCCGCAGAGTGGAGGGCAGAGAGAACGCCCCTCCGGCATCGGTGCGGATCGAAACGGAGCCGGTCATGCCGGCGAGGCGATCGAGGGCGATGAGACGGACGTTGGCGGACCCGATGGCCCTCCCCGTGCTCGCATCGGTCACTCGGCCCGTGAGAGAGCCGTTGCCCGTCGCGAGCGCGAAGGACACCGTCTTGCTCTGCCCCCCGCTCACGGTGATCTTCGTGGCCGTCGCGCTCGATGTACCGCCGTACCAGGTGTCGACGACACCGGGGGAGGCCGAGGAGGCGAAGACGCGGTAGGTGCCGACGGGGACGGCGAAGGTGCTCGTCGTCGAAGACGACGTCGACGTGCGCCGGGAAGCGTTGCTGACCTGGCCGTTCGAGCCGATCACCACGACGTCTGTTCCGTAGGACGTTCCCGTGACCGTGACCGTGAGCGTCCCCGCGGTTCCGCGCGGCTCAGCGTCGAGGGTGCCGATGTCGACGGTCTTCCCGGCCGCGACGGTGATGCGTGTGGCAGACGCAGGGGTGACGGCTCCGCCGAGGTACACCCCATCGACGGATGCCGTGTAGCTTCCGGGAGCGAGAAAATCGAATCGCACGGACGAACCGCCCAGGCCGTACCTGCTCCCCACGAAGCGCGCTTCGCCTCCTTCCCAGCGGTACAACTGTGCGGTCCGGTAGGGGAAAGACGTCGGGCCCGACGGAAGGAAGGCCGTGACACTTCCGCCGGGCACCGCGACCAGATCTTTCGTGACCGCGGCGGCCGCGACGCCGAAGTACACCGCGGTAGCCGACTCGGTGCCCCCACCCGACCAGGTGGTGGCCAAGCCGCTTCCGTCGGCGGGCTCGAATCGTGCGGTATAGGAACCGGCGATGACGCCGCGCAGGGTGTATCGCCCGTCCGTCCCGACCACGGCAGAGTTCGCGTAGCCGCCCCCGGGGGAACTCAGCGCGACGGACCCGCCCGTGACAGGGGTGCGCGTTCCGGTGATCCTCACGGTCCCGGAGACCGTCACGCCCGGTACCTTCACGTCGATCCTCGACGCCTTGGTGACCGAGACGAACCTCGCACCGGCGAGCGTGTTCGTCGAACCGGCGTAGATCGTGCCCCCGCCCGTGCGAACGGCCGCGGTGACCTCGACGGGGGGAACGCCGGTGACCGTGTACCTTCCGTTCGCGTCGGTGGTCGCCCACCCGACCGCCGAGGACGTCCGGGCGAGGATGGTGACGGAGGCATCGCTCATCGGCGTGCCATCCGCGTAGCGCACCGTGCCGGAGACCGTCGAACCCGCGGCGAGACTCATGTTCGCGGTCGCGTTCCGGCCCGCGCCCGAGGTCAGCGTGATCACCTTCGCCGTCTCCAGGGACGGTTTGTCGGGGAAGTACTCGGGCAGGAGGTCACCCGTGCGGGGCCTCGCCTGAAGCTTGTAGGCACCGGGTGTCAGTCGGCTGAAGAGATACGTTCCCGTGTCGCTCGTCGTGGTCTGGCTCCAGTACTGCCAGGACCCGTCGTCCGAACGCCGATAGACCTGCATGCTCACACCGGTGGCGGGCGCTCCCCCGGCTCGGGTGACGGTGCCCGAGATCGATCCCGACGAGGCGAGCGCTGCGTCGACACCCTTGCGCGCCTGGCCCGCCGTGACCGTCACCGACTGCGCGCGCGCGAAGTCGGGCTTGTCATTCCACCATTCGTCGACGATGGGAGCCGAGTAGCTGGAGAACTGCACCTTGAAGGCCCCCGCGGGCAATCCGGTGAGCGTGTATCGACCGTCTGCGCCGACCTGTGCGCGCACTGCGGTCTGCGATTCCTGAGACGCGGGCACCGCCGAGACCCAGATCGCGTCCGCGCGGACCCCCGCCGGTACCGTGACGGTCCCGGCGATCGATGCTCCCGCGCGCAGCGTGGCATCGATCTTCGTCCTCTTCTGCCCGGCTTTGAGCACGAGAGGTGTGGCGGAATCGAAGTCCCACGCGGCGTTCCACCACTGGGCGACGACGTTCGCCGACGCCGACGAGAACTTGACCTTGTAGGTGCCGGGCTCCAGGCCCTTCAACGTGTACGTACCGTCGGGGGCTGCGGTCGCGGTCGCTTTGGGAGACCAGTACTGATCCGTGGAGTAGGCCGAGATGGTCACGCTCTGGCCGGAGGTGCTGGCACCCGCCGGGAGGGTGACCGTGCCCGAGATCGTGGGCGACGCCGTCAGCGTGGCGTTCACCCCCTCCCGCCTCTGCCCCGCGGTGAGCGTCACCGGCTTCGCGGAGGAGAAGTCGGGCTTGTCGTCCCACCACTCGGGCATCACCGGAAGGCTGTAGGACGAGAACCTCACGGCGTAGGTCCCGGCCGTGAGTCCCGAGAGGGTGTAGGCGCCATTGCTGAGCGCGACCGTGCTCGACACGACTCGCGAAGGATCGGTCGTCGCGTACGCGCTCACCGACACCCCGCCCTGGCTCGATGTCACACCTGTGGGGAGAGTGACGGTGCCGGAGATCGTGGCCGAGGTCGCGAGGGTCGCGTCGATCCCGGTTCTCTTCTGTCCGGGCTTCAGCGTGACGGTCGTGGCGGAGGAGAAGTCGGGCTTGTCGTCCCACCATTCGCTCACCACCGGCAGGTCGTAGGCCGAGAACTTCACCTTGTACGTTCCCGGGGCGATGTTGCCCAACGAGTAGGAGCCGTCTTCGGCGACGCTCGCGAATCCGGCGTAGGAGTACTCGGACGTCGCCGAGACCACCGCGACAGAAAGCGAACTGGTGGTCTTCACCACGCCATCGGGCAGGGTGACGCGCCCCGATATGAGCGCGGCTGCGGAGAGAGCCGCGTTGACACCGGTCCGCGATTGACCGGACGCGAGGGTGATGGTCGCCGCGGACGTGAAGTCGGCGCTGTCGTTCCACCACTCCGAGAGGAGTCCTTGGGAGGGCACGAACTTCACCTTGTAGCTGCCCGCGACGAGGCCGGTCACGGTGTAGCTTCCGTCTCCCTGGGTCGTCGCGGTCTTCAGGAGCATGCCGCCGCTGCCGGCGGCGTAGACCTCGACCTGGACGCGTTGCTGCCCGAGGGACGCTCCCGCGGGACCGGTGACGCGGCCCGAGATGCTGGCCGCGGCGGGGAGCGAGGCGTTGACACCGGTCCTTGTCTGTCCCGCAGCCAAGGTGAGGGTCTTTGCCGAGGCGTAGGTCGAAGCGCCGTCCCACCACTGCGGCAGGACGGGGAGATCCCGGGGTTCGAACGCGATGCGGTAAGACCCGGCGGGAAGACCGGAAATGCGGTAGGAGCCGTCCGCCGAGACCCGACCTGTCTGCGAGTCGACGTCGGGGTCGGAGACGGACGTGACCAGCACGGTGACTTCACCGTCGGTCATCCTCACGCCCGTGGGCAGGGTGACCCGGCCCGTGATCGTGGCTGCCTTGACGAGCGTCTCGTCGATGCCGGTGACCTTCTGCCCCGCCCTGAGCGTGATGGGCGTCGCCGCCGGCATCGAGAGCTGGCCGCGCCACCAGCGATCGGCAACGACCTTCGAGTTCGACCGGTACGAGACCTTGTAGTCACCCGCCGGCAGGTCGGTGACGGTCCAGGAACCGTTCGGCCCCACGCCGGTGGTTGCGACATACGACCCCTGGGAGGAGAAGACCTCGACACGGAGCCCCGCTTGCTCCATCTTCATGCCGGTGGGAAGCGTCGCGGTTCCGGAGAGCGACGCGCCGACCGGAGGGACGGTGTCGATGCGCGTGCGCGTCTGACCCGCCGAAAGGGTCAGGACCCGTGCACCGGCTTCGTCGCCCGCACTCTCCCACCACCAGCTCGGCGCGATCGGCAGCCCCCACGACGAGTACGAGATCGTGTACCGACCGGCGGGCAGCGGGGAGACGGAGTACGTTCCGTCGCTTCGCACACTCGTGGACCCGACCCACCTGCCGCTCCCGGCATCGCGGACGCTCACCGAGATCGCCCCTCCCTGCATGGTCACTCCCTCGGGGAGGACGACGCGTCCCGAGATGGTCGACCCGCCGAGCAGGCTGGCATCGATTCCCGTCTTGACCTGTCCCGCGGTCAGGACGATCGGCGTTGCGTCATCGGCGTCGCGCGCGTCGTTCCACCACTCGTCGAGGACGTTTCCCGATGCGACGAAGTGCACCTTGTAGGTACCGGGGGTGAGACCCTGGACGCGGTAGGTGCCGTCGGGCGCGACAGCGGCTCTTTTCACGAGCTCGTGTCTTGCCGTGCGCACCTCGATAGTGACCCCGTTGGAGGTCAACGGGGCGCTGGCCGGAACCTTCACGGTGCCCGAGATCGATGCACCGGGCGACATCGTCGCGTCAACCCCCGTGCGCGCTTGCCCGGCCTTCAGGGTCAGCAGCGTGGCGGTGCCGTAGTCCGGCCTGTTCTTCCACCATTGCTCCATCAGAGGCGCATCCTGCGTCGCGAAGCGCACTTTGTACGTGCCTGCGCGCAGCCCCGACAGCGCGTAGCTACCGTCCCGTTCGACGGGCGCGTCCGCCAGGACACGGTCGGGGAAGAGCGTGTTGTAGAGCTGAACGCGCACCATGTTCGGTCCGACCCCCGCGCCCACGGGGACGGAGACGGTGCCCGAGATCGAGGCCAGTGGTGCCAGCACGATGGGCCCGATAGGGGCGTTCTTGCCCGCCGACACCGTGATCGGTGTCGCGGCTGTGAAGTCGGACTTGTCGTTCCACCACTCGTCGGCGACCGCTATGCCGACGACGCTGACGTGAACCTTGTAGGAACCGGCGGGAATCCCCGTCACGCGGAAGTCGCCGCTCGATCCGACGGCGACTGATGCCACCGGAGCGTCAGAGGAGGCGCTGTCGTACACCTCGGCCGTCAACATCCCGTCGGCTGCATCGATGCCGACCGGAAGGTCGACATGCCCCGAGATCGACGCGCCGCGCACGAGAGTGGCATCCACTCCCGACCGTGCTTTCCCGGCGGTCAGCTTCACGGGGGTCGCCGAGGCGGCGTCGGCCGCGCCGCGCCACCATTGATCGATCACCGGCAGGCCCTGCGCGCGGAACGCGACCTTGTAAGAGCCGGCCGGGATCCGCGACAGGGTGTAGGTGCCGTCCGAGCCGACGACCGCGCTGGCGACGACATCCTGCGTCGAGCCGGCCGGCCGCACCGACACCTCGACCGTGCCCGACGACATCGAGACCCCGGACGGGAGCGACACGCGCCCCGAAAGCGACGCGAACGACGCAAGAGCGGCATTCACCGCGGTCTTGCGTTCGCCCGCGGCGAGCGTGAGGACGGTCGCGGCAGCGGCGGTGGGCTTGTCGTTCCACCATTCTTCGACGAGCGGTAGAGAACCGACGGAGAACTTGACGGTGTACTGGCCGCTGGGGAGCCCGGGAACCGTATAGGTGCCATCGGCGGCGACCGTGGCCGTGCGCAACACGGGTAGACCGTAGGCGCCCGTCACGGTGACGGCGAGATCGCCCGCGTTCACGGTGACGCCCTGGGGAACCGTCACCTTGCCGCTGATGGATGCCATCGACGCGAGCGTCGCGTCGATGCCGGTGCGCGCCTGGCCCGACGTCAGCGTGACCGGCTTCGCGGAGTCGAAGGTCGACGCGTCATTCCAGAACTCCGAGACGGCGTCGATGCCGTCCGCCTCGAACTGGACACGATACGTGCCGGGGGCGAGACCGTTGAGGATGTAACGGCCGTCGGACGCGATCGTCGTCTCTGCAGCGACGACACCGACCGACGCGTACGCGCGGACCGTCACGGTCCCCGTCCCCGGGTCGGTCCCGGTGGGCAGGACCACGGTGCCCGAGATGGTGGCGCTGCGCGCGAGCGTCGCATCGATGCCGCCGGCCACCTGGCCCGCAGCGACCTTCACCGCGGTGGCGCGGCCGAAGTCGGGCTTGTCGTTCCACCACTCCGGAAGCACGGGAAGGTCGCGCGGTGTGAACGACACGGCGTAGGACCCGGCACTGAGACCCGTGATCCGGTAGCCGCCGTCGGCACCCACGACGGCCTCGCCCGCGGTGACCGCTCTGTTCTTCTTCGAGTAGGCCGTCACGGTGACGGAGCCGGCTCCCAGCTCGACCCCGGCCGGGAGGGTGACGCGTCCCGTGATCGTCGAGGTCTGGGCGAGGATGGCATCGATACCCGAGAGCTGTTGCCCCGCCGCGAGGGTGATGGTCGTCGCCGCATCGAAATCGGCCCCGCCCTTCCACCACTGACCCTGGACCGGCGCGGACTGCGGGACGAACGACAGTTTGTAGGCACCCGCGTCGAGGTCCGTCAGGACATACGTACCGTCGGCAGCGATGGCGGCCTGCGCGACGACCGTCGCCGGGTCGGCCGCGTTGTAGACCTGGACGGTCACCGACCCCGCCGACTGGTCGACGCCCGCGGGCAGGGAGACGGTGCCGGAGATGGATGCCTTGCTCACGAGGGTCGCGTTCAGGCCCGTCCGTGTTCTGCCCGCCGTGAGTTCGACGGCGGTCGCCGACGTGAAGTCCGTTTTGCCGCTCCACCACTGAGACACGAGGGACGCACCCTCGAAGACGAACTTGTAGGTGCCGCTCGGCAGTCCTGGCATCGTGAAGACCCCGTCCGCCGAGACGTTCGCCCACCCGACGGCGGACAAGGGCTGCGCCACGTCGTAGGCGGAGACGGAGACGGTGCTCGGGTCGATGTCCGCGGGGACGACCACCCGGCCCGAAGCCGTGGCTCCGAGGGTCAGGGTTGCGTCGACACCGGTCAGCGCCTGTCCTCGCGTGAGGGTGAAGAACGACGCGGACTCCTCGGTCTGCGTGCCCTTCCACCACTGTGTGAGCAGGGTCTCGTCCTGCGGGGAGAAGTGCACCGTGTACGCACCCGGTCGCAGTCCCGTCACGGTGTACGCACCTGACCTGTCCACGTCAGCCTGCGCCACCGATCCGAAGGCGCCCCCTCGCGCCACGACCCCAACCGAGACCGCCGTGTCTCTCACACCGGCTGGAAGCTGCACGCGACCGCTCACCGAGGCGCCGCGTTCCAGGCGGGCGTCGATGCCCGTGACGTCCTGCCCCGCATTCAGGCTGATCGTGGTGGCCCACGTCCGGTCGGATTTGCCGTCCCACCACTGGTCCAGCAGGTTCGCCGCCGCGGTGGGACGGAAGTGCACGCGGTAGGTTCCGGGGGCCAGTGAGCTGGCGCGGTAGGTGCCGTCCGCACCGACGACGGAGGTGGACGTCGTGCCCGCGGAATCCGGCACGAACTCGACCACGACCAGGCCCGGAGTGATCGCCTGTCCGGCGGGGACCGTCACGGTGCCCGAGATCGTGCCGACGGTCGGCGAATCAGCCGCGGGAAGCAGGAGGCTCGGGGTCGGGGTCGGGGTCGGAGTCGGGGTGTTCGTCGGCGCGGGTGTCGACCGGGGTGTCGGACTCGGATCGGGAGTCCGGGTGGCGGTGGGTCTCGGCGTCGCCCTGCCGGTGGGCGTCGGCGAAGCGGTGGGTTCGGGTCGCGAAGACGGGCTCGGGCTGCGCGTCGGTGACGCGGACGGGGTGGGTGATGGGCTCGTCGCGGGTCGCGGTGACGCGGAGGGGGTCTCCGACCGCGCGGGCGTAGCCGTAGGGGTGGCCGCCTCCTTCGCGGGCGCCGTGGTGATCGCCGACTCCGGGGCGTCCCCCGGTGTCTGGGCGGATGCGGGCGGAGCGACCAGCATCGAGCCCACGAGGGTCAGCCCGACCACGGTCGTCGTCCACGCACGCAGCAGTGATCGCGCAGATCCGCGCATTGTTCCCCCCGGGCGGCCTCACGGCCTGCAGCGCGGGTTTCGGGTCCCGCGGTCAGCGCGGGAGCACCTCCCGCTGGCTAAGTCCTATCGCATCCTGTGAGAGAGCTGCAAGAGAAGAAGTTCCATGATCTCGCCCCGGCGAGGCGGGCGCGGTCGTTTCGCTTGTCGGCTCAGCGCTGCGTGATCGGTCTCGCGTGGTCTGTTCCGACCGTGGGGGAGCAACGGGGAGTTGACGCCGGATCCCGGTGATCCGGGCGCGCGCCGCGCCACCGACGCGTCAGAACAGGCGCGGAGCGCCCGAGTCGATGCCCTTCATCTCGTCGTAGTCGAGGGTGAGGCAGCGGATGCCGCGGTCGGTCGCGAGCACCCGGGCCTGCGGCTTGATCTCTTGGGCGGCATACACACCGGTCACGGGCGCGAGCAGGGGGTCGCGATTGAGCAGCTCGAGGTACCGGGTCAGCTGCTCGACGCCGTCGATGTCGCCGCGCCGCTTGACCTCGATCGCCACCGTGCCGCCGTTGTCGTCGCGCAGGAGCAGATCGACGGGCCCGATCGCCGTGGGGTACTCGCGGCGCACGAGCGTCAGCCCCTCGCCCACGACCGAGACCTGCTCCGCGAGGAGACGCTGCAGGTCTGCCTCGACGCCGTCTTTGATGAGGCCGGGGTCGACGCCCAGGTCGTGCGCGGTGTCGTGGATGACCTCGTGGATGCGCACGAGCAGCGCGTCGCCGCTCTTGGCGTGGGTGACGCGCCAGCGTTCGATCACGCCGTCCTCGACGTCGACCTCGTCGGGGTCTTCGACGACGAGGCTGCAGGGCGGGCTCATCCAGTTCAGCGGCTTGTACGAACCGCCGTCGGAGTGCACGAGCAGCGACCCGTCACCCTTGTGCACGAGCAGGCGGGTGGCGAGGGGGAGATGCGCGTTGAGGCGGCCGGTGTAGTCGACGGAGCAACGGGCGATGACGAGACGCACCCGTCGAGCCTAATCGCGCCGAGCGCATGCCGTCGGGCTGTTCGGGGTCGTTCGGGAATGCCGTTTTCGCCGATCTCGCGGGCTCCGACTCCCTAGCGTGACGAGTAAGCGGGCCGGATCCGGGCCTCTCGACCTCAAGGATGCCCATGTCGCTCTTCTCGACACTCGCGCGCGCCGGCGCCGCGGTCGGCCTCGGCGTCACCGCCGTCCTCGTGGCGGGAGTCGTCGTCGCCGTTCCCGCGAACGCGGCTGCCACACCCGCCCCGACGGCTTCCAGCCCCACGGCCACGATCACCCTGAGCCCCGCGGCCTCCACGGCCACCCCCACGGCCGTACCGACGGCCGTGCCGACGACGGCGCCGTCGGTCGCTGCGTCGACGGCTCCCGCTCCCGCCCCGCTCCCGACGGGCGATACGGCCGCGGCGAAGACCGTCACGATCAGCGGTCGCGTGATCTTCGACAAGCGCACGACGGCCGCGCAGCGCGCCGCAGTGGTCGTCTCCGCGACCCCGGAGGGGGGCGTACCGGTTCCGGATGCCAAGGTGCGGTACGACCCGAAGGCGGGGACGTTCCGTATCTCGGACGTTCCGCGCGCGAAGTACACCGTCTTCAGTCGGATAGAGCTGGAGGACGGGTGGTTCGCATCCACACCGTACGACGTCGTCGTCGACGCGACGAACAAGAACGTCTCGGACGTCACGATCGACTACAGCGTCGCGCGCGGTGGCCTCGCGACCGAGCTTCTCATGTTCGACGAGTCGGTGCAGGTTCGCCAGATGCGCGTCGTCGCGACCGACACCGTCACGAAGGTCGAACGGGACCTTGACCTCATCGGTGGGGGCGTCGGCGGCGTCTACAGCGAGACCATCCTTCCTGCCGGCACGAAGGTGACCGTGCGCGCGCAGTACACGGACGGCCGGGTCGTCTACTTCGACGGGACGGCGAAGGGGACGAGCGACCCCGCTCGCGCGGTCGCCGTCTCGATCGGCGTGTGGTCGTTCACGCGCCTGACCTTCGACTGGGCCGCAGCGGCGGCCCCCAAGCTCGCCTCGTCGACGCCGACCATCTCGGGCACCGCCCGCGTCGGTCGCGCGTTGACCGTCACCACGGGGGTATGGGCGAGAGGCGCGACGCTGAGCTATCAGTGGTCCGCCGACGGCGTGGCGGTGCGGGGGGCTACCGCCACGTCGTTCACCCCCGGCGCCGCGCAGAAGGGCAAGACCATTACGGTGACGGTGACCGGGAAGCTGGCGGGCTACACGTCGGTGTCGAAGACCTCGAAGCCGACCGCGGCGGTGGCCGCCGGCATCCTGACCGCTCCCACCCCGACGATCCGCGGCACCGCTCGTGTCGGGACGCCGCTGACGGCCGTTCCCGGAGCCTGGACGACCGGCACCGCCCTCACCTACCAGTGGTTCGCGAACGGGGCGAAGATCCGCGGAGCGACCTCGGCCTCGTTCACGCCGACCACCGCGCAGCGCGGTGCGAAGCTGACCGTCGCGGTGACCGGCACGAAGGCCGGGTACACCGCGAAGACCGCGACGTCGAAAGCGACGTCGGCGGTCGCGCGCTAGCTGTACCCGGTCATGAGGTTGGTGACACCCGGCTGATCGGGGGGCGGCCGCCGCAGGCGGTGTGTGCTCGAGCGTAGTTGTAGTGCTCGAGCCAGGGCGCGAGCGCTTCGGCGCGGTGCTGG
>Ga0308171_1000753_pt1 | contig 56921 bp, 49 predicted proteins | sample PhyGR1_FD_202135 | JGI IMG/M metagenome (GOLD analysis project Ga0308171, IMG submission 202135) | Phyllosphere microbial communities from UC Gill Tract Community Farm, Albany, California, United States - DLSLSG.R1 | ecosystem: Host-associated > Plants > Phyllosphere > Unclassified | place: USA... | reverse complement strand
CTTGCTTATATCTGTCCCAGATAATCGCCTTCTGCTCTGGCGTGTAGTTAATCCGAGTTCTTCGTTTCATGGCAACGTCCCCCTTGATTAAGGATAGCGTTGCATCGACCCATTGAACTCACAGCACTAAGCAGACATTGTGTTCACATCCCCATTAGGGCTCGAATTTGTCTTTCGCTGGCACCGTATCGGGCCTGTAAATCCCTGACCCAATTCCGTAGTCGCGCCAGCGTCAGCTCTTATTTGCCAGCACATCCTGCAGTATCGCCTTACCGGGGCACCAGACTCTTTAGCCGCAGATATTCCTCTTCCCGCTGCCGCATATAGTTGAGTTCAGAAGGGGGAATTCCGCTGTATTTCTCAGGCCATGCTTAAAATGTGGCCAGAAATTCAAGTCATAAATATAGTATTGTGATTTGCGTCACTAAATATTTCGTTTCGCAAAAAAGGTCATTCTAAATGACAACAGCCGACATGCCTCGCAATTTAATATGCCATTACTATGATGGCCGGACAGTTTAATGTCATTTAAGTTTTAGAACACACGTAAAAATAGACACTGATGGAATATCACATGCCAATAAATACAGCTGCCATGCAAGAAAAACTATTAAGTATAATGCAAAGCGTTGGTCAAAATATCTACCTGAAATCAGTGATGAGCGGCATGATGCTCGTGTTACCAGCAACCATCATGAGTTCCGTCGCCACGCTTCTTAAGGTATTCCCTTTCCAGCCTTACCAGGATTTTCTTGTTCGCTACGAACTAGTAAGGTTTTTTGATATACCTATCAATTTCACCAACAACTTTCTGGCAGTCATTGTTTCATTTTCGGTAGCTTACACGCTGGCTAAAAACCTCAATGTTGATAGCTTCATGGCCGGTCTGCTTTCAATGATTTCATTCTTTATACTTACACCCTATAACCCTGGAGAAATCGGTCCACTGGGGCAATCATATTTAATTCCAAGCCAATGGTTAGGTGCCATGGGGTTGTTTACGGGGATTTTGGTTGCCATTGTATCAACCCGTATTTTTACAGGCATTACCCGAAAGGGATTAATTATTAAAATGCCAGAGAATGTCCCGGATTTTATATCAAAATCCTTTTCATCGCTCATTCCTGGTATTGTAATCCTGACAACATTTACTGTTATATCTGCGGTTATAACGATTAATGGTTATGGTAGCATCCATCAAATCATCTATAAACTCATCCAGTCGCCACTCACATCTCTTGGATCAGGCATTGGATCTATTATTTTTGTTGCAGTGCTTGCTCAGTTGCTCTGGTTCTTTGGTCTTCACGGGCACGCCATAACGCTAGGCATTGTAGCCCCTATATGGTTTGCTATGGATGCACAGCAACTGGCTGCGTATGCTGCAGGCATTGAATTACCTAACATCACAGGTTTTGCATTCTTTATGACCTATGGTGTTGCGGGCGATTTATTACCATTAGCGATTATGTTGGCTTTTTTTGCAAAGAGTAGTCGATATAAAACTTTAGGTAAAATAGCACTTCCTCCCGCGGTATTCACAATTGGTGAACCCATGGCCTACGGTGTACCCTTGGTCATGAACTTTGCTTTAGCTATTCCCTACATCCTTATCAACGGGATTATGTTGGGCATCGCATATTATCTAACTGTAATTGGAATATTGCCGAGGGTCGCTGGCGTCAGCACGCCTGCGGGGATGCCTATCATAATCTCAGGATTCATGCAGGGTAGCTGGAAAATAGCGGCATTCCAGTTTATTGGGTTGTTTGTAAGATTTTCAGCCTGGTACTTCTTCTTCAAGATAGCTGATGCGTTAGCCTGTAAAGAAGAAACGGATGAAATCTGTGCGAGTTAGATAATCGAAATCTGGAAGTTGACCATGAGAAATACACTACGCCACGGTGGGTTAAATGTTGCAAATTAATTATCAGACCAGTCGAATTGTTGTCGACAGACTCCCTGTTGCATGTCACTGGAGCGTTAAGCATATACAAACATCGTACCATGTAACAATTTTAAAAGACGATTCCGTGGTGCATGAACTTACTGGGGTTGGCGATAGCACAGATCTCCTTTTAACTGGCTTTGAGTTGAGTGAATACGGCACATATACTGTGAAGATTAATTCATGTAACAGTGCTGGTAGTATGGTTTCACTGACTAATTCATTCATTACGGGTAATCTGGGTAACTTCCACGGCAACTGGATAGCAAAACCTTTTCAGAAAAATAAAGATAAACCAGAAGATAGTAGTGCGCGAAACACAGTTCTCAGGAAATGTTTCCCTATCCAAAATGAAATCGACAGGGCTGTAATAAACATTGCTGGCCTTGGATTCTATAATCTATATATAAATGGGGATAAAGTATCAAGAAATGAACTTAATACCGACTGGACTAATTACTCGAAAACCATCTATTACGATACTTATGAGATAAAGGATTACTTAAAAACAGGTAGCAATACTTTAATCATTGAACTGGGAAATGGGTGGTATGCTCCCTCCGAAATGAAACTATTCGGGAAGTATAATCTTCGCGACATGTTATGTTCAGGGGTGACTCAGGCGATCGCTGATATTTTTATACAGGGTGAGGGACTGTCAGTACGTCTATCGACGGATGAGACATGGGAATGCACTGAAGGCGCATATTTTACCAACAATATCTACCTGGGCGAAACCTTAGACTCCCGATTGTTCAGTGGTCGCAATACCACAGAACTGGTATCACCCAGATGGAATAACGTCCTCCTGGCGAAAGGGCCACAAGGGCAGATGGTGTCCAGTTATATCCCCAAGATAGAAAAAATTAAGTGTGTGGACTTTAAAGAAATCCATGTTCTGCATGAATCAGAATTCATCGTAGATTTTGGCGAAACCCTTTCAGGGCTTATTGACCTTTCGGTGAGCGCCTCCGAAGGACAAGTTATCACTCTGACATATGCTGAGTGTCTCGACGATGATTACACGTTGAATACCGGGTCAACGCTGGCTGGCTTCATTGGAAAAGAGGTAGCACCCGGCATTGTTATAAATGGTGGAGAGTCATCACCCGGTCGTGCAGAGCAAATCGACCAGCTCATTTGTCGAAGTGGCATCAATTATCTGGTTAATAAGTATACCTATCATTCTTTTCGCTATGTGAAAGTGAGTGGAATGAATCTGGATCAGTTACTCTGCATTATGGCGCACAAAACATACAGCAAACTCGAAAGCGCCAGCGATTTTCTTTGCTCAGACTTGTATTTAAACCGGCTGTATGAGATTGCGCGTAATACCAAACTAAACAATATTCACTCCGTGTTCAGTGATTGCGCGCGGGAGCGGTTCGCGTATGGTGGGGACATCGTTGCTCTGGCAAAATCTCAGGTTTATCAGTTTAATTCTGCGAAGATGTACGAAAAAACCCTTTCAGACTTTATCAACGACACGCGGAAAAATGGTGGTTTTCCTGAAACGGCACCGTTTGTGGGAATTAAAACAAACGGAACCGGGGAAACAGCCGGCCCTTTGGGATGGCAGCTTGTTGTTCCCTTTTTACTTAACATTCATTACCAGCACTATGGAACGCTGGAACTCGTACGTGCGTTTTTTCCATTCCTGGAGCGTCAGCTTGAACACCTTAACAGTGTCGGGTATGAAGGGCTTCTCGACTGCTGCCTCGGGGATTGGGGGAGTCGAGATTCTGGTGCCGTTGACTATAAGTCTGGTTCGCCCGCTCGCAATTTCACGACCGCATGTATCTATTATCTGCATGTAAAGCTACTCCATAAATTCAGCACTATTCTTAAACTGAGCGGTAAGTCTGAATTTTATGCGAAACAAACACTTGAAATCAGGGATCGTATTATTACTGATTTTCGAAATGCTGATGACAGCTTTGCAGATAAAAGTCAGACAAGCTATGTTTTTGCACTCTATATGGAATTAAGTGATAACCCCAAAAAGTTAGCCAGTGAACTGGCTAATGCTATCCGCGATAATAATTACCTGGTAACCTGCGGAATTTTTGGGCAAAGCTTCCTGTATGAAGTTCTCCGCCATTATGATGAAAATGAAGTAATCATGAAATGGCTTCACGCCTGTGGGGGATTCAAAAGTATGCTTCATGACGAGGATACTACCCTGAAAGAATTTTTTGGTGATAACAAGAATGGCTCATGTAATCATGCGATGTTCAGTTCTTATACTAGCTGGATGACTCAAGGGCCAGGAGGCATTATCATTGAGGATAATGCAAGAGGTAGTGATTCTGTAAGAATACAACCTGCATTTTTGGATTCATTACAGTTCGTCGACTGTACACATCACACTGTGAGGGGATACATTTCTTGCAAATGGCAACGTCTTACAAAAGGTATTGAAATAGTGATCAATATTCCATTTAATTTAAAAAAATGCGTCCTGGTTATCTCAGAAGAGTATAATGTCACGGGTAACATCCATGAACCTCAGTATTCCGATGGTGTTAATCAATACTTTGATATACGAAATGCTGGTGAGGTTAGCGTGTTACTGACCTGAACGCTTCATTAATTATAAGCTCCATGTAGGTGTTTTATGCTCAATCCTGAAATACATGACAGTCTGTTAGCATATACAGAGAGAGAACTTGAGATTTTACGTGCTAACTATCAGCTGAGTCATAAGTTTAAGAACCGCATGGAGCGTAGGTTTTTTAAAGATAACTATATTTATATTGAAAAACAGACTCGTTTCACAAAAGTGTCCTTGCATTCACATGATTTTATAGAACTCATCTATATCTATCAAGGAAGTATGCGTCAAAATGTCAATGGCCTGCCCATGACATTACAGGAAGGGGAAATTATGCTCCTCAACCAGTTTGCTAAACACGAAATTGATTCTGCCGGCCATAACGACATCATCATCAACTTCATCATCAAAACGGAGTTTTTTGGCAAATTAATGTCGTTGTTTGATGAGGATAACCTGATATCGGATTTCATTCTCGCGTCAATAAATGGTAAGCGTCGTTATGGGGAACATATTCATTTCAAAGTGGGTGAAATAGATTCTATCCAGAACATTATGCACATCATCATTACTGAGATTTATAGCGCAAATAAACTTAGAGAGGTGCGCGTTAATTTTTTAGTGGGTTTGTTGCTGACCGAATTACTTGCAAATATTGAGTGCAGTGACTATCACATTAATGGAACTTATAATAATTCGATATCAACATCTGTCCTCAGATATATTGATGAGAATTATAAGGTTGCGACACTTAACGACATTTCTCGCAGGTTGAATCAGCCGAATTATAAAGTAAGCAAATTACTCAAAGACTTCACCGGAAAGAACTTTAGTGAACTCCTTATTGAAAAAAGGTTGGATATCCTAACGCATTTACTAAAAAACACAAATTATTCAATAATTGACGCAATCAACATGTCCGGCTATGAAAATGCCACTCACTGCTATAAAATATTCAAAAATAAATACGGCATGAGTATCAAGGAATATCGCAATAGTTTTAACTAACCCTCTTTTCCTGTTCGGAAAAGTCAGGCATTTTTGTCTGGCTTTTTTTAAATTTAATATTAAATGCAAAATTCGACATACAAAAACACAAGCCTGGTTATAACTCTACTTTGGCGGTCAAATATAATGGTTGTGATTTCTTTTCTTATTAAAAAAATTACCCTACCATTACCAGTGGAGCTATAATAATGTGTTTAAATAAAATAACGCTTTATTTATTGCTGTTTTGTAGTTGTATAAATGAAAGCTATTCTGCAAATATTACTGAGGACGGCTCGTTTCAATTAAATGGCTATGGAATGGTTGCCGGCGATTTTCAGAGCGAATACAACAGACCCAAAAACATGACGCTTCATGCAGATCCCACTGGCCCGAATCAGGACCCGCGAGGAAAAATGGGGGATCTCGGTAACAGCTTTTGGCACGATTATTATACTTCGCTTGCCGTTACCAAGAAATGGACAGGGATCGGCGCGCCTGAACAGTGGGCTGATTACACTTATCAGGTTGTAGGGTACGGAGATAAAGCTCTTGAAACTGCACAAAACTATGGGAGATTTGGTGGACTGAATTTCCTGCCAGATGAGTCGAATATCTGGGCGGGCCGCCGCTATCTGGACGAGCGGATCAATGTGTTTGCTTATAATACTAAAGAAGTTCACATTGATTCAGGAATAGGTTACAGCAGTAAAAATTTTGATTTTGCTGTAGGGACCGCTCAGATTGACTGGTCAAGCTCTGGCGCGCCGATGGCCGCAGAAGGTTCACGCCGGATTTTCGACCTCACTTATCGGCTCGGATTAACAGAGTGGGGCATTACTTATGTCAAAGAACTGGATAACCCACTTGGTACCGGTGTACAGCAGGCTACAAGTTTCTCAGCTAAATACACGATGCCAAACTACCTTGGCCTGATTAAAGGTCAATCCTCACTACAAATTCAGTATGGTAAAGGCGTTATAGCGCAATACCTGAATACCAGCCGAATAAGTGTACTCAGTGAGAAAGGGGATTCATCTGTCAGATTTACTGTCGATGGAAGCATTTCACAATTTGAAGATTTTACCGTAAATCCCGCTTTTATATATGAATATACCAAACGTGATAAGTCTGCAGACCGAACCACAGTTATACCCGACCTGGCTTATTCTGGTGGCGATATGATTTATGGCTACGAAAATGAAACGGGGATTTTTGGTGGCGTAACGGTAAAACAAAACCTTCATCATCAGAACATTTCAATGCTCTATGAATTTATTGTAAACAATACCAAAAACAAGAATGGGGTCGCCGGTGCTAATGGCAATGCCTACAAAATTTCAGTAGGTCCGGCTCTTCAACTGGACGTGCTCCCTTATATCGCACCACTTGCCAGTCTGACATTGACCTACGCCGGGGGAGATCGTGAAGTGACCCTGTTGCCAAAAGCATCTGAATGGCGAGTGGGCTATCGCATGGAAGTCTGGTTCTGACGGTGTCTGTCTTTAACGCTATTCAGGAGTAAAAAATGTATAGAAAATCAATTGTGGCATTGACCGCATTCTTTACCTTATCTGTTTCCGCAGCCGGTCAGGTAGCAGAAAGTAAAAATATCAAATTAACGCCAAATGCACTGGCTGTTGAAATGATCCCTGATATTACTTACTCATTTACACAGAATACCATGGGCAGGCCTCTGCAACTGTCAATGGACGTTCTTAAGCCTTATTCCCCAAAACCGCTTCCTGCAGTGGTATTTATCACCGGTGGGGGATTTATTGATGCACCAAAATCAAAGTTCATTGGCCAACGTGTCGATATTTCACGGGCGGGTTATGTGGTGGCCAGCATAAACTACCGGGTAGTCCCGACAATGGTCTTTCCAGGCCTGCTTGAAGATGCTAAAACGGCCGTCAGGTTCTTACGCACCAATGCTGACAAACTGGGTATTGACCCTTCCCGGATAGCCGTGATGGGTGAGTCAGCCGGCGGCTATCTGGCTGCAATGGTCGCCACCACTAACGGCATCAAGACGTTCGATACGACCGAATATTCCGGGCAAAGCAGCGATGTGCAGGCAGCGATTGATCTGTATGGCTTATCTGATCTCACCACGGTCGGGAAAGATTTTTCTGATGAAATTATAGAGGCGCACAAGTCTCCCGCTATTCCGGAAGCAATGCTGGTCAACGGCATTCCGTGGCAGGGCGGAGGGTCTATTCTTTCTAACCCAGGCAAGGCTAAAGCGGCAAATCCTATAACCTATATCTCCGACAAAACCCCGCCTTTTTTACTGATGCACGGCGATGCCGACAATGTGGTGTCGCCAGGCCAGACAGGTATTTTGCATGAGGCGCTTATTGCACATGGACGTGATTCAACGCGTTATATCGTCGCGGGGGCCGACCATGCTGGTTTGATGTGGTATCAGCCTGAGATAACCAAGATCATCATTAATTTTTTGGATACCCATTTGAAGGACAAAAAATAACTACGGGTAATGCCGGATCATTCCCGTGATAAAAACGAATTGCAGGTCAGTTGCACTATTGAATTGAACATATTCTGGGGATTATTTCACTGGTTCAGTGAAAATCTCGATTGTAAAAAATAGGGAGTTAACTTGAAACGTATCTTTTTATGTTGTGCTGCCGGTATGTCTACCAGCATGGTGATGAAAAAAATGAAACAGGCTGCAGAAAAGAACAACATCGAAGTCGATATCGTTGCGGTTTCGATGGAAGATTTTGATCGGACTCTGGCTCTGTATGACTGTTGTCTTCTGGGACCACAGATCAAGTATAAATTTGAGGAGTTTCAGGCTAAAGCCATATCAGCGGGAAAAAAAATAGCGGTAATCAATAGCATGGATTACGGCATGATGCGCGGAGAGAAAATCCTCAATGATGCACTGGCTCTTTTTGAATGACGAACGGTAATCATCAGCAATAACAGAATTGAGGTAGCAAATGGATATGGAATCAACGGTAATGGAACTCATCATCAATGCAGGTGAGTCCCGTAGCTGTGCCATGCAGGCCCTTAGCGCTGCAAAAAAGGGTGACTGGCATGAGGTCGAAGCGCAAATGAATGAATCTTTTGCCGCATCTAAGCGGGCTCACGACGTACAAACAATGCTTATTGGTATGGACGAGGGATGCGGCAAAGTTCAGGTAAATCTGGTCCTGGTTCATGCGCAGGATCATATTATGAATTCGATGCTAGTCCGGGAAATGGTCCAGGAATTCATTGATATTTATCGCCAGCTTCCAACGCGTTCCGCATAGCCTCACGCTTTTGCTGACAGATCTCATCTATTGCGTCCATATAACATGGACGCTTATTCATTAACGTCCGCTTCTGCACAAAACAGACTGAGCCAGGAAAACTGTCCGCCATGAGCGACAAGCGGACAATATTAACCCTGTGTGATGGCGGAAAAAATGTACTCCAGGACGTACGCTCTAGAACCTGAGCGTAGCGGTTGCGGTAATCTGTCGCTCCGCGCCGTAAAAACACGCTGTTGTGGCGTAGCATCCTGCGACGTAATTCTTATCAAAGAGATTGTTAACGTTCAGCCCTATGGTTGAACCCGGCATACTGAATCTGCCCAAATCATACTGTATGACGGCATTCCAGATCGTGTAGGGCTTCACTTTAAAGGAGTTTGCGTTATCACCTTCCGTAGACCCGATATAGCGACTGCCTAATCCTACCGTCAATCCGCTAAGAGACGTTTCATGGAAAGTATAGTTTCCCCATAATGCCGCCATATTTTTTGGAATTTCAGCAGGACGATTACCTTGATACAACGTGTCTTTGGTATATTCTGCATCCGTGTAGGAATAGCTGCCGATAATATCGACATTTTCTGTCAGCGCTGCTTTTGTCTCAAGCTCAATACCTCGGGAGCGTTGCTCACCATTTTGTATTGAATATAAAATATGCTCAGGATCTGAACTCAGATTTTTATCTTTTGTTAACTGAAATACCGACAAGGTTGCGGAAATCAATTGATTGTCAGGAATATATTTTATCCCGGCTTCATATTGTTTGGCGCGAGATGCCTGGAACATTTTACCTGTATAGTCTGATCCCGCAGTTGGCAGGAAGGATTCACTGTAGCTAATGTAAGGTGAAATACCGTTATCAAACAGGTAGTTCAGGCCTCCACGCCATGTAAATTCATTATCATCCTGTCCGGCGGCGGTATTGTTAGTAAGACGATTGACGCTGTCTACTTCAGACCAGTCATAACGCCCGCCCAGTGTGAATACCCAGTGATTCCACTCCGCCTGATCCTGCAAGTACAGGCCCGTCTGTTGCAGATGATCGACCTGATCCCGGTAACCGAAATACTGCACCGCCGTATTACCATATACAGGATTGACCAGATTCAGACTGGACGCTATACCCAGCGCCTGCCATACATCATTACGCGTGCGCCGGTAATCCACGCCCATAAGCAACGTCTGGTCTACCGCATAGGTGGAAAACGTATGTTGCGCCTGAGTATCAACAGCGAAGGTCGACAAATGCTCTTTAGCCTTAAGCGCACCTCGGGTCAGTTGCGACGGATCAAACGGGGAAATCTGGCTTCCAAAGATTGTTCGGTAATCCATATCTACCGTTCCGTAGCGCAGGTTCTGTCGTATTGTCCAACTGTCATTGAGTTGATGCTCGAAGGCATAGCCGACTAACTTCTGTTTACGGGAAATTTTATTATAGCCCGGTTCACCATCGTTAAAACTGGTGGGTAATTTTCCACCCGCGCCACTGGTTACCGTTCCTTCTTTAGGCAGGTAGCCAAACCATCCTGTTTCAGGTTCATCGAGAAAACTGCTTAAAAAAGTAAACTGGGTTTTGTCGCTGGGACGCCATGTGAAGGACGGCGCGATAGAATAACGCTTGGCTTTTTCACCCGTCTGTTGCTGATCCTGATCGCTGGCCACGCCTGTCAGTCGGTAAGTTAACTTATTGTCGTCATCAACCGCGCCGCCAAAATCAAAACCGGTCTGGAAAAGATTATGGTTGCCTGCTTTAAACTGCACTTCGCGAAGGGTTTCCGGTGTGGGACGTTTGCTGACCAATGCAATAATGCCGCTGGGGTCACTCAGGCCATACAGAACGGAGGCAGGACCACGCAGCAATTCAGCGCGTTCCAGCATATAAGGATCGACCTGGAATGAAGTGAAACTGTCACTCTGCAGTTTGAGTCCATCAAGATAAATATTATCGCCGACCTGGCTGAATCCCCGGATATTAACTGAATTAAACCCGCTTACTGAACCGCGACTGTCAACCATCACATCGGCTGAATAACGAAAAGCATCTTTCAGTGTCTGTGGGCCGAGCAAATCCATTTCTTCACGCGTGACAACGGTAATTGACTGGGGGGTTTTACGGAGTGGCGTATCTGTTTTAGTGGCTGTCGCACTTCGTTTTGCCACCACGGAACCTACTGGCCCCCAGGCATTTTCTGCAGCGTTACTCTGCCCATCGCTTGTTACCGTAAGTGTATCCTGCTTAGGTGAAGCCCTGTCGCTGTCTGCTGACAGGGCGGGAAATGACAGTGAACTCATTAATGCGCTAATGATGACCGCACAGTAACGTGGAACAAGGACTCTTCGTACTTTCATGTCTGTATGCACTCGTAGGGTTTGAATAAAATACATTTGACTGAAACGAATAAGCGCCAGGCCCGCGCGCGCCACTTTTTAAAAAAAGAAGTCTGCTTTCCATGACGGTAAACCGGCCCCGAACAGCGGCATCTGCGCCTTCCGTGACCCTGTTGTCAGGCAACGCCACTCAGGCTGCGCATCGGTGGGAACGCAGCCGTTGTCGCTGTTCAGCACGCGGATTCATAACGTTTCAGTCGTAAAACATCCAACACAAATAAAAATCATTCTCATTTAATAGCGAGAATGATTTTTTCGATAGCGAAACCCAGACATAAAATTTTTCATTTCAGCCAAAAGTGACGAGTTTTTCTTTTCAGCAGCGGGGAATCCAGACTTAACGTCAGAAATGATGTGGTTGATGTCGCCTTCACCGGCAATATCGCTACAACGAAATCAGAGAAACACCTGAATGTTTCTTAGCGTCAACGGCGGTTAAAAGCCGGCGTTTTTTCGCCAGGGCGCCATACCACTGGGTATGAATGAAGTGTGATAAACAACAACCCCCCGGCGGAACAATCTGTCGGGGGGAACGTCTGTTCTCTGGGCGAACTCAACGAGCAAGGGATGATGTGCGTTTAATCCAGATAAATTTTGCCAGGCATAACGCCTGCTGCAAATTTCTCTGTTCTTTCAAAAAGGTAGCGTGCTGGCGGCTTGCCGACTGCTTTTCGGAACATGGTGATAAATCCGCTGGCGTTCTCATAGCCAAGTTCCAGCGCCACGGTCTGAACGCTTTCACCGCGGGTTAGGCGCTGAAGTGAAAGAATGACATGTAGCTGCCGACGCCAACGGCCATAACTCATGCCGACTTCCTGCAGCATAAGCCGACTCATGCTTCTTTCACTCATACCAATGCGATGAGCCCATTCGCTTAAAGAGGACTTGTTAATGGGATCGGCCAGCATCATTTCAGCAAGCTGGCGCAGCCTTCGATCACGTGGCATTGGCAGATGCAGGTCTTCTACAGGGGCTATAGATAACTCATCAAGTAAGGTTGCTATCAAACGGCTTTCAGGCCCCTCTGTTGCATAGAGCCTCGGTAAACTCGCTGCTTTAAGCAATAATTCACGCATGAGTGGGTTCACTGAGAGTGTGCAGCAGGTTTTCGGCAGCCCAGGCATCGCTTCAGGTTCAATAAACAGGCAATAGCATTCTGTATTTCCAGAACCACGTGCAGAATGTGGCATGTTGCCCGGTATCCACACGGCACATTGCGGTGGAACAATCCACATCCCCTCGTCTACCTCACAATTGAGCACCCCCCGGACGGAATAGAGTAATTGCGACTTACGATGTTGGTGTGTTTTATTTTCCCAGCCGCGTGAAACCATGGATGCGCTCATGGCAAAAACGGCGCGCGGAATGCTGTCAATATCAGGCATAACAACAGAATTTAGCGACGGTTCCAGGGACATACATTCAGCCTTAAGGTTGAGCGAAGCGTTTTTGGCGGATTTAAACAACATTATGACCAACATTCGCAATGCAGTCTAAGGGGTATTTAGATAATTTTATTAAATAAGAGTTTTGGTTTCTTTCTGTGCTGCGCGCCACGTCACTGACGTGGCTGTTTATCGGCGCGACATCAGCTCTGAAAAATTTAATTAACTGATTGACAGGATTATTGCTATGCGAATTGATGATGCTCATTTTCCTATTGTATGGATAAACATGAATGCTTCGGGCAAGGACCCGGTTGCGTCTCCGTTTAGTGAGTTCGAAGCGTTACTGGCGCGTAAGACACCCTTCGTATTGCTTAACGATGAAGGTTTTACTGAAAGCAAACATGAACATTCCGCCGATGAGATGAAGCTCACAACACGCTGGATGAAAGCTCACAAAAATGAATTAAGAACCTTTGTTAAAGCCTCCATAATGATTGAGCCAAACATTGTCAAAAGGACTGCAGCCAGACCTTTCGCCGTGATATATGAAAAGTTTTGGGGCTATCCTTTATTGATGGTCCCCTCAAAAGAAGAGGCTTTAGCAACCGCAAAAACATTACTTTAAGCGAGATAAATCCGGTTAAAACGCACACCGCTGACAACCAACAGTCGCAATTAAAAGATGAAATGGCGACTGCCTTTCCGAGCCTCCTCTCAATCCCTGCATGTAAAGCCTGTGAGCGCATTTCTTCAGCCGCTGTCTGCTTCTGACTGTCAGCAGACATCCTTCCCAGCGCCCCCGTTTACACCCATCGAAAATAATAATCACAGCAATCGCTGAAGCTATGGCCGCATGAGTCGATAACGCTTGCTCGGCTCATTTTTAGTGCCGAGGAGGGCTCACGAATACCGATCGCGAACGGATCGGCATGTAGCCCTCTTTTTTTTACAACACCAGTACGTGCATTCCTTTTAATAACAACGGAAATAACACTATGTCTGTCATCAAGACAATGACCAGAAGCTTAACCGGTTCCCGTTTTGCAGGGGCCGCTCAGCCCGCCGACGGGATTTTCAACTGTGAAAGCTTACCAACATCGCTCTCTGCAGCAGGCCTCAGCAATCGTGCTGCGGGTATTTTGCTGACGTTTGTGCCGCCAGAGGCAGATTTTCAGAAGGTCAGTCAGGTATGGCAACGTTTTACATCGGCGGATCTGACCGTCATTACGCTCTCCTCGAACGGCGCACTCAGCGCCAGCGGTAAGCAGACTACTTACTGCAAAGGAGAAGGGCAGGAAGGCAGTTGGCTTTGGCTACCGCGCAATCTGATTGCGGAGCATGAAACGCACATCGTCGATTTGCATCTTCATGACACCCACACGGCAAGCGATCGCATCAGCGCCATTCAGCATGAACTGGCCGCGCTGAAGCTGCGTATGCCGCTCTCTGCTGACCGCACCTTTGCCATGATTTACTGTGACGGCCTGTCAGCATCGGAAGGATTTTTGATGCAGGCCTGGTATAACACCGGCCGTTTTCCGTGCCTGGCGATTGGTGGCTCCGCAGGCGGACGCGCAACCTTTGATGGCACATGGATTGGCGTGGGTGGTCGGGTGCTGCAGGGCAAAGCCGTTATCGTTTTCTGCCAGATGGCAGCGGGTAAATCTTTTTCGCCCTTCAAGAGTCAGAACTTTGAGCCGCTGAATAAAAGCTGGCTCATTGCGGAAGCCGATCCCGTTAAGCGTACTTTGACCTCGGTGTTCAACCCGCAGGGGCAGCAACAGCCTTTCACCCAGGCACTGGCCGAACATCTTGGCTGCAACGAACAGCAGCTAACCGAGAAGCTGAAAGGGCTGACATTTGCCGTTAAGGTCGGCGAGGTGTTTTTTATTCGCTCAGTGGCGAAGATGGACAGCCAGAGTGTGCAGTTTTTCTGCGATCTGGAGTTTGGCGATCGGCTTTATTTAATGCGTGAGACCGATTTTAAACAGGCCACGCAGCGTGACTGGCAGGCGTTTACCCAGCGTCACGGCAAACCGGCGGCTGTTCTGATGAACGACTGCATACTGCGTCGCGCAGGCAATGCCGATAAGCTGCACGATGCGCATTTCTTTAAAGGGATTCCTGCCGCAGGCTTCTCCAGCTTTGGTGAGATTCTTGGCGTGCCGATCAACCAGACGCTCTCTGCGCTGGTGTTCTTTAATCACAGCGTCAATGCCATGGCGCAATTTCCAGTGGAATATGCAAGCTATGCCGCGCATTACGCTCAGCGCGCGTTGCGTCGCTGGGAGGCGCTCAACCGAGTGCAGTCGGGCGTGCTGGCCCGCGTGGTGAACTATCAGCAGGAGTTAGCGCCCATCGTGCAGGCGCTGCCGGTGCTTGAGGCGGCAACCCAGAGCCAGGGCGAAGCACTGACGATGGCCGAAAGCAGCATCCGCGCCATCAGCGATATCGCCAAAGAGAGCCAGCAGGCGCAGAGTCGCCTGGGCGAGGGGCTGGACGATCTGGAAGCGATCTCCAATGGCATCAACGTTATTACGCATGGCATCAGCAATATCGCTTTCCAGACCAATATTCTGGCGCTCAATGCGGCGGTGGAAGCCGCACGGGCGGGCGAGGCGGGCAGGGGATTTGCCGTGGTTGCCGGAGAAGTACGTCGTCTGGCGCAGTCCTCCAAAGAGCAGGCGGAAGCCACGGCAAGCAATATCAACGATGCGGTGAGTACGATTTCACGCATTCGCGACGTTGCGACAAACACCGTACAAACCGCCACAGATATGGCTGACCGCAGCATTCACGCTGCCGATGCGATTGCGGTGATGAGTGATCGCACCCGGCATGAACGGGCAGGTATGGCAAAGCAGCTGGATAGTCTGCGCACCTTAACTGCGGGCATGGATGCCATGCAGGAAGCGGTGGCCGAGCTGAAAGTCCTGCAAACCCTGTCCACTTCTCGTTAAGGCAGCGCTGGCGCAGCGGTTATAAACGCGCTGCGCCAGCCAGTCTTTATCGTTTGCCTGGCCTGGCCATGTGATCGCTTCAGCTGCTCGTTGACGCAGCGCGGCTGTCTGCAAAAGCGGGCAGTGCGCCGGTTTCTTATTGATGGCAACCCTCGCGCGGCTAAGGCAAACCGTTAACGGCACGCCAGATGCTGCACACTTTACAGAAGGACCCGAACTTGCGTCTTACGCCGTTGCGCTATACTGTCACCCAGGGCCAATGCTGCCTGCCGCTCGCGTCCGCAAGGATAAGGTGAAAGCATGGTGTTTCCTGATATCAAATAGCTAACAACTCTTGAGAGTCGGGGCAGGGTAATGCGAGCGCCATCGAGCCTTGACGACAGGAGAACCCATGTTATCTATCGAACAAGCCAAACAAATGGCGACAAAACTCAAATCTTCTCTGGCGCAGCGTGACCTCACGCTTTCTCACTCAGCCGCCCTGGAAACAGTGGCACATCAGTTGGGTTTCAGAGACTGGAATACGGCATCCGCCACATTGCCCGCGCAAACCCCGCCTTCGGCCGTTTCTTTCAGTAAAACTATCCCGATATTAAGAATTTTTGATGAGCGCAAGGCGCGAGAATTCTATCTGGATTTTCTGTCTTTCAGTGCCGAATTCGAACACCGTTTCGAACCCGGTTTGCCCTTGTATATGGGGATAGTCAGAAACGGCTTACAGTTGCACCTCTCTGAGCATCATGGCGATGCCAGCCCTGGTGCGACGGTATTTATTCCTGTGCAGAATATTCAGGTATTCCGGGATGAGCTGCATGAGAAAAAGTACGGCTACGGTCGCCCGGATATTGTTGAGCAGGACTGGGGGCGCGTGATGGAAGTGCATGATCCCTTTGGCAACCGGCTCCGTTTCTGTCAGGGCTGATCGGCGTGGTCAGCCTGGTCATAGCGGCTAAGCGGGCCATGTCTGCGTCATCGCCTCATTGAACCGGCGCGTGATGTCGGTGGCTTTGGGCGAATGGCGGACATTCGCCCGCAGTGGCAACCAGCGCGTTTGGTGAATTTGTACTCTTGAATGGCTGGAAAAAGAAGGAGCGTGATATGCAGTCAGTCCACCTCATGGGTGACGGATATGAACCCTATGTCGAACAGAAAGGGGATACGTTGATCTACTCCCTCCCAGTCGATTCCGGTTTTATCACCTATGAATTTGCCTTTGAGATTAGCCAGGACGATCTTGATGTCCTGCTGTCCGATGATTACCGACGCGCCGTTCTCGAAATTACGGCACATACGTTGCTTCAGCGTTCGACGTTAAAGGGCTATGACCGCTTTACCCCGCACGATTTCGATGACCTTGTTGCGAACACGCTTCACTCAACGCCAGAATGCCTGCAGACATTCATTGTGCAAGTCAGTCATGAACATCACATCGGTATAGAACTTTATGCGAAAAACATCATGGAACGACGTTCTGCGGCAAAGTCGTGAGCGCTGAACAGGATGTAAGCCTGCTGGCCCTGCGCCACGCTATCTGGCCCTGTGCGATGCCTGGCAATGCCGCCACAGACCGGGTTTTACTTTGAGGATGACGCGATGACCCCTTTTTATCAATTTCATGCCATCAGCCTGCGTGGCGAACGCATTTCTATGGGTGATTACGCAGGCAAGCTGGTGCTGGTGGTTAATACCGCCAGCCACTGTGGCTTCACGCCACAATACGCCGGCCTTGAAGCGCTATACCGGAAGTACGCCGACCAGGGACTGATGATACTGGGTTTTCCCTGCAACCAGTTTGGTAAGCAGGAACCCGGCGGTGCCGATGACATCGCCCAGACTTGTCACATCAATTATGGTGTGAGCTTCCCGATGTTTGAGAAAGTGGAGGTCAACGGCGCCGCAACGCATCCGGTGTTTCGTTACCTGAAAGCTGAATTGCCCGGCGTGCTGGGCGGGCGGATCAAATGGAACTTCACTAAGTTTCTGATTGGACGCGACGGCAAACCGCTCAAGCGTTTTGCACCGATCGCTACCCCGGAAAAAATGGAAGCCACCATCCTGACCGCTCTTGAAAGCCACGTGTTGCGCTAGCCCATCCTGAAAGCGTTTGCGCTAACCGGGTTATCTCCGTGTGAAGGTTTATTCAGCACGGAGCTTGCGCCCTGCTGGGTACACGCCGCGGCGTCAGCAACCCCGTTATCTGCGACAGAACAACGGCAAGCATTGACCTGATGCACATCTCCGCTTTGTGCCAGAAGTGAACTGACAGCAAGGTACAGATTGCAGGTCTCTTGCGCATCGTGCTGAACAAGGCCCGGCAGCCTTTTATGAATTGATCAGAGGCGACGTGATGGAGATGAAAAGCTCAGGGTTTCGGGCGCAGGTTTTGAGAGAGCAATCTCATTAAAAACCTGATGTGACAGCAGAATGCGATCAAGTATTTTGCCGCTGCACGGTTTCTGTGTTTAAAATGATAGAAATCTATCATTCCAGGCGGCGCAATGAAAAAAATATCTATGTCAGCTGTGGCCAGAGCGGCGGGTGTCGGCGTCGCTACGGTTGATCGTGTGTTAAACAACAGAGCCTCGGTCAGGCAGGAAACCCGGGATCGGGTTCTGCGTGCTGCTGACGCGCTCGGCTACCGGGAAGACCTCCGCAAGGTGATGACCCATGAAGCCACGGCGGTCAAAAGCGCTGTGCGCACCGGCTTCATTCTTCTTCCCAATGATTATTCTTTTTATCAGGTGCTTTCGGACGAAATCAGTCGCTGTGCACAGGGAAAACTGACGACGGAACCGGCGTTTCTGTGGGCGGATATTCATGATATTGAGAAAGTAGTATCCTCTCTTGAGTCACTGGCAAAACGCGTTGATATTATTGGCGTTGTTGCGCTCGATCATCCTCTTATACGGCATACCATTAAGCAGCTTTCCGCTTCAGGTGTGCAAATTTTCACGTTGTTTTCCGATCTGTCTCCCTGCGGCCAGGCTGGCTATATAGGGCTGGATAACCTTAAAGCAGGGCGCACGGCGGGATGGTTTACCGAACGCATGGCTGAAAAAGACAGTGTGATTGGCGTTCTGCTTGGTGACCACCGTTTTAACTGTCAGGAAAGCTGTGAAATAAGCTTCCGTTCGTATCTGCGTGAAAACAGAAAAGATGTCGTGGTTCTGGAGCCTTTACAGACGCTCGAAAGTATCAATGGGGGCTATTCAGCTGCCTCTCAGCTGCTAAAAAATAATCCCATGATTACGATGATCTATGCGCCATGCGGTGGCATTGAGGGCGTAATTAAGGCCATCGTCGAGAGTAAGCGGCAGGATATAAAAATACTCTGTCATGGCCCGTTTATCGGTGATGAGATGGCGCTCATCGAAGCCCATGTCGAAATCATGCTACGTCACCGTATCGATGCAGTGGCTGAAAAGATCGTCTCACTTTTTATCAGCAGGCATCAGGAAACCGATCGCAATCCTGTCTACGTGACACTGCCTTTCGATCTCATCACCCCGGAAAATATCTAAATCCCCTGGCCATCAGGCAAAGGCTTGTGCTGTCTGGATTTGATTTAAAACTATCAAAATAATGATATAAAAAAATCATGATCGCTATCAAATAACTCACTCCGAATGATTGCCGGTAATAAAAAACCGGCGCAATACTGCGCGCAGTGAGTCAGGCGCTTGCGTCTGGCCTGTCTGTGTTCATCAGTGTTGCCGCATCAGGAGAAAAATCATGACCATGTCCATCGCAACTGCGCCCTGTAGCTGGGGCGTGGACGATCCGAAGAATCCCTTTCTTCCCTCCTGGCAGAATGTCCTCAAAGAGGCCCGGCTTGCGGGTTACAAAAGCCTGGAACTGGGACCGTGGGGATATTTGCCAGTCCAGCCAGATGCGCTGAAATCGGCGCTTGACGGGTTTCAGCTGACCCTCGTGGCGGGCACCCTTTTCGACGATTTGGTGAGTGAAGAGAACTTCCCGGCAATGATCGCGCTGACTCACAAAATCTGTCACAACCTGAGTGCCCTTTACCAAAAAGGCGAGCCTGTCGGTCAGGATAAACCTGCACCTTATCTTGTGATTATTGACTTCGGTGATCCTGAACGTGCCGCCACCGCCGGCCAGTCAGAAAAAGCCCCACGGCTTAAGGATAGTGACTGGCAGACAATGATCAGCCACATCACCGTTTTGAGTGAGATTGCCTGGAAAGAATATGGTGTCAGGCCGGTCATTCATCCCCATGCGGGTGGTTGCATTGAGTTTGCCGATGAGCTGGAAAAGCTGGTTCAGGATATTCCCCATACAGTAGCCGGGTTGTGCCTGGATACCGGCCATCTGTATTACGCGGGCATGGACCCGGTTGCTGCGCTGGATCGTTACTGGGACCGCATTGATTATCTTCACTTCAAGGACGTCAACGAGGTTGTCTGGCGTCGTGCCATCAACGAAGGCCTGGATTTTTTCACCGCCTGTGCGCAGGGCGTTATGTGCCCACTTGGCCGCGGCGCCATCGACTATCCACAAGTCCACGCCTTTCTGCGCCAGCGGCATTATCAGGGCTGGATAACCATTGAACAGGAAAGGGACCCGCGTGATGCGGATACCAGCCTGCGTGACGTCACGGCAAGTCTGCAGTATCTGCATTCAGTCGGTTTCTGAGGAGAAAATCATGATTAACGGTATTAAACCGCTCGAAAAATCACTGCGGTGGGGCATGGTAGGCGGTGGCGGAACCAGCCAAATCGGTTACATCCACCGCTCATCGGCGCTACGCGATAACACCTTCACTTTGGTTGCCGGGGCCTTTGATATTGATGCTGCACGGGGACGCGCGTTTGGTGAAGCACTGGGCCTTAGCCCGGACCGGTGCTATGCCGACTATCAAACCCTGTTTGCATCAGAAGCAAAACGCGATGATGGTATTCAGGCCGTCTCGATCGCCACACCGAACAACACCCACTTTGCCGTCTGCTGCGCAGCTCTTGAGGCCGGTCTGCATGTGATCTGTGAGAAGCCGCTGTGTTTTACGGTCGAAGAGGCGGAGCATCTGTCGACACTGAGCCGGGAGAAAAAGAAGATCGTCGGCGTGACTTATGGTTATACCGGTCATCAGCTTATCCATCAGGCCAGGGAAATGATTGCGGAGGGATTACTGGGTGACATCCGCATTATCAACATGCAGTTTGCACACGGTTTTCACAACGAATCGGTTGAACAGAATAACGCCAGTACCAGTTGGCGCGTGAACCCGCGCTTTGTCGGGCCCAGTTACGTTTTGGGTGACCTGGCGACCCATCCATTATGTATCGCTGAAACCATGGCACCTGCCATGAAAATCAGGCGGCTGCTTTGCTCGCGCCAGAGTTTTGTGAAAAGCCGTGCTCCTCTTGAAGACAACGCGTTTGTTCTGATGGAATACGAGAATGGTGCGGTAGGAAGTCTGTGGGCCTCGGCCGTTAACTGCGGCTCAATGCATGGACAGAAAGTCCGAATCGTCGGTTCCAGAGCCAGTATTGAGTGGTGGGATGAGCAGCCGAACCAGCTCCGCTTCGAAATTCAGGGTGAGCCGGTACGCATTCTGGAGAGAGGCATGGACTATCTTCATCCAGTTGCCCGTGAAGATGACCGCATAGGCGGGGGACATCCGGAAGGACTTTTCGAAGCATGGTCGAATCTCTACAGACGTTTTGCGCTGGCGATGGATGCCACCGATCGCGGTGACGATGCCTTCCTGAACAATTTCTGGTATCCCGATGTGCATGCGGGCCTGGCGGGCGTCAGATGGGTGGAAAACTGTGTACGTTCAGCCGACGCCGGTTCGGTGTGGGTAGAGTGCTGAAATCTCAGCCATAAAAAGTCTGGACTCACCCTGTTTAACAGGGCTGAAAAAGCCTTAAATTGGGTGAGTTTACTGACTTTCGCGGCCTGAAAACCGACCTCAGGCGAGGTCGCAAGGACTACACTTCAGGGCGACCTGGTAAAATGAGCATGGTTCGCATGTTGCGCATACTGGACAGTGATCAGGCTACTGTCTGTCTGGTGCCAGAAGCAGACAGTAGCCTTTGCTGGTGATTGTGATGGCTGATGCCCGGCTTTAAAAGAGGCTATCCTCTCGGAGGAACGGCCTACAGCTGCTGGAGAGACTTGATGATTGCCTCATTCATCTCATACACCGCCTGTTCGCGCCGGCGATAGTAGGTCCATTTTCCCACCTTACTGGCCTCAAGCAGACCGGCATCATGCAGCGCTTTCAGACACAAGGATGTCGCGGGCTGTGAGAGGCCCGCCTTGTCCTGAATAAGACTGGCACAGACACCGTACTGGTCGAAGGGATAGAGCTGAGCATAGTCAGCAAAGGCTTCGTCAGGGTTTTTAAGCCATTTGAGCACCGCAACCCGTGTAGGATTGGCCAGTAATTTAATGGCATTTTCGGGTGTCATGCCGTCTTCGAACCTCAAGCAGGATAAAAAGGATAGTCAGTATAGCCTTTCTCGCTTCCACCATACAGCGAGCCAGCATCCACCTCATTCAGCGGATAGCCCATTTTGAAACGTGTCGGTAAATCCGGGTTAGCGATAAACGTACGTCCGAAACCAAACAGGTCGCCCCATCCCTTTTCCAGCATGCGTTCGGCTTTTTCCTTGGTGTAACGCCCAGAATACATAATGGGCGAACGGAAGGTTTCGCGCAGCGCAATACGAAAACGTTCTGGCAGTTCCGGGCTGTTGTCCCAGTCCGCTTCGGCGATAGACAGATAGCCTGTTTCGAGCGCGTTCAGCATCTCGGCAGCACGAAGGTAAGTGGCATGGGGATCGCTTTCAACCAGCCCCAGATAAACGCGCTCTTCCTCTGTGCTTGAGAACAGCGGCGCGAAACGTACCCCGACACGGTGACTGCCAAACACTGAACTCACCGCCTCGATGATTTCACGCAGGAAGCGCAGGCGATTGTCCAGCGAACCACCATATTCATCGGTGCGGAAGTTGGTGTGTTCAGAAATAAACTGATTGATCAGATAACCGTTGGCCGCATGCAGTTCGACACCGTCGAATCCGGCTCTTTTGGCATTCTCTGCCGCCGTACGGTACATCGCCACAATCTCTTTCACTTCTGAGGTCGTCAACGCGCGCGGCAGGCTGGGGTCCGTCAGCACACCGGCACCAGGCCCGGTTTCGATAAATACCCGTACGCCGCTGGCGGCAACAGCTGAAGGGGCAACAGGCGGCTGTTTCCCGGGCTGCAGTTCATTGTGCGAGACGCGTCCCACGTGCCAGAGCTGGCAAAAGAGGGTTCCGCCCTCGGCATGAACGGCATCGGTGACGTTTCGCCATCCCGCGATTTGTGCTTCGCTGTGGATGCCCGGCGTCCAGGCATAACCCTGTCCGCGCGGCTCAATTTGTGTCCCTTCGGTCACCATAAAACCGGCACTGGCGCGCTGGCGATAGTAGTCCACCATCATCGTGCCGGGGACGTTGCCCGGCTGCTCGCTGCGGCAACGGGTCAGGGGAGGGAGCGCAATGCGGTTACGTAATGTGAGATCACCCAGCGTCAGGGGCGCGAAAAGAGACGTCATAACAACTATCCTGTGAGAAGAAACAAAGGTGGGCATTATATTTATACATTTAAATTTGTAAATGTGTAATTTGTGCGGTTGTACCGCATGGCCCATGACGTCGCTGTCGACACGTTTTACCTCGACCACTATGCCTTTGCGCAAGGCGGGGGAGGTTTCCATCAAAACGCATCTGCTTACGCCGACAGTTTCATCTGTTTCATGGTGGCAACCTGTGTCGGCAACTGAATACAGGCTGACGTCCAGGTGAAAGCGTTGCAGGGAGGCAAAGGGATGCATAAGGCAGGTATTCATGATCACTGAACGCCCATCCTCTGTGTGCCGCCGGAAAACAGCAGATATCCGCTGTTGGCTTATAGCAGGCATCATTGTTCAGCCTGCACGCAGCGCGTTCTGGGCCAGACGCGGAGGTTGTCAATGCTGTGATGTGTTCAGCATCGGGTTTGCTTTTGAGCGGTGCAAGCCCTCAGTTATTCCGGGCTGATTTTCTTTTCAGGTAATACTCCGCTGCCAGATAACCCGTTACCGCAACAAAGGTGATTCCCCCACCCAGGAGTGTATTGTTGGTCGGTAATTCACTGAAGAATATCCAGACCCACAAAGGCCCCAGGAGGATATCTGTTTGTGCAATCAGGCTGGCCTCAGCGGGGTTAACATATCGGCTTCCTGCCATGAACAGCAGATAGCTCATACTTTGCGTCGCCAGCGCAAAAGCGAACAACCATAAGATGTCATGCAAACCGGGAAGGAGAAGGTCTTGTGGCATCATCGCAAAACAGAAGACACCACAGAGGGCACATGCGAGAGCCGTAACAGCCGGCAGGTTCATTTCTGGCCACTTTCCGGACATCACTATGCTGGCGGCAAACCCGGCCGTCATTACCAGAGCCAGTGTGTTACCTACCATATCGCCTTTCCCTGAGGCAGAGGCTGCCATAACAATCACCCCTGTGAGGCTCACTGCTGCGGAAATAAGCGCACGTTTTGTAATTTCCTTCTTCTGTATCAGCCAGCCCAGCCCCATCGCAAAAAAGGGAATTGTTGCATAAACGGTCATCACGCCTGCGACGCTGGTGAGTTTCAGCGCTGCGACATAGCAAAACATGGAAATCGCCATAACAGTGGCGGTTATCAGGCCTTTTAAGCCCACATCATGACGGAATGAAAAGCGGCGCAGATAGCCGCTCCCCATGAGCAGAAGAACCAGCGACAGAAAAGCAAACAGCGAGCGCCATGCAACCATCGCCCACGTGTTCATATCGAGCATCCTCACGAAGAAGCCTGCGGAACTCCACATGATGGCCGAAAGAAACACCATAATCAGTCCCAACGCGTGTCTGCTGGCGGTCTTTACCGGTGGCATTGTTTATCCTTATCCCTTATAGTCTGATAAAATAAGTAGAACGGTCTAATTATTATGGCAAAGAATGATACGCGCAAACGTCTTTTGAGTGCCGGTATACGGGTTTTCATGAGAGAAGGGTACGAAGGGGGAGGGATAACAACGATTCTGAGTGAGGCAGGTATGCCTAAAGGATCGTTTTATAATCTCTTTCCGAGTAAGGAAGAGTTTGCCTGCGCCGCACTTGACGCTTATATCGAGACGTTTGACGCACTCCGGGCAGAGACGTTACTGAACCGCTCCCTGCATCCCCGCCTGCGTCTCATCAGCTGGCTAAACGGGCACAGCGTGTATATTGAGCGTGAACCTGAAGTCGCGGGCTGTCTGGCAGGGATTATTGGACAGACGGGGGCCGTACACAGTGAAAAGATTCGGCAAAAGCTACGGGCAATTTTTGCCTGTTGGGAACGCGATCTGATTACCGTGTTTAATGATGCTCAGACGCTTTCGCCAGGGATGACGCCGGAAAGCGCGGCAAAGCTGGTTATTCACAGTTACGAAGGGATTATGATACGTATTCGCATAGAGGGGAGCACTTGTCCTTATGATTTTTTGACACAAGTGCTACCAGGCATTCTTTTTTCAGAGCCCGACGCCGGTGCCGACCTGACAGCCGACCCTCCGCGCTAAAAGAGCCGCAATCTGCTGTTAATATCATCACCGCAACGGGTTCATCGCGGATACAGTTCTGTGCAGATGTTCGCCTGGTGCCAGAAGCGGAGGCAGCTTACATCGTGCTATGGTGGTTTATGTGGAGAAGTTCAGCGAAAGCAATGCCTTCAGGTAAAAGGAGTGTCAGATGAATTTAGAAACTGCGCGTTTAAGGCTTGAACCCTATGATGACTCACACTACGAAGGCTTAAGGGTAATGGAAAACGATGCCAGCGTGATGCGGTATATCAGCAACGGTATTGTTAAAACACCAGAAGAGACGTGGGAAAATATCAGGCGAGTTCAGGCCCGATGGCAGAAATATGGATTTTCGTGGTGGGCTATCAAAGAGAAGGCGTCCGGTGCCATTGTTGGAGCAGCATGCCTCCAGTACCTGGCAAACGTTGAAGGTGCACCCTTAGAGATTGGCTGGCGGCTTGTCCCGGAACACAATGGCAAAGGCTATGCAACAGAAGCGGCTAAAGCGATTATTGATTTCGCAGCAGAGCAGATGGGCGCAACATATTTAGTGGCTGTTGCCGACCCTGAAAATGCGCCCTCTCAGCGAGTGATGCAGCGATTAGGCATGACGTACAAAGCAACAGAACGGCATTATGATGTGCCCTGCGTCGTTTATGAACTTAGCATTCAGCGCGATCCGTCGTAATGAGGATGTAAACACAATGTCCGCTCTGTGCCAGAAGCGGACATGACTAACAACACGTTATTTTCATCAATTAATTGCAGCCAATTCACTATCAATGTTTATGTATCAGCCTGGTCAGCATCTCGCAGAAGGCCTCGCTTGCTGGATTAACGCGGTGTTTATTCAGGCGTAGCAGGCAATCAACCGACGGCAGAGGCATCCATGTCTCAAGTTCATGCGCATTACAAATTGTTTTCTCAACGCTGTATTGATTGAGTATTCCTATCCCCAGTCCCGAGGTTATCGCCGCAAGCATACCAGCCACTGAAGGACACTCCAGCATCACAGTAAATGGAATTTTTGCCTGCCGAAGTTTCTCCTCAGCCAGGTTTCGGTAATAGCAATCCGGTCCCCAGGTAATAAGCTTCAGGCGCTTATCCGATTCATGCCGCCAGGCAGGCGTTGCGTACCAGTTTAATTTTTCACTCCACAATACCTTATCTTCCGTCGATGCCGTGCCCGTGAAATCCTGATGTAAAATGATCTCCAGACCGCCTTCAGCAAAATGCTGACGCAGGAGATGACTTTGCTCCACCACTAGTTGTATATCCACCTCTGGGTGGTGATGAGTGAAGGTTGAAATCACCTCGCATATTTCAGTCATTGAGATGTGTTCAGTAACCCCTATTCGCAGCTTGCCACGTAGCGACGAAGGCGAAAAATAGGCCACGGCGAGATCGTGTTCAGTGAGTATTTTTTCCGCATGTTGCAGCAGAACGCTGCCCTTTTCTGTCGCAACGGCTTTTCCGGCGATGCGCGTAAGTAGCTGGCATTTAAGTTGATCCTCAAGCCGTCTGAGCTTCCAGCTTACAGCGGACTGGCTCAGGTTGAGAAGTAATGCGGCCTTACTCATGTTGCCCGTTTGCAGCACGGTCCGGAACACTCTGAGTGAGTCAACGGAGAGTCGTTTATTCATTTTTATATGACAAAAGTGGGTTTACAGCGGGAAAGAATGTCACTGGTGTCATATGCAGTCAACGGATAGCCTGACTGAAACAAACACAACGGAAAAAGCTGATGTCCGCTAATAACGCATTAATGAATGACCACGTTCTGATCCAGGGTTGTCGCATTGCGACCGGGGTCCATGGTTCAGGAACACCTCTGGTGCTGGTTCATGGCACGCCCGCACACTCAGTGATCTGGCAGTCACTGGTGCCGGTATTTGTCGATGCGGGTTTTCATGTTCATCTGTATGACCTGCCTGGGTTTGGCGCATCAGAGCGCCCTTTGACGGCTGATACCTCGGTTGCCGCTCAAGTCGGTTTTCTGCTGAAACTGCTTGAACACTGGCAGCTCAAAGAAACACATCTTTTTGGACACGATATCGGCGGGGCCATTTCACTCAGACTGGCGTTCGATAACCCATCCCTTTTGAAGACGCTTACGATTGCCGATATTCCCAGCTACGACTCCTGGCCTTCACCCACATGGAAAGATATGCGGGATAACTATGCGGATTATGCGCTGATCCCCGCCACTGAGCATTACCGCGCGATGTCTCGCCAGTTAAAGATGGCTGTTTTTAATAAGCATCTGATGACAGAGCAGCGGCTGGAAAGTTATCTCGCACCGCTTTGTGGTGTGGTAGGGCAACCTTCATTTTACCAGCATCAGGTTGCGCACTATAATGCCTGTTACACCAGTGACTTTGCAGAAAAATTGCCGCAACTCCGGCTGCCTGTGCAGGTTTTATGGGGCGCCGAAGATGAATGGCAACCCGTTGAGTATGGAAGGCGTTTGCAGCGCGACATCGTCTCTTCCTCGCTGCATATCTATGAACAGGCCGGACACTTTTTGATGGAAGATGCTCCCTTGCCTGTCGCCGCACAGTTAATTGATTTTGTTAATCAACATAATATGAGGTAGAGCCATGATCCTGATCGGAATGCTGGATTCACCCTATGTCAGACGGGTTGCTATTTACATGAAAGTATTGGGTATTCAATTCGAGCATCAGCCGCTTTCGGTATTCGGCGATTTTGATGTCTTAACGAAAATTAATCCGGCTGTCAAAGTTCCAACGCTTATCACAGATGATAATCAGGTGCTGATCGACTCCACACTAATCATTCATTACCTTGAGAGATATTGCGGTCATTCGCCTGCACCCACAGCAAAGTCCGGAGTGGAAGAACTCCGGGATCTGCATCTTACCGGCTTCGCCCTGGCAGCCTGCGAAAAAGCGGTGCAGATTGTGTACGAACAGCGTCTCAGGCCGGAAGAAAAACAGTATCAGCCCTGGTTGAATCGGGTAACTCAACAACTTCATGGTGCATGGCAGACGCTGGAGAACGAGCTGCGAGAAAGTCATCCTGACATACTGTCCGTGGCCGGTATCAGCATCGCAGTGGCCTGGAGTTTTACAGAATTGATGTTGCCAGATACCCTCAGCCGTGAGCTGTATCCGGAAGTAACCGGGTTTACATTGCTGGCCGAACAGCGCCCGGAATTTTTGGCAACACCTTTGAGTTAAAGAGTGCGGGTGGCGTCTCACTGATGCAGTATCTGTATAAGGGAAACACTTACTGCATTAAAATCAATCCGTTGTAAAAGGCTACTTTGTAGACGCCAGTTAAATATCTATAGAAAAGACGCACAACCCTTAATAACTGAATCGCCATGGCTTCTATAGACCTGTAAAAGGACATTATCGTGGCTATACGCAGGGAATAGTTATCTTTCGCTTCTCGCTCAAAGCGAACCGTTCCCCTTCTAAAGTCCGCCTCGTGCTGAGAGTTCAACGGGTCGATGCAACGCTATCCTTAATCAAGCGGGACGTTGCTGCTTACTCGAAAGAATATTTTTATGAAGCCGTAGTTCCGGTTTATTTAGCAGAATTTATTTAATTGATCATTGATACATAGTGGTGTTCTGAGTAGGACGTTATATAAGTCAATGTCCGTTTCTCATATAAAGCGGACATTATCTCAATAATCAGATTTTTTAAGTTTTTACAGAGGCAGAATGTCTGCCCATGCAAATGATCCATACCAGGCCGCCAAGAAGTGAGAAAGCGATACCGATATAAATAGCTGTATCTAGATTCTCTGCGAGGATTTTTATATCACCAAGGAGACCACCAAAGATGGCGACGCCCAGCGCAGAACCAGCTTGCCGGCTGGCATTGAGTACACCGGCAGCAAGTCCCGATTGTTCTTTGACAACAGCATTCATGACTGCTGCTGTAGCGACTGGCGTAATGATGCCGGCAGCAAGGCCGAGAGGCGGAAAGCAAAGCGCGATCTGCCAGTAGTATGCATTTTCATTTAGTATCATGAGTCCTGCGAATCCTGCAGCGTAGAGCCCATAACATCCGGCTATCAGCCTAAAAGGGCCGAACAGGCTATTGAGCTTTCCGGCACTAAAGCTGCCTAATGTAACCATCAGGGTTAGTGGAAGAAAAGCAAGACCTACATTTAGTGATGGCCAGACTTTTCCAGCGTCAGAGGTGAAAGTCATTGCAGAAGTTAAGCATGTAGTTTCAGCTGGGTGTGGCGCGTTACGCTTTCAGCAAGGGAGGCGGCCCTGATGAAATGAGCAGGCCTACATTTGCCTGGAATTCAAAGAGCGTAAACCAAAGAGCAAATTGTTGCATCGCCAGTAAAAGAAGCTTTTAAGGTCCAGATTCTGCAATTCACTAAATACCTGTCATTTACGCGTTGCCATCATAGATGAGCATAAAATAAGCTATGAGATCTGTTTTTAACGCTGACAGGAAATACGGATGAAGAAAATTTTTGTGCTGCTGCTTGGACTGACCATCATGATCCCATTGAGTGCCGACGCGGACAGCACGTATGTTTTCTTCCGTCATGGGGAGAAACCCGATAACACCAGTGGGCAACTGACCTGCAAAGGGCTGAACCGCGCCCTGAAGCTTCCTGCTGTGTTGCTTAGCCGCTATGGAAACCCGGATGCGCTTTATGCTTCTGCACCTAAAGAGGATAAAACAGGAAGTTCACTGCGCCCACTTTCCACCATTATTCCCCTGGCGGTCCAGATTTCGAAGCCTGTGATACTGCGTTTTCACGCTGATAAACCGGGTAAACTGGTCTCTGACCTGCTTTCAGAAAAGCAGGTTCCGCTGACCTTTATCGCCTGGGAACATAAAAATTTGGTCACGGCAGCCCGAACGCTGGTTGAAAAAACGGGAGGTGATGCCGGGCAGATCCCTGACTGGCCCTCGGCAGATTTTGATTCACTGTATGTTGTGAAAATTGACGACCAGCAGCATTTCAAATCGTTTTCTCACGAGACTGAGGGGCTGAATGGCGTCTCAACGGAATGCCTTGACAGTGCTCATCATTGACTGGCGCAAATCCACTTTGTCACAAAGCGGACTGACTTAGCGGCTCTGCATGTAAGGTAAATGCAGAGCCAGCGCCCGGGGTTGGGCGCGCAGCTGAGTAAAATGAATCGACCCGCGTCGCTGTGAAAAAGGCGGAAGCGTCCAGCCTGATGCCTGAGCATTCTACTGACGCGCAGCAGGTTACAAGCTCCTCCTTTCAAAATGAGGTGCGGGCGTGATCTTTTTCGGTTATTTCACGCACGACGCGGCAAGGATTACCCACCGCCAGAACGCCTGACGGAATATCCTTGACCACTACGCTTCCCGCCCCGATGACAACGTTGTTACCTATTGTTATGCCCGGAACAATGCTGACACCCGCACCAATCCAGACATTATTGCCGATGGTCACAGGGCTCGCGTATTCCAGTCCCTGATTTCGGCGTTCGGCATCAAGAGGATGGCCTGCGGTATAAATACCGACGTTGGGTGCGAGAAAGACGTTATCACCGATCACCACGTCAGCCCCATCAAGAATAATAAGATTATGGTTAGCGTAAAAATTGTCGCCAATCGTAATGTTAACGCCATAGTCGCAGTAAAAAGGGGGTTCGATAACGGGATTGCTGCCACACTTTTTAAGCAGCCGGGTGAGCATCGCAAGGCGTGTTTCATTATTATCAGGCCGACTCAGGTTATAGTCATAACAAAGCATCTTAGCGAGCCCCCGGCGTTGAAGAATACGTTCATCATGGTTTGCATCATACAAAGTACCATCTGGTACTCGGGTCACCTCGTTCATCTTCTTCCTTATCCTTTCGGCTTAAATGTCTTTATCTCAGACACCGTGTTCAGGTGCTATCCAGCTTAGCGCGTTTCTGTCACCCCTGCGGCCCTGACAGCCCCGGATGCGTCTGTGCTATTTTCGCGCCTTTAAACATGTATCGCACACGATTTAATCATATTAAGAAGCAGCAGGGGAACGACGCCATGTCGACCCGCTACCAGACGCAGGCACCGCCGTTATCCAACGTCAGGCTGGTTGAGGTTTCAGCGCCCGAAACCCGTCACAGCAAAATGTAAGCAAAGCGTGAATGTGCTTTTTTGCATAAATTTTGCCAACGCCGTTTTTTACTATGGCTCCTCATTTCCCGGTCATGACAGCGAGGCGTGGTTTTATGAAGCAGTTAAGAATTTATACACTGAAGGATAAAGCGAGCGCTGTGGAGTATTTCAGACAGTGCTGGCCAAAACACAGGGTCAGTTTGCTGAAGTTTGGCATAGAGGTGGACAATGTGTTTCTGGGGGGAAATGACCAGCAAAATCAGGTGATGGCTGTGGTCACCTTGCCGGAGGGATGTCATGTTCAACATCTGAATGAGCAATATATGCGTAGCCAGGCATTCCGCGACGATATGGCCGGGTTTCCTGTGGCGAATATTATTCGGGTCGAGGAAATGTGTATTAGCGAAACGCTTTTTTAATGATGTTTTCTCCTTCGCTTAAGGCTGGGATGACACGCAGGCGCGATTTTTCAACGGAGGCGTAAGGCGTGTAATTTCGTTAAGATGACGCACGGTGAACAGAATAAAATGTGCATGTCAGCAATGGCTTTCTCTGCTTTTCATGGCATCGGGTAAAAATACCCGATGCCATCTATCCGAAACCTCGCGCTGTTTAATCCTGTAAACCTGACGTGCAGAACTTACCTGTGAAGACCGCGTTCAACACCGGGACGCACTATCTGCTGTGGCTGTCCGCGGTGCCATAAACCTGTTTGATGCGATGACGAGAGAAAACCCTGTCCTGTCGCGACAGACAGCCCGCGAATAAACCGCGCTGACCACCGCACACCTGATTTCTCCCTCCTGACTACCCATACCGTTGTTCATTCTCTGGCCCGCGCATGTGCTCGCGTCTGCCGTTCACGCGGCGAGGCAGTCAGAAGCTGCGTCACTTGATGTGAATGCCACGTTAAAGGACATTCCGGCAATGTCGTAATGGTTTTGCTGTTCCACTTAACAAAAAAGGAAAATTACCCGAATAATAAATAACTTATAATTAACAGCTTGCGAAAGATCGGCAAATGCGAATTTGTGATCCTTATGTTGACGACTCACTGAATTTTGCCAGCCACTTTATTTTCCCGGCAGCCATTCAAAGGCTGAGAGAAAGCAGCTCCCTCTAGACTGCTGCTAATCGGGAAACATCGGTTTCCTGTTTGGCCTCAACCTGAAAAAGGAATAACAATGAACAGCGCCATTATTGCAGGTATTTTCTGGCATCTGGTGGGGGCCGCCAGTGCCGCCTGTTTTTATGCTCCGTTTAAGCAGGTGAAAAAGTGGTCATGGGAAACCATGTGGTCGGTGGGCGGTGTGATGTCGTGGCTGATCTTGCCATGGGCGGTCAGTGCGGTACTGCTGCCAAACTTCTGGGCTTATTACACCAGCTTCAGCGCCTCGCAGTTGCTGCCGGTGTTTCTGTTCGGTGCCATGTGGGGCGTGGGCAATATTAACTACGGGCTCACCATGCGCTATCTGGGCATGTCGATGGGCATCGGGATCGCGATTGGGATTACGCTTGTTGTCGGCACCTTGATGACGCCGCTGCTGCAGGGCCGGTTCGTCGAGCTGTTCAACTCGCCCGGCGGCCGCATGACGCTGCTCGGCGTGCTGGTGGCGTTGGTGGGCGTGGCCATCGTCACGCGTGCGGGGTTACTGAAAGAGCGGGCGCTAGGGATTAACGCGGAAGAGTTCAACCTGAAGAAAGGCCTGGTGCTGGCCGTCATCTGCGGCATTTTTTCAGCCGGGATGTCGTTCGCAATGGATGCGGCGAAACCCATGCATGAGGCGGCCGCCAGCCTGGGCATTAATCCTCTTTACGTGGCGTTACCCAGCTATGTGGTCATCATGGGCGGCGGGGCGGTGATTAACCTGGCGTACTGTTTTGTGCGCCTGGTGCTGAAGCCAGAGCTGTCAGTGCGGCAGGACTTTTCCATCGCGAAACCGCTACTGTTCGCCAATATCACCTTCGCCATTCTGGGTGGAACCATGTGGTATTTGCAGTTTTTCTTCTATGCCTGGGGGCACGCCAAAATCCCGCCGCAGTATGACTTTGTCAGCTGGATGCTGCACATGAGTCTGTATGTGCTGTGTGGCGGCGTGGTAGGGCTGGTGCTGAAAGAGTGGAAGAACGTGGGACGCCGTCCGGTTCGGGTGTTGTCGATTGGCTGTGTGGTTATCATTATCGCGGCTAACATCGTCGGGCTTGGCATGGCTTCCTGAAACAAAAGAAATCAGGCCTGGCGCTGAAGTCAGGCTTTTTCATTATCGGTGCGCAGGCGTTGTGGCAGAAAGCGCTGCCGCCAGGCACTGGGTGTCAGGCCGGTTTCTCGCGTAAATACCACAGAAAAATAGTTACTGTCGTCAAACCCACACTGCGCCGCAATCTCGCTGATTAAACGGGACTGGGTGCGCAATAAATGTTTGGCCTGACACAGCTGTAACTGGCGTAAATAGTGGCCAATTGTCATGCCGGTTTGCTGGCGGAACAGCTGCTTAAGCGAGCGTTCACTCAGCTGATGCTGCTCGCAAAAGTCTGCCAGATTCAAGGGGCGACTGATGTCCACTAACAGCGCCGACATCAGCCGATCCAGTTGCTCGCCTTCAGGCAGGGAGCCGGCACGTTCGGGAGCATAACCATGGCGACGTAAAATCAGCGCCAGCTGCAAAAAGAGCGCCTCGGACAGTTGCACGGAGAGCGCATCACTTTTGCGGCTCTCGCGCTCCAGCTGGCTAATGACGCCCCGTGCCAGCGTCATACCACGAGTCGTGAGCCGCCAGCCACTGGGCATGGTTTCTTGTTGGGGCGGTAGCAGCTGGCCCCAGTCAAGCGCAAGATGAAAACGGTCCCGGCAATACAGAATGTTATCAAGGGCCAGATCGTGCACGCTGTCATAGCTATGGCAGTCGCTGTCGCAAATATAAAAAACATCGCCGCAGGTAATCAGCCACGGGCGATCGTTAAGGATGTGCAGGCCATTGCCGCGCCAGACGATAACGATCTCGCTGAAAGTATGCTGGTGCGGCGGAAAGGAGGGCTGTGGCATACGTTCAGCCACAGCAATGGGCAAGTTGCTGGCCGGGAAGTAGTCCTTACGTGACAGGATCAGTGACATAGTTAATGCTCCGCTTACCACATAGGCTGGCGCTCCGTTCGGGGCGCGCAGCCAAATTCCCGTCTGAACAGGGTAGAAAAATGGTTACTGTCACCGAATCCACACTGATAGGCGATGTCCGTTATGCGCATATCGCTGTGACGCAGCAGGTGGCGAGCCTGCAATAAACGCAGCCGGTTAAGATATCGCTGTGGCGTGCTACCGGTTTGCTGCTTCATCTGGCGATGCAGTGTACGCAGTGACAGCGAGAAGCGCTCGGCCAGTGCTTCCCAGCTAATCTCCTCACTGTAGTGATCATTCAACCAGTCTAGCAACCGGTGCAGCCTGGCTTCCTGATCCTGCGCGTTGGGGTTGTGCGCCGCTTCACGCAGCAGTACGAGTAACTGTAAAAACTGCCTTTCCTGATGCGCCTGACGCTCCAGCGACCATACCGCCTGCGGCGTCATCTGTTCCACCAGGAGCAGGGCCTGCGCCATCGCTTTTTGATTAATCCGCCAGTGAGACGCGCACCCACGCTCATCCTCCAGGGGCAGCAACGCCTGTAAGCCCGACAGAAAACGAAACGCCACCGGACTGCGATACAGCACGTTCGTCAGGCACAGGTTGTCGGTTTTCTCATACAGATGACGATCGTGATCGCGCACAAAGCAGACGCAACCGGCGCTTAATGTCTGCGCCTGACCATTGAACACATGAATGCCTGAACCCTGTTCGACCAGCACAATTTCGTGAAAATCATGGTGATGTTCAGGAAACGCCTGCTGGGGCACACGCGGCTCAATGGCAATGGCGTAATCGCCAGCCGGAAAGAAATCAGCACTATGCAGAACAGTCATGATTCGCCCTCGTTTAACAAAACTGCAACCGAGTCTACGCAGGCGATGTGCAGCTTACCTTGAATTTTGAACCGCGCAGCGCAGGAAATGCGTGAAATTTTCAAGATCGCTTAAGTAATTGATAAAAATGCGGGAAAGCTCACAACTCTGCCGTTAGGGAGTTCTGTGAGCTTCCTCACGAACACCTTTGTCACCCTGCCAGTGCCGCTAACCGGCTGGCAGTGCCGCTAAGGTGACAGCAGGGCGCGCTGCGTATCCTGTCGCCATGTCATTTCAGGAAGAACAGGCGATGAGCATGCGTAATAGTGTGGCGATTGATTTAGGCGCATCGAGCGGACGCGTGATGCTTGCACAGTGGACGGCCGCCAGCCAGCAGATCAGGCTGCGCGAAGTGCGCCGCTTTACCAATCAACGCGTTTGCCAGGCCGGCTATGACTGCTGGGATCTGGACAGGCTGGAGCACGAGATCCGGGCTGGACTGGCGCAACTGGATGAAGAGGGCATTGTGCCCGACAGCATCGGCATTGATACCTGGGGCGTGGATCTGGTGTTACTGGATGCCGAAGGAGCACGCGTCGGTGAGGCGGTGAGCTACCGGGACCCGCGCACCGAAGGCCTGATGAAACAGGCCATCAAGGACCTGGGGCAGCAGGCCATTTATCAACGTACCGGTATTCAGTTCCTGCCTTTTAATACCTTATATCAGCTGCGTGCTCTGCATCTGCAACAGCCGGACTGGCAGGCGCGGGTCAAACATGCGCTGATGATCCCGGACTACCTGCATTATCGTCTGACGGGCGTGATGAACTGGGAATACACCAATGCCACCACGACGCAGTTGCTGAACATCCACAGCGGTGAGTGGGATACTGACCTGCTGGCCTGGGCGGGCGTCGATCCCGCGTGGTTTGGTAAACCGCAGCCCCCGGGCAACAGGGTCGGTCACTTTATCAGTGCGAGCGGCAAACCGATTCCGGTCATCGCCGTGGCCACCCACGATACGGCCAGCGCCGTTCTGGCGACGCCGCTCCTGGCGGACAACACCGCCTACCTCAGTTCGGGTACCTGGTCGCTGATGGGGATTGAAAGCCTGCAACCCTGCGTGAGTGACGCGGCGATGAATGCCAACGTCACCAATGAGGGCGGCGCGGAAGGCTACCGGGTACTGAAAAACATTATGGGATTATGGCTGCTGCAGCGCGTCTGCTCGGAACGCGGCATCCACGATTTGTGCGCGTTGATTGACGCCGCTGCCCGTCAACCAGCCTGCCAGGCGTTGATCAATCCCAACGATGCCCGATTCATCAATCCTGTAAATATGGTGCAGGCCATTCAACATGCCTGTGCAGAACAGGCAATGCCGGTCCCGCATACCGACGCCGCACTGGCCCGCACGATTTTTGACAGCCTGGCGCTGCTCTACCGCCAGACGATGGGGGAGCTCAGCCAGTTGCGCGGCGCGCCATTGCGCCAGTTGCATGTTGTCGGCGGCGGCAGCCAGAACCCGCTGCTGAACCAGCTGTGTGCCGATGCCTGCCAGTTGCCGGTGCTGGCGGGGCCGGTTGAGGCCTCCACGCTCGGCAATGTCGGCTGCCAGCTGATTGCACTGGGAGAACTGCGCGACGTCGCTGAACTCCGCCGCTGTATCAGCCGTAATTTCCCGTTAGAAACTTTTACTCCGCAGAATCACAGCGCCTTTGCAGCCCATCAGGCTCGCTTCGCCGCGCTGTGCCAACCCGCTAAGGAATGTGCTTATGACAAAGCTGATTGAACAGGCTTTTGAGCTGGCTAAACACCGTTACGCAGCTATTGGCGTCGATGTCGACCAGGTAATGACGCAACTGGATGAGATCCCGGTCTCCATGCACTGCTGGCAAGGCGACGACGTGCGTGGATTTGAAAATCCCAACGGCCAACTGACGGGCGGTATCCAGGCAACCGGCAATTATCCCGGTCGTGCGCGCAATGCGGTTGAGCTGCGTGCCGATCTGGATAAAGCCATGTCGTTAATTCCCGGCCCGAAAAGAGTCAATCTGCATGCTATCTATCTGGAAAGTGATCAGCCGGTTGAGCGCGATGCAATTGAACCGCAGCATTTCCGTCACTGGGTCGAATGGGCAAAGCAAAACAACCTCGGGCTGGATTTTAACCCGACCTGTTTTTCCCATGCGCACAGTGCGGAGGGTTTCACGCTGGCGCACGCCGATGCGGGCATCCGTCAGTTCTGGATCGATCACTGCAAAGCCAGCCGCCGCATTTCGGCTTACTTTGGTGAGCAGCTTGGCACGCCTTCCGTTATGAATATTTGGGTACCGGATGGGATGAAAGATCTCACGGTCGATCGTGCGGCACCGCGCCAGCGTCTGGCCAGCTCACTGGATGCGATTATCAGCGAAAAATACAACCCGCAACACCATATCGATGCGGTTGAAAGCAAGCTGTTTGGCATCGGCGCAGAGAGTTATACGGTTGGCTCCAACGAATTCTGCCTGGGCTTCGCCGCCAGTCGCCAGATTGCGCTGACACTGGATGCGGGCCATTTCCATCCTACCGAAGTGATCTCCGACAAAATCTCGACAGCGATGCTGTTTGTCCCGCGGCTGCTGCTGCACGTCAGCCGTCCGGTGCGCTGGGACAGCGATCATGTGGTCCTGCTGGATGATGAAACCCAGGCCATTGCCCATGAAATCGCACGCCAGAAGCTGTTCGATAAAGTGCATATCGGTCTCGACTTTTTTGACGCCTCAATCAACCGCATTGCCGCCTGGGTGATTGGCACACGCAATACCAAAAAAGCCTTGCTGCGTGCTCTGCTGGAACCGAGCGATCAGCTCAGAGCGCTGGAACGTGAAGGGGATTACACCGCGCGTCTGGCACTGCTCGAAGAGCAAAAATCTCTGCCGTGGCAGGCGGTCTGGGAAGCCTGGTGCCTGCGCCATGATGTGCCGGCTGATGCCAGCTGGCTGAGCGAGGTTCGTCACTATGAACACCACACATTGCGTCAACGCTAAGGAAAAGGCTATGCAAACTATTTTGAACGCTGGGTTTGTGCAGGGGATGGTGAAAGTCACCAGTGATATGTGGCTGAAAGGCTGGGATGAGCGTAATGGCGGCAATGTCAGCCTGCGCCTGTTACCGGAAGAGGTAGCACCTTTTGCCGCCGATTTTTACGCGGAGCCGCGCTGTGTAGAATTAAGTCAGCCTGTCCCGGACCTGGCCAACGACTGGTTTCTGGTCACAGGCTCGGGCAAGTTCTTTCGCAATGTTCAGCTTGATGCCGCGGACAGCCTGGTTCTGCTGCAGGTGGATGACAAAGGCTTGTCGTATCGCATCCATTGGGGGCTGAGTAACGGTGGGATGCCGACATCGGAACTGGCGTCCCATTTCCAGTCGCACGCTGTACGCAAACGCGTTACGCAAGGGGCCGACAGGGTGATTATGCACTGCCATGCCACAAACTTTATGGCGCTGAGCTATGTCGTCAACCTCGACGCCGCGCGCTTCACTCGCCTGCTGTGGGAAGGCAGTACCGAATGCCTGGTGGTGTTTCCGGATGGCGTCGGGGTTCTGCCCTGGATGGTGCCTGGCACGGATGACATCGGTCAGGCGACCGCTGACGAAATGGCCACTCACAGCCTGGTCATGTGGCCGTTCCACGGGATCTTTGGTGCAGGACCGACGCTGGATGACACCTTCGGCCTGATCGATACCGCCGAGAAGTCGTCTGAGGTGGTCGTGAAAGCCCTGTCGATGGGCGGCATACGTCAGAGCATCACGACGGCGCAGTTAATCGCGCTGGGTGAACGCTTTAACGTCAAGCCCTGGCCGGCGGCGCTTCAGGCGGTGCGCAGTGATGTTGCGTAAGGCGTTTGTGATGCAGGTGCATCCGGACTGCCACGATGAGTATCTGCGCCGTCATTCGCCCATCTGGCCTGAGCTGGAACAGACGCTTAAAGCGCACGGTGCGCATCACTATGCCATCTGGCTGGATACGACGCGCCACCTGCTCTTTGCCAGCGTGGAGATCGAATCAGAGGCGCGCTGGCAGGCGGTGGCGCAGACGGCGGTGTGCCAGCGCTGGTGGGCATCCATGCAGGATGTGATGGTGACGAATGCGGATAACAGCCCGGTCAGCGAACCGTTACAGCCCATGTTCTATCTGCCGTAGGCCGTTATCGGGCGACAGGGCCGGATGAAAAGGGCCCTGTCCTGTGCAGGGTTGCGGCGGTGGTGCTCTGGCGTCACCGCCGCCCTGCGTAATGGCGCTGCGGAGGGCGACAACCTCAGTAGCGAACCCGGCTGCTGCCCAGGCGCAAGTTGGGCACGGCTGACATGACCGGGCCAGGGATCACCGGCATGCCGTTCAGCATCGACAAAAATGCCTGTGCCCAGTGATGGCTGTCATGCAGATGCAAGCCCTTCATCAGGCGCGCATGCAGATGTCGCCGTTCACGCAATGGCATCTGCAGGGCGCTGTGAATGGCATCGGCCATGGCATCCGGATCGTAAGGATTGACGATAAGCGCACCGTCCATTTGCTCTGCCGCGCCAGCAAACTGCGACAGAATCAGCACGCCTGGGTTATCCGGGTCCTGCAACGCCACATACATTTTCGCCATTAAACTCATTCCCGACATCAGCGGCGTGACCAGCGCTACGCGTGAGGCGCGATAAATGCCCGCCTGTTCCTCACGGCTGTAGGCATGAGTCAGACAGTTAACGGGATACCAGTTCATCATGCCGTGTACGCCGTTAAATTCGCCGCAAAGGGTTTCTAACGTGTGCGCGATGCCCGGTGCCCGGTCCGCGTAGCCCGCAGCGTGCGGTGCCAGCTGTAGCAGGGTAATATTTTTTTGATAAACCGCATGTTTGCGCAGCAGCACTTCTATCGCGCTGATGCGGTAAGGCAGTCCGGCGCTTTCATCAAGATGGCCGCCGCTCAGTACGGTGTTTTCCGCTAAGCTTTCACGGCACTGCATTTCCATAAAGGCACAGCTGTTGCTGTCGCGCAGACAGCGCACATCATCAAGATCAATCCCGACAGGAAAGACGCCGAGCTTCACAATCCGTCCCTGCACGCGAATGCTGTCAGCGCTCAGGCGCTCGGTACGACATTCGCTCTCCAGCCAGACGATAAAGTTGTTCATGTCCTGAACGGTCTGAAAGCCAATCAGGTCACAGCACAGCAGCGATTCTGTGAGCCAGCGCCAGTCGGGAATCGCCTCAAACATCTTGCCCGAGGGAAAAGGTTGATGCAGGAAAAAGCCCACCGGGTTGGTCAGTCCGGCCTCTCGAAGGTAGTGGGCGCAGCCTAACAGGTGGTAATCCTGTATCCAGATGGCGTCGTCGGGCATGGCGTTATCACAGATGACCTGTGCGTAGGCTTCGTTGATTTTTTTATATTCCCGATAGCCGTCAGCAGAGAAGCGGGCCAGGTCCGGACGCTGGTGGAAAACCGGCCACATCCCTTTATGAACATACTGGTGATAACCTTCATTCACCTCGTCCTTTGACAGAGGAAAGGTCAGGGTTGCGTAAGCATCTTTCTGCTGAGCACTCAGCGGCCTCGGCGCATCAGGAGGCAGAACCGCCGTCTCGCCATCCCAGCTGATCCAGAGTCCACCGTGGCGGGAAAGAAGACCTTCATAAATAGCGGACAGGGTGGAACGTTGTGAATGATTGTGTGATACCAGGATAAAACCTGACATGGTGTTTTCCTTATGGGCGGGCAGGGCATCAGTCGCCGTGCCCGATGTCCAACAGTCGTCGTGTGGAGGTCGGATGAGAAACTGCAGCAGGCCGCACATGGCAAGGCGTCCAGTTCGCTTAATGGTGTTGGGTGCGATCAGCACGCACCGAATCACCCAGGCCATCAGGTGAAACCGTCCTGAGATAAATGCCCGGCAGCGCGTCATGACAAATGAACCCGTTACGTTCCAGAAAAGCCGGCGCGCTGTCACTCAGGGCAATAATGCGCTGGCAGCCACCGGCACCGGGATGCGTCAGACAGCAGTGCAGCAGCCAGGAGCCCAGCCCGACATAGCGATATTCCGGCGAGATAAACAGGTCCTGTATTATCCAGGTTTCGGCCATGTCGGTGACCACGCGCGCAAAGCCAATCTGGCGGTCATGGCGATAAAGCCCAAAACAGAGACTGCTGTTCAGTGCCAGCGTCAGAAAGCGCGCATCAGGGATCGCCGCACCCAGCCACTGGGCAATCAGCCGCGGGTTGAGCATGGCCGGATCGGTATTAATCTCCATCGTCTCTCTGAACCATTTACGGGGAGACATCAGGCGAAGGCGCTGTTGCTCGGCAAGATCCGCCACCACGGCATCACCACAAACCGGCAGGAAAGAGGACGCATTCACGCATTTCATCAACGGCTTCCTTGTACATGGACGCATCTGCGCCCGGTGCTGTAGATTTAAGCGCCCGGCGTGTAAAAGTGGCGTAAAAAAAATCTGATGCGGTGTAAAAAGGGTGCAAAGGAAAAGCGACGAGGTGGGCGCGCCGAGCCCGTTATCCGACGTTAAGGCTGGGCTGGGGTGAGTTATCGAAAGATACGCGCCCGCAGAACAGGCGTTATTTTCTTAATGCCGGGCACAGCTTAAGCCTACGGCCAGAAGGCAGAGATGAATTGTTCGCTCGTAAGCCCGATGTTTAACCCCTGGATGGCTTACTGAATTTCAACGGTGTCTTTACTGGCGTCGCACTATTCCGATCGCCGCTTTAACGGCTAACGGATGCGTAACCCACTGGCAGGCGAGTTGAACTTCATCCGTCACCCTCTGCCTACAGCGGTGAATTCACGGCGGTATCGTTAGTTTTTTTCGCCGGTGTGACGCCCCAGACTTCGTCATATTCATACCCGGTCAGCGATTTGATCACTTTGCGCGTTTCTGCATCGCAGTCTTTGGGTGCGCCGCCAAGCTTACGACGTGCGACCTCTTTGATCAGCAACCTGTGACTGCTCTGGGTCAGCTTGAACTTATAGGTCAGCCAGAAACTGATGGTCAGTAGTGTGCCAGACACAAACACCATCAATACCACAATGGCATTAATCGCACTCTCGGGTTGGGCGCCATTTCCTTTCGTAAAACCGCTTTCCTGCAGGACGACCCCAATCATAAAGATGGCAATGGCGACGGAGCTTTTACGGGTTAACACCATTACGCCGGCAAAGATTCCCTCCCGACGCTTACAGGTGACCATCTCATCAATATCAGGAATAAAACTGTAGATGTTCCAGGGAATGTAGAACAACCCGGCACGGGCGATGCCCATAAAAAGAAATATTGCGCTGAACAGAAGGGCCGGTACCTGCCAGTGCCAGAGATAAACGGCAAACAGAAAGAATAAGATCACCAGAATACTGAGATAGGAAATTCTCAGTGCGGTTGAAGGCGTCATATTTAACCGGCCTAACAGCATCATAAATACAAACGTACCCGGGATAGACATAAACATCATGTTGCTCAGTAACAGAGAGGCCAGTGAGGCGTCCTGTTTCAGACCGTAAATCACGAAGTAGGTAAAAACGGCCAGGAAGACATCCATTGCGGTAAATGAGCAGATATAAATCATCAGATGCTGGCGAAAGGCTCGGATTTTGAATGATGAAATCAGGTCCACAAACAAATATTTAAAATGCGCCAGGAAATGACCTTTTCTGACCGGGTGGATCTCATCAGGCTGCCCGGTCTGTATATCTTTCGCTTCCCAGGTCGTGAGCCAGGTAATAAAGACGGCAACACAATAAATGACCGAAAAAATGATCCCCGTCAGCGTGTAAGTGATGGCGTTATCTTTGCCGGTGTAGGTCATGATCAGCCCCGGCACGGAGACAGCCAGAAAACTCCCGAGCGAAGAGAACATCAGGCGCACGCCGGACAGACGCGTACGCTCGCTAAAGCGGTTGGTCATCTCTGATGACAGGGTTTCCCACGGGACCAGCACCATTGCAGAGAGTAATTCAATAGTGAGGTACGTACCGAGATAATACCAGTAGCTCATGTCCGTCACCCACAGTGCGCCATACAGCAGCATCAACGGTGACGACATTAATAAAAAGAAGCGGCGGCGGCCAAATTTACGCCCCGCCCATGTATTGCCGAAATTATCGGTGATGTAACCCATTATCGGGCTTAAAACAGAATCGATAACGCGGGCAATGGCAAATATAGATCCCGCTTCAAATACCGATAATCCGCAATAAGTGGTGTAAAAAAATAACAGCCAGGCACCGATAACGGCAAAAGCGCCTCCGCCAAATAAATCCGTTAAGCCGTAGCCGATTGCCACGCCATAACCTACGCGACGCTGAGTGGGTTTAACCATCGATAAAATTCCTGTTCTGGTAGGTGTTTTATAACGGCAGAGGTACACGATGCTGCCGTCACTGTTATAGACAGAAGTGGAAATAAAGTCGGTCAGCGGTAGGTTATCCCGCGTTAGCTAACATCTGTGCTTTAATGCATAATTCAGCGGCTTTAAACGCATGCTCTTGTGTCATAGCCTGTTCAGTACGATGCAGACAGTCATTAATTAACTGGCCGAAAAACGGAAACCCCACCGTGCCAGAAACGCTGTAACGAAATTCGCCGTCATTATTGACCAGGTACACTACGTCCTGCTCATCGCGCGTCAGATCGGTGTATTTGCGGATTTCGATGTATCCTTCGGTGCCAAGTAACGTCATGCGTCCGTCACCCCACGTTGATAAGCCATCAGGTGTAAACCAGTCACAGCGAAAATAACCCGTCGCGCCGTTTTCGCCCGCCAGCATTGCCTCACCGAAATCTTCAAACTGCGGGTGGAAAGGATGACTGAAATTGCGGACCTGACTGGCGACCACTGTGGCGTCGCGGTTGCCGGTGTAATAGAGGAACTGCTCTATCTGGTGGCTGCCGATATCACACAGGATGCCGCCAAAATAACGACGCTGATAGAACCAGTCTGGTCGACCCGTGCCTTCCCGATGTGGACCCGTACCCAGTGTCTGGACGACCTGGCCAATTGCGCCTTGTTCAACCAGTTGCCCGGCGAATACCGCACTTTCCACATGCAGACGCTCACTGTAATAAACGGCATATTTACGGCCGGTTTTGACACACATCGCTCTGGCATCGTCGAGTTGTTCCAGAGTGGTCAGGGGAGCCTTATCGGTAAAATAGTCTTTATCGGCCGCCATGACCTTCAGCCCCAGCGCGCAGCGCTGTGAGGGAATAGCGGCGGCTGCCACTAACTGCACCTGCCGATCGGCAAGGATCGTGTCGAGTGAATCGGCAATCTGTACGTGTGGAAACTGCTGGACGAATTTATCGACCTTGGCCGCATCCGCGTCATAAACCCACTTCAGGGTTGCACCGGCCTCGGTAAGGCCATTGCACATGGCATAAATATGTCCATGATCGAGCCCGGTGGCGGCAAAGATAAACTCGCCTGGATTGACTACGTGCTGCGGCTTGCCTTTCGGCGCGTAATTCATGCCATCCTTTTTATTCATGGTTGTTTCCTCACGCAAAATTTTTACCCAACGGGATGTCGTCGACATCAGCGAAGTTATCCACTGAAGCCTGCTTTTCGTAGAAATGGGGCGCACTGGCAATCAGTCCGCCGGTACAATAGAAGGCGTCATCCTCTGGAATAGGCAGCGAGACCGTACTTTTGGTGATGGCCGATTTATAGATGGCGGTAATTAATTCCAGCGACCGTTTACCCTGCTCGCCATCGATTAATGGCGCGCACTGTTGCTCAATGGCGCTGAGGAAGTCATTGACCTGCCCGGCATGCAGCGTCCAGTTCAGAGGTGGCACATCGGCATATAAGCGCTCCAGCTCGCTTTCCAGAGCAATATTGTTATCTTTTTCCGGAAAGCCATTCTCCGCGGCCTGGTTAGCCACGGTTTTCCAGGGCGCAGAGAGGCGCGCTTTTTCACCCTGAAGAATGATTTTTTGATCTTCTCCGTGATGCACAACCGAGGCCGTTAGCTGCGCAAGTGTTCCATTCGGAAAGCGGAAAATAGCGGCGCTGAGATCCTCGACTTCGGCATTGTCGTGGGCAACGTTGCCCATCATGGCAACCACTTCACTGGGGGCACCGAGCATCCACTGCATGGCATCGATATGGTGCACCGCATGATTAAGCGTGCAGCCGCCGCCTTCTTTCTCCCAGGTGCCACGCCACCACAGGTCGTAATAAGAGTGGCCCCGCCACCATAATGAATCGACCTGTGCGTGACAGATTTTCCCTGCCAGCCCCGAATCAACAGCGGCTTTTAAGCGCCAGAAGGCATCGGTAAAACGGTTCTGTGCCACCACGGAAAGGACCTTTCCGCTGGCCTTTTGCGCCGCAATCATGGCATCGCACTCTTCGAGTGATGCCGCCATTGGCTTTTCGCATAACACATGTTTTCCTGCCTGCAGCGCCGCAATGGTGTTTTCTGCGTGCACATAGGGCGGGGTGCAGACATCAACAACATCAATATCTGCGCCTTCTGCCAGCATCTCATGATGATCGCTGTAAACGCGCACATCCTGCAGGCCATAACGCTGTAATTTATCGCGGGCTTTGTCAGGATAAACATCAACAACGGCGACAATTTTGCCGCGTTCAGGAAATTGCAAAAATGCCTGAATATGTAAATTGGCAATGTTGCCCATGCCCACTATTGCAATTTTTAGCATGCTTATTCTCCATTGGTTCGCTGGGTTGTGGTGCCTGCGGAAGACCATAAAAAAGCGCTGGAGAGGGGACAAACTGTTTTTGTGAGAATGTTCGCAGAGCGAGGCGGATGTTTGTGAACGGAATGTAAAATCACCGTATTATCAATCCACTATAGCTGCAAAAAATTGCAAAAAATGATTGGGATGGGGATCACATTATGGCTGGCAAGCTCAGAATGGACGAAATTTCAGCAGAAACGGGCTATTCCGTCAGTACGGTTTCGCGCGTGCTGAGCGGTAAGTCCTACACCAGCGATAAAGCACGTGAGGCTATCGTCAGTTGTGCGCGTCGTCTTGGCGTATTGCATGACATGGTAAGCAGCCGCCTGTTGATCAACAGCCTTATTGTGTTTGCCCCAGCGCGCACCTTTACCCCGCGAGGCGATCATTTTTATCTCGAAGTGACGCGCGGCATTGCAGAAGCCTGTGCAACGCACGACGTTCATATCAGCTACTATCCGCTTGAGGAACAGCGTGCCGATGTGAAGCTGTTTCTTGAAAAGGCGGGTGCAAAAAGTAACGACGCTATCATCATCATCGGGACTGACGACCAGGCGATTTTTAATCTGGCAGCGACACTCAATAAGCCCTGCGTGTTAATTAATTCCCGAGATAAAGACATGAAACTGGATGCGGTTTCACCCGATCACCATGCGATTGGTTTTGGGGCTATGCAGCATCTGTTTGAACAGGGCCATCGTCGCGTGCTGACCGTGACCTGTCTGAGTCGTGAGACGCTGTTTTTGCGCCTGGAAGGCATTAAAGATGCTTACCGCCATTTTCATATTCCGTTTAGTCCGCAGAAAGACCTGATTGTGATCGAAGCCTATTCCTCCGGTGAGACCGAGGACGCGCTTAATCGCTGGCTGGATAGTCATCCACGTGAAGCGTGGCCAGATGTTATCTTGCCGGTAGGTAAAGGCATTATCACCGGGGTACAAAATGTGTTGCGTGCCCGATCGCTGCGTATTCCCGAGGATATGTCGTTGATGACTACCGATCTGGCGAGCCGGTTAGCCGGGCCGCCAGACAAATCTATCACTGGCTTTGCCGTGCCCTGTCGTGAACTGGGCTACGAGGCGATTCAGCTACTGCAGAACCGCCTGAATCGTCCCCATGCACCGGTTTATAATCTGCTGTTGCAGGGAATCCTTATGGATGGGGGGACGGTCGCCAGAGCCACCCGTCATGCGGCGCGGGATGAGATTCGTGATGAAGAGGCGTGAGTGTTATATCAAGGATGAACAGGGCATGTCGCCGCGTCTTTTTAGGCAATTCATGATTTAAAGCGGGTGAAAGGTTTGGGGTCAGTGAAGAGTTTAAGGAGGGGTGAAAGACTTGCCGCTCATCAGCGCACTACGGTGTTGGCCATTTTCTGCAAAAGCTGAGTGCCATCTGTGCGTCCAGGCTCTCTTAAGAGAAAGGCAACGAAAGGAAAACGACACAATCACGTGGCTTTTATCGAATAATAAATGGCCTGAATTTGTTTTCATTTTTTGCGCGAGTGAAGTAAACATAATGAGAGGTCGGCACTGAATCATATATTAAATTGAATTATTTGATTGGTGATTTTTAATTAAAATAAGCATAAAGCACTATGTTCTTATAGCATTATCGAAAGTCAGCAGGGTGATCGACAGGGAAGATTGTGGCTTATGAAAGTGGCAATCAGTAAAACCCTTCTGTATGCCACGAAGATAACTGGCCTGTATGCCATTCTAAATTTGTTACGTTTTTTTCCGCAACGTTCGAACAAGTTTCGCAATGATCCCAACTAATACTAAGGCTACAATGCTATTCACTATTAATGCCGTTATCAGCAATGCCAGGTCGTAATCACTACCTGTGCATTGAAAAGATAAATCCCTGCATGTCCTGTCAATATGCACAAGTATAGTATCCGCAACGTTGAGTAAGATCCGGCTTCTCACCAGGCAAAGCGTAATTACAACAAAAAGTAGCGGATAGAGAATCTTTTTACCTGACATAGCATGGCCCCGTAACTGAACCTTTGACTGTGACTGTTCCGTAGGTCGTTAAATCAGTGTGCTTAACTTTGCCCTTCTGAACTCTGAGGAGGGACTGGCGAAATGACATGAAATCGCTGGTACGGAAGAACGTGATGCAACCCCAGGATGTGCCTGAACCATCCGGTCTTAAGGGATGAATTCGGAAGTTTGAACGCTGAATGCCGCTAATAAAGGTGTGGTCATCAATGCTGCCATCATCTCTGTACAGGCCAAACCATGTGCTGTGATCGTTACCTGTCGCAAAATCCTTTCCCCATGTCAGCAAACGGGATTTCCAGGGGCCTTCGGGCCGATCAACAATCCAGTATTTGCCACTTGGAATGGCAGAGTGATCAATGGATGTGCATTCAGCACGGTTTGTAAAGGGGACATCGCCGCTAAAAACGTCAAAATTGCCAATGCCGGGACATGCCAGAGACAGCTTTTTTCTGTCAGCTGAAATCTTGTCGAAATCGAGTATGCAATCAATCATTGCTTCCTTTCCTTAAGATATACCTCGAGTTCTGAAGAGAATAGCATTTTTCTCCTCCCAAATCTCTATAATGTCATTGAGAATTTTCTGAGTAATTAGTTAAAAATATAATAATGTTCAACAGGATACGGCGATTGATAATGATGCGCAGAATGTCGGTTAAGTGAGTACAGAGAAACGTTATTTTAATGGTGGTTAAAAAATTATTATTGGTTTGATAATGAGTGATTATTTCCAGTTCTGACAGTTAACTATCTTTGAAATAATTATATGCTTAACGTTGATGTGCGCTTATGAGATTCAATGGGTTTGTCTTGTTATCTAAAATCGTCTCTGGAAAAAGAGCGTTTTGCTGATTTTGCTTTTTTAAACCAGAAAGAAAAAGCCACGCAATTGCGTGGCTTTTTGGGGCTGTTAGCTCTCGCTCGATTTAAATTAATATCGGGAGAAAATATACTAGATGTTGAGTTATGGTAAATGTATATTTTATATTTAACGTACTCATTTTGGAGTTGGTCCGGTTCGTAATACGATGATCGTAGATTCGACTCTTATTATAGTATCAGTCACTTTTATCCTGTTGATTTAATATGCATTAAATCCATTTAGATGAAATCGCGTAGGCCTCTCCTACATAGAGGCCATAAAGCCGATGGCTCAACGTGATACACTCTGTAAAAGAATATGGCTTCGGACTGGTTTAACCGTTCGTTTCTGAAAGTGCACTTAGGATTTGAATAGGGTAGTAAGACATCTTTCTATTCATTCCGCACATGTTTTCTACCAAGCTAAAAAAAGCAGGCATCGACAGCGAGACGCGCGCTCAGTTTGATGGACATATCCGCGTTTCTAGCGAAATAGAGAACCGTTATAGCAAAGATCATCCCCAGTGGCTCTATATGATGTGCTTGAGAGCGTTGCATTAGGGCTACCGGAAGTTGCTCCATTTGTTTGCGTTGATGGTATAGATGCGGTAGCAGATACTATTACGAATTAAAAGAAATAAGAAAGAGTGAGATCTTAATCAAAAAAAAAGTCTTAGTGATTCTTTGTTAACTCCATGATTAAATTTTTTATAAAATTGCATCCCCCATAACAATTGGAGGATGCAACTATCATTTTTTCTGGCAAACACTCACCATTTCATCATAATGAACTTTGTCAATTTCTTCTATCCACAAAAATATATCTCCAATTAAATTTTTTCCTTCACCTATCAAATTTTTAGCAATATCTTCATTCATTTCGATAACTGCGCTATGAGAATATTTGTTAATAAAACGATAAACCTTTTCTTTTTTGTTACTATCAAAGGCAACACAATTTTTTGCGGCAACATCCATTAGTTGTGATAAATCCGATCTATGTTTTGGATATTTGAAGTTTAAAAATGACTCTAACAATTTACGAGATAGATTTGCTGTAAAAAATGCCTGTTCACGAGTTAGTCGAGGATGTTCTTTATGCTTATACAAAGTATCAAAGATATAATGATATTCTGAGTTATAATCAATTAAGCTCGTGTCAGCATTGCATATTGCAGATGATCGAGGTGTAACAGCACTGGGTTCAATAGTATAAAAAAATGCGTTTTCAGTTTTTTCTTTTCTTTTTCTGTTTCTATTGTTTGTATTGAACCAGTCGCGAGCTAACTTGAAAAACGTAAAGTTATGAGTTAGCAAAAAAAGCTGCTTTGCGTCATTGCAATACGTCTTTATAAATGAATATGAATGAAAAAGATGATTTGAATCAAAACTCGAAACGGGATCGTCGAACACAATAATACTTTCGGAAATTTTATTATCATTCTCTGTTAGTTTTGTTATAAAATAAATTAAAGCTATAGCGGTTTTTTCACCCTCGCTAAGATTAGGTGCATGTCCAATTTGATTGTCTCTAAGTATTTCATATCCATTTTTTTCTTTATTAAATTGGAGAGATAATTCTGAGCGACCAAGAAAACCGTGTAGATGTTTATTGAAAATATCTGCCGCTATGGTTTCATTTGATAACGAATTTTCAATGGATTTTATTTCTGCTTTTATTTCTTTTAGGTCATTATCGTTTGTTAGTAAATTTTTTGTTTCCGCATCGCGATTTGATATTTTTTTGAAGTAATCGAATGCATTTACCTCCGATGCTGCATAATGTGACTCAAGTTTAGATTTTACTTTATTAGTTTCTTCTTTAAAGTCTTTGCATTTTTTATTATGCAACTCTATTATACTATTAATTTCGGTTGCGATTTGATCGAAGTTAACAAATAATAAACTTGGTATTTCAATGGCAAAAAGATCGATGTTGAAAGGGTTTGTTATTTTTTCATCTAATGCTTCCTCCCATTCATTGATGTAGTTATTTATTTTTTCAGCCTCATTTTTAAGGAGTGATGACTTTTCTTTTAGAAGGTTTTTATGTTCGTCATAAATATCAATATCACTGGTGCTTACTAACACAATGAATTGGCTTGCTAACCATTTTTTAGCTTTTTCTAGAGTTTCTAAGAACTTTCTGTATTCATCATTAAAGTGTGCGTTTAATTCATCGATTCGCTCTTGGGATATCGTATTCCCGCAGAAATGACAACTGTCATTGCCTAGATTTAAAGTCAATCCACTAAAAACCCAAGACTGTATATCTTGATTGTTTTTCAAACTCTCAATAACTTTATTTGTTACTGAATGTTTGAATAGTTCATTTAGCCTATCTTGTGCTTTTTTTAGTAGAGAAGAATCTATGCTCGGGATTTTGGTTGTAATTGCCGGTTTTTGTGTAGGATTTGCTGCTTTAGTTAGATTTGCCACTTCATTTATATCTAGTATTGCATCGGTCTTTTTTATTAGACCAACATTTGATGCAATGAAGTTTTCAAGTTTTGTTCTGTTATAACTTAAAAATCTTGAATCACTGGTATCAATGACCTGTAAACTGGTTTTAGTTCTCTTAGCTGCATCCGTTAGGAATTTTTGAAGTTCTTCTGTAAGTTTGTCATTCGCTGTTTTTCTTCTAACATACTCTTTTGTTTTTTTATCAAAAGATGCCCTTAATTCCTCTAACTTTTTCTTCTCTTCAATTTTTTCCTGAGCTATCAACAAAATACTTTTTACTGAATTATTCCAGTCAATGTTTTTGTTTATGAAGCTTTGATTGAATACTTTCAGGTTTAAATTATTTCCTGAAATGTTAGCTTTTGTTATCGTTCCTTGTTCGAAGGTTTTAATAGAAAAGGTTGAATTAGGGTATCTGGTATTCTGACGGTTTTCTATCTGCTCAAAAAGCGATGATAATGTTGATTTTCCGCTTCCATTCCAGCCGTATATTAAATTAAGCCTTCCAAAATCTTTTGCATCAGTTTTAATGTAATTTCTGAAAATTCCGTAATCTCTAAGTAACTCAATGCTTTGTACCATAGTAGTAACCTCTTGTGATTATATCTATGCTGGTCTTTTTATGCGGGTTTTACGAATAAAAATACTCTATTATTTTTATGAGTTGCGATAGTTTTATGCTTCAAAAATTTGATAAATGCCAAAGAAACGCTATATTTTTGCAGCACCAAGGTTATTGTCCGTAAGTTTAGTAATAGCGCTCTAACCTCCGCCACGGGTAACAGCCTGCGAATGAAGCAGAACAAGAAATCGCGAAAAGAACCGCAATAGCCTGACTTTCTTTGTTGATTTAACGCGCTCAGAATGATTCTGGCGTGTTTTTTATTATGAGTTGTAGAATTTCATAGTGCGAAATTTTGAAATGCTCTAAACGCGTCCGGTGAAGCTAGATGACCTACAATTGCCCTCGCAGCCAGTTCACGCTTTCCGGCGGCAGACTTATCTCTGTTTTCATGCTGGTTTCTATGCTCCCAATGATGTCTTGACGTGGGCCCTTGCGCCAGTCAGCGCTTGCATAAAAGGTATTAAGAACCGAAGTCATATTTGAATACGCTGTTACGAGATGAATTGGGATCTTATGAAATGAAAAATCCACGCAACGGCGTGGATTTAAGAGCATTCGCGATGTTTATGAGATTCAATAAAACCTCATAAGGTAATAAGGGCGATTTAGACGTTAAACAAAAAGTTCATCACGTCGCCATCTTTAACAATGTACTCTTTCCCTTCTGAGCGCATTTTTCCAGCTTCTTTCGCACCTTGCTCGCCCTTATAGGCAATAAAGTCTTCAAACGCGATAGTCTGCGCGCGGATAAAGCCTTTCTCGAAGTCGGTGTGGATTTTACCGGCCGCCTGCGGCGCGGTGGCACCGACAGGGATGGTCCATGCCCGAACTTCTTTCACGCCAGCGGTGAAATAGGTTTGCAGGTTCAGCAGGGAATAACCGGCGCGAATCACGCGGTTCAGACCTGGCTCTTCAATGCCCAGCTCGGCCATAAACTCATCGCGATCTTCATCTTCCAGCTCGGCGATGTCGGACTCCACGGCGGCACAAACCGGCACGACCACCGAGCCTTCTTTCTCGGCGATTTCGCGCACTTTATCCAGGTACGGGTTGTTCTCAAAACCGTCTTCGTTGACGTTGGCGATATACATGGTCGGCTTCAGCGTCAGGAAGCTCAGGTAGCGCAGGGCGGCTTTGTCTTCTTCTGTCAAATCCAGCGCACGCAGCATACCGGCGTTTTCTAAATGCGGCAGGCATTTTTCCAGTGCGGCCTGTTCAGCCTTGGCGTCTTTGTCGCCGCCTTTGGCTTTTTTCTGTACGCGCTGTAAAGCACGTTCACAGGTATCCAGATCTGCCAGCGCCAGCTCGGTATTGATGGTCTCAATATCATCAGCCGGATCGACCTTATTATTTACGTGAATAATATTGTCGTTCTCAAAGCAGCGCACCACATGACCAATCGCTTCGGTCTCACGGATGTTAGTCAGGAACTGGTTGCCCAGGCCTTCACCTTTGGATGCGCCTTTCACCAGACCAGCAATATCAACGAATTCCATGGTGGTCGGAACGACACGCTGCGGCTTAACGATCTCAGACAGCTGATCCAGACGCAGGTCTGGCATAGGGACGACGCCAGTGTTGGGTTCAATTGTGCAGAAGGGGAAGTTAGCCGCTTCAATACCCGCTTTCGTCAGCGCGTTGAAAAGAGTGGATTTACCGACATTTGGCAGGCCCACGATACCGCATTTGAATCCCATGGTTTAGTACCCTTTATAGCTGGATGGGCAGAGCCATTAGGCAGGCTCCACCGGAAACGTAAGATAATTTTCGCGCATTATACACAGATTCGCGACAATCTGGGCGATTAGACAGGCTTAAAGGCATGCAGGCGGTTCATCGCCTTGATGCGATCTTCTTTTAGCCACAGTTCGGTGCAGCGCGCGGCCTCATCAATGGCATCATCAATCAGCTTTTGCTCGCTGGCCGGGGGCTTGCCCAACACAAAACCGGTCACTTTATTTCGATCGCCAGGATGGCCGATGCCAATGCGCAGGCGATGAAAGTTGTTGTTGTTGCCGAGCTTGCTGATGATGTCTTTCAGGCCGTTGTGACCGCCATGACCGCCGCCTTGTTTGAATTTTGCAATGCCCGGTGGCAGATCGAGTTCATCATGGGCCACTAAAATTTCCTCGGGCGCAATGCGATAGAAGGTCGCCATGGCCGCCACGGCTTTGCCACTCAGGTTCATAAAGGTGGTCGGGACCAGCAAGCGCACGTCTTCACCGGCTAAAGCCAGTCGTGCAGTGTAGCCATAAAATTTGGCTTCTTCTTTTAACGACTGATTGTGACGCTCTGCCAGCAAATCCAGATACCAGGCACCCGCGTTGTGGCGCGTGGCGGCATATTCAGCGCCGGGATTCGCCAGGCCCACAATCAGTTTTATGCTGCTCACAAGGAATATCCTGCTGTTATAACCAAAGGGCGATAGTTTACTGTGCCGGGACGCGGATCACAAAGACTGTGCCAGAGAATTTATTAGTGTCAGTGATTAATTATTTTTCATCTAAATCAATAAGCTGGAATAACGTGTTGGTCACAAATCATCTGGTCTTTATGTGATTAAGTTCACAAATTAGCCTGACGGCATTGCCTACACTATCAGCAGTTTAACATTGTGTGCGCTCATCCGACCGCACACACAGGAGGTGAAAGATGAAACGTCATCACTCACGCATGGCAGGTAATGCCCTGATGGTCATAGGTTTAATGACCATGATTCTCGGCGTCGGTTTTTCGATTGTTAACCAGCTGCCGTCGCTTAATCTGCCGCAGATACTGGCTCAAAGTGCTATGTTCGGCATTTTCTTTGGCGCGCTACTGTGGCTGGTGGGTGCCTGTATCAGCGGTCGTGAAAAAGTCGAAGATCGCTATTACTGGGTCCGTCATTACGGCGATAAACGCTGCCGCCGAACCCATCATTCGTCACATTAGATTTTCTGACATAACCCGATAAGGTTCTGTTCGGTTTCTGCCTTTGGCTTTGGCGCGGTAAAGTGCTTTATCCGCCAGAGCCATCAGCTCGCCAAAATCAATATAACGCTCATCGGCGGTGGCAAAACCAATACTGACCGAATAGTCGATCTGACCAGGACGCGAAAGCTGAACGGTATGGCGCACCGCTTCGCACCAGTCTCTGGCCGGTTCAAAAGGTAAGGGCAGCAGCGCGGCAAACTCCTCACCGCCCAGTCGGGCAAAGTGACCTTCCTGTGGCAACATCCCTGAAACCCTGTGACAAAAATCAATTAATACCTGATCCCCTTGCTGATGCCCGTAGCGATCATTAATCCCTTTGAAATGATCAAGATCGAATAAGACGACCGTTAGTGCCTTATTTTGTTTCAGGCACTGCCGGGTCATATTATCCGCGCCGGAAAACAGCGCACGACGATTCCAGATATTGGTCAGCGGATCGTGAAGTGAGGCATTTTTTAATGCATTACGCGTGCGTTCATTCACCATCGCCAGAATGATCACGGTAAAGCCAATCACAAAGAGCATCGATTCGATAATCACATAGACCGAAAAATCAGAACCGCTGATCGCCCCCTGTAATCCAATCGGACGGGCGTTATCCAGAAATAAGCGGGCGACATGAAAAATCAGATGGGTCCAGAGCAATAATTGTGCAGGCCAGAAGGTGGCATCCATATCGCGGCGTGCCAGCCAGAGTAAGTAAATGAATGTAGCGGTGTAAGCGATACAGAGCAGGCAGAGCACCAGAACACGCAGGGATAAGCTGTCATAGAAGGCCGGGATCAGGCAGAGCAGTGACCACAAGGCCGCCCCAGCCAGGCCAGCCATCCCCGGTGATTTACCGCAAAATGTCCGAAAGGCGCTGAGTAATCCGCCGTAAGCCAGCATGACCAGCACATTGCTCACGGCTACCGGCAAGAAATGGTATCCCTGACTGCGCAGGCTACTAAGGAAAAAGGCGATCAGCGTCAGCACGATGGCGGCACAGACATAGCCCAGAATACGGTCATAGTGTGAACCGACCCAGGCAAAGACCATAATCAGACTCATAAACCCCAGTACGTAGAGTTCGCAAATAAATAACGTAAAGACGTCGAGGTTCATAGTGGACGGAGATCGCAATAAAAAGTGCGGGCAAATTACCACTCAACGTAGAAAGGCAAAAGGCCAGATAACATAATTTTAGCGAAAGAGTTTTTCGTAGTGAGCGTGACAATAACAGAGGTGACTCATAACGAAAATTTCTGTAAATCAAGCAGCTTTGTCGGAGGGGAACGGCGAGGGAAAAAGAAAAGGCCGGGCATGATGCCCGGCCTGCGAAGATTAATGTTCGAACATTGCCGAAATGGACTCTTCGTTACTGATGCGGCGAATGGCTTCGGCCAGCATACCTGACAGGGTCAGGGTACGTACGTTTGGCAGCGACTTCATCTCTTCAGATAACGGAATGGTGTCACACACGATAACCTGATCGATCACAGATTTACGCAGGTTTTCCACCGCATTGCCAGAGAAGATAGGATGCGTAGCGTAAGCGAAGACGCGCTTGGCACCGCGCTCTTTTAACGCTTCCGCGGCTTTGCACAGTGTGCCGCCGGTGTCGATCATGTCGTCGACCAGCACACAGTCACGGCCAGCAACGTCACCAATGATATGCATCACCTGAGAAACGTTCGCCCGTGGGCGACGCTTATCAATAATCGCCATATCGGTGTCGTTGAGCAGTTTGGCAATGGCGCGGGCGCGCACCACGCCGCCAATGTCCGGAGACACAACAATCGGGTTTTCCAGACCGATCTGTAACATATCTTCCAGCAGAATCGGGCTGCCGAATACGTTATCAACCGGGACGTCGAAGAAGCCCTGGATTTGCTCCGCGTGCAGGTCAACCGTCAGAACACGGTCAACACCAACGCTGGAAAGGAAGTCAGCCACCACTTTGGCCGTGATAGGTACACGGGCAGAACGCACGCGGCGGTCCTGACGGGCATAGCCAAAGTAGGGGATAACAGCGGTAATACGACCAGCTGAAGCACGACGCAGCGCGTCGACCATCACGACCAGTTCCATCAAATTATCATTGGTGGGAGCACAGGTGGACTGGATGATGAAAATATCAC
>Ga0308171_1000751_pt1 | contig 57124 bp, 49 predicted proteins | sample PhyGR1_FD_202135 | JGI IMG/M metagenome (GOLD analysis project Ga0308171, IMG submission 202135) | Phyllosphere microbial communities from UC Gill Tract Community Farm, Albany, California, United States - DLSLSG.R1 | ecosystem: Host-associated > Plants > Phyllosphere > Unclassified | place: USA... | reverse complement strand
CCGACCGCCTGGTTCGTAGCCAGGTACTCTATCCAACTGAGCTACGGGCGCGTCAACAGGAGCGGAATTATGCGGATCGGCGTCGCATTCGTCAACGGTTTTTGTGAAGGTCTTCATTCAAATGAATGAAGAAGCTGCTCCACCACGGCTTCCGGCGTTTTCATCCAGGCGAAGTGATCGGCACGCGCGCCCAGCATCTGCGCAGTGATCACGCTGAGCTGCGCACGCATGCCGGGCATCCTGGCCAGCAGGCCCTGCATCGAACCGCTCGGTGCCAGCCAGTCGTGATCCATCACCACGGCAGTGGCCTGGCCTTGCAGGATGCGCATGCCGGCCTCCGGATCGGTTGCCATGCCCGCGGCCGCGTAGTGGTTGTTGAGGCCCACGCGCGACCAGTCGCGGATCAGCCCGCGTGCCTCGGTGCCGCCAAAGCCGAGCTTCCTGCCGTGCAGCACGCCGTGGCGCTGGGCCAGCCAGGGCAGGAACCGGTACACCAGCGGCAGCGCCCAGCCGCGCGGGGCCGGGAAGGTGCGCCAGTACGGCGTGCCGCTCGCGACCAGCCATATCCGTGCAAAGCGCTGTGGGTGCAACCCGGCGAAGCAGCAGGCCAGCTGGCCGCCGAGGCTGTGGCCGCCGATGATCAACGGCGCTGCAGCGTCTGTAGGCACCTGTGCCAGGCTGGCCGGCAGGTCCTGTTCGAGGATGTCGCGGTAGCCCCAGTCCTGCGTGCGCGACGGCCGCAGGCTGCTGCTGCCGTTGCCGCGCCATTCGTGCAGGTAGACCGCGACGCCGCGTGCGGCCAGTGCCTCGGCGAAGGGCAGGTAGTGGCGCGCGGCGACGCCCAGCGCGGGCAACCACAGCAGCCGTGCGCGCGGCTGCCCGGGCACGCGTGCCAGCAGCGCGAAGCGATGGCCGTCGTCGGCCTGCACGGGCAGGGACGAGGCGTCGATCATGCCGGGCGCGCCGCGCCGAAGTGGTCGATCACCAGTACTTCGCTGCGGCCCGGGTAATAACCGCTCTGCAACCCGCGCGCGACGTAGTCGATGGCCGCTTCGCAGGCGTTGGGCAAGGACAGTCCCTGGCACAGCTGCGCGGCGATGGCCGAGGCCAACGTGCAGCCGGTGCCATGCGCATCCACCGGCAGCCGGGTATGGATGAACTCTTCGCGGGTGACGCCGTCGAAGTAGCGATCGATCACGCGGCTGCCTTCATCCAGATGGCCGCCCTTGAGCAGCACCGCGCCAGCCCCCAGCCCGAGAAGCGCGTCCGCCGCATCTTCGGCATCCTCGGCGCTGACGATGCGGCGGCCGAGCAGCAGCTCGGCTTCGGGCGTGTTGGGCGTCAGCAGCGTGGCCAGCGGGATCAGGCGGGTGCGCATCGCCGCCAGCGCGCTTGCTTCGAGCAGCCTGGCGCCGCTGGTGGCGACCATCACCGGATCCAGCACGACCTGCGGCGGGCGGTGCTTCTCCAGTGCGTCGGCCACCAGGCCGATCACCTCGGCATTGGCCAGCATGCCCAGCTTCACCGCATGGATGTCGAAATCGGCGAAACAGGCATCGATCTGCGCCTGCAGGAAATCCAGCGGCGGCACGTGCACGGCGGTGACGCCGCGGGTGTTCTGTGCGGTCAGCGCCGCGATCGCGGACAGGCCATGCACGCGATGGGCGGCGAAGGCCTTGAGGTCGGCCTGGATGCCGGCACCGCCGCCGGAATCGGAGCCGGCGATGGTCAGGGCGGAAACGGGGCTGGAAGGCGTCATGCCGCGATTGTGCAATGTTTGCCGCAGCCGTGCTGGCTGGCGCCGTCAGCGCGCCCGCAGCAGCACCCATTGCCGGTACAGCACGTAGCCCAGCCCGGTGCCGCCGGTCAGTAGGGCGGGGGCGAGCAAAGCGTCGTAACCGAAGCGCAGGAACAACCCGGCACCGATCACGCCGCCGGCCAGGAAACCGCTGACGATCAAGCCGCTCAGGGTCAGCCGCCGGATCGGCAGCGGCAGGCCGCGCAGCAGGTGGCCCAGGCCGATGCCCAGATCGGTGAACATGCCGCTGAGGTGGGTGGTGCGCACCACCGCGCCACTGAACGTGGTGGCCATCGCGTTCTGCAGGCCGCAGGCCATCGCCGCAGCCAGTGCACCCCAGATCTGCTGCTGTTTGAACAGCGGGATCGCGATCAGCAGCAACAGCGATTCCAGCGCCAGCACCACGCCATAGCGCCGGCCCAGCTGCAGGCCGCTGTCCTGGATGATCACGCCGCTGAGCGTGGCGCCCACGCAGAACGCGATCAGCAACCCCCACAGGTGCCCGACCACGCGCCAGTCGCGCTGGGCCAGCGCCATGCCGAGTTGGCTGGTGGTGCCGGTCATGTGGCTGACCGCCTGGTGTTCGAAGCCGAGGAAGCCGACCACGTTTACCATGCCGGCCACGCAGGACAGCGCGATCGCCCCGATCCAGACCCAGGTCGGCAGCCGGATGCTCATCCGGCGTGCGTGAGGGGAGTCATGGCCCGATCAGCGGCCCGCGGGCGGGCCGTTGAACTGCACATCCGAGAAGCTGCCGCTGGCCGGATCGAACACCGCGCCCCAGAACTGCGCGCCGCCATCGCAGACCCGGATCGCCTCGCGGGCCGGATCGATCTCGGCCTCGTCAGGCAGATGGAAGGCATTGAGGTAGACCAGCTTGCGCCCGCGCATTTCGATGCCGACGTACTGGCGATCGAAATCGGCGGCCTTGGGTACCTGTGCCTCCAGCGCCGGCAAGGCCGCTTCGAGCTGCTCGACATCCTTGCGGCTGGGGGCCCAGTAACCGGTGACCGCCCCGGCCTCGCGGCCGGGACTGTCGCGCGAGCAGGTATCCAGGACCTGGGCGGCGACCACCGGCCGCGTCACCACCCAGGACTGGCCGGTCTTCAGGGCGGTCGGGACGGTAGCGCCCGGCCGTGTATTGGCGGGCGTGCAGGCCGCCGCCAGCGCAGCAAGCGCCAGCGGCAGGGCGACGCGGGACAGGGAACGGCTCACAACACCTCCGAAGCGTAATCGGCCAGGCGCGAACGCTCGCCACGGCGCAGCGTGATGTGCGCGCTGTGCGGCCAGTTCTTGAAGCGGTCCACCGCGTAGGTCAGGCCCGAGGTGGTCTCGGTCAGGTACGGGGTATCGATCTGTTCGACATTGCCCAGGCAGACGATCTTGGTGCCGGGGCCGGCACGGGTGATCAGGGTCTTCATCTGCTTGGGGGTGAGATTCTGCGCTTCATCCAGGATCAGATAACGCGACAGGAAGGTGCGGCCACGCATGAAGTTCAGCGAGCGGATCTTGATCCGGCTGGCGATCAGGTCGTTGGTGGCTGCACGCCCCCATGCGCCGCCTTCCTGGGTATGCGTGAGCACTTCCAGGTTGTCGGTCAGCGCGCCCATCCACGGGGTCATCTTTTCTTCTTCGGTGCCGGGCAGGAAGCCGATGTCCTCGCCGACGCTCACCGTCGCGCGGGTCATGATGATTTCGCGGTAGCGCTGCTGGTCCATGGTCTGGGCCAGGCCGGCGGCCAGCGCGAGCAGAGTCTTGCCGGTGCCGGCGGTGCCGAGCAGGGTGACGAAATCGATCTCCGGGTCCATCAGGGCATTGAGCGCGAAGTTCTGCTCGCGGTTGCGCGCGCTGATGCCCCACACCGCATGGCTGCCATGGCGGAAATCGTTGACCAGCGACAGCGTGATCCTGTCCCCGTCCACCTTGGCCACGCGCAGTTCGACTTCATCCTCGCCCGGCAGGTACACGTACTGGTTGGGATGCCAGTTCTCGTCCTCGCTGGCGAGGATTTCGTAACTGGTGCGGCCCTTGTCGCTCCAGCTGCGCAGGTTGTCGGTGTGCTTCTTCCAGAAGTCTTCCGGCAGCTCGGTGGCGCCGGTGTAGAGCAGGCTGAAATCGTCCAGCGCGCGGTCGTTTTCGTAATCCTCCGAGACGATGCCGGCGATCGCCGCCTTGATCCGCAGGTTGATGTCCTTGGAGACGAACACCACCGGAATCTCGGGCACCTGTTCCTGCAGCGCCAGGATCGCGCCGAGGATCGCGTTGTCCGGAATGACCGCGCCGAAGCTCTTGCCCGCATCGAAATGACTGGTCTGGAACCGCAGCAGGCCCACGCTCTGCTTGCCGCGCAGCTGCAGCCCGTTCGGGCGCTGCAGCGGGATGCCGTCGGCCAGGTTGTCCAGGCCCGAGGCCTGCACCAGCTCGTTGAGGAAACGGCTGACCTGGCGTGCGTTGCGGCTCGCCTCGGTGGTGCCCTTCTTGCCGTTGTCCAGCTCTTCGATCACCTGCATCGGCAGGTAGACATCATGCTCCTCGAACTTGAACAGCGCGGTCGGATCGTGCATCAGCACGTTGGTATCCAGTACGTAGATGCGCTTGCCTCGGGTCATCGTCAATTCCTGGTGGCAGAACAGGGACAAGCCATCACGACCTGCGGGGCAGGGTGATGGTCAGTGGGGGTGCCGGGTTGATCACTGGGTTTTCGCGGCCTTCAGGGCGTCAAGGACGGTGTCTGCGTGGCCGGCCACCTTGACCTTGCGCCACGCCTGCACGATACGACTGTCCGGCGAGATCAGGAAGGTGCTGCGCTCGATGCCACGCACCTGCTTGCCGTACATGTTCTTCAGCTTGATCACGTCGAACGCGGTGCACAGCGCTTCATCGCCATCGCTGATCAGCGGGAAGGCGAAGCCCTGCTTGGCGCAGAAATTGTCGTGGGATTTGACCGAATCGCGGGATACGCCGAACACGCGCGCGCCGGCGGCCGTGAACTGCGGGAGCAGCGCGTTGAAATCGATGCCCTCGGCGGTGCAGCCCGGGGTGCTGTCCTTGGGGTAGAAATACAGCACCAGCCACTGGCCGGCCAGGGCGCCGAGGGTGGTGCTCTCGCCGCCGGACAGGGCCAGCGGCAGTGCGAGGGTGGTGCTGTCCAGGGTGTCGCCGTCGTTCATGGGTTCCTTTCCGGATCCTGGGGTGGATCTACTACAACTGCATGAAACCCCGCGCGCCCGTGACGAGCGCGCGAAACATCAGAACTTCATCGGATCCATGATGGCATCCAGGTTCAGGTGATCGCAGAACTCGAGGAAATCATCGCGCAGCGCGGCGATGTGCATGTTCGCCGGCACCCCGATGGTGACCTGGGCGGAGAACATTTCCGCACCGGTCTGCATCGCGCGGTACCGCGTGCTCTGCAGGTTTTCGATGGTGATGCCCTGGCGGTCGAAGAAATCGGCCAGCTGGAACAGGATGCCCGGCTTGTCGGCGGCGATCACTTCCACGATATAGGGCAGCAGGTTGGACTGCGCCTGCTTGGCACCGGTGCGGTACCAGACCAGCTTCAGGCCTTCTTCGCGCTCCAGGCGGGTCAGCATGGCTTCCAGCTTGGCCACCGCGTCCCACGAACCGGTGGCCAGTGCGGTCACCGACACATCGCGGCCAACGGTGGCCAGGCGGGCATCGACCAGGTTGCAGCCACTATCGGCGATTCGCCGGGTCACAGGCAGCAGGGGGGACTCCGGATGCGTCGTATAGGCGTTGATCAGGAGATGGTTTTCGGTCGGCGCAGGCCGCGGCGTGGTGTCGGTCAAGATGGTTCCGGGTAATGCAGGGTGAGTCTGAACGGCGCCGGCGACGGCGCGTTCGCCGGAGTCCAGCATACTTGCCCGTCCTTTCGGCCCGCAAGTAACATGCAACGTACATCTGGCCGGCGTTTACGCTGGCCAGACCCCCCTATTCCTGCGAGCAACGTTTCCTTGTCTCTTTCCGGTCTCATCACCGCGCTGGCCACGCCCTTCCAGGCAGACGGCGCATTGGATCCCGACGGTTGGCAGCGCCTGCTGCACCTGCAACTGGAGGGTGGTGTCCACGGCGTCGTGGTGGCCGGCTCGACCGGCGAAGCCGCGGCCCTGTCCGATGACGAATACGACCAGCTGCTGCGCAGCGCGGTCCAGGCGATCGGCGGGCGCGTTCCGGTGCTGGCCGGGACGGGCCACTCGGGCACGGCGAAAACGATCGCGGCCACCCGCCGCGCGGCCGCCAACGGCGCCACGCATGCGCTGGTGGTGACCCCGCCGTACGTGCGCCCGACCCAGGCCGGACTGATCGCGCATTACCGCGCGGTGGCCGACCAGGGCGGCCTGCCGGTCATCCTGTACAACGTGCCCGGCCGTACCGGGTGCGACATGCTGCCCGGGACCGTGGCCGAGCTGGCCCGCCACCCGAACATCGTGGGCATCAAGGAAGCGGTCGGCGACATCGGCCGCGTGCATGCGCTGCAGGCGCTGCGTTCGGCGGACTTCGCCGTGCTCAGCGGCGATGACGGTACCGCTGCACGCTCGATCCTGTCCGGCATCGACGGCCTGATCTCGGTGGGCTCCAATGTCCTGCCCGGCGCCTACCGGCGCATGTGCGACCTGGCGGCCGCCGGCGAGCGCGAGGCGACCGAATCGTGGGATGCCCGGCTCGAGCCGTTCCATGACTTCTGCGGCGTGGAGTCCAATCCGATCCCGGTGAAGGACCTGCTGCGCCGGATCGGCATCGGTGAAGGCGTCCGCCTGCCGCTGCTGCCCCTTTCTGCGGCCCACCATGCCGCTGCCGCACACCTGGCCACCGATATCGGTGCGCTGGAAGCACTATCCAACCACTGATCCACAGTGGTCATCGAGGAGATTCCCATGCGTCAATCCGTTTCCGCCTTCCGCGTCCTGTCCTTCGCGATCCTGGCCACCGCCACCCTGGTGGGCACCACCGGTTGCTTCAAGCGCGGTGCCCGCGGCGACTACGCGCTCGCCCCGGAAGTGCGCCCGCTGGAAGTCCCGCCGGACCTGAACGCACCGGGCGGCGCCGCGCCGGCGGCAGCCCCGGTGCTGGCCTCGCAGGCTGCGCGCCCGGCGCCGGCGTCCAATCCCGCCGCCGCCAACAATGCCGGCTTCAACATCGCGGGCACCAAGGAAGACGCCTTCGCCAAGCTCGGCACCGCGCTGGAATCGGTGGAAGGCGTGAAGATCGCCAGCAAGGCCCAGCTGCTGGGATCGTATGACGTGGCCTACGAAGGCAGCGACTTCCTGGTCCGCGTGGTCGCCGTCGATGCCGGCGCCTACATCTCGGCCGTGGATCCGCGCGGTCTGCCGGCCACCGGCGCCGCCCCGACCAAGCTGCTGGGCGAGCTGAAGGCCAAGCTGGCGCCGTAACGGGCGGGCGGGCCGGCGGTCTGCCGGACCAACGAAAAGGGCGCCCTCGGCGCCCTTTTTCGTTCCTGCTGCACGCCGATGGCTCAGCGTTCCAGAAGCGCCAGCTTGTCCGGCTTGCCGTCCCACTCACCGGCATCGGCGGGCGGATCCTTGCGCAGGGTCAGCACCGGCCAGGCCTTGGCCAGCTCGGCGTTCAAACCCACGAACACTTCCTGCCCGGCGGGCACGTCATCTTCGGGGAAAATCGCGTTGACCGGACACTCCGGTTCGCACAGGGTGCAATCGATGCACTCATCCGGGTCGATCACCAGGAAGTTGGGGCCTTCGTGGAAGCAATCCACGGGGCACACTTCCACGCAATCGGTGTGTTTGCACTTGATGCAGTTTTCAGTGACGACGAAAGGCATGGGGAAATCCGGCGTTAAGCCGCACAATTCTAGAACAGGTCGTGGACGAATGCTGGTGCGGTGGCGTCAGGCGACCACGCCACGGGCCCGTGCGAGCCGGTACAGCCCTTGCGCGGCAAGCGTTTCAGGGGTCTGCACGGGGGTCAGCCCGAGCAGCTGCAGCGCCTGCGCGTAGCGGGCGCCCAGCGCAGCAGTCCCGATCAGATGGACCGGCCGGCCGGTATCGGCGAGCGCGCGGATCTCGTGGCCCAGCAACAGGCCCGAGAGGTAGGCGGGCGCGGCGGTGGGGGCCAGGCGTTCGAACAGGCCCAGCGCGCGGACCCCGAACAGATGGTGCAGCAGCCCGCCGGCCTCGCCGCTGCGCTGCACGCCGTGGGCGAAGGCCGCGACATCGTGGGCATCACCGGCCTCCATCAGCCGGCCAAGCAGGCTGTGCTGGCGCAGCAGCGCGAACATCTCGCCGGTCATGGCGGTGCGGAACCCGGTGATCGCACCGCGCTCCAGCGTGGCCCACTTGCTGTGGGTGCCGGGCAGGCAGACCTGGGCGGGCGCCTCGCCGATGTCCAGGCCGAACAGCTGGGTTTCCTCGCCGCGCATCACATCCGGGGTGGCACCGGCCGCGGCAACCGCCACGCCGGGCACGAACCACAGCGTGCGCCCGGGCAGGCGCGGGTCCTTGTGCAGCTGCAGCGCGGCAGCGGCATCGGCCAGCGTGGCCGGGCAGGGCAGGTAGGGCTGCTCGATCCAGCCGTTGCGGCTGCCGATCATGCCGCTGAGCACGATCGGGCCGGGCCAGTCGCCGATCAGGCTGGCCAGCACGCCGGCGAAATCGCCCTCGCAGGCCAGGATGCCGCGGGCGTCGCTGCGCTGATCGCATAGCTGGCCATCGGCGTCGAGCAGGTACCCGCGCAGGCTGCTGGTACCCCAGTCGATCGCGATCATGCGGCGCGCACGCGGCTCTCGGGCAGGCCGGGCGCCGCCTGGCGGGCGCTGAACAGGCTGCCGGCGTGCGCGCTGGCCGCCAGTTCCTCGGGCGTGTGGTCCAGCCGCGAACAGATGATGTACAGCGTGCGCAGATCGGGCCCGCCGAAGGCCACGCAGGTGGGATTCTTGACCGGGACCGGCTGCACCTGCAGCAGCGCGCCGCCGGCGTCGTAACAGCTGACCTGGCCGGCCCGCCACTGCGCGTTCCAGACCCGCCCGGCGGCATCCACCGCCGATCCATCGGGCTCGGCGGCGGTGTTGGCCAGCGTGGCGAACACGCGGACATTGCCGGTGGTGGCCGCGGCGGCGTCGTAATCGCAGGCCATGATCCGCGGCGACACCGAGTCGCACCAGTACATCGTGCGGCCATCGAGGCTGAAGCTGATCGCGTTGGGGATCACGATGCCCGGCAGCGGCAGTTCGCGCAGGCCGTGGCGGCGGGAGTACTGGAAGAAGCGGCCATCCGGGGCACGTGCGGGATGTTCATTCATCGTGCCGAACACGAAGTTGCCGTCGCGGTCGGCGCGGCCGTCATTGCTGCGCGTGTAGGCGTTGTGCGGCTGCACGTCGGCCAGCCACTGCAGCGGCAGCGTCTCGTCGGTGGCGGCGGCGAGATCGGCGCGGTGCAGCGAGCTGACCAGCGCGACCAGCACGGTGCCATCGTCGAACAGCCCGATACAACCCGGCCGGTCGGGCAGGCCCCAGTAGCGGGTGACGCCGCTTTCGGGGTGATGCTGCCAGAGCTTGCGTTCGCTGATGTCGACCCACAGCAGGCTCTGCCGTTTCTCGCACCACAGCACGCCTTCGCCGTGGGTACAGCGGCTGTCCACCGCCAGGGTGGCCGCAGCCAGTTCAACGCTCATCGCTTACCACTCCGCGACCGCGCCATCGGCGTGGCGCCAGATCGGGTTGTGCCAGTCCGGCGGGTTTTCATGGGCATGGCGCAGGCGCTCCTCGTCGATTTCCACGCCCAGACCAGGCTTGGGCAGGGCGGCGATGCTGCCATGGTCGCAGTGGAAGTCGTCCTTGTTCAAGACGTAATCGAGCAGGTCCGCACCCTGGTTGTAATGGATGCCGATGCTCTGTTCCTGCAGTACCGCATTGTGCGAGACGAAATCGACCTGCAGGCAGGCGGCCAGTGCGATCGGACCCAGCGGGCAGTGCGGGGCCAGCGCGACATCGTAGGCTTCGGCCATCGCGGCGATCTTCAGGCATTCGGTGATGCCGCCGGCATGCGAGAGATCGGGCTGCAACAGCGACAAGCCTCCGTTTGCGAGTACCTGCTTGAACTCGAAGCGCGAGAACATGCGTTCGCCGGCCGCCAGCGGGATCGAGGTGGCCGCGGCCAGGCGCGGGTAGTACTCGGCCTGTTCGGGCAGCACCGGTTCTTCGACGAACATCGGGCGGTACGGCTCGAGTTCCTTGAGCAGCACCCGCGCCATCGGCGCGCCGACCCGGCCGTGGAAATCCACGCCGAAATCGATGCTGTCGCCGAACGCATCGCGCAACGCGGCCACCTTGGCGATCGCCGCATCGACGGTGCGCGGGCTGTCGAGCAGCTGCATTTCTTCGGTGCCGTTGAACTTGAAGGTGTCGAACCCGAGTTCGCGGTAGCGGTGGACCTGTTCGACCAGTTCGGCCGGGCGGTCGCCGCCGACCCAGCGGTAGGTCTTCATGCGATCACGCACCAGGCCGCCGAGCAGCTGGTAGACCGGCACGTCCAGCGCTTTGCCCTTGATGTCCCACAGCGCCTGGTCGACGCCGGCGATGGCGCTCATCAGGATGGCGCCACCGCGGTAGAAACCGCCGCGGTACATGGTCTGCCACAGGTCGTTGATCCGGGTCGGGTCCTGCCCGACCAGCACATCGGCCAGCTCGTGCACGGCCGCTTCGACGGTGCGCGCGCGGCCTTCGATGACCGGCTCGCCCCAGCCGGTGATGCCTTCGTCGGTTTCGATCTTCAAGAACAGCCAGCGCGGCGCGGCGTGGTAGGTAACCAGTCGGGTGATCTTCATCCGTGCGTAGTCCGGTAGGCCTGGAGGAATGCCTGCGCCTGGTCGCGCGTGCGCGACAGCGGCTGGGCGGGTTGATACAGATCGCCGCCGATGCCGGCACCGACGGCGCCCGCAGCGAGGTAACCGGCGAGCGTGTCCGGGGTGATCCCGCCGACGACATACAGCGGCTGCGCCTGCGGCAGGACCGAGCGCAGTGCGCGCACGTGGCCGGTGCCGTAGGTGGCGGCCGGGAACAGCTTGAGCATCTGCGCGCCGGCATCGATCGCGGCGAAGGCCTCGCTGGCCGTGGCGAAGCCGGCCATCACCTGCAGGCCGCGATCCACCGCATGCCGGATCAGCGCCGGCCGCGTGTTCGGGGTGACGATGAAGCGCGCACCGATCTCCACCAGGGCATCGACCTGCTGCTCGCGCAGCACCGTGCCGCCGCCGATCCAGGCCTGTGCACCGAACGCCTGCTGCGCGCGGGCGATGCTGTCTTCCCAGCGCGGTGAGTTGAGCGGGACTTCGATGGCATCAAAGCCGGCGTCCACCAGCGCACCGACGTGGGCGAGCGTGTCTTCGGGGGTGATGCCGCGCAGGATCGCGACAAGCGGTAGCTGGAAGGTCGGGGCGGTCATGATCACTCGTGGTAGAGCTGGGAACGGCCACCGTCGATCAGGATGTCGGTGGCATTGATGAAGCGGGCTTCGTCGCTGGCCAGGAACAGCGCGGTATGCGCCACTTCGCTGGGCTCGCCGATGCGCTTGCACGGCAGCAGCTGTTCCTGTTCGCGGCGCTTGGCGGCGGGATCGGGGCTGCTGGCGAACCACGCCTCGATCCGGGGCACCAGGATCAGCCCGGGCGAAATCGAGTTCACGCGCACACCCTGCGCGGCATATTCGATGCCCAGTGCCTTGCTCAGCCCGATCAGGCCGTGTTTGGCGACCGGGTAGGGGAAGGCGTGCGGCACGATCCGATGCCCGTGCACCGAGGCGATGTTGACGATCGAACCGGCCTGCTGGGCCAGCATCGCCGGCAACACCGCGCGGCAGACGTTCCAGGCGCCTTTCAGATTCAGGTCCAGGCACCGTTCCCACTGCGCGTCTTCGAGCTGCAGCGGATCGGCGAAGACATCCGCACCGGCGTTGTTGACCAGCACGTCGAGCCGGCCGTGTGCGGCCAGCACCCCGGCGACCACGGCCTGGACGGCGGGGGCATCGGTGATGTCGACGTGGTGGTAGGTGATGCGCGGGTCGGCATCGCGCGGTGCCGCGATGTCCAGCCCGATCACGTGCGCGCCGTGGTCGGCGAACAGCGCTGCCGTGGCCGCGCCGATGCCGCTGGCCGCGCCGGTGACCAGCGCGGTCTTGTCCTGCAGTCGTTTACTCATTGAACGGTGTTTCCATGGTGGACGCCTGCGGCAGACGGTACGACAAAGCAGCAGCGGACAAGGCAGGCTCCAGGAAGGGCGGGCGCGGGGGGCGCTGGCGGGTCGGCGCCGGTGGGCGCGACGATCCTGCGGGCAGGGTTGCCCGCGCAGGTATTCTGATCAAATGAAATTTTTCGGCACATCTATTCCGTTGGTGAATACCGTGATTCAATGCGGCATCCACGCAGAGCACACCCGTGATGACCATCGCGCAGAGCCCCTGGGTCAACGCTTCGCGGCTGAAGACCCGGCATTTGATGTTGCTGTTGCATCTCCACGAGCAGGGCTCGGTGCTGCGCGCCGCCGAGGCGGCCAGCATGACCCAGCCGGCCGCGTCCAAACTGCTGGCCGAGATGGAGGACATGCTCGGCGTGAAGCTGTTCGAGCGGCACGCGCGCGGTGTCGAGCCGACCTGGTATGGCCAGGTGCTGATCCGCCGGGCGCGCTCGGCGATGTCCGAGATCGGCCGCGCCACGGAAGAGATCGCCGCGTTGCGCAGCGGCCACAGGGGGCAGGTCTCGATCGGGACGGTGGTCAACCCGGGGACCAACCTGGTGCCGCAGGCGATCGCCGAGGTGAAGCGCGAGTTTCCCGACATCCTGATCCGGGTCGAGATGGACTACAGCCGTCCGCTGGTGGCGCGCCTGCTCGATGGCCAGCTGGACCTGGTGATCGGGCGCATCCTGGGGCCGCAGGGGGCGGCCGATCTGGCCTTCGAGGCCCTCGCCGACGAGCCGCATTCGGTGATCGCCCGGGCCGGTCACCCGCTGGCCAGCCGCGAGAACCTGCAGTACGCGGATCTGTCCCGGCATGGCTGGATCCTGCCGCCGGCCGACAGCGTGCTGCGCGCGCGGCTGGATGCGCGGTTCCTGGAACAGGGCCTGCCGATCCCCTCCAACATCATCGAGACCAGCTCGCTGCCGGTGATGACCAGCCTGCTGCGCGGCAGCGACCTGCTGGCGGCGCTGCCGGTGGAATCGGTGGCGCCCTACATCCAGGCCAAGCTGCTGACCGTGCTGCCGATCGATGTGGGGGTGCGGATGGAGTCGTTCGGCATCATCTACCGGCACGGGCACCTGCTGCCGCCGGCGGCCGAGCGGATGCTGATGGCCCTGCGCAGCACCGCCCGCTGGCTGTATCCGGAGCTGCGCGGGCCGGGCTGAGCCGGGCCATGGCGAAGGCCGGCGACAGGAATGTCCCGGGTATTCTTCCGTGGAATAGATCCAGCCCAATATTTTATTGGCATGGAATGGCTGCCGCTGCCTAAGCTGCCCGCCAGCCACGCTCAGAAGTGCGGCCGCGTTGTATCCCGCCCGGGCTTTGCCGGTGTGGGCATCACCCTAAAACCTGATTGTTACAGGCGGCGCCGAACGCGCCGTCCACCGTCAGCACATGTGTCCTGGGAGGGAAACATCATGTCAGTACGTTGTTGCCGTGGGGCGACAGGCGCGTCCGTGCCTGCACGCACCCCCACCGTCCTGCGCCGCCAGGCGCTGGCCGTCTGCGTTTCCATGCTGATCGCCGGCCAGGCCATCGCACAACAGAGTGATGCTCAGCCCACCGCGGCGACCCAGCTGGACACCGTGCAGGTGACCGGTACCCGCAGCAGCGTGACCAAGGCGCAGCAGATCAAGCAGAACGCCGAGCAGATCGTCGATTCGATCGTGGCCGAGGATATCGGCAAGCTGCCCGACAACAATGTGGCCGAGGCGCTGCAGCGCATCTCCGGCATCCAGATCGCGCGCAACTACGGCGAAGGCAGCACCATCGCCATCCGTGGCCTGACCCAGGTCCGCACCGAGCTCAACGGCCGTGACATCTTCACCGCCAACGACGGCCGCGGCCTGAGCTTCGAAGACGTGTCGGCCGAACTGCTCGGCGGCGTCAACGTCTACAAGAACCCGTCGGCGGAGATGATCGAAGGCGGGCTCGGTGGCACGGTGGACCTGCGTACGCGGCTGCCCTTCGATTACGAAGGCCGCAAGATCGCCGGCAGCCTGCAGTACAACCACTACGACCTGGCCGATGACAGCAAGCCGGCGTTCTCGGGCATGTTCAGCGACCGCTGGCAGACCGGGATCGGCGAAGTGGGCCTGCTGGTGAACTATTCGCAGCAGACCAGCCCGTTCCGCCAGGACACCATTTCGCTGGAACCGTGGTACGCCCAGACCGATCTGCCCGGCTATGAGGGCACCGAGGTGTTCGTGCCGCACGGCGCCGGCGTCAACACGACCGTGGGCGAGCGCAAGCGTCGCACCGGCGCGGTGGCGCTGCAGTGGCGCCCGCGCGATGACATCGAAGTGCAGGCACAGGTGCTGCGGTCGGATTACGACTTCCGCTGGCAGGACTATTCCTTCTTCGCCTACAGCGGCGCCGAAGCGATGCAGGGTGCGCGCGACATCGTCATCAACGACCGCAACGAACTGGTCAGCGGCGTGTTCCAGGATACGCCGGCCGATTCCAACACCAGCCTGACCCAGCGCAAATCGGTGACCACCGATTACTCGCTGGGCGCGAAGTGGACGGTGACGCCGAACCTGACCCTGAGTACCGATTTCCAGTATGTGGACGCCACCACCAAGGGCACCCGCTACATCGTCGGCACCGGCATGGATACCACGCCGTTCTACACGATCGACCTCAGTGGCGACCTGCCTTACCTGGCCATCACCGATGCCGCCGGCAACCAGGGCTACCTGGCCGATCCGGCCAACTATGTCGGCTGGAAGTTCCACCTGGACAACAAGGACGACAACAAGGGCAGCGAGTTCGCCTGGCGTTCGGACCTGGACCTGGCCTTCGATGAAGGCTTCGCCCGCAGCTTCAAGGCCGGTGTGCGCTATACCGATCGCAAGGCCGAGAACCAGGGCAACGTGTGGCGCTTCATGTGGCTGGGCGCGCCGTTTGCCGATTACCCCAACATCGGGCTGGTGCCGAACCCGATCACCGATTTCTTCCGCGGCAAGGGCTATACCTTCGGGCCGACCCTGAGCGCGGCCGATGCGGCAGTGGAAAACTACGACCAGACCCTGGCCGATTTCGGCGCCGATCCGCTGGAATTCTCGCCGAACAACATCAACAACCAGCGCGAGAAGACGTATGCCGCCTACGGTGTGCTTCGCTTCGGGCTGGATGACTACTCGGTACCGCTGGACGGCAACATCGGCGTGCGCGTGGTGCGCACCGAAGTCACCTCCGATGGCGTGCGGACCGGCACCGACAGCGAAGGCGGCGGGCTGCTGCCGGTCAACGTCGAACAGGCCTACACCGACGTGCTGCCCAGCCTCAACCTGCGCTGGATGTTCACCGATCAGCTGCAGCTGCGCTTCGCGGCCTCCAAGGGCATTTCGCGGCCGGGCTTCGACAAGCTCAACCCGAACCTGAGCCTGAGTGCGGCCGATGCCGGCGGCGGCGTCACCCGCAGGACCGGTTCGGCCGGTAATCCGAACCTCAAGCCGATGGAAGCGACCCAGTTCGATACCTCGCTGGAGTATTACTTCGGCCAGGGCTCGATGATGTACGGCACCGCGTTCTACAAGAAGGTCGATGGGTTCATCGCCAACGCGGTGTTCAACGAGGTGTATGCCGGCGATACCTGGGAGATCACCCGCCCGGTCAATGGCGATGACGGCAAGATCAAGGGCGTGGAAGTGGGCTACACCCAGTTCTTCGATTTCCTGCCGGGCTGGATGAGCCATTTCGGTCTGCAGACCAACTACACCTGGGTCGATTCCAAGGCACCGAGCCCGAATGCCACCGATACCAACGGCAACCCGCTGGTGGTGCCGCTGGAGGGGCTGTCCAAGAACAGCTACAACGTGATCCTCAGCTACGAAGTCCCGCGCTTCCAGGCGCGCGTGGCCTACAACTGGCGCAGCGACTGGCTGATCACCACGGCCGGCAACGGCACCGGCAACCTGCCGGTGTACAACAAGGGCTTCGGCCAGCTGGATGCTTCGCTGCGCTTCAACATCAACGATGTGTGGTCGGTCTCGGTGGACGGCATGAACCTGCTCGATACCCGCAACGAGAGCTACCTGGGCTACACCACGCGCTACCGTGACTTCGTGATCAACGACCGTCGCTACGGCATCACCCTGCGCGCCAGCCTGTAAGGCGCGTGATCTTCTGCCAGCCGTCCTGCTTCGTGGATCCTCCTCTCCACCACGAAGCGGGACGGGCTGCAGGTCCTGTACCAGGCATGCGGCCACCCGGCCGCATGCCGCACCACCGGGAGGCCCGTGCATGACCCCCGCCACGTACCCGCTGTTGTCGTCGTTGCGCGTGCCGCCCTGGTCGGGCCGGTGCCGGGCAGGGTGGCTGGCATTGTTGATGATGGTGTTCCCGGCGCTGGCAGCGCCCGCGCCCTACCAGTGGCGCAACGTGGCGATCGGCGGTGGCGGTTTCGTCACCGGGCTGGTGTTCCACCCCGCTGAAAAAGACCTGCTGTATGCGCGCACCGATGTCGGTGGTGCGTACCGCTGGGAGCCCACCGCCGGCCGGTGGGTGGCGCTGACCGACTGGCTCGGCCGCCAGGATGCGAACCTGACCGGCATCGAAAGCCTGGCGGTCGACGCGCGCGATCCGCAGCGTGTGTACCTGGCCGCGGGCACCTATACCCATCCACGCGCGGGCAACGGCGCGATCCTGCGCTCGGCCGATCGTGGCACCACCTTCCAGCGCACCGATCTGCCGTTCAAGCTCGGCGGCAACGAACTGGCACGCGGCAACGGCGAGCGGCTGGCGGTCGACCCCAACCAGGGCAGCATCCTGCTGCTGGGTTCGCGCGCCAACGGCCTGTGGCGCAGCACCGACCACGGCGCCAGCTGGGCCGAGGTCGGCAGCTTCCCCGCGATCGCACGCAGCGCCCAGGCCAGCGCGCCCGGCTGGAACGGCAGCCAGCAGATCGGCATTGTCTTCGTGCATTTCGACGCCCGCAGCGGCCGCGCGGGTGCACCGACGCCGGTGGTCTATGCCGCCGTGTCGACCACCGCCACCGCGCTGTACCGGTCCGGCGATGGCGGCCAGCACTGGGAACCCGTGCCCGGCCAGCCGCTCGGCCTGCGGCCGACCCGGATGGCGCAGGGCAGTGACGGGCGCCTGTACATCGCCTATGCCGATCTGCCGGGGCCGGACGCGATGGGCAACGGTGCGCTGTGGCGGTTCGACCCGGCGCAGGGGCGCTGGCAGGACATCAGTCCGGTGCCGCAGTCCAGCGACACCCAGGGCGATGGTTTCGGCTGGGGCGGGGTCAGCGTGGATGCGCGCGATCCCGACGTGGTCGTGGCCAGTACCTTCAACCGCTTCGGCCCGCACGACGATATTTTCCGCAGCACCGATGGCGGCCGCAGCTGGCGGCCGGTGATCGCCGGGGCGCGCTTCGAACACGACACCGCGCCCTGGACCGCCCACGCCTCGCCGCACTGGATCGCCGATGTGCAGATCGATCCGTTCGATCCGGGCCGCGCGCTGTTCGTGACCGGGTACGGGCTGTGGGCGAGCCGCGACCTGCGCGCGGCCGACCGTGGCCAGCCGGTGGCCTGGACCTTCCAGAACGCCGGCCTGGAAGAAACCGTGCCGCTGGATCTGGTCAGCCCGGCGCAGGGCGCGCACCTGCTCAGTGCGCTGGGCGACATCGACGGTTTCCGGCATGACGACCTGGGCGTCTCGCCGCTGCAGTACGCCGGGCCGCGGCTGACCAACAGCGAAAGCATCGATGTGGCCGCGCAGGCGCCACTGCAGGTGGTGCGCAGCGGCACGGTGCGCCATCGCCGGCACGGTGAGGTGCGCGCGGCGTGGTCCACCGATGGCGGGCGGCAGTGGCAGGCGTTCGCCAGCGAGCCGCCCGAGGGTGACGGGGCGGGACGGATCCGTATCGCCAGCGACGGGCGCACGGTGATCTGGCAGACCCTGCACGGCAGCCCGTGGCGCACGACCGATCACGGCAGGCACTGGCAGAAGGTGCAGGGTCTGCCGGCCGGTGCGCTGGTGGCGGCCGACAGCCAGGTGCCGCGCCGCTGGTTTGCCTTCGATGCGGCCACCGGCGCGCTGCTGCGCAGCGAGGATGGCGGTGTGTCGTTCACGCCCGATGCGGCCGCGTTGGCGCCCTGGCCCGGCGCGGGCCGCAGCGCCGAACTGCGGGCCGACCCGCAGCACGGCGGGGTGGCCTATGTCGGCGCCGGCGACCAGGGCCTGCGCCGCTGGCGCGGCGGTGCGCTGGAGAAGATCCCTGGCGTGCAGAGCGCCTACAGCTTCGGCTTCGGCAAGGGCGCGCCGGGTCGCCGCGACGCCAGCGTGTTCGTTGCCGGCGTGGTGGACGGCGTGCCCGGCCTGTTCCGCTCCGATGATGGCGGGCAGCAGTGGCTGCGCATCGACGATGCGGCGCACCAGTTTGGTCAGATCGAGCGCGTCACCGGCGACCCGCGCCTGCATGGGCGCGTCTATTTCGCCACCGGTGGGCGCGGCATTCTTTATGGAGATCCACGATGAAACCAGGGTACGCACTCCCGCTGCTGGCGGGGCTGATGGCCAGCACCGCGCAGGCTGCCCCGCAGCTGCCGTTGCCGTTCGCCGACGGCGTGGTGCTGCAGCGTGACCAGCCGCTGCCGGTCTGGGGCACGGCCACGCCCGGTGCGACGATCCAGGTGCGGATCGATGGTCGCCGTGCACACGCCGTGGCGGCAGCCGATGGCCAGTGGTCGGTGACCCTGCCTGCGCACCCGGCCGGTGGCCCGCACACCCTGCAGGTGGACGGTGATGGTGGTTCGCTGCAGGTCCGCGATGTGCTGTTTGGTGATGTCTGGCTGGCCAGTGGCCAGTCCAACATGGAGTGGCCGCTGCACGACACGCAGGACGCGGCAGCGGTGATCGCCGCCGCCAACGACACCCAGCTGCGGCATTTCAAAGTGCCCAAATCCTGGTCCGGCACGCCCGAGCGCACGCTTGCCGGCGGCAGCTGGCAGTCGGCCACGCCGGCGGCGGTGGGCAGCTTCTCGGCGGTGGGCTACTACTTCGCCCGCGCGCTGCGTGCCCAGACCGGCGTGCCCGTCGGCATCATCGACAGCAGCTGGGGCGGCAGCACCCTCGAAGCCTGGATGCCGGCCAGCCTGCAGGGCATCGACGCCGCGGCGTTGGCCACCCGCATGCAGGCGCAGAAGCAGCGCGACGCGGAGGCGATCAAGAGGGTCCGCCAGCGGCTGGCGCAGTGGCGTGATTTCGACGAGCAGCCGCAGTGGTCCGCGCGGGGCTTCGATACGGCGGACTGGGAACCGGCACCATTGCCGGGCCTGTGGGAAACCAACGGGTATCCGGGTATGGACGGGATCGGCTGGTACCGCGCCGAGTTCACCCTGACCGCGGCACAGGCGCGGCAGGACGGCAGCATCGGCGTCGGTCGGATCGACGATTCGGATCGCACCTTCGTCAACGGCGTCCAGGTCGGTGCGACCGAGATGGCCTGGAACACGCCGCGCGTGTATCCGGTGGCGGCCGCCCAATGGAAGGCCGGGCGCAACGTGGTGGCGGTGCGCGTGGCCGATTTCGGCGGGGGCGGCGGCATCCACGGCCAGGCCGATGAGCTGTTCGTGCGCCTGGCCGATGGCACGCGCCTGCCGCTGCAGGGCTGGCGCTTCCGCCCGGGCGCGGTGACGGTGGCGCTGGATGACGACAAGAACCAGACCGCCACGCTGCTGTACAACCGGATGATCCACCCGCTGCCGCCGTTCCCGATCAAGGGCGTGATCTGGTACCAGGGCGAGAGCAATGCGACCGATACCGGCGCGCTTGCGTACCGCGACCAGTTCAAGGCGTTGATCCAGCAATGGCGGCAGGACTGGCGCGCTCCGGCGCTGCCGTTCGTGTGGGTGCAGCTGGCCAGTTTCGGCGCGGGCGCGGACCATGGTGACCACAGCCCGTGGGCGATGCTGCGCGAATCGCAGTCGGCGGCGCTTTCGCTGCCGCACACCGCGCAGGTGGTGAGCATCGATCTGGGCAATGCAACGGATATCCACCCGCGCAACAAGCGCGATGTCGGCGCACGCCTGGCGCTGGCCGCCCGGCACGCGGCGTATGGCGAAACGCTGGTCTACAGCGGCCCGGTGCAGCGCACCGTCCGGTTCGAGCGCGGCCAGGCGCTCGTCAGCTTCGACCTGATGGGCAGCACGCTGGCGGTACGCGGCGGTGGCACGCAGGTACAGGGCTTCAGCGTGGCCGGTGCCGACCGCCGCTTCCACCCGGCACAGGCGCGGATCGACGGCGACCGGGTGCTGGTCCACAGCCCCGCGGTGGCCACGCCGGTGGCGGTGCGCTATGCCTGGCGCGAGAACCCCGCCGACGCCAACCTGATCAATTCGCAACAGCTGCCGGCATCGCCGTTCCGCAGCGATACCTGGTGACCACAAGGAACCCGTGCATGTCCCCGATCACGCAGAATCCTCCGCTCCTTACCCGCTACCGGCTGCTGCCGGCCACGCTGCTGTGCATGCTGGCGGCCTGTCAGCCGAGCCCGACACCGGTTGAAGGCGATGCCGCCCGCGCGGCACCGGCCGCCACGCCGGCGCGTGCCGCAGCACCGGCCGCACAGGCCCCGATCCCGCAGTTCACCAGCAAGGACGGCAAGCATGCGCTGCTGGTGGATGGCGAGCCGTTCCTGGTGCTGGGCGCGCAGGTCAACAACTCCAGCAACTACGCGGCGGCGCTGGACGCAGTGTGGCCGGCGGTGAAGATCATCGGCGCCAATACCGTGCAGGTGCCGATCGCCTGGGAACAGGTCGAGCCGGAAGAGGGCAGGTTCGATTTCTCCTTCGTCGATACGCTGCTGCAGCAGGCACGCGAGCATGACGTGCGGTTGGTGCTGCTGTGGTTTGCGACCTGGAAGAACAACGGCCCGGCCTATGCACCGCATTGGGTGAAGACCGACAACACCCGTTTCCCGCGCGTGATCACCCGCGACGGGCGCAGCATCGGCTCGCTGTCGCCGCATGCCCCGGCGACGCTGGAGGCGGACCGCAAAGCCTTTGTCGCCTTCATGCAGCACCTGAAGGCGGCCGATCCGCAGCGCACGGTGATCATGGTGCAGCCGGAAAACGAACCGGGCACCTATGGCAGCGTCCGCGATTTCTCGCCGATGGCACAGCAGCTGTTCGAGGGCCCGGTGCCGGCCGAACTGCTGCAAAAGCTCGGCAAGCAGCCCGGCAGCTGGGCCCAGGTGTTCGGCGCCGATGCCGATGAGTTCTTCCACGCCTGGTCGATCGGGCGCTTCATCGATCAGGTCACCGAAGCGGGCAAGGCGGTGTACCCGCTGCCGATGTACGTCAACGGCGCGCTGCGCGGGCCGTTCAACCCCGGCCAGCCGGGGCAGTACGCCAGCGGTGGCCCGACCGACAACGTGCTCGATGTCTGGAAGGCCGCGGGCCCGCACATCGATTTCCTGGCGCCGGATATCTACATGCCCGAGTACCGCATGTACACCACGGTGCTGCAGCGCTATGCGCGGCCGGACAACGCGCTGTTCGTCGCTGAAACCGGCAACGCACCGCCGTATGCGCGCTACCTGTTCCCGACGCTGGGCCACGACGGCATCGGCTGGTCGACCTTCGGCATCGATTTCAGCCACTACAGCAACTATCCGCTGGGCGCGAAGAAGGTGGACGAGGAAACGCTGGCCCCGTTTGCGACCGGCTTCAAGCTGGTCAGCCTGGGCATGCGCGCGTTCGCCAAGGCCTCTGCCGAAGGCAAGCTGCACGGCGTGGCCGAGGAAGCCGGCCAGGCCGTGCAGGAGGTGCCGCTCAACGCGCGCTGGCGGGCGACGGTGACCTATGGCGTGCCGCAGTTCTGGTTCCAGGGCCAGCCGCCGGGCAACCCCGAGCCGATCGGCAGCGCGCTGATCGCCGAACTCGGCCCGGATGAATTCCTGATCACCGCCCAGCACGCACGGGTCACCCTGCACCCGGCCGGCGAGGCCACCGCGAACATGGTGCTCGATCGCGTCGAAGAAGGGGTCTACACCGACGGCCAGTGGCAGTTCCAGCGCAACTGGAACGGCGACCAGACCGACTACGGCTTGAACTTCACCACTGCGCCGCAGCTGCTCAAGGTCACGCTGGCGACGTATTGAACCGACGGTGCCCGGCACCGGCGAAACGAACAGAAGAGGGAGCACTGATGCGTTACATGAGCGTACTGAGCGTGCCGTTGCTGGCACTGCTGGCGGCACCGGCGATGGCCCAGAGCCACACCGTGCTGGACAACGGCGTGGTAGTGGTACCGGCCCAGGCCGGCGCGGCCCGGGTCCGGCTGGAACTGGTGGATGACAACATCGTGCGGGTCAGCGCCGATCCGGACGGCGACTTCGCCCGCACGCCGAGCCTGATGCGGGTCCCGACCCAGGCCCGGCCCCGTTTCACCGTGGAGCAGGCCGGTGACGCCGTGCGCCTGGTGGCGGCGGGGATCACCGCAGAAGTGTCCCAGGCCGATGGCCATGTGAGCTTCCGCGATGCGGCCGGCACGCCGCTGCTGGCCGAACGGCCGGGCGGGCGCAGCTTCGCCCCGAACAAGGTGGAGGGCAAGGACTACTACAGCGTGCGCCAGCGCTTCGAATCGCCGCAGGATGAAGCGATCTACGGCTTCGGCCAGCACCAGCAGGGCTGGATGAACCAGAAGGGGCGCGATGTCGAACTGCTCCAGAGCAATATCGACATGGCGGTGCCGTTCATCGTCTCCAGCCGCAATTACGGCCTGTTGTGGGACAACAACGCCATCACCCGGCTGGGCGACCCGCGCGGGCTGCAGCCGCTGCAGGCCTCGCTGCAGGTGTTCGATGCCAAGGGCAAGGCGGGCGCGTTGACCGCCCGTTACCTGGTGGACGGCAAGACCCGCGCCGAGCGCCGCGAGCCGGAGGTGAACTACCAGTACATCAAGGATCTCACCGCGTTCCCGGCCAAGGGCAAGAACGCGGCCGAAGGCGGCCGTTCGCAGGTGGTGTGGGAGGGCGCGATCGAGGCCAGGACCGCCGGCCGGCACACTTTCTCGCTGTACGGCAGCGAGTACATCAAGCTGTGGGTGGACGGAAAGCTGGTGATCGACCGCTGGCGCCAGAACTGGAATCCTTGGCACCACGAGTTCGCACTGGACCTGGCGCCGGGTACCCGGCACACGATCAAGGTCGAGTGGGACCTGATCGACCCGAGCTACATCGCGCTGCTGCACCGCGACCCGCAGCCGCAGGCCGAAGCGGCCGATCTCTCGCTGTGGTCCGAAGCCGGGCAGATGGTGGATTACTACGTGGTGGCCGGGAGCAATGCCGACGAGGTGATTGCCGGCTACCGCGAACTCACCGGCAAGGCGGTGATGCTGCCCAAGTGGGCCTACGGGTTCTGGCAGAGCCGCGAGCGCTACAAGAGCCAGGCCGAACTGACCGATGTGCTGGACGAGTACCGCCGGCGCAAGCTGCCGATCGACAACATCGTGCTGGACTGGTCGTACTGGCCCGAAGATGCCTGGGGCTCGCATGATTTCGACACCACGCACTTCCCCGATCCGGACGGCATGGTCAAGCACATCCATGACCAGCACGCGCAGATCATGATTTCGGTGTGGCCGAAGTTCTACCCGACCACGGCCAACTACAAGGAACTGGATGCGGCCGGCTTCATGTACCGCCGCAACGTGGAGGTCGGCGAACTGGACTGGATCGGCAAGGGCTACAAGAATTCGTTCTACGACCCCTATGCCGCCCAGGCCCGCCAGATCTACTGGCGGCAGATCAACGAAAAGCTCAACAGCAAGGGCTTCGATGCGTGGTGGATGGACGCCGACGAACCGGACGTGCACTCCAACCTGGACATCGGCGAGCGCAAGGCACGCACCACGCCGACCGCGCTGGGCCCGTCCACCGAGTTCTTCAATTCCTATCCGCTGCCGCACACCCAGGGTGTGTACGAAGGTGATCGCGCCGCCGATGGCCAGCGCGTCTTCATCCTGTCGCGCAAGGGCTATGCCGGCACGCAGCGCAATGCGGTGGCGGTCTGGAGCGGGGACATCGTCTCGCGCTGGGACGACATGCTCGAGCAGGTCTCGGCAGGGGTGAACACCTCGATGTCGGGCCTGCCGAACTGGACCTTCGACATCGGCGGGTTCTCCACCGAGAAGCGCTATTCCGAAGAAGACCCAGCGCACCTGCCCGAGTGGCGCGAGCTCAATACCCGCTGGTTCCAGTTCGGTGCGTTCGTGCCGCTGTTCCGCTCGCACGGGCAGTACCCGTTCCGCGAGGTCTGGAACATCGCCCCGGAAGGCACGCCGTACTACGACAGCATGGTGTACTACACCCGCATGCGTTACACGCTGCTGCCCTACATCTACACGCTGGCCGCCGATACCTGGCACCACGATGGCAGCATCATGCGCGGCATGGCGATGGACTTCCCGGCCGACCCGGCGGTGCGCGACATCAACGACCAGTACCTGTTCGGGCCCTCGCTGCTGGTGGCGCCGGTGACGCGCTTCGGTGCGACCTCGCGCAAGGTGTATCTGCCGGCCGGGACCACCTGGCTGGATTACTACACCGGCCAGCGCGTGCAGGGTGGCCAGACCATCGACGCGGCCGCCCCGCTGGAGCGCATCCCGCTGTACGTGCGGGCGGGCGCGATCATTCCGACCGGCCCGGTGCAGCAGTACGTCGATGAGCAGCCCGATGCACCGTTGACGGTGGTGGTCTACACCGGCGCCGACGGCCACTTCTCACTGTACGAGGATGACGGCCGCAGCTATGGCTACGAGAAGGGCCAGTTCAGCCGCATTCCGCTGGTGTGGAACCAGGCCCGCGGCGAACTGCGGATCGGCGCGCGCGAAGGCCGCTGGGAAGGCATGCAGGCGCAGCGCACGATCCAGGTCCGCTTCGTGGATGGCCCGCGTGCCGATGCCGGTGCGCTGGCCCCAGCGGTCGATCAGACGGTGCGCTACGACGGCAAGGCGCTGGTCGTGACGCAGCGCAAGATGGCAGCGGCGCGCTGATCCCCTAGGATGAAGATGACTACCGGTGGACAAGACGCCTTGGAGGGCGCCGACGTGGCAGCAGGCAGCAGGCGCAAGCCAGGGCAGGCAAGGGTGCAGGCGTGGAGCTGAGTCGGCGCGGATTGTTCCGGGCGCTCGGTGCGGGTCTGGCCGTTTCCGCCGCGGGGGCCACGCCCGCACGCGCCACCGCGGCGGCGTCCGGTGCGGGCGGGGCGCCTTCGCCGGGCGCCGCGCTGGCACCGGCGCACGCGCTTGAGCTGTGGTATCAGGCGCCGGCCACCGAGTGGGTGCAGGCGTTGCCGCTGGGCAATGGGCGGCTGGGCGCGATGGTGTGGGGCGGGGTGGCCCACGAGCGTATCGGTCTCAACGAGGACACGCTGTATGCCGGTGGCCCGTACGACCCGACCAGCCCGGAGGCCCGCGCGGCGCTGCCGCAGGTGCGGGCGCTGATCTTCGCCGGGCGCTACGCCGAGGCCGAAGCACTGGCCGATGCCAAGCTGCTGTCGCGCCCGGCCAAGCAGATGCCGTACCAGCCGCTGGCCGACCTGCTGCTGGATTTCGATCGCGCCGACCACATCGACGGTTACCGGCGTTCGCTCGATCTGGATACGGCGGTGACCACCACCGAATTCCGCAGTGGCGGTGCGCTGCACCGGCGTGAGGTGTTCGTCTCCACGCCCGATCAATGCATCGTGGTCCGCCTCAGTGCTGACCAGCCCGGGCGGATTTCGCTTCGCCTGGGCGTGGACAGCCCGCAACAGGGGCAGGTGCACGCCGATACCACCGGCCTGCTGTTCCAGGGCCGCAATGCCGGGTTCGCCGGGATCGAGGGCCAGCTGCAGTTCGCCCTGCGTGTGCAGCCCCGGGTGCGCGGCGGCACGCTCCGCATCGCGCGCGACCGGCTGCACGTGGAAGGCGCCGACGAACTCGTCCTGGTCCTGACCGCTGCCACCAGCTTCCGCCGCCATGACGATGTCGGCGGCGACCCGTTGGCGCTCACCGCCGCGTACCAGAAACGCGCCGATGCACAGGCGTATCCGGCCCTGCTGCAGCGCCATCTGGCGGCGCACCAGGCGCTGTTCCGGCGTGTCTCGATCGATCTGGGCAGCACGCCGGCCGCGCAGCTGCCGACCGATCAGCGGGTGAACGCCTTTGCCAGCGGAAACGATCCGGCGCTGGCGGCGCTGTACCACCAGTACGGGCGCTATCTGTTGATCTGCAGTTCGCGGCCCGGCTCGCAGCCGGCCAACCTGCAGGGCGTGTGGAACGACCTCATGGCCCCGCCGTGGGAGAGCAAGTACACGATCAACATCAACACCGAAATGAACTACTGGCCCAGCGAGGCCAATGCGCTGCACGAATGCGTGCAGCCGCTGGAAGACATGCTGTTCGACCTGGCCCGGACCGGGGCGGACACCGCCCGCCGGATCTACGATGCACCGGGCTGGGTGGTGCACAACAATACCGACCTGTGGCGGCAGACCGGACCGATCGACGGGGCGCAGTGGAGCCTGTGGCCGATGGGCGGGGTATGGCTGCTGCAGCAGTTGTGGGACCGCTGGGACTACGGCCGCGACCCGGCCTATCTGCGCCGCATCCAGCCGTTGTTCAAAGGCGCGGCCGAGTTTTTCGTGGCCACCCTGCAACGCGACCCGAGCACCGGCGCGATGGTCACCAACCCCTCGATCTCACCGGAGAACCAGCATCCGTTCGGTGCGGCGGTCTGCGCCGGGCCGGCAATGGATTCGCAGCTGCTGCGCGACCTGTTCGCGCAGTGCATCGAGATCAGCGCGGTGCTCGGCGTGGACAGCGCCTTTGCCGCGCAGTTGAAGGGGCTGCGTGCGCAGCTGCCGCCGGACCGGATCGGCAAGGCCGGGCAGCTGCAGGAATGGCAGCAGGACTGGGACATGCAGGCGCCGGAAATGCACCACCGGCATGTTTCGCATCTGTACGCGCTGCATCCGTCCAGCCAGATCAACATCCGCGATACCCCCGCACTGGCCGCCGCGGCCAAGCGCTCGCTGCAGATCCGCGGCGATGAGGCCACCGGCTGGGGCATCGGCTGGCGATTGAATCTGTGGGCGCGGCTCGGCGACGGCGAGCACGCGCTGCAGATCCTGAAGATGCTGCTCTCGCCGCAGCGCACCTATCCGAACCTGTTCGACGCGCATCCGCCGTTCCAGATCGATGGCAACTTCGGCGGCACCGCCGGCATCACCGAAATGCTGCTGCAGAGCTGGGGCGGGTCGATCTTCCTGCTGCCGGCATTGCCTTCGGCGTGGCCCGATGGCCAGGTCAGCGGCCTGCGCGTGCGCAATGCGGCCGGTATCGATCTGCACTGGCGCGACGGGCGCCTGCATTCGGCCCTGCTGCGCAGCGAGCGCGGGGGCACCTATCAACTCGTGCATGGCGACAGCACGCTGACCGTGGCGCTGCGCGCCGGCGGCCAGCAGCGCATCGGCCTGCGCGGCACTCAACTGGTGAAGCAATGAGTCTGTATGTCGGCCTGGATGTCGGGACCCAGAGTGTCAAACTGCTGGCCTATGACCCGGCACTGGGCGAGGTGGTCGCCACCGTGTCGCGGCCGATGCAGCTGGTCAGCCACGACGATGGCACCCGCGAACAGGAGGCGCAGTGGTGGATCGACGGCATCGTGGCCTGCTTTGCCGAGCTGGGCCCGGCCTACCGGCAACGCGTCCGGGCGATCGGCGTGTCCGGCCAGCAGCACGGCTTCGTGGCGATCGATGCACAGGGCGGGGTCATCGCGCCGGTCAAGCTGTGGTGCGACACCAGCACCGCCGCCGACTGCGAGCCGATCATGGCGGCGGTCGGCGGGGAGGCCGCCTGCATCGCGCTGGCGGGCAACCCGATCCTGGCCGGCTACACCGCCTCCAAGCTGCCCTGGACCCGCCGCCATCGCGGCGCTGCCTACGCGGCGATGGACGGCATCCTGCTGCCGCACGACTACATCAATTTCTGGCTGACCGGGCAGCGCTACGCCGAGTACGGCGATGCCTCCGGCACCGGCTGGCTGGACGTGCGCAACCGCTGCTGGTCGCGCGAACTGCTGCAGGCCATCGATCCCGAGCGTGATCTGGCCGCACTGCTGCCGCCGCTGGTGCCGCTGGAAACCACCTTCACCCTGGCCGCGGACATCGCCGCCCTGCTGGATCTGCCGGCGGACGTGCAGGTCTCCACCGGCGGCGGCGACAACATGATGGCCGCGCTGGGCACCGGCAACGTGGCGGCCGGGCGGTTGACCATGAGCCTGGGCACCTCCGGCACGCTGTTCGCCCATGCCGATCACCCGGTGGTCGACGATGCCGGCCGCTGGGCCGCGTTCTGTTCCTCCAGCGGTGGCTGGCTGCCGCTTATCTGCACCATGAACTGCACGGTCGCCACCGAGCGCATGGCCGCGCTGTTCAACATTCCGCGCGGTGGTGGCGAGGCGCTGATGGCGCAGACCGATCCCGGCGCGGGCGGCCTGGTGATGCTGCCGTACTTCAACGGCGAACGGACCCCGGACCTGCCCAACGCGCGTGCCTGCCTGCACGGCATGGACCTGCACAACACCACGCCGGCGCACTTCTACCGCGCTGCGATGGAAGGGGCGACCTACAGCCTGCGCAACGGCTATGACGCCTTCACCAGTGCGGGCCTGTCCTTCGACACCGTGCTGCTCACCGGCGGCGGCAGCAACAGCGCTGCATGGCGGCAGTTGATCGCCGATGTGTTCGACCTGCCGGTCAAGGTGCCTACCCAGGCCGAGGGCGCGGCGTTCGGTGCCGCGCTGCAGGCGCTGTGGGCCGCGCAGCGCGGGCAGGGCGGTGCAGACACGCTGGCGGCCACGGTCGATGCGCACGTGCGCTTCGATGCGGCGCTGTCGGCCACGCCCGACCCGCGCAGCGTGCCTGCCTACGCAGCCCACTACCGGCGTTTCCTCCACCACCTTTCCGCGGTCAGCCCGTTGTACGCACGCTGACCCGTCACCACTGCAAGGATCCGAGCAATGAGCACTTCTGTTTACATCGGCGCAAAGGAATACTTCCCGGGCATCGGCCGCATTCCCTTCGAGGGACGCGATTCGGACAACCCGCTGGCCTACAAGGTCTACCAGGCCGACAAGCGCATCGGCGACAAGACCATGGCCGAGCACCTGCGCTTCGCGGTGGCCTACTGGCACAGCTTCTGCGCGACCGGTCACGATCCTTTCGGCCCGGGCACCCGTGTGTATCCGTGGGATGCCGGCACCACCGCGCTGGCGCGTGCCGAAGCCAAGGCCGATGCGGCCTTCGAGTTCATCACCAAGCTCGGCGTGCCGTATTACTGCTTCCACGATATCGATCTGGCGCCGGACGCCGATGACATCGGCGAGTACGAGGCCAACCTGCAGCACATGGTCGGCATCGCCGGCGAGCGCCAGAAGGCCACCGGGGTCAAGCTGCTGTGGGGCACCGCCAACCTGTTCTCGCACCCGCGCTACATGAACGGTGCCTCGACCAACCCGGACTTCGCCGTGGTCGCCCGCGCCGCGGTGCAGGTCAAGGCCGCGCTGGAGGCCACCGTCGCCCTGGGCGGTGAGAACTACGTGTTCTGGGGCGGCCGTGAAGGCTATGCCTGCCTGTACAACACCGACATGAAGCGCGAAAAGGAGAACATGGCGCGCTTCCTCACGCTGGCCCGCGACCATGGGCGCAGTATCGGCTTCAAGGGCAACTTCCTGATCGAGCCCAAGCCGATGGAGCCGATGAACCACCAGTACGATTTCGACAGCGCCACCGTGGTCGGCTTCCTGCGCGAGCATGGCCTGGACAAGGACTTCAAGCTCAACATCGAGGCCAACCACGCCACGCTGTCCGGGCATACCTTCGCCCATGACCTGCAGGTCGCCTCCGATGCCGGCCTGCTCGGCAGCATCGATGCCAACCGCGGCAACCCGCAGAACGGCTGGGACACCGATCAGTTCCCGACCGACCTGTACGACACCGTCGGGGCGATGCTGGTGGTGCTGCGCCAGGGCGGCCTGGCCCCGGGTGGCTTCAACTTCGATGCCAAGGTGCGCCGTGAATCGTCCGCGCCGGAAGACCTGTTCGAGGCCCACATCGGGGGCATGGATGCGTTCGCGCGCGGCCTGGAAGTGGCCCATGCCCTGATCGAGAACTCGCCGCTGGAAAGCTGGCGCCAGGACCGGTACGCCAGCTTCGGCAGTGGCGCCGGTGCCGAATTCGCGGCCGGCCGCAGCAGCCTGGATGCGCTGCGTACACTTGCCCTGGCCCAGGGCGAACCGCAGCAGCGCAGCGGCCGCCAGGAACGCTACGAGAACCTGATCAACCAGTACCTGCTGCGCTGATCCGCCGCCTCCCGTCAACCCAGGGTTTCCCATGTCCAGTGCTTCGCTCAGCAATACCCGCGCCGGCAGCGGCGAGAACACCGGCTTCATCGTCCTGATCAGCTGCGTGGCCACCATCGGTGGCTTCCTGTTCGGGTTCGACAGCGGCGTGATCAACGGCACCGTCGATGGCCTGAAGGACACCTTCCAGTCCAGTTCGGCCGGGATCGGCTTCGAGGTCGCCTCGATGCTGCTTGGCTGCGCGATCGGTGCGTTCTTCGCCGGCCGCCTCGGTGACCGGCTCGGCCGCCGTGGCGTGCTGATCATCGCCGCGGTGATGTTCCTGTTCTCCGCGTTGGGCGCCGGGGCGGCGCACAGCTCCACGGTGTTCATCATCGCGCGGGTGATCGGCGGCTTCGCGGTCGGTGCGGCCAGCGTGATGTCGCCGGCCTACATCGCCGAGGTGGCCTCGGCCCGCTACCGCGGCCGGCTGGCCACGGTGCAGCAGATCGCGATCATCAGCGGCCTGTTCTGCGCCTTCCTGAGCAACTTCCTGCTGGCCAAGGCCGCCGGTGCCTCCACCCAGGAGCTGTGGCTGGGGCAGGCGGCATGGCGCTGGATGTTCTGGATGCAGGCGATCCCCTCGCTGCTGTTCCTGGGCCTGCTGCTGGTGATTCCGGAGAGCCCGCGCTTCCTGGTGGTCAAAGGGCGCCGTGACCAGGCCCTGGCGGTGCTGACCCGTCTGTACGGTCCGGCCGAGGCGCAGGCCAAGATCACCGAGATCGAAGGCTCGCTGTCGCAGGACCAGCACCGCCCGAAGTTCTCCGACCTGATCAGCAAGGCCACCGGCAAGCTGCGCCCGATCGTCTGGATCGGCATCGGCCTGGCGGTGTTCCAGCAGCTGGTGGGCATCAACGTGGTCTTCTACTACGGCGCGGTGCTGTGGCAGGCGGTGGGCTTCTCGGAAAACGATGCGCTGCTGATCAACGTGCTGTCCGGTGCGCTGAGCATCGGCGCCTGCCTGATCACCGTGGTGCTGATCGACCGCATCGGCCGCAAGCCGCTGCTGTGGGTGGGCTCGGTCGGCATGGCGGTATCGCTGGCACTGGTCACCTTCGCCTTCGCCAGCGGTTCGCTCGATGCCGGCGGCAAGCTGCAGCTGTCCGACAGCATGGGCGTGCTGGCCCTGGTGGCGGCCAACGTCTACGTGATCTTCTTCAACATGTCCTGGGGCCCGGTGATGTGGGTGATGCTGGGCGAGATGTTCCCCAACCAGATCCGTGGCTCGGGGCTGGCGGTGGCCGGCGCGGCGCAGTGGACGGCCAACTTCGCCATCACCGTGTCCTTCCCGATCCTGCTGGGCAGCATCGGCCTGGCCGGCGCCTACGGCATCTATACGGTGGCGGCGGTGATCTCGGTCTTCTTCGTGCTGCGCTTCGTGCACGAGACCAAGGGCAAGGAGCTGGAGCAGATGGAAGGCTGAGCCGACCCGGCGCAGGCCGGGCAGGCGGGCGGGGCGGGGCGCGCGGGTTCAGCGCCCCGGTCCGGCCGGCCGAAAACGGCCGCTGCCAGCGGGGCCTGGAACGCAAAAAACCCCGCCGTGGCGGGGTTTTTGGCTTTTTCTGCACCGCGACTGGTGCTCCCTAGGGGACTCGAACCCCTGTTTTAGCCTTGAGAGGGCCACGTCCTAACCATTAGACGAAGGGAGCATGCTTTGTCGCGAACTGCGCAGCGCGCTAGTATATGGACCTAGATGCCATTGGGCAATCCCGAAAACTCAACCGGAAGCGCCAACATCAATTCTTCTGCTACATCACCGTTCAGCCTGCGCGTGATCCCGCGCGACCAGCACACCATCTCCCGCAAGGACATCAGCCCCAACGCCCTGCGCGTCCTGTACCGGCTGCGCGATTCGGGGTTCACCGGCTACCTGGTCGGTGGCGCCGTGCGCGACCTGCTGGTCGATGGCCATCCCAAGGATTTCGACGTCGCCACCGATGCCACGCCGGAGCAGGTCAAGCAGTTGTTCCGCAACTGTCGCCTGATCGGCCGCCGCTTCCGCCTGGCGCACGTGGTGTTCGGCCGCGAGATCATCGAAGTGGCCACGTTCCGCGCCAACATCGATGACGGCAGCGGCGACCGCGAGATGGAAAACGGCATGCTGGTCCGCGACAACGTCTACGGCAACATCGAAGACGACGCGATCCGCCGCGACTTCACCTGCAACGCGCTGTATTACGCGATCGAGGATTTCTCGGTGCGCGATTACACCGGCGGCTTCGAAGACGTGCAGGCCCGCCTGATGAAACTGATCGGCGATCCCGAGCAGCGCTACCGCGAAGATCCGGTGCGCATGCTGCGCGCGGTGCGCCTGGCGGCCAAGCTGGGCTTCCAGATCGAAGACGCCACCGCCGAACCGCTGCCGCGCCTGGCCGGCCTGCTGGCCGAGGCCGCGCCGGCACGCCTGTTCGAGGAAGTGCTCAAGTTGTTCCTGTCCGGGCATGGCGTGGCCAGCTTTGAGGGCCTGGAGCGCTACGGCCTGCTCGACGTCATGTTCCCGGAAAGCGCCGCGGCCCTGCGCAGCAACCGCAGCGGGGCGCTGCGCCGGATGGTCATCGAAGGCCTGCACAACACCGATCTGCGGGTGGCCAACGATGAACCGGTCTCGCCCTCGTTCCTGTTCGCGCTGCTGCTGTGGCCGGCGTTCTGCCGCGCCCTGGCCAGCCTGCAGAAGCAGGGCGTGGCGCTGGAAGAAGCGCAGCGCCGTGCCGCCGACCGGGTGACCCTGCACCAGCTGACCACGATCGCGCTGCCGCGCCGCTTCTCGCTGCCGATGCAGGAGATCTGGCTGCTGCAGGGGCGCTTCAGTTCGCGCCAGCGCAAGCGGGTGATCCGCACGCTGACCCATCCGCGTTTCCGCGCCGCCTACGACTTCCTGGTGCTGCGCCAGGTCGCCTCCAGCGAGCATGCGGCCGATGTGGAGTTCTGGCGTGAGGCCCAGCTGCAGTCCGGCAGCGATCTGGATTCGACGCTGGATGCCGCGCACGATGCCGAACTGGACGGCGAAGAAGGCGGGCCGCGCAAGCGCCGCCGTCGTCGCCGTCGTCCCGGTGGCGCTGCGGGCGAGTAAGCCGTGACGCGGGCCTGCATCGGACTGGGCGCCAACCTGGGGGACGCCGCGCAGACCCTGCGCGATGCGTTCCAGGCGATGGCTGCGCTGCCGCGCACGGCATTGCTGGCGCGTTCGCAGCTGTACAGCACGCCGGCCTGGGGCAATGAAGACCAGCCGGCGTTCGTCAATGCCGCCGCCGTGCTGGAGACCGCACTGGACGCACCGGCGCTGCTGGAGGCCCTGCTGGAGATCGAACGCCGCTTCGGCCGCGTGCGCGATCCGGCCGTGCACTGGGGCCCGCGCGCGCTGGACCTGGATGTGCTGCTGTTTGGCGAGGCGGTGATCGACCTGCCACAGCTGCAGGTGCCGCATCCGTATCTGCATGTGCGCGCGTTCGCGCTGCTGCCGCTGGCCGAGATCGCACCGGAGGCGTTGATTCCCGGGCATGGCCGCGTGCGGGATGCTGTGATGCGGGTCCAGGCCTGCGGGATCGCTCCAATAGGAGGATAATGCCGGGCTTATCGCCACCGGTTATCAGCTCATGAGTACCCACGCAGACAGCAAGCCCTGGACCGTCCCCGCATTGGCCGAGGCCAAGCGCACCGGGCAGAAGCTGGTCATGTTGACCGCCTACGATGCCGGGTTCGCCCGCAGCTTCGATGCCAACGGCGTGGATCTGATCCTGATCGGCGACTCGCTGGGCATGGTGGTGCAGGGGCATGATTCGACCCTGCCGGTGACCACCGACGACATGGTCTACCACACCGCCTGCGTGGCGCGGGTCCTGCAGCGTGCGCTGCTGGTGGCCGATCTGCCGTTCGGCGCCGATGCCACCCCCGAACGCGCGCTGGAGGCCTCGCTGCGCCTGCTGCAGGCCGGTGCGGAGATGGTCAAGATCGAAGGCGCCGGCTTCAAGCTGGACGTCATCCGCTACCTGGTCGAGCGCGAGATCCCGGTCTGCTCGCACCTGGGCCTGACCCCGCAGTCGGTGCTGCGCCTGGGCGGCTACCGCGTGCAGGGCCGGGGCGATGCCGCGCGCCAGCTGGTGGAAGACGCCAAGGCCGTGGCCGCTGCCGGTGCCAGCATGATGGTGCTCGAATGCGTGCCGACCCCGGTCGCAGGCGAGGTCACCGCCGCGGTGGATGTGCCCACGATCGGCATCGGTGCCGGCCCGCTGTGCGATGGCCAGGTGCTGGTGCTGCACGATTTCCTCGGCCTGGACAGCGGCCATCGCCGTCCCAAGTTCGTCAAGGATTTCCTTGCCGAAGGCGGGTCGGTCGCCGGCGCGGTCCGCGCCTACGCCGACGCCGTGCGCGACGGCTCCTTCCCCGACGCAGAACACGCCTACGCCTCATGATCGACACCGTCACCGAACTGTCCCGCCTGCGCACCATCGTCAACGGCTGGAAGCGCGAGGGCCTGCGCGTTGCGCTGGTCCCGACCATGGGCAACCTGCATGCGGGTCACTATTCGCTGGTCACCCTGGCCCGGCAGTACGCCGACCGCGTGGTCTCCAGTGTCTTCGTCAATCCGACCCAGTTCGGGCCCAACGAGGATTTCACCCGCTACCCGCGCACGCCCGAAGCGGACACCACCGGGCTGGAGCAGGCGGGCTGCGACGTGCTGTGGCTGCCCACGGTTGAATCGATGTACCCGTTCGGGGTGGGGCTGGCCGCCAGCGTCAACGTGCCCGGCATCAGCGGCCTGCTCGAAGGTGCCCATCGCCCCGGCCATTTCGATGGCGTGTGCACGGTGGTCTCGCGCCTGTTCAACCAGGTCCAGCCGGACGTGGCCGCGTTCGGCAAGAAGGACTACCAGCAGCTGGCGGTGATCCGGCAGATGGTGGAAGACCTGGCGTTCCCGATCCAGATCGTCGGCGGGGACATCGTGCGCGAAGGCGACGGCCTGGCGATGAGTTCGCGCAACCAGTACCTGGATCCGGCCCAGCGGGCGGTTTCCACGGTGATCCACCAGGTGCTGCTGGGCATGCGCGAGGGCTTCATCGCCGGCAAGACCCGCACCCTGATCGAGGCCGAGGCGACTGCCGCGCTGCAGGCGTCGGGCTTCCAGGTCGACTACGCCGTGCTCCGCCAGCCGGACCTGGCCGAGCCGGCCGACAGCAACGAAGGTACCCGCGTGGCGCTGATCGCCGCGCGGATCGGCAGCACCCGGTTGATCGACAACCTGGAATTCTGAGCCGGCCCACGCCGCTGCGCCCTGCAGGAGCCGCCTTCGGGCGGCTTCCTGCGTTCCGGCCCCGGTCCGGGTGCATGTGAAGAGGGCCACTGAACCCCATCAAGGAGTGTCATGAAAGAACGCGCCATACCGCAGGCCGCCCGCGAGGATGGCCAGGCCGTGGAAATGCTGCGGGTCTGGATCGCCGGCAACCAGGTGCACTGCTCGATCAAGCAGGGGCTGGATGCAGCGGCGATCGGCCTGGCCGAAACGGGCGTCTGGGGGATGATCCTGGCCGACGTTGCGCGCCAGCTGGCCACCCAGATCGCCGCTGACGGCAGCGATGCGTCGCCCGATGCCGTGCTGGGTGCACTGGTCGGCCAGTTCATCGCCGGGCTGCAGGCGGCGCCCCCGGAGGCGGACGGCACGGGCGGCACCGACGCCTGAGCCGGCAGCGCGGCCGCCTTGACCTGGCTGAACTGTTGGCAGCGCCGGGCCGGGCGATCACCGCGCCGCGATGCCCGCCGGGCCCCGGGTGCTAGAATTTCCCTTTCCTTTGCCGTTGTCCCGCCCCAATGCATCTCTCCCTGCTCAAGACCAAGATCCACCGCGCCACCGTCACCCATTCGGAACTGAACTACGAAGGTTCCATCGCCATCGATGACAACCTGCTCGCTGCCACCGGCATCCGTGAATTCGAACAGGTGCACATCTGGGACGTCACCAACGGTGCGCGCTTCTCGACCTATGCGATCCGCGCCGAAGCGGGCAGTGGCGTGGTCTCGCTCAATGGTGGCGCCGCGCGCCATGTGCAGGTCGGCGACATCATCATCATCGCCGCCTTCGCCAGCATGAGTGAAGAAGAAGCTGACAGCTTCAAGCCGAAGTTGGTATATGTGGACGGCAAGAACCAGATCTCCCATACCAACGACACGATCCCGACCCAGGCCGCATGACACAGAACAACGGACTCGACCCGCTTCATTCCCATGCCCAGCGCCTTCGCGGCGCGAGCATCCCTTCGTTGATCGCCGCCGAACCGGGCCGCGCACAATCGCTGGGGCTGCGGGTCGGTCCGTTGTATGCCAATTTCGCGCGGCAGAAGTACGACCGCGCGGCCTTGGATGCGCTGCTGCAGCTGGCGGCCGAGCGCGATGTCGCCGGCGGTTTCCAGCGGCTGTTCCGCGGTGAAACGGTCAACGTTACCGAAGGCCGCGCGGCGTTGCACACCGCGCTGCGTGGCGATGCCAGCGGCGCGCCGGTGGCCGGCGAAGCGTTCTCCACCGCCGCGCAGGTGCGCCAGCAGATGGGCGAGCTGATCGCCGCGCTGGAAGCAACCGGCATCACCGATATCGTCAGCGTCGGCATCGGCGGGTCGGACCTCGGCCCGCGCCTGGTCGCCGATGCGCTGCGCCCGGCCAGCGGTGCGCGTTTCCGCGTGCATTTCGTGTCCAACGTGGACGGCGCCGCCATGCAGCGCACGCTGGCCACGCTGGACCCGGCCACGACCGCCGGGATCCTGATCTCCAAGACCTTCGGCACCCAGGAAACCCTGCTCAACGGGCAGATCCTGCACGACTGGCTGGGCGGCAGCGAGCGCCTGTATGCGGTCAGCGCCAACCCGGAGCGTGCGGCCAAGGCCTTCTCGATCGCCGCCGGCCGCGTGCTGCCGATGTGGGACTGGGTGGGCGGTCGCTACTCGCTCTGGTCGGCGGTCGGATTCCCGATCGCACTGGCCATCGGTGTTGAGCGCTTCGAGCAGCTGCTCGAGGGCGCCGCGCAGATGGACGAACACGCGCTCACCGCACCGCTGGCGCAGAACCTGCCGGTGCTGCATGCGCTGACCGATATCTGGAACCGCAACGTGCTCGGCCACGCCACGCACGCGGTGATGACCTATGACCAGCGTCTTGCGCTGTTGCCGGCGTACTTGCAGCAGCTGGTGATGGAAAGCCTGGGCAAGCGCGTGCAGCTCGATGGCAGCCCGGTCGCCAGCGATACCGTGCCGGTGTGGTGGGGCGGGGCAGGCACGGATGTGCAGCACAGCTTCTTCCAGGCGCTGCACCAGGGCACCAGCGTGATTCCGGCCGATTTCATCGGCTGCGTCCACAACGATGATCCGTATCGGGTCAACCACCAGGCGCTGATGGCCAACCTGCTGGCACAGACCGAAGCGCTGGCCAACGGCCAGGGCAGCGACGATCCGCACCGGGATTACCCGGGCGGCCGCCCGAGCACGCTGATCCTGCTCGATGCGCTGACCCCGCAGTCGCTGGGCGCGCTGATCGCGATGTACGAACACGCGGTCTACGTGCAGTCGCTGATCTGGAACATCAACGCCTTCGACCAGTTCGGCGTGGAGCTGGGCAAGCAGCTGGCCAGCCAGGTGCTGCCCGCGCTGCAGGGCCATGCGCACGCGATCACCGATCCGGTGACGCTGGAACTGCTGGACCAGCTCAAGGGCTGACGGCCCCGGCGGCACGCTGCACGACCCGAAACCGCCGGCTTGCCCGGCGGTTTCCGCATCCGGCGGCGGCCGCGCCTCCCGCGCGATTCTGCGCAGTCGCTGGCGCAGTCGATACTGCACTGCAACACGAATGGGCCGGGGACGGCCCCCAGGTATGCCGCAACACGGTGGAATCGCAGGCCGTGCCGTCCATTTGGCTATAGCGCAATGCCATACCAGCGCCAGCGCACGGCATAGTCGATGGATGCATTGACAGCATCGCGCCCAGCCTCAAAGGTACGTCGTCCATGACGCGGTAAATGCCCGTCATCTGTGTTGATCGTGCGCTACCTGGGAGGGTACATGCTGCCGTTGCTTTCGCCTCGTTCCAACCGGAGGTCCGTCCGCCATGCGCTGGCGCTGGCCACCTCGGCCACGCTGCTGCTGCTCGCCGGCTGCGGCGGTGGCACCGCGCCACCTGCCGGGCAGACCGCGCCCGCGGACGCTGCCGGCGGCGACGCCAACGCCATCCACGCGCAGGACTGGCCGGCGCTGAAGTGGCCGCTGGCCACCGACGCGGCGATCGAACAGCGCATCGATGCGCTGATGGCGAAGATGACCGTCGAGCAGAAGGTCGGCCAGACCGTGCAGGGCGACATCGCCAGCATGACCCCGGATGACGTGCGCCGGTACCACATCGGTTCGGTGCTGGCCGGCGGCAATTCGGATCCGGGCGGCAAGTACGATGCGCCCCCGGCGGAATGGCTGAAGCTGGCCGATGCGTATTACGAGGCGTCGATGGATCCTGCCAGCGGCGGCCCGGGCGTTCCGATCATCTTCGGCATCGACGCGGTGCATGGCCAGAGCAACATCGTCGGCGCCACGCTGTTCCCGCACAACATCGGCCTGGGCGCCACGCGCAACCCGGAGCTGATGCGCCGGATCGGTGAAGTGACCGCGGTGGAAACCCGCACCACCGGCATGGAGTGGACCTTCGCGCCGACCGTGGCGGTGCCGCAGGACGATCGCTGGGGCCGCACCTACGAAGGCTATTCCGAATCGCCCGAGGTGGTGGCCAGTTTCTCCGGCAAGGTGGTTGAAGGGCTGCAGGGCGTACCCGGCCAGCCGGGCTTCCTGGACGGGCACCACGTGATCGCATCGGTCAAGCATTACGCTGGCGATGGTGGCACCACGCACGGCAAGGACCAGGGCGATACCCAGGTCAGCGAAGCGGTGATGCGCGATGTGCATGCCGCGGGGTATCCGCCGGCGATCGAGGCCGGCGCGCAGACCGTGATGGCCTCGTTCAACAGTTTCAACGGGGTTTCGATGCACGGCCACAAGCCGATGCTGACCGACGTGCTCAAGGGCCGCATGCAGTTCGGCGGCTTCGTGGTCGGCGACTGGAACGGCCACGGCAAGGTCGCCGGCTGCAGCAACGACAACTGCCCGGCCTCGTTCAACGCCGGCGTGGACATGCTGATGGCGCCGGACAGCTGGAAGGGCATCTACGAGAGCAACGTGGCGGCGGTGAAGGCCGGCGTGATCTCGATGGAGCGACTCGATGAAGCAGTGCGCCGGATCCTGCGGGTCAAGCTGCGGCTGGGCCTGTTCGAGGCCGGCAAGCCGTCCACGCGACCGCTGGGCGGCAAGTTCGCACTGCTGGGCGCGCCGGAACACCGTGCCGTTGCCCGCCAGGCCGTGCGCGAATCGCTGGTGCTGCTGAAGAACCAGGGTGGCGTGCTGCCGCTGGCGCCCAAGCAGCGCGTGCTGGTGGCCGGTGATGGCGCCGACGACCTCGGCAAGCAGTCCGGTGGCTGGACCCTCAACTGGCAGGGCACCGGCACCAAGCGCGCCGATTACCCCAACGCCGACAGCATCTGGGATGGCCTCAGGCAGCAGGTCACCGCCGCCGGTGGCAGCGCCGAATTGGCGTTGGATGGAAAGTACCGCACCAAGCCGGACGTGGCCGTGGTGGTGTTCGGCGAAAACCCGTATGCCGAATTCCAGGGCGATATCGCCACGCTGGCCTACAAGCCCGGCGACGACAGCGACCTGGCGTTGATCAAGCGACTCAAGGCCGAGGGCATCAAGGTGGTCGCGGTGTTCCTCAGCGGCCGCCCGCTGTGGGTCAACCGCGAGATCAATGCCGCCGATGCGTTCGTGGCCGCGTGGTTGCCCGGTTCGGAAGGCGCAGGCATCGCCGATGTGCTGCTGCGCACGCCCGCGGGCAGCGTGCAGCAGGACTTCAAGGGCACGCTGAGCTTCTCCTGGCCGCGCACGGCGGTGCAGTACCAGAACAATGTCGGGCAGAAAGACTACGACCCGCAGTTCGCGTTCGGTTTCGGCCTGCGCTACGCCGACAACGGCGACCTCGCCGCGCTGCCGGAAGTCTCGGGCATCACCGGCGAACAAGGCGATGCCGGGGTCTACTTCAGCAAGGGCAAGCCGGGCGCGGGCCTGGCGATGCGGCTGAGCGGGGTCAAACAGTCCGAACTGCCGGCGGTCACCTTCCCGGCCGTGCTCAGCGATGCCAGCCTGAAAGTGACCGCGGTCGATCACAAGGCGCAGGAAGATGCGCGCCGGCTGCAGTGGTCCGGCACGGGCAAGGCCGAGATGGCGCTGCTCTCGACCCGGCCACTGGACCTGACCCGCGAAAGCAACGGCGATGTGCAGCTGCTGTTGAACGTGCGCCGCAGTGGCGCGATCAGCGGGCCGCTCACGCTGGCGATCGGCTGCGGGCAGGGCTGCGCAGGCGGGGTGGATATCGCCCCGACTCTTGGCAAGGCCAAGGACGGGGAATGGCAGACCATCGGCGTGCCGCTGAAGTGCTTCGCCGCGGCCGGTGCCGATCTGTCGAAGATCGAGCGCCTGCCGGTCATCACTTCCTCGACCGCGCTGGATCTGTCGGTATCGCGCATCGCGCTGGGCACGGGCAACGATGCCCAGGCCGTGGTCGCCTGCCCGACCCGCTGAGCCGCACCGGCCACCGCCGCAGCGGCGGTGGCTGATCGCCACCGTGCACCCCGCTCGGGGTGCGCGGGCTGCTGCACCCCTGCACAAGGAGCATGACGTGGGATTGGCAACACTCGATGTGGCAATCGTGCTGGTCTACCTGGCCGGCATTTTCGTGCTGGCCCAGTGGGTCTCGCGCGAGAAAGCAGGGCACAGCAAAAGTGCCGAAGATTATTTCCTGGCCGGCCGTTCGCTGCCGTGGTGGGCGATCGGCGCGTCGCTGATCGCGGCCAACATCTCCGCCGAACAGATCATCGGCATGTCCGGTTCGGGGTATGCGATCGGCCTGGCGATCGCCTCCTACGAATGGATGGCCGCGCTGACCCTGTTGATCGTCGGCAAGTACTTCCTGCCGATCTTCCTGCGCAACGGCATCTACACCATGCCGCAGTTCCTGGAACAGCGCTACGGCACGCGCATCCGCACGCTGATGGCGGTGTTCTGGCTCGGTCTGTATGTGTTCGTCAACCTCACCTCGATCCTGTGGCTGGGCTCGATCGCGGTCACGGAAGTGACCGGCATGGACCAGATGCTGGCGCTGGTGCTGATCGGCGTGTTCGCGCTGCTGTACCAGCTCTACGGTGGGCTGAAGGCGGTCGCGCTGACCGACATCGTGCAGGTGTCGCTGCTGATCCTGGGCGGTCTGCTGGTCACCGCGCTCACGCTCAAGGCGGTCGGTGGCGATGCCGGGATCATCGGTGGCTTCCACACCCTGTGGGACAAGCACCCCGAACACTTCGAGATGATCCTGCACCCGGACAACCCGTTCTACAAAGACCTGCCGGGCCTGAGCGTGCTGATCGGCGGGCTGTGGATCATGAATCTGAGCTACTGGGGCTTCAACCAGTACATCATCCAGCGCGCCCTCGCGGCCAAGGATATCGGCGAGGCGCAGAAGGGCGTGCTGTTTGCCGCCTTCCTCAAGCTGCTGGTGCCGCTGGTGGTGGTCGTGCCGGGCATTGCCGCGGTGGTGCTGGCGCCGGACCTGGGCAAACCCGACCGCGCCTACCCGGCGATGATGAGCCTGCTGCCGACCGGCGTGCTCGGCCTGGTGTTCGCCGCGCTGGTGGCCGCGATCGTGGCCTCGCTGGCCTCGAAGATCAATTCGGTGGCGACCATCTTCACCCTGGATTTCTACGCCAAGGCGCGCCCGCACAGCACCCAGCCCAAGCTGGTGCGGGTCGGCCGCATCGCCGCCTCGGTGGCGGTGCTGGTCGCGATCCTGACCGCGCGCCCGCTGCTGGGCAGCTTCGACCAGGGCTTCCAGTACATCCAGGAATTCACCGGCTTCTTCACCCCGGGCATCACCGTGATCTTCCTGCTCGGCCTGTTCTGGAAGAAGGCCAGCGAAGCCGGTGCGCTGGCCGCGGCGATCGGCTCGTTCGTGCTGTCCATCGTGCTGAAGCTGGCCTGGCCGGCGCTGCCGTTCATCGACCGGGTCGGGCTGGTGTTCCTGCTGGCGCTGGTGCTGGCGGTGCTGGTGTCGCTGCTGAAGCCGGCGCGTACCGGGCAGGACCTGATCCGGACCGATGACGTGCACTACGCCACGCCGATGAGTTTCAACATCGGCGGCGCCGGGGTGATCGCGATCCTGATCGCGCTGTACACGCTGTTCTGGTGAACCGCGTCGGCGCCAGGGCATGAACGAAAACGGCGACCCTGCGGTCGCCGTTTTCCATTGCAGCCTTCGTACGGCCTGCGTCAGCGGCTGGGATCGCGCTCCGGGCTGGGCCGCTTGGCCAGTTTGCGCTGCAGGGAACGCCGGTGCATGCCGAGCAGGCGCGCGGCGGCCGAGACATTGCCGCTGGTTTCATGCATGGCCTGCTGGATGTGTTCCCACTGCAGGCGGCTGATCGGGGTCATCGCATCCGGCGGTTCCATCTCGCCGTCATCGGCCGGGCCGTCATCCTCTTCACCGAGCGCGCGCAGGATCATCGGCACCGTGGCCGGCTTGGGCAGGTAGTCGTCGGCGCCCAGCTTGATCGCTTCCACGGCGGTGGCGATGCTGGCATAGCCGGTCACCAGCAGGATCCGCATGTCCTCGCGCAGCGCACGCAACGGCTGGATCAGGGCCAGCCCGGATTCGGCACCGAGCTTGAGATCGATCAGGGCGAACGCCGGCGGCTGCTGCCGGGCGAGCAGCAGCGCCGAAGCGCCATCGCTGGCGGTGACGGTCTCCAGTCCCTTGCGCGCCAGGCTGCGCTGCAGCGTGCGCAGGTACAGCTCGTCATCGTCCACCAACAGGCCGTGGATGGCCGGTGCGGTACCGGGAATCGGGGGGTAGGGGGTCATGCGGAGGTCTCCCGGGGGGACAGGGGCAGGCGGAAGCCGACGCGGGTACCTTCGCCACTGGCCGGGCGCATCCACAGCTCGCCCTCCAGCCGTTCGATGGTGGCGTGGGAGAGGGCCAGGCCGACCCCCATGCCGTCGGTCTTGCCGCTGTTGAACAAGGTGCCGGGCAGGACCGCCCGGCGTGCATCGAAGCCGTGCCCGTAATCGCGTACTTCGCCGACCAGGTGCGCGCCGTCGATCCGCAACGACAGATCCACCTGCGGGCGTTCGGCCTTCTCGCCGGCGTCGGCGGCGTTGTTGAGCAGCACCATCAGCAGGTGGCCGATGCCCGGATCCAGCGGCAGCGCCAGCGGCGCATCCTCATTGCGGTTGAGGGTGATGGTCGGGCGCACCAGCCGCCACTGCTCCAGCACCTGGGGCAGGGTGACGCGGTCGTGGCCACGGGCATCGCCGGCGGCCGGCCGGGCCAGGGCGAGCACGCGCTCGCGGCATTGCACCAGCAGCTCGCGCAGGGTTTCCACGTCATCGCGGACCTCGCTGCTGTCGGTCTGGTCGGCAATGTCGTCGGCCAGCAGCGTCATCGTGGCCAGCGGCGTGTTCAGTTCGTGCGCGACCGACGCGGCATGGGTGGCCAGCGCGACGATGCCTTCGTTGCGCACGAAGCGCTCGCGCAGCATCGCCAGCTCATGCTCGCGCTGGCGCAGCGCGATCGCCAGGCGGGTGGCGAACACCAGTACCACCGTGGCCGAGAGCAGGAAATTGCAGACCACGCCCCACTGCTGCATCTGCGCGCCGGTGAAGTAGCCGCTCGGCAGCGGCAGGCCGAAGATGCCGCTGACCGCATAGCCGATCAGGCAGGCCGCGGCCACGGCCAGGGTCCAGCGCAGCGGCAGGGCCAGCGCGGCCAGCGCGATCAGGATAAGGAACAGCGAGCCGAAGGGATTGGCGATGCCACCGCTCCAGCCCACCATCCAGGTCAGGATGGTGACATCCACCAGGATGTGGCCGAACGCCGTCACCGGCGCGGTATCGGCACCGTGCACCCGCAGCTGCGCATACAGGTTGAACAGGGCCAGCACCGCCACGCCCGCCCACAGCGGCAGCTGTGGCAGCTCCAGCCCGAGCACCCAGGTGGCCACCAGGATGGTGGCGGCCTGGCCGGCCACGGCCAGCCAGCGCAGGCTGCACAGGGTGCGGAGGAAAGGGGCGTCAGGTCCGGTCATGGCCTGCCCATCGTATGCGTTCGCAGCGGCGCCTGCCTGCGACAATCGGCCGCATCGCCGGCTTCCCCGGCCGCGCGCTGAATGGGACTGGCGTAACTGTCACCGCACAGCGCTAAAATGGGCGGATGCATGACGCCGTGACCCGACCGACCCAACCGTCCGACACTACCGTGTGGGCCCGCCGCCAGACCCAGGCCGTCCGTATCGGCGGCGTGGTCGTCGGTGGCGGCCAGCCCGTGGTGGTGCAGTCGATGACCAACACCGACACGGCCGACATCGCCGGCAGCGTCAAGCAGGTGGCCGAACTGTGGCGGGCCGGCTCTGAAATGGTCCGGCTGACCGTCAACAATCCCGAATCGGCCGCGGCGATCCCGCGCATCGTGGAGAAGCTGCGGATGATGGGCATCGAAGTGCCCCTGATCGGCGACTTCCACTACAACGGGCACCAGCTGCTGACCCAGGAACCGGCCTGCGCCGAGGCCCTGGCCAAGTACCGGATCAATCCGGGCAATGTCGGCTTCGGCAAGAAGAAGGACACCCAGTTCGCGCAGCTGATCGAATTCGCGATCCGCTACGACAAACCGGTCCGGATCGGCGCCAACTGGGGCTCGCTGGACCAGTCGCTGGCCGCGCGCCTGATGGATGAGAACAACCACCGCGCCCAGCCCTGGGATGCCGGCCGCGTGCTGCGCGAGGCGCTGATCCGCTCGGCGCTGGATTCGGCCCATACCGCGGTCGAACTGGGCCTGCCGCGCGATCGCATCGTGCTCTCGGCCAAGGTCAGTGGCGTGCAGGAACTGATTGCGGTGTACCGCGACCTGGCCCAGCGGTCGGATTTCGCGCTGCACCTGGGCCTGACCGAAGCCGGCATCGGCAGCAAGGGCATCGTGGCGTCGTCGGCCGCGCTGGCGGTGCTGCTGCAGGAAGGCATCGGCGACACCATCCGCATTTCGCTGACGCCCGAACCGGGCCAGTCGCGGACCGCCGAAGTGATCGTGGCCCAGGAACTGCTGCAGACCACCGGCCAGCGAGCCTTCACTCCGCTGGTCACGGCCTGCCCGGGCTGTGGGCGGACCACCTCGGAGTTCTTCCAGGAACTGGCCAAGGTGGTGCAGAACCACGTGCGCGAGAAGATGCCGGTGTGGAAAGTCAGCCACCCGGGCGCGGAGAACATGACCCTGGCGGTGATGGGCTGCGTGGTCAACGGGCCGGGCGAATCGCGTCACGCCAACATCGGCATCTCGTTGCCGGGCACGGGCGAGGCGCCCTCGGCGCCAGTGTTCGTGGACGGTGAAAAATCCGTCACGCTGCGCGGCGAGAACATCGCCCAGGACTTCGTGACGCTGATCGACGAGTACGTCGAACGCAAGTATGTCCGACACGCAGGATAAGCCGGCCGCGATGGTCGGCCGCGAACCGGCCGCCGGCTTCCGGCGCTGGATGGGCCACAACGCGTGGCGTTTCGTGCTGCTGTTCGCCGGCGTGCTGCTGCCACTGGCCGGCTTCGTCGCACTGGCCGATGAAGTGCACGAACTGGAAGCGTTCTATTTCGACGCTCCGCTGCTGTGGCGCATGCACGCGCTGCACGGCCCGGGGCTGGATGCGGCCTTCGTGTTCATCTCGCGGGTGGGCTACCAGTGGGGCGTGATACCGGTCGATATCCTGATCGTGCTGGTGCTGGCGGCCGTGCGGCGCTGGCGCGAGGCGGCGTTCGCAGCGCTCAGCTTCGCCGGCTCGGCCCTGCTCAACATCGCCAGCAAGCAGTTCTTCCAGCGTGACCGCCCCAGCCTGTGGGAGTCGATCGCACCGGAGAGCACCTACAGCTTCCCCAGCGGCCATGCGATGGGCTCGATGACGCTGGCCGTCGTGGTGATCCTGCTGGCCTGGAACACCCGCTGGCGCTGGCCGGTCACCGTGGCCGCGGTGGTGTTCGCGCTGCTGGTGAGTCTCTCGCGGGTCTACCTGGGCGTGCATTACCCCTCCGACATCCTGGCCGGCTGGTGCGCCGCGCTGGTCTGGGTGGTGGGGTGCTTCCTGGCCATGTTCCGGCGCCGTCGCCCGTGGCGGCCTGCCCACTGATACGATAGCGGCGGCAAACCGGCCGAAAACGGCATGATGTCGCTTTCAGTCTGATAGGCAAGGCAACACGAAAGGCCTGGGGTGTAAGGCACAGGGGAGGGGCAGAGCAGTACGTCTGTGATGCGGGCACCAGAACGCGATGATGGGGGACAGGGTTCCTTGTGATCGCCCTATCCCGCGGCTAGGCTTGCCCCCGTTCACAGTGTTTGACGAGGTTGGCGGATGACGATTCGAGTGTATCTGGTGGACGATCATGCCCTGGTGCGAACCGGCATGAAGATGATCCTGTCCAACGAAAGCGACATCGACGTCGTCGGTGAGGCGGAGACCGGTGAGGACGCGCTGCCGGAGATCCGCCGGCTGCGGCCGGACGTGGTGCTGTGCGACCTGCACCTGCCCGGTGTCAGCGGCATGGAAGTCACCGAGCGGCTGGTGCGCGGCGATCACGGCACCCGCGTGGTGATCGTATCGGTGCTGGAAGACGGGCCGATGCCCAAGCGCCTGCTCGAAGCCGGCGCCTCCGGGTACATCGGCAAGGCCTGCGATGCGCAGGAACTGCTGCGCGCGGTCCGCGATGCGGCGCTGGGCCGGCGCTACCTCGGCAGCAGCATCGCGCAGAACCTGGCGCTGTCCAACGTGGAAGGCAATACCTCGCCGTTCGATACGCTGTCCCCGCGTGAACTCGAAGTAGCCCTGCTGCTGACCCAGGGCCTGCGCCAGGAAGACATCGCCAAGCGCCTGAGCCTGAGTGCCAAGACCGTCAACACGCACAAGGCGCGCCTGTTCGAGAAAATGGGCATCACCGACAACATCGCCTTGGCGCGCATGGCCAGCCAGTACGGGCTGGTGGATCCCGCGCGGCCGATGTAACGCCGGTCCTGCCGCCGTAGCGCGCATGACAGAACGCCCGGGCTTGCCCGGGCGTTTTTTTCTGCAACATGTGCCCCGCGGCGGATGCCACGAGGCGTGGCACTGCCTTGGGCCGGCTGAACTCAGTGGGCGCGTACGCGCGCCACGATCTTCGCCGCCTGCGCCGCACTCTCGCGCACCTTGTCCCACTGGCCGTTGTCGATCCAGTTGCCCGGCACCATCCACGAACCGCCGATGCAGACCACGTTCTTCTGCTCCAGGTATTCGGCGGCGGTGGTTTCGGTGATGCCGCCGGTGGGGCACAGCTTCAGATCCGGAATCGGGCCGGCCAGGCCCTTGATCATGGCCAGGCCACCCACGGCCGAGGCCGGGAACAGCTTGCACACCCGGAAGCCGCGCGCGTACAGCGCGAGCAGTTCCGTCGGCGAGGCCGCACCGGGCACCACCGGCAGCGGTGCCTGCGCCAGCGCATCGGCCATGTGCGCCGGCGTACCCGGCGTCACCAGGAAATCCGCGCCCGCATCGATCGACTGCTGCATCTGCTCCACCGTCAGCACGGTGCCGGCGCCGACCACCACATCGGGCAGCTCGCGCTTGAGCATGGCCAGTGCCTCCATCGCCACCGGCGTACGCAGGGTCAGCTCGATCGCCGGCAACCCGCCTTCCAGCAACGCCGCGCTGACCGCGCGGGCCTGGTCGAGCGTATGCACGGTCACCACCGGCAGGATGCCGGTAGCGGTCAACAGGGTTTCAGCGCGCTTCTGGTGTTCGGCGATGCTCATGCGTTTCCAATCCTTCTTTTCATCAATGTCCGCAGCGCACACGAGGCGCCGAAGTGTGTCGGGACGCGGCCGGGCGGCCGCGTCCGCCTCAGCTCACGCGTCCTTCGCCTCATGCGGCGCTTCGGCCGCCGCCGCATCGCGGCCAAGGTCGTATTCCGCGTCGTAATCCCAGATGCTGCCGTCGGCTGCCGCCGGGCCGCACGAAATCGACAAGGCGCCCTGATCGGCCGGACCCACCAGACGGCGGTTCATCGCGAACAGGTTGCGGCCCAGGTCGCTCCCCGCCGGTGCCGTGTTCGGCGCCAGTTCGCGGGCCGCGAACTCGGCCGGATCGATCAGCAGCTCCAGCGTGCCGGCCTCGCCATCCAGACGGATGATGTCGCCTTCGCGCACGCGCGCCAGCGGGCCACCGCGCGACGCTTCGGGGGTCATGTGGATCGCCGCCGGGAACTTGCCCGAGGCGCCGGACAGGCGACCGTCGGTGACCAGTGCCACGCGGCGCCCCTGGTTCTGCAGCAGGCCCAGCAGCGGTGCCAGCGAATGCAGTTCCGGCATGCCGTTCGCACGCGGGCCCTGGTAACGCACCACCGCCACGAAATCGTGCGGCAGCAGGCCCGCAGCGTGCAGCTTGTTGAGCACCTGCGGCGCATCCACCACCACCGCCGGCGCTTCGATCGTGCGGTACTGCGCCTTGACGGCCGACAGCTTGATCAGCGAACGGCCCAGGTTGCCGCGCAGCAGGCGCAGGCCACCCTGGGCCTCGAACGGCTCGGCCACGCCGCGCACCACCTCCGGATCGGCGCTCTCGCGCAGGCCGTCGAGGTAGGTCAGCGTGCCGTCGCGCAGCGCTGGCTCCTGCCCGTACTGGTGCATGCCGCCTTCGGCCACGGTCTGCAGGTCGGCGTGCATCAGCCCGGCCTCCATCAGTTCGCGGAACACGAACGCGGTGCCACCGGCCGCCGCGAAGCGGTTCACGTCGGCTTCGCCGTTCGGATACACGCGCGCCAGCAGCGGGATCAGCTGCGAGAGCTGGTCCATGTCGTCCCAGGTCAGCACGATGCCGGCCGCGCGCGCCACCGCGATCCAGTGGATCGTGTGGTTGGTCGACCCGCCGGTGGCCATCAGCGTGACCACTGCATTGATGATCGCGCGCTCATCGATCAGCCGGCCGAGCGGACGGAAGTCATCGCCCAGGGCGCTGATCTCCAGCGCACGCACGGCGGCCTGGCGGGTCAGCGCATCGCGCAGCGGCGTGTCCGGGTTGACGAACGATGCGCCCGGCAACTGCACGCCCATCGCTTCGAGCAGGGTCTGGTTGGAGTTGGCGGTGCCATAGAACGTGCAGGTGCCGGCGCCGTGGTACGAGGCGGCCTCGGCTTCCAGCAATTCCTCGCGCGTGGCCTGGCCGGCCGCATAGCGTTCGCGCACTTCGGCCTTCTGTTTGTTCGGAATGCCCGGGGTCATCGGCCCGGCCGGCAGGAAGATCGCCGGCAGGTGGCCGAAGGCCAGCGCACCGATCAGCAGGCCGGGCACGATCTTGTCGCACACGCCCAGGTACACGGTCGCATCGAACATGTCGTGGCTCAGCCCGATCGCGGTCGACTGGGCGATCACATCGCGCGAGAACAGCGACAGTTCCATCCCGCCGCGGCCCTGGGTGACGCCATCGCACATGGCCGGCACGCCGCCGGCGACCTGCGCGGTGGCGCCGAGCGCGCGCGCGGTCTCGCGCAGGATCTCCGGGTAGTGCTCGAACGGCTGGTGCGCCGAGAGCATGTCGTTGTAGGCGGTGATGATGCCCAGGTTCGGCGTCACCCCGCCGCGCAGCCGCGACTTGTCGGTCGGCCCACAGGCCGCAAAGCCGTGGGCAAGGTTGCCGCAGCTCAGGCGCGAACGGAACGGGCCCTCGCGCAGGGCGGCGTCGACGCCGGCCAGGTAGGCGGCGCGCGAGGCGGCGCTGCGCTGGATGACGCGTTCGGTGATGGCGTGGAGTTTGGGATGCAGGCTCATTGGCTACCGGCTATGAGAGGGCGAGCGTTACCGCACGGGAGGAGGTCAGTCACACCAGTGGACGCGCAGTTTTGCGCCGTCGAGGTCGATCGCGTTGAGGATGGGATACAGCTGCGGGTTGTTGCTTTCCAGCGCCTGCTTGAGCACTTCCAGCTTCTGCTTGCCGCGCAGCAGCAGCAGGCGCTGGCGGCTCTGGCGCAGGCCATGCGGGGTGAGGGTGATGCGCAGCGGCCACTGGTTGGCACCGGGGCAGCCGGTGGCATCCAGCGCCGCGTAGGGCAGGGGGCTTTCCAGTGCGCGGGCCAGGTCCTTGGAGCCCGGGAACAGCGATGCGGTGTGGCCGTCGTTGCCCATGCCGAGCAGCGACAGGCACGGCCGCTGGCTGTGCTGGGCCTGCAGGTTGGCGCTGTAGATGCATTCGGGCAACGGCTTGCCGACCCGCACCAGCGGATCGAAATGCGCGCCCTCGGCACGCTTGAGCAGGCTCTCGCGCACCAGCCAGGCATTGCTGTCGCGGTCCTGCGGCGACAGCCAGCGCTCATCGACCAGGCTGACTTCGACCCGGTCCCAGTGCACGTCCAGCTCGGCCAGCGCCTGGTAGATCGGCGCCGGCGTGGTGCCGCCGGAGAGCAGCATGCGCGCGCGGCCGAATTCGGCGATGTCTTCGTTCAGGGCCTGCGCCATTTCCGCAGCGACGGCCTCGATCCACGCATCGGCATCGCCGTGGCGGATGAAGGTGAAACGGTCGGACGATTCAATGCTGTTCATGCCTTGCCTCCTGGCGCATCGCATTCCACATCGGCGGCATAGGCGGCCGCACCGAGCAGGCCGGGGCTGGGGTGCATCACCGCCAGCGACGGTACCTTGGACATGATCGCCGAGAAGCGACCCTTGTGTTCGAAGCGTTGCCGGAACCCGGAATGCTGCAGCGAATCGAGCATCTTCGGGACCAGGCCGCCGGTCAGGAACACGCCATCCCAGGCACCCTGCATCAGCACCAGGTCGCCGGCGATCGCACCGAACACGGCGCAGAACAGATCCACCGTGCGCATGGCCTGCGGATCGCCGTGCAGGGCGCGCGCGGTGACATCCACCGGCTGCAGCTGGCCCGGATCGATGCCGGCCATCTCGCACACGGCGCGATGGATGTTGACCAGGCCCGGGCCGCAGATCAGGCGCTCGTTGGAGACCCGGCCGAACTGCTCGGACAGGATTTCCAGGATGCGGATCTCTTCCGGCGTGCCCGGCGGGAAGCTGACGTGGCCACCCTCGGTTTCCAGCGGGTAGCACCGGCCGTGGCGCAGGATCAAGCCGCCCACGCCCAGCCCGGTGCCCGGGCCGATCACCGCGTAGTTGCGCGGCTGGCCGGGCTTGCCCGGCACCCACGCCGCGCCGCCGACCTGGACCACGTCCTTGGGCTGCAGCAGCGAGATGGCCATCGCCTGCGCGGCGAAATCGTTGATCAGGTGCAGTTCGTCGAAACCGAGCATGTGCGCGGTGCGCATCCGCGAGATCACCCACGGGTGATTGGTGATGCGTGCCTCGTCGCCGTCCACGCGGCCGGCGACGGCGAACACGCCGCGCTTGGCCTGCGCGCCGATCTCTTCCAGGTAATGCCGCGCCGCTTCACCCAGCGAGGGGAACTCGGCGACGCGGAACTCACGGATGCTGTCCTGCTGCAGCGGCGCGTCCAGCGAGGTATCGGCCAGCGCGAAGCGTGCGTTGGTACCCCCGATATCCGCCACGAGGACCGGTTGGGACACCAGCGTCATGCGCGCTCACCACGGTGGGCGTCGGCATCCACATCGGCAGGCAGGAAGCCGGCCGCCTGCTCCGGACCCCATTCGCCGGCCGGGTAAGGCTGCAGCGGCAGGCTGGCGGCTTTCCACGCATCGCTGACACTGTCGATCCAGGCCCAGGCCGCGCGGACTTCGTCATCGCGCACGAACAGCGCATGGTTGCCGTTGAAGGCGTCCAGGAACAGGCGTTCGTAGGCGATGCGGCGGTGCAGGCCGGTCGGCACGGAAAGTTCCAGTTCCAGCGGGTGCAGTTCCAGTGCGCCCCATTCCGGGCCGGCCAGCGAGCTCATCAGGCCCAGCTCGATGTTTTCCTGCGGCTGCAGTTGGAAGGTGATGCGGTTCGGGGTGGCATTGCCCCGGTCCGGGCGTTCGAACAGCCAATGCGTGACCGGCTTGAGGTTGACCACCACGCGGGTGGTGCGCTCGGCCAAGCGCTTGCCGGTGACCAGGTGGAAGGGCACGCCGGACCAGCGCCAGTTGTCGATATGCGCGGTGACGCCGGCGAAGGTTTCCACATCGCTGCCTTCCGGCGGCTGGTAGGCCTGCGCGGGCTGGCCGTTGATGGTGCCGGCGGTGTAGCGGCCGCGCACGCTGTCACGCGCGGCATGCTTGGCATCCAGCGGGCGCAGGGCGCGCAGCACCTTGACCTTCTCATCGCGGATGCGATCGGCTTCCAGCGAGGCCGGCGGTTCCATCGCGACCAGGCACAGCAGCTGCAGGATGTGGCTCTGGACCATGTCGCGCAGCGCACCGGAGCGCGCGTAATACGCATCGCGGCCGTCCACCCCTTCGCTCTCGGCCACCACGATGTGCACCGATTCGATGTAGTTGCGGTTCCAGACCGCTTCCAGCAGCGTATTGCCGAAGCGCAGCGCGATCAGGTTCTGCACCGCCGCCTTGCCCAGATAGTGGTCCAAGCGGAAGACGCGGTCTTCATCGATCCACTGGCCGATGGTGGAGATGATCTCCTCGGCGCTGGCGCTGTCGCTGCCGATCGGCTTTTCCAGCATCAGCCGGTGCGGCGCGGCGAGCGCGCCCCCCTTGGCCAGGCCTTCGCAGGTGGAGATGTACAGGCCCGGCGGGATCGCCAGGTAGCTCACGCAGTTGCGGTGGACCAGGTCACGCACGGATTCGGCGACCGAATCGGCGTTGCGCAGGTCCACCGAGCGGTAATCGATGCGCTGCAGGAGCGACTGGATGTCTTCCTGGCTGGCCATCGGCATCGCCTGCTGCAGGCGCGGGCGCAGGATCTCGCGGAACGCCTCGGTGTCGTGCGGCGAGAGCGCCAGCGCGCGGACTTTGAAATCTTCCGGCAGCAGGCCATCGCCAAGCAGGCGCAGCAACGACGGGAAAAGGTAGCGCTGGGCGAGGTCGCCGGTCGCGCCGAACAGGAAGAGGGTATCGTGCATCGCTCGAGTTTCAGATCCGGGTGACATCGTTGTCAATCGCTTCTCGTCTATGGTCTCGGGGTATTCGCTGGGCGCGTTGTCCGGTGGCTGCAGGCGCATCGCGACGGGCGCTGGATGCCCATGATGAGACGCCTGCCGATGCACGGCCAGAGGGATGCAATGATGCGCCCGCCTGCCGACCTCGATTCCGACCATCGGATAGTGCCACGTGAAAACGTTTACATGGCAGAATGCGCAGACTGTATTCGATTGCAGTGGTCGCCGTCATGCGGCACCACGACATCGACCTGCCATCGGGAGGGCCGAAGGCAGTTCCGCATAACAGCCCGGCGACCGGGCGGACTGGATTGGTGATATGGCAAAAGTGCAGCTGCAGGGCGTTCGCAAGGTCTACGACAACGGTCAGGTGGCCGTGCAGGGCGCGACCTTCGAAGTGGCCGATGGTGAGTTGATGGTGTTGGTGGGGCCGTCGGGGTGTGGCAAGTCCACGCTGCTGCGGATGGTGGCCGGCCTGGAAGAGATCAGCGGCGGCACGCTGGCGATCGGCGACCGCGTGGTCAATGACGTGGCGCCGAAGGACCGCGACATCGCCATGGTGTTCCAGAGCTACGCGCTGTACCCGCACATGACCGTGGCCGAAAACCTGGCCTTCGGGCTGAAGCTGCGCGGCCACGACAAGGCGACCATCGCCAAGCGCGTGAAGGAAGCCGCCGAGACCCTCGGCCTGACCGAGATGCTGGACAAGCTGCCCAAGGCGATGTCCGGCGGGCAGCGCCAGCGCGTGGCCCTGGGCCGTGCACTGGTGCGCGAACCGGCGGTGTTCCTGCTGGATGAGCCGCTGTCCAACCTGGATGCCAAGCTGCGCCACAGCGTGCGCACCGAAATCGCCCAGCTGCACCGCAAGCTCGGCACCACCATGATCTACGTGACGCATGACCAGGTCGAAGCGATGACCCTGGGCCAGCGCATCGTGGTGCTCAAGGATGGCGTGATCCAGCAGATCGATACGCCGATGGCGCTCTACGATCGCCCGGCCAATCTGTTCGTGGCCGGTTTCCTCGGCAGCCCGGCGATGAACGTGCTGCGCGGCACCCTGCAGCGCACGGACAGCGGCCTGGCAGTCAGCGATGCCGGCCTGACCGCGCCGCTCGGCCTGGCCCAGGTCGATCCACAGTGGGTCGGGCAGGCGATCGCGGTGGGCGTGCGCCCGGAGCATCTGCAGCCGGCGGTGGCCGGCGATGCGACGGCGTTCGAGGCGATGATCGAAGGCATCGAGCCGGTCGGCAACGAGATCTTCGTCAACATGCGCAGCGGCGGCCAGCCGCTGGTGATGCGGGTGGCGCCGCAGGCGCTGCCGGGCGTCGGCGAGCCGATCCAGGTCGCGATCCAGCCGCAGGGCCTGCATTTCTTCGATGCGCAGAGCGGCGAGCGGATCAACCCCGCCGCCTGACCCCGTGGATGACGCGGCTGCCGCGCTTTGGCCGGCAGCGGCGGCGAGCGGGTCACCGCAGGGGCGTGGCCCCGCGGCGGCCCGGGCCGCTCAGCGGGCCAGGCCGTCCAGCAGGGGCAGCGGCGTGGCGGTCACGCCGGCCACCGCAAGCGGTTCGGCGGCGATCTCCAGCGGCAGCACGGCCAGCGCAAGGTCGCCGGCCACGCAGGCCACAGTGCCGATGGCGGCCTCGTTCTGCAGCACCTGGGTGCCGCTGGCGGTGCCATCGGCCACGCGCAGCAACTGCAGGGCGCGTTTTGCTTTCCCGAGGAAGTGCGTGCGCGCCACGATCTCCTGGCCGGGGTAGCAGCCCTTCTTGACGCTGTACCCGTTCAGGCGGTCCAGCCCCAGCTGCTGCGGCGTCCACTGCTCGCGCTGGGCGGCATCCAGCCGCGGCACGCCGTAGCGCAGGTCCGACTGGCGCCAGGCCAGGTCGATGTCATCCCCGTTGGCGGCCGTGGCGTCGGCAACTGCACCGATCCGCAGGCTGCGCGGCAACGCATCGCTGCCCATGTCCAGCTCGATGCCATCGGCGCCGAATTGCGCAATCGCGGCCCCGGATGCCGCTTCCGGCGCAGCGAAGCGGGCGGTCACCGAAAGATCGTTTCGCACCTCGACACGGACCTTGCGGCGGAACACAAAACGCTGCAATTGCGACGCAATCGCATCGGCGTCCGCATCCGGCATCACCAGCAGGATCTGGTCCTCGGCCAGCTTGAGCAGCTGGAACACAGCAATGGTGCGGCCTTTGGCGGTCAGCCACGCACTCCACTGCCACTGGCGCAGGGGCAGGGCGGCGACGTCGCTGGAAAACTGGGCGTGGGCAAACGCCACCGCATCGGCACCGCTCAGGCTGAGCAAGGGGTGACCGGAAAGCGGCGAATAACCGATGAAATCAGAGGGCAGGTTGTCAGGCACGTGAACGGGGTCTAAAATTTGTGCGTTGCGAGACCACCCATGATAGGCCAAACAACCCCCACTCCCGAAACCGACACCGACGCCCCGCAGGTCACCGAGAAGCAGCCGCTTCCCGAGACGCCCGCGGTGCCTGTGGAAATCGGTGGCCGCGGCGGACTTGATCCGGTGCGGTACGGGGATTGGGAGAAAAACGGACGCTGCATCGATTTTTGATCAGCATTGAGCCAACGCGGCATTGCGCCGCCCAGCCGAGACAACGAGCCCAGCGAATGGCCGCCAGAGAACGCCCCCTTTCCCCGCACCTTCAGGTGTATCGCTGGCAGATTCAGATGGCCACCTCGATCCTGCATCGAGCCACCGGCATCTTTCTGTCTGTTGGAGCCCTGATCATTGCCGGCGGCCTGCTCGCCCTGATGATGGGTCCTGAATCCTGGAGCTGCTTCACCGGCCACGCCGGTAGCTGGTACGGCAAGCTCTTCCTGTTCGCCTGGACCTGGTCCTTCGCCTACCACCTGTGCAATGGCATCCGCCATATCGTCCAGGATTTCGCGATCGGCTTCAGCATTCCGGCCTTCGTGCGCAGCAGCTGGATCTCGGTGTTCGCCAGCCTGGTGATCACCGCGCTGATCTGGGCCTATGTGTTCCTGGGAGCTGCCGCATGAACAAGTTCCGTACCCCGCTCAAGAACGTGCGCGGCCTTGGCGCGGCCAAGACCGGCACCGAGCACTTCGTGGTGCAGCGCCTGACCGCCACCGCGCTGGTCGCGCTGACCCTCTGGTTCCTGGTGTTCGTGCTGAGCCTGATCGGCGCCGATTACGCGACCGCGGCCGAGGCCGTCTCCAAGCCGTGGAACGGCGTGCTGCTGGTCGGCTTCCTGGTCGCCATGTTCTGGCATGCCCAGATCGGCCTGCAGGTCGTGCTCGAAGACTACATCCACAATTCGCTGCTGGCCCTGGCGCTGCAGACCACGGTGAAGTTCATCGCCGTGCTCGGCGCGATCGTCAGTGTTTTTGCGGTTGCCCGCATTGCGCTCGGCGTTGCCTGAGTCCAGGCACCAAGACAGGAATCCAGATTAGATGTCCGCTTACAAGATTACGGAACACAAGTACGACATGGTCGTGGTCGGCGCCGGCGGTGCTGGCCTG